>Ga0302251_1001161_pt1 | contig 17616 bp, 17 predicted proteins | sample AAG_RA_Gln_MG_FD_193534 | JGI IMG/M metagenome (GOLD analysis project Ga0302251, IMG submission 193534) | Enriched activated sludge microbial communities from anaerobic digester in WTTP, New Holstein, Wisconsin, United States - AAG_RA_Gln | ecosystem: Engineered > Bioreactor > Anaerobic >...
TTTTTCGGGTTCAAGTTCCATCTTAAACCCGTCAGGTGCAATGATATTAGCCTTGTCAATCTCTGCTGCAACCCACCGGTCTTCAGGCTTGAAAAACTCATGCATCAGTGCTTTTCCGACTCCTTCAGCACATCTGACCGGAGCACCAATAGCAGGGCGTTTCTCCGTGAGCAGGACAGAATAACCCTTCTCGGCAAAGGTCTTCGCAGCAAATGCTCCGCCAGGGCCTCCTCCCACTACGAGGACATCATACTCGCGCTTCATTTCTTTGCCTCCAAAGCCCCAAGCGGACAGACACGGACACAGATGCCACAATTCTTACAAGTATTCGTATCGATATCCAGATAGGCATCGACAAGTTCCAGTGCCCCTTCCGGACAAACCGAGACACAACAGCCGCAATAGGCACAGATTTCCCGATGAACCTCGATCATTCCTTACATGGTTGACGCGAAATCCTTTAATGATTCGGGTTTGGATCTCCAAGACCGGGGATCTCAAACGACCCATATTTCCCCCCCCCACCGGGATGAAGAATGATATGACCTTCCCGAAAGGACCTGATTGCGCATGAAAGACGGAAATCAATAGCTGCAATTTCATCAGGAGGAATTTTCATAAGAATAGTGATTTCATCGCCTAACCGGTCAATACACTTACAGTATAGATCCCTACAGCGCCGGGTTGTAGGGCTCTTTGTGTCAAAGACACGCTGAATAATTTCGGAAAGGGGGATAACATGAAGATAGGGCGGCCGCTCTGATACCGGACCGGATGAGAGCGATTGTGCTCGCTCCTGGACACCCTTTTTTATTCTCCCACCATCATCAGGACATTTCCAGGAGGTCGCTGCCGCTTCTTCAAAGGAGAACTGACGAAAACACCGGCTGCATGCGGTCCGGTTATACTTCCCTTCCTCCGGGAAAAACCCGACATTCATCACGATCTTTCCCTGCTGAACGGCATCGAGCACCCCGCTGGCATCTGACCGGTTTAGTTCTAGGACGGTATACTCTCTCCCCAGTTTTGATGGCTCAGGACTATGAGCATCAGAGTTAGTCAGGAAAGGAACCGATGAAAGTTCAGCAATACCTGCCCCATACCTGCTGTCAGCCGAAAGACCAAGTTCCAGGAGATCGACCGGTTCATCTCCATAACAGGATGAGAGTGACGGATGGACAGCATACACTGAGGTATAGGGAGTAAAGGCATGAGCCGGGCCACCGATACCTCCGACTGCATGAACATGAGATAAGATCTCTTCTCCGGAGAGGGGAACACGGGGACGGCCATTTGTATCTATGTCCTTGCTATGTGGCCCGAGCCTCTGTGCAAGGTCAGCTGCTGCGTTAAAATCAGGGAGCAGAATCACATGATGAACCCGGCCTGCTCCTTCCACCTCAGTCGTGGGAACAACAATGATATCATCATCAACCGGGGTATCCTGCCACATCTGCCTCCATTCAGGATGGAGGATATCACCAGTCCCGATAACAGAGATGCCTTTGACCTTACAGCCTTTGATAATCTCTTCAGGCACCATCCGGGGAGATGATGCCATTGAAAAACAGGAATGAATATGAAGATCTGCTGCTGCCTGCATATTCAGCCGATGTATGAAAGTTCTTCCTCGGACTTTCTCTCCTGCTCCAGAAGTCTTTGGAGGGCGACTTCCATCTCACCTGCCCGTTCGGTCAGCTTTGCATCATCTATATCAATATTCAGGAGTTTGGTCAGAACAGACAGAACAGTCGTGGCACTCCGGGGATCCACAAGGTATCCTGAGGTCTCACCCATCAGGCAGATCCCTTCCATGCCTAAAGGAATGGAAAGACCAAGCATGAGTCCTGCTGCCCCGATGATACCACCACCAGGTTCTCCCTCGCTAAAAATTCCACCCGCATCTTCAACCTGCTGGCGGAGATCATCACGGTTAACTGCCGCAATAACTCTCGTTACTTCATTGAAATGACCCACTCCGTACCCACCGATTGTGTATATCCGCTTGACACTAAGTTGATGACAGATATCAACATATACCTGGGATAAGAGATAATGTCCTTCTCCCGATGTACTTTGAAAATCACCAACCAGAAAGAGATATGTACCCTTTTCCCCAGAATAGCGGTAAATTTCGTTATTACAGAGTCGGACTGTTCCTCCTTCCTTAATTATGACCTGGGGAGGGAAATAAATAGAATTGATTTCTGCAATTCGGACAGCCCCAAGTTCATGGATCATGTGCTCAGCGACAAGTTTTCCAACATGCCCGATTCCAGGAAGCCCTTCTATCATAATCGGAGCAGTCCGGTCTTCCGGAGCTACTGAATCCTCAAAACGTATGGTAATATCTTCCATCATTGCAGTAATTCCTGATTATCCGATAAATACATAAAAATTTAAATATGCTGAAGCATTATCAACGAATCATTCTCCGGTAATGACCATATTTATCCTCCGGAGAATACCTGGCAGGATGAGGGGTAATAGTGGATTTCCCACAAAGGGAACACGTTTCAGAAAGAGTATAAAGATTGTCTGACGGGCAGTATCTGATATGCCCTTTCATACATGCTTCCCGGATTTAGATTTCCGGCTGAATTTACCTTCGCCACCAGCCCTCTTTAAGACACCTATCGCTGCACTTGAAGCTTTTTCTAGTGCTTTCTCGGCATCCTTGTAATTGGTCGCAATAACCTTAATCCGGTAATTTGGTGCTCCAAGATAGGTGATCTCTATCTCTGCACCATCAACCTTAGGTTCAGCACTTCGAAGAGCACGTCTGATGATATTTACTCCATCTGACTTGGTAGATCGCAGGAAAAGGTCTCCGGAGATGGTGACAGATGGGAGTTTGACATTTTCAGTAGCAATGGTGTATAATGCATCAGCCAGTTTTGGATCAATTTTCAGTTTATTCAGTGCATTACGACCTTCGGTTACAAAGTCCTCAAAGGCAGCGTACAGCTCACCATATTCACGATAGAGTGCACTGGCAATATCATGAGCACCTTCAGCCTGTCCTGCTGCCTCTGCCGCAAAACCGATCCATTTTCGCGCTTTGGATTCGTTCTTCCAGACACGAATCTTTTCCCGGCGTTGATGCTCATTCACATCCTTCAAAGAGAGATCAATGTGACCTTTCTGCGGGTCGACGTTCAGTACTTTACATACAACCTTCTGCCCCTCTCTGATGTGATCACGGATGTACTTTATCCACCCGCGTGCCACTTCAGCAATAGGGATCAGACCCTCTCGGTTGTTATACTCATCAAGTGTGACAAAAGCCACGAAATCTTTTACGTTCTGAACTGAACAGACGACAAGTTCTCCCTGCTCAGGCCACTCTCTCTCCTGCATCAGGCTCTCACTCAAATGCAGTTATAATCTCTGCTTTAATTTGTGCTTTTCCACCAGTCGGGGTGGCAAGGTTCGAGCCGCAGACAACACAATCAACCGTTGTACATGCACGGTCAAAGATTATCTGTTCATTTTCACAATCCGGACATTTTACCTTGACAAACTTGCTCCGGTTCTCGCGTGTTAATTTTACCATTTTAATTACTCCGTAAGTTCGAATTTACCAACCCTGAAACCTGCTCTTAAATGTGCTTTCTTGCAGGCAGTACAGCGATACCGGATGTTTACCTTCTTGGTTGGCTTATCACCACCAGGAACCTTAGAGAACTTACCCATGTTCCCTACCTGACCTCGGCGTGCTTTCTGGCGATCAATCCAGTGAAGCCCGGTGGTTTTACCTTTTTTTACCTTCTCTACCTCATGCTCCTCATGTTTGTGGCAAAAGGGACAATATGTGCGGAATTTTGTTGGCATCTTCATGATTTGGCCACTCCTCGTGTATAGAATACCTACATCATTAGCCCGGATGGATATTTAAGACTATGTCGCGTTCAACCAGGACTTGTGCATTTCTTGAGGGGAGCGTGAGAATATCTCCTGCTTCCATCTCATATGTCCGTCCGTCAATACCCATAAAAGGTTCCATACTGGAAAGCGCTAATACGATATCATTTGCAAAAGGAGCATCAACAGGGATTATTATATCTGGTTCTGAATCAACGCCAGTATCTGCGCGGATAGGTACATCTCCACTGATTGTATCTGATGCTGGAACGCATTCACCCTCATCAGAGGATAAGGCATGCCCCACTGAACCCTGAACCGCTCTCCACTCTATTAATTTAGTTCGACTTTGTCTGATAGCCTCAACAATCCGGTTAAACATCTCAAGTTCAGCCGGAATGAGGACACGAAGTTCTTCACGTTCAATATAAGAGCCTTCAGCCTGGCTAAGCGCAAGTCCTACGATCTTATCAGTCCGTATCTTGAATAACTCCTCAACAGTTGCCCGGATACTAGATACTTTTTCTATAAGCAGACGTGCCTCATCAGAAAATGGATCTTCAAGGACATACACTTCCTGTTGCAAAATTTTTACGTTTTCGCTTGTCTTTTGAAACAAATCCGGAGTGATTGTTGTCAATTCTCCACTATCACGTTCTTCAAGCAGGATGGTCCGGAGTTCATCAAGAAGCACCCCCTGACTCACCTCCTATCTCCGCCATGCCTCTGCAACAAAGAAAAACACCAACTGCTTCCGGGACTTTTAATCGGCCTTTTGGGATAGTGTACTGTGATCCAAGAAGTGAAAATGAATATTCCCGCTCTGATTCTATAAGGACCTCACGTTCACCAAAAGCAACTGCATCAATGAGAGGTTCAAAATCCGCTATTTCTTTAACATCCAGAGCAACGACTTTAAATCCTGATTTAGCATGAAGCGAGCCAGGGAGTCGGATTAACCTTCTAATATCTGTAGTGACTGGTTCATCTGCCTGAACTGCTGCTTCCCTGATATACGGGAGCAGAGCACTTTCACGCTCCGTAGCAAGAGCTGCAAAAACAGTCTTCACAGTCTGGTCACGGAGAAGAATTGATGATGGATTTGTAGTGAGTAAGGTGATTAATTCTGGAATCATCCCAATAAATCGTTCGGCCATAACCTGACCAACACCCCTAAGTGAAGATAATTCAGCCTTCCCTTCTTTTTTTGGTTTTGCATCCAGTTCAGTAAGATACCTGATAAGAAGACTACGAAACCTGTCATGCCATCCAGTCCGGAAAGGCCCCCAATCTTGAAGCAGAATTGGAGGACTCATACCTATCCCGCAAATATAGTCCACGATTTCTCTCCGTTCAGGAGCACCAAAATCCCGAAATCCCAGTTCCTGAACATGAATATGATACCCACGGCCACCAGAGAAAACCAGTTTAACCGTTTTCATATCAATACCCAACTCATCATCTAAAATCCCAAGTAACTTTTCTGTTTCATCCTTAATTCGCTGGAGCATCTCCTCATATGAACCCCGCATAATATGGTCAGCATCAAGATCAAAAATGAGATCGGCACCTAGCCATTCCTTATCACCCATGGTTGGAGCCTGCGGAGTCTGATAATATGCAGTCGAGTAATATGCATGGGCGGGTACCAGACTTTTTATATACTCCTGCATCTCATCACCGGATGAAAATCCAATATGCCTCCTCATCCTAATATCATCAGGATATTTGTCATCAAAAAAGATGAAACCAAATTCCCGTTCTTTTACTGAAGAAGGGGGAGAGATACGGGTTTTATTATAATAATCAGTAAAACGCTGTTTTATAAATATTCGGGTTGCAGGTCTCATGCATTACAAATCCTTAACCATATAAGGGCCCTTGCGGAAATATCCAAGTTTTTTGTAATAGGGTCTGACTCCAATACCAGCCATTATTGCAAGATGCCTATATCCGGCAGATGCAGCACGCTCTTCGGCTTCGGAAAGGAGTTTTGTCCCATATCGACGATGTTGCAGATCCTCACCTGATCCTTCCTGCCCGATAGGAACAACCATCCCATAAACATGAAGTTCACGAACAAAAGCTGCATTTTCTGTTTCTGGCCGCCAGGGATCTTTTGGAAAACGAAGACGGCAAAAACCCACGAGGGAATCATCTGATTCAAATGAAATAAACTCTTCCTGACCCCCGCAGCATTCATATGTCAGAACTTTCAGAACGGGCTCAGATTGAGATCTTCTTCTGCCTATTTCCCTACACCTGATACATGAACACCTGCCCCCTCTCCTGTGCAGACGGTCTTTGGCTAGTTCCCGAAAGTTTGAGTGTAGAGAGCCTGCCACGATTTTATCGGCAGGAATATCACGCTGGATACGCTGAAGCCTGCAGTACGGAGCGATTTCCATCTTTGCATCGGCCACTAGATCAATAAGAGTGTCTTCATCATACGGTGCATACTCCCCCACTTCATAGAGTTCTTCTATTTTTGATCCCGGTGTCACCAGGCATGGATATATTTTCAAAAAATCAGGTCTGAATCGTGGATCGGCAAACAGGTCATGGAACATCTGCCGGTCTGACGTAACAGTACTGCCAGGCAGATTAGGCATCATGTGAAATCCTACTTTAAGGCCTGCATCACGAAGCAGAGTATTTGCTTCCACAGTGTCTGCAACAGTGCACCCCCGCAGGTTCAGGGTTAGTATCTCGTCGTCAAGATGTTGTACCCCAAGTTCAACCTTAGTTACTCCCAGATCAAGCATCCTGTCAATATGTTCTTTCTGACACCAGTCAGGTCTTGTTTCAAAGGTTATTGCTACACATCGAACTCGGGATGTTTCATTTCTTGTAAATATCTCGTCTCGTGTTTCATCTCGCAAGGAGTTTGCCGGGTACTCATTCATCGCCCTGATACATTCAGTTACAAACCATTCCTGGTAGGTTGGTTCACGGGCAGTCATGGTCCCTCCCATAACGATGAGTTCAGCTTTGTCCACATGATGCCCAAGTTCTTCAAACTGAGATAATCGTGCACTCACCTGATCATAAGGCATGAAATTGTGAGCAAAAGCACGTTTTGCTGCAGGTTCACCGCCAGTATAACTTTGAGGGGACTGAAAGAGCGAATCCGGACCCCCCGGACAGGGTAAACAGATTCCGTGCGGACACGGTGCCGGCGATGTCATAACTGCTACAGGAGCTACACCAGACAAAGTTCGTGAGGGTTTTACCAGAAGAATCGGTCGAAGCAAAGTGAACTCTTCAGGCGTTGCACAAGACAGAATATCAGAGTTACGGGGAACAATAGGGAGACGGTATTTTTTACAGATAGTCTTAACTATCTTTCGAAGTTCTCGCTCACCGGGAGGTGTGGAGAGAAGGAGAGAGATTATCTCCCGGCAGGCGGGCGTGATGTCCATGACATTAGTTCTCAACAGCTATCTCAGAAGGTGTTGACATATCATGGGAAAAACTTAGCATCGCCGGCTTCCGACCGATGTGATCAACAATCTCCTCACCAAGAACAAGAATGGCTTCCTTATGGGCCTTTTTGTTTTTATGTATGTGAACCGGAGAGATATGCAGGGTATTATACCGCTCCGTTGGGATCTCCTCGTTGGTGATGGTTTCGTAGTACTTCCTGACATGAATAAAAAGCATATGTAAATGTAGCAGCTCCTCTTTCTGCACTCTATCACCTAGAACAGTCAAGTGGTATCTTCACCCGGTGAAACATATAGGTTATGGCAATATTTTATTAAAGGGAAGATGGAGAAGGGCGCATAAACCCTAATATCATCATACTGACCATTTTTTTCTGCGCACCAGTTCATGAATTTCAACAGAGGTATTCGTCATGGTGTATACCGCGGCAAACCTTCCGGAAGTGGAACTACCCGCACCAAAACAGGTGAAGGACCGTTCCGACATGCTAACGACTCATCTTCTAAAATGTCTGTAATGATGTACTTTTGTCCTTCCACAACTCCTAACGGATGACATGCCGCAAAGAAGTTGCATGCTTCGTCACATAGAGGGAAATTTACTGTTATGGTTGTATTTTTTCGAGCAATATCAGGAGACAAACGCATTTCAATGGGAGCTTCAATTACATCTACAGTTACCGCTCCATGGTGATGAACCGGACAGGAATGAGATGCTGCCCTAATAGCAACAACCTCATATCGGCGGCCGGATTCCAGATTATGACATACCCTGGCAATTGTGCAAGACTCACATTGATCTGCCCTTCCTCTATAAACAAACTGAGTTCCGGGTTTCGCATACACAGAGCCGACGATAGTCACTCGAGTTTTTTTTGGTTCCATATTTTCACGCTTCATATAACATTTGCACAAGATGTTCAGCGGATTCTCGTGTCAGGCCCATATCAAGGATAGTATATCGTTCAGGCCGGATATCCCTAGCTTTCAGGAGTGCTTCTATAACGATTTCATCAGGAATATTCAATTCTTTTGGAGTGGTTGGTGCACCAATGCGGGCGAGCGATGATCGAATCTCCCGCCAGTCTCCTCCATGCAGATACATCGTCATAATAGATCCAATGCCGCATGCTTCACCATGAAGAGCTGCACCAGGGATTAAACGTTCAAGAGCGTGACCAAATTTATGTTCACCACCGGAAGCCGGGCGTGATGAACCAGCAATCGCCATTGACACACCAGATGATACCAATGCTTTTACCACAATCCAGGCTGCTTCTTCCTGACCTGGCTTTATCAGATTTGCATCTTTAACCAGAATCTCGGCAGTCATCTTTGAAAGAGCAATGGCATATTCGCTGATCTGTTCTCCCCTGAGCCGGTGGGCCAGTTCCCAATCAAGGATGGCAGTATAATTGGAGATGACATCAGCACACCCTGATGCCATGAGCCTGTGGGGCGCCTGTGAGATAATTCCCGTGTCAGCAACCACTGCTATCGGGGGATGGGCACCGACTGAAACACTACCGGCCTCAGTGGGAAGCGTTGCCCTCCCTGAAATAATTCCATCATGCGATGCTGCGGTTGGAACGCTGATGAAGGGCTTGCCCTGCTTGTACGAGACAATTTTGGCGCAATCAATAACTCTCCCCCCGCCAACACCAATAAGGAAATCCGCTGACAATGAGGCCTGACTACATGCCTCCAGCGTAGTTGTATCCAGTTTTCCAGCGACAAACCGCTTGACATCATATGAGTCTTTCAGAATATCTTCAACTTCATTACCCGCAACTTCACGGGTAGTTCCACCAGATATAATGAGGACTGAACGGCCTGGTCTGATGTCCGCGATGATGTCAGGAAGTTGCAATATTGCCTGATGACCAATCAGAACGTCCCGTGGAAGCTGGGTCCATCGCGATTTATTGAAACCATCCGACTGCAAAACCTGTACCGTATCTGTGCTCATGGAGTTCTCAACTCATGATTAGTGAATTCATCTACAAATATTACATAGATCCCATCCATTATGATAACTCATACAATATCGTAAATACTCTCACCTATGCGTTCATCCTGCTGGTATGTACCTGGTTGATTTACCGATGGCTTGATTCAAACCATATCTCAATTGATCGGGAGTTTGTATATTCTCTGATACCGTGGATTGTATTCGGGGGATGTCTGCGAGTTGTCGAGGATACCGGATTTATTAAATCAGATATCCATGTTGTTTTAATAACACCATTAATCTATTTTCTGATTTTTGCAATAGCCATGCCAGCTCTCTATGGTGCACATGTATTAGAGAAGAGAGGGGTGATACCATCTTGGAAAAGGATCTATTTCTGGGCAGGGATTCTTCTTTCCGCTGTAACACTTCTCTTTATTATCTGGTTCGGTCTGACCAGCGCCCACTTTGATCTCCTGGTCGCTGGTACGATCCTGGCAATGGCAACTGCGACAACAGGTCTTTTGTATGCCATCATCAGGTACGGATTCAGATGGCAGTATGTACAGGATAGATTATATCAGATACTGATATTCGGACATATGCTGGACGCTAGTGCAACCTCATTTGGTATTGACCTTCATGCAATTCCATATACAGAAAAGCATGTGGTAGGTTCAGCACTTATTGACCTGACCGGAACTGCATTTGTCATGTTCCCGCTCAAACTTCTTGTACTCATTCCAGGAATTTATATTCTCGAGCTCTACCGGCGTGAAGGCGCTACAGGTATCTGGTACCTGATTCTAGTTGCCATGATCATGGTTGGTCTTGCCCCAGGCATCAGGGATATGATGCGAATGGTGCTTTATGTCTGAAACGTTAAAAATTTCTCATTACCTGGCGATTTCAGGAATAATCCTGATTGCCGGATTTGCAGTTGGATTTGGATTGTCCATAACTGAACCCGCATTTGGTGAGACATTGCTTACCTTATTTCAGGAAATGATTGCAGGCCAGATTATGGGAGATGATCCTCCAATGCTTGCCCTTCAATTATTTTTAAATAACCTAGAGGCTTGTGTTGTTATTTTCATAGGTGGTGCATTTTTTGGATTTCTCTCTGTATTCATTTTGATGATGAACGGGGTAATAATCGGTGCGGTATTAGAGATTGTGCGAAAAGAAGCGGGATATATTGCTCTTATTGCGGCAATTGTACCACATGGTATTTTTGAGCTCCCTGCGGTGATTGCATCAGGAGCCCTTGGATTAATGTTGGGACGATCTGTAAAAAATGAATTAGCAGGAGGATCTGAAGCATCTATTGAAGCTTGGAGCCTTGGGGGATATTTCCTAAAATATATTATCCCGTTTGTTGCTATTGCAGCAATTATCGAGGCATTTATCACACCAGCCGTCTTACAGATGGTGACATAGGAGCTCATAAATGGAGGAACAGGAAGGAACGCTCCCTCAAAAGGCAGATTTCTCAGGCTGGTATAATGATATTCTCTGGCGTGCAGAAATAATGGATGTCCGTTACCCGGTAAAAGGACTCTATGTATGGTTTCCATTCGGATTTGGTATCCGAAAGCGGGTTTATGGTATTCTTAGGGAATTACTTGACCGTGATCACGAGGAGACACTGTTTCCACTTCTGATTCCTGAACCGGAATTTATGAAAGAAGCTGAACATATCAAAGGTTTTGAAGAAGAAGTGTACTGGGTCACCCATGGCGGAACAAGCCCGCTGGATATCAAACTCGCCCTTCGTCCGACCAGTGAAACAGCAATATATCCCATGTATGCTCTCTGGGTGAGATCTCATGCAGATCTCCCAATCAAAGTATATCAGATAGTCAATACATTCAGGTATGAAACCAAACATACTCGTCCACTGATCCGTCTTCGTGAGATTACATCCTTTAAGGAAGCTCATACCGTTCATGCTACCTGGAATGAAGCAGAAAATCAGGTTGAAGATGCCATTGCTCGGTACCAGGAATTTTATGATCGGCTGAATATTCCTGTTCTGATATCAAAACGCCCAGATTGGGATAAATTTCCTGGTGCTGACTATACCATCGCCGTGGACACCATTATGCCGGATGGCAGAACCTTACAGATCGGTACAGTCCACCATCTTGGAGATCACTTCTCAAAAACGTTCAGTATACAATACGAAGATACGAAAGGTCAGCAGCAGTACTGTCATCAGACCTGTTATGGGATTTCAGAACGGTCAATTGCTGCTCTCATCAGTATGCACGGTGATGATCGAGGTCTCATGCTTCCTCCAGAAGTAGCCCCGGTGCAGATCGTCATTGTTCCAGTAATTATGAAAAAGCGTGAGGAAGAGGTCATGCAAGCTGCAGAACTACTGGAAAAGGAACTACAAAATGCAGGATACCGGGTAAAAATTGACAACCGGGATCTCAGACCTGGTGCAAAATATTACTACTGGGAGATGAGAGGAGTTCCCCTTAGACTTGAGGTTGGACCACGTGACCTGGACAATGGTGTAGTTATGGGGGTTCTTCGTTCAGGCGGTAAAGAGTCACTTCCACGTGCAAATATCATCTCTGAGGTTTGCAGGAAGATGACTGAATACACAGCTGCCCTGCAGATTCGTGCAGAAACGCATATCAAAGACCACTTGTTCATAGCAAAGGAAGAATCTCTGGTGAATGAGATAGTGTCAAAGGGTGTTGCCGCCGTTCACTGGTGCGGGAACCGTGAATGTGCCGACCGGCTTGAAGAGATCGCTGATGCAAGTGTTCTGGGAACTGAAATCAGAACCGATCTTATCGACCAGTCTGAAGGTAATTGTATCATCTGTGGAAAACCAGGATCGGTCGTCACCCTAATCGGCAGATCATACTAATCTTTTTTTCGGAACCAGAAAATTAAATAAAAGAATGGCAGCCCTAAAGTATATGTTCATGAAAATATATTCAAGATAAAAATACGAATAGAATGACACCACAGTTTCAGAATAAAGAATATTTCTCAGCTCTCTCTATTGCAGGATCAGATCCATCCGGAGGTGCTGGTGTCCAGATGGACCTGAAGATGTTTTCCATGACGGGTGTTTGGGGGATGGCTGTTATTACCGCATTAACAGCTCAAAATGCTGCAAAGGTAACCGGATCTTGGCCAATAGAGCCGAAAATTGTAAAAACACAAATCCAAACTGTTTTTGAAGACATGACTCCCGGAGCAGTAAAAACCGGAATGCTCGCTAATTCAAGAATTATCAAGGCCGTTGATAAGGCATTACCTACAACAATCCCTTTGGTAGTTGATCCAGTCATGGTCTCCACATCCGGGTATCGGCTTCTTGATGAAGATGCAGTCCGTGATATACGTGAAACACTCACCCCCAGAGCTCATTTGATCACCCCAAATATCCCTGAAGCAGAAATTCTCGCTAATATGACCATCTCCTGTGAGGAGGAGATGCTTATTGCGGGTAAAAATATCATCGATCTTGGAGCTCAGCAGGTAATCATAAAAGGGGGACACGGAACCGGAAATGAAGCCATTGATCTCTTAATAAGAAAAAATGATGTGAGTCGGTTCACGCATGCACGCTTACCATATGATGTTCATGGATCCGGATGTGCATTTTCAGCAGCAATAACCGGGTATATCGCTCAGGGTTTTGATGATGCTCATGCATGTGAAAAAGCAAAAGACCTCATCAGTAACGGGATAAAACATGCAATCTCTGGAACATCCGGATTTAAAATGATTCAACCACTTTATAGATAATTACCTATATTTTTTAATGACATTCTCACTTTAGTTAGCAAGAATGATTCACAAGTCACTAGTATATCAACAGATGAAATAATATGGTAAAGGCTGTCAGATGGACATTAATTTTTTTGAAAGTCTAAAACTTCTTTTTCAGATTATCGCAGTAATCTTTGTTGCTTCTTATCTGTTTACAAGAAGCAGATATTTTAAAGAAGTAATTACTGGAAAAATATCTATAAAAACTCAGATCATTTTAACACTTTTTTTTGGAATCGTAAGTATATATGGCACATTAGGAAATATCCAGATACACGGTGCTTTAATTAATGTTAGAGATTTGGGCCCTCTTGTCGGAGGGTTAACCTGTGGACCATATGTTGGGATTGGTGCAGGTCTCATCGGAGGTTTTTTTCGCTATACCCAGGGTGGCCCATACATGTACAGTTGCTTTTTTGCTTCGGTGATGGCCGGAATACTTGGGGCCGTGATGTATTACGCAAATAAAAAACAATTTGTTTCAACACCTGTTGCAATAATTTTTACAATTTTGGTAGAGACTCTCCATTCATTGATTGCACTCATTACAACAACTCCTCCATCTCAGGTTGTATCCATAATTACCGTAGTAATCATTCCCATGATTATCATTAATGCAATAGGAATGGGCATATTTTCAACAATGTACCATAACCTGATTGCAGAATGGAAAACAATGGATGAGAAATTAGCACTTGAAACAGAAATTGCAAAAAAAGATGCAGAACTACATATAGCGGCAAAAATTCAGCAGAGTTTTCTTCCAGATACTCTCCCTGTTTTTCCAGGGTTTTCCATAGCAGCGAAATCATGTCCGGCTAAAGAAGTTGGGGGAGACTTTTTTGATATCATTCCATTCCAGGTCATAAAACTTTCAAAAGAGTCACTCGGAATTATGATCGCGGATGTTTCCGGAAAAGGGGTACCTGCAGCATTATTTATGGCTCTTTCCAGAATTGTCGTCAGAGTTGTCGCAGGATGGTTTGATGAACCAGCCAAGACTATCACCTATGCAAATACTATCATCGAAGATAATTCTAAGACAGGTATCTTTGTTACCTTATTTTATGGAATAATTAACCAGGAAAAGAAATCTCTACGGTATGTCAATGCAGGTCATAATCCACCAATTATCTATCGTCAGACAACCAGAGAATTTTTTGAACTTCCATTAACTGGGATTGCTATTGGCGTTCTACCGGATGCTCAATATGATCAAAATGTAACAATCCTACAATCCGGTGACATCATTTGTATGTATACAGACGGGGTTACAGAAGCAGTGAATGAAACGAATGAAATGTATGGGGAAAATCGACTCAAAGAATTGATTCAGAAAAATGAATATTTAGAACCTCAAAAAATGGTTGATAAAATCATAAACGATGTGAATATCTTTGCAGGGAATGAACCTCAGTTCGATGATATTACTCTCATGATAATAAAAGTAGAATAACGACAATTTCATATTTTAGCGAAAAAATATCATTTTCTTCTTTCTTTATAAGGTTATAAATACATGGTCTACCAATACACGACATATCAGCAGGTAAAAGTTCCTTACCGTGTATTGACAAACAACTTGGAATAAACTACGTGTGACGAAGGGCATTCCAAAGCATGTACGCTAATCACACTTCATAGATATAAGTAAATATTCTGCAAAATTTCAGAGGATTTTGTTATATACTATAATTGTTGTGATGAACAGATTTTTTGAGAGAGACAATTAGGGTGGTGACGATGAGTAAAACCTGGGTTTATTCATTCTCTGATGGTAATGGAAAAGATAAGAGACTCCTCGGTGGAAAAGGTGCAAATTTATGCGAATTGACGCAAACCGGAATCAGGGTACCTCCGGGATTTGTAATTACTACTGAAGCCTGTCTGGCATATCTAGAAGACGAAAAGCATAGACTTCCACCGAGCCTGATGAGTCAGGTAACAGATCATTTGAGACTTCTCGAATTAAATACCGGAAAAAAATTTGGTGATGCTCTAAAACCTCTATTGCTCTCCGTCCGATCAGGATCTGCCCTCTCTATGCCAGGGATGATGGATACCATATTAAACCTGGGATTAAATCCTGATACTCTGAAAGGGCTTCTTGTTGCTACTGATAATGAACGGTTCTGTTACGATGTATATCGCAGGTTCATTCAATTGTTTGGAAAGGTTGCATTAGGGGTACCAGATGCACTATTTGATGAAGAATTTGAGAAAGTAAAAGAAAGGGCCGGAGTAAAACAGGATGTTGAACTTTCTGCCTGGGATCTTTCAGACGTATGCACTTCTTTTTTGCAGGTAGTAAAGCAATTTACCGGTAAGCCCTTTCCACATGATCCTTATGAACAACTTGAAATAGCTATAAAAGCTGTTTTCAATTCATGGATGGGAAAAAGAGCCATTGATTACCGACGTGAGTTTAAAATTACCCCGGATATGGCTAACGGGACTGCAGTAAATATTGTTGCGATGGTATTTGGAAATATGAGCAATAAATCTGCAACCGGGGTGGGTTTTACCCGTGATCCAGGAACTGGTGAAAATGTTATTTTTGGGGAATATCTTGTAAACGCCCAGGGAGAAGATGTTGTTGCAGGAATCAGAACACCAAAACCTATCGCTGCCATGGCTCACGAAATGGCAGACATGTTCAGGGAACTGATGGAACTTCGAAATAAGTTGGAATCACATTTTAAAGAAGTTCAGGACTTTGAATTTACCATAGAAGAGGGGATTCTCTATTGTCTTCAGACCAGAAATGGAAAAATGAACGCAACTGCAATGGTCAGAACTTCAGTAGAAATGGCAGAAGAAGGATTAATTACAAAAGAACAGGCACTTCTTAGAATTAAACCTGAAACACTTGAACAACTCCTTTTTCCCAGGCTGAATATATCCGATGATGTTGCCCCGATTGCATCCGGTCTTCCTGCATCTCCTGGAGGTGCATCAGGAATTGCTGTATTTGATGCAGACCGTGCAGAAAAAATGGGAAGAGAAGGTTTGAAAGTAATTCTTGTCCGTGAAGAGACAAAACCCGAAGATATTCATGGCTTTTTTGCATCTCAGGGAATTTTGACAAGCAGGGGAGGAAAGACTTCTCACGCAGCTGTTGTAGCAAGGGGAATGGGAAAACCCTGTGTTGCCGGTGCTGAAGGAATACATGTTGATGTAAGACTCAGACATGCACTTATCGGGAAATATCAAATCACTGAAGGTGATGTTATCACCATTGATGGCTCAACCGGAGCAGTATACCTGGGAGAAGTACCACTCATCGATGCTGAATTTTCTTCAGATCTTGCAACTCTTCTCTCCTGGGCTGATGCAGTTGCTCGTCTTAAAGTCATGGCAAACGCAGATATTCCATCTGATGCAAAACGAGCCTTAAAATTTGGAGCGATGGGAATTGGCCTTTGCAGAACTGAACGAATGTTCAATGATCCCAGCCGTCTTCCAATAGTCATTGACATGATCATCGCCGATACGAAAGAAGATCGCCAGAAGGCATTGGACAGACTGCTCCCCATTCAACGAGAAGATTTTAAAAATTTGTTTACAATAATGGCACCCTGTCCGGTTACCATCCGACTGCTCGATCCCCCTATTCATGAATTTTTACCACAAGAACAGCATCTTGTTGATGAAATAGATATACTTCGAAATTTACGAAAAAACCTTCGAGGAATGAAAGTTTTATCAGAGAATGTGGCATTCATGTTCCAGCATGATGATGTCCATCCGATTGTGCAGACACCAGCTGATCCTGAATTACTTGATGCTGTCATTCTAAAAAAAGAAACAATGCTCAACAAAGTCAGATCTCTCCATGAAGTAAATCCCATGCTAGGTCATCGGGGAGTCAGACTAGGCCTAACATTTCCAGAGATTTATTCAATGCAAATTCGTGCAATACTTGAAGCAGCAGCAGAATGTCTGAAAAATGGAGTGGATGTTCATCCTGAAATCATGATACCACAGGTTTGTACTGCTCAGGAATTAAAACGAGTAAAGGAATGGGTAACAGATATTCACAAAGATGTTGAATCAGCATATAGACTAACAATTAATTGTTCATTTGGATCTATGCTGGAGGTTGTTCGAGCATGTATGCGAGCAGAAAACCTTGCAGAAGAAGCGGAATTTTTCTCATTTGGAACAAATGATCTCACCCAGGCAACATTCTCATTTTCACGCGAAGATGCGGAGAATAAATTCCTTCCAATGTATAATATGAATCACATCCTTCAGGATAATCCATTTGAGGTCCTCGATGTAAAAGGAGTTGGAAAACTGATGGAACTTGCTGTCCTATGGGGAAGAGCAACACGTCCAGGTATGAAAGTTGGTATCTGTGGAGAACATGGTGGTCATCCGTCATCAATTGAGTTTTGTCATCAAATAGGACTCACGTATGTTTCGTGTTCCGGACCGCGTGTTCCGATTGCAAGGTTGGCAGCTGCTCATGCAGCGATACATGCCAGGTAGGAAATTATCAGGCAAAAATGAGTGATGATTTCCACACAGATTTTATTAAAAACCTATATT
>Ga0302251_1001162_pt1 | contig 17571 bp, 18 predicted proteins | sample AAG_RA_Gln_MG_FD_193534 | JGI IMG/M metagenome (GOLD analysis project Ga0302251, IMG submission 193534) | Enriched activated sludge microbial communities from anaerobic digester in WTTP, New Holstein, Wisconsin, United States - AAG_RA_Gln | ecosystem: Engineered > Bioreactor > Anaerobic >...
TAAAATAAAAAAACAACCAAGGGGGTTGTACAAAGATGAAAAAGTTTTTGGCAATATTTGCGGTAGTGGCGCTCGTAGCGTTTGCGGCGCCTGCGTTTGCGGCAAATCCTTTCATGGATGTGCCGGCTGGGCATTGGGCGTATGACGCAGTCGCGCAGCTCGCGGCAAGCGGAGTCGTGTCGGGTTATCCCGATGGCGCTTTCAAGGGCGGCCAGCCCGCCACTCGTTACGAGATGGCGTCCGTAGTGGCGCGCGCTCTTGCGAAAGTGGACATGGAGAAGGCCAGCAAGCAGGACCTTGAGATGCTGAAGAAGCTCGTCATGGAGTTCAAGGATGAGCTCGACGCACTCGGCGTGAAGGTCGACAAGATCGACAAGCGCGTCGCGGTCCTTGAGGAAAACATCGGCGGATGGAAGATTACGGGCGAGTTCCGTCATGATTGGAAATTTGCTGATATCGATGGCGGCGCGTACGGCGACGACGCACAGTCCAATATGAACCGAGCTCGTCTCCACCTTTTCAAGTTTATTGACGAGAACACAACGTTCTACGGTCGTCTAAACAGTATGGATGCGACGTGGGCTCGCTATCAGATCACAACGAAGCTGCCGTATGATGTTGAGTTCCGCGTGGGCCGTTTCAACATCGACTGGGAAGATGAGCTTGGCTTCTACAACCCGGATGATATCAACAATGACGCTACTTTTGGCGACTATGATCTCACTGGGACTCAGTTCAAGAAGACATGGGGCATTTTCACTGCCACGGCAGTCGTTGGACGTGATACAGATCTCGAGGGGTACGCGGCGGACACGTTGGACACTGTAGCGGGGCTGAGCGTTACAGACAATGCTTATATGCTCTATGCGCTGAGACTGCATGCAGACTTTAGTGAGAAGTTCCGTGGAGGACTCATGGGTTACTGGCTCAAAGGTGACCGCGATATTACAATCTCTGATGCGACTGGTCCATTGGCAACTTTGGGGGCGCCCGATCTTAACACGTATGCGGTATACGCGGGGTTTGACTTTACGCCTGCTGTTACGCTGCAGGGTATCTATTATTTCCAGGATCAGGACGTCAATATAGCTGGCTGGGAAGACAGTCCGAAATCGTGGAAGGCTCAGTTGCTCATGAAACAGGATCTCCTTAAGTTTACGTCCCTGTGGATTGAGTACGGGCAGGAAGATAATTCCTTCATCGGCAACAACCTGTTTGGCATAACATATAACTGGATGGGTGCCGACCCGACGCTTGACGGGAAGCTTGTGGGTATGTTTGCAAACAACGGCGGTACGATGAAGACGTTCTTTGTCCGTGCCGATCAGAAGTGGAATGACAAATGGGGAACGTTTGTCCGCTATGCTCAGTTCGATTTTGATGTGAACGGCTATGACGACACGAAGAACTGGTCCGTAGGTGTTAACTATCAGTATACGCCGGCTATCAACTTCCGTCTTGCGTATGATAACATCGATTACGGTAACAACAGCATTTTTGCCGGAGCAAATGGAGATGCGGAGGATAATGTCATTTCCTTCCGTACCACGGTTAACTTCTAGTTCAGTTTAAGCTCAACAAAAAAGGGAGACCCTTGCGGGTCTCCCTTTTTTGTTTTATATTATCCGGACGAAGTTTAATAGAGGCTGGAGGAAAAGGAATTGAAAAAGAAAATATTCGTTCTTGTGTGTTGTTGGATTATGTCTCTCTTTGTTGCGCCGGCTTTGTCAGCAGCGGCGTCTTTCGATCAGGTGATTTCTAGATGGGTGAAGGAGCAGCGTTTTACTAATAATATGGGCAGCAACCTTACCATAATATGCACATATTATTCTGCTGAATTTATAGATGCGTACATTCAGTCAGAAGCTCAAAAAAATATGTGGACCCAGCAGGAGACTGAGGACTATAGGTATCACTTCCTTCAGGCGCTGCAGCTTGGCGAAAGGATACCTATCAGCGTTAAATTTATAAATAACGGTCCCACGATGTACCTTGGCCCCTTTGATATCATGGTAAAGCTACGCATAGGGAATAATGTTTATAAACCCGTAGATTATGACAAGAGATTCAATTTCCGTTTTCAGGGAGAAAAAGATGGGCTTGTCTACTTTCCTAGATATGACGAAAAAACAGGCAAGGATCTGCTCAAAGGAGCTAAGACCGTACGGCTTGAGTTTAGCAGCGCGATAAGCAACATATTGGACGGCAAGGCGCCGTATTTCATCTGGGACGTCGCAAACGACGACCCGTCAAAGCTCTATCAGGGCAAGACGGCCGCGCGCTATGAGACGGACCGCCTGCTCAAGCGGCTTGAGAAGCTGCGTAAGGACAGGGCAGACCTTGAAAAGCAGATGAAGACTATAGACGACGAGATATCAATGATACAGTCCCGCCTTGACGAGCTGGCAAAACAGTAGGGCTTGCCGCGCAAGATTTCAGGCGGCAGATATCAAAGCGTTTGTTTCGGCATCAAGGCGCTTCCAGCGCGCTTAAAACAGCGCGCGGGAAGCGCCTTGATGCATTGCGGCCGCAACAGCAGCGGATGCGCCTGCCGTTGCGGCGCGTATTATTTTAATTGTTGTGTGTCGGGGATATCGGAAGCCTGTAAGGTGAAAATGGCGGAGAGGAAGGGATTTGAACCCTTGGAACGGGGATAAGCCGTTCACTCACTTTCCAGGCGAGCGCCTTCGACCACTCAGCCACCTCTCCGCGTCGAACGTGTCAGTCAGTTTTCTTGTCATTATGGCGGAGAGGGTGGGATTTGAACCCACGTGACGGCTCAGCACCGCCAAGACGATTTCGAGTCGCCCGCCTTCGACCGCTCGGCCACCCCTCCGCGTCGTCCAACAAACTGACGGAGCGGATTATAGCTCATTTGGCTGTTTATGTCAAAATCGCGGATTGACGGTCCGCGCGGCTAAACGCGCGATTTTGCCTGAGTTGCGTCAGCCCCTGTTTGGACGCGCTTTGTGCTTGCGCTTCGCGAGAAAGAAGTCGCCGAGCAGCTTTGCGCACTGCTGTTCCAAAACGCCGCGCCTGACCTCGCATCTGTGGCATATCCTGCTGTCGCGCGGTATGTCGTACAGGGATCCGGCCGCTCCGGCCTTCGGGTCGGACGCGCCGTATACGAGCCTGGCTACTCGGCACTGGACAATGGCCCCCGCGCACATGGCGCATGGTTCAAGCGTGACGTAGAGGACGCATTCGTCAAAGCGCCAGCGTTTGAGCTTTTGCGCGGCCTGCGCCATAGCGGCCATCTCCGCGTGCGCAAACGGCGAAGCGTCTCTCAGCCTTCTGTTGTGCCCGCTGCCTATTATCAGACCGTCCTTTACGACCACGGCCCCTACCGGTATCTCGCCCTCATCCGCGGCGGCCAGCGCCTCGCCGAGCGCCGCGCGCATGAATGCTATGTCGTCCATCTGTTGTGGCAGCTCCGTTCGTAATGTGTTATAATCCTTCTGTTTGAGAATCTGTGCCTGTAGCTCAGCTGGATAGAGTGTCGGCCTCCGGAGCCGAAGGTCTCGGGTTCGAATCCCGACAGGCACGCCAGTATCGCTTTACATATCATATTATAAACTCTGTCAGTTGTCTTAGAGTGTTTTTCGCGGGGGACCCAGTCCCATGCGGCGAAAGCCCGTGAACCCCGTCAGGTCCGGAAGGAAGCAGCGGTAAGCGATGTCTTTCGGGTGCCATGGGAGCGCTGGGCCCCCCGCCAAAAACACTTTTTTTCAGCAAGCGGCGCCCGCGGCGCGTGCTTTTACGTTTTACAGCAAGTTGCGGATTTGCCGCGCGCGATATTCCTCAGACCGGGGGTGTGGGCCAGTGGCCATAGGCGAGCAGCCGTCAGGTTATCTGCCGTTTAAGGAAGACCCTCTTCCTGCGGACGGTCTTGTTTTTTCGCCGTCCTACATATTCCAGGTCGAAGTGCTGGAGCGCGGCATCATGAGCCGCCCGCGGTATCTGTTTCAGACGGTCATAGTCGACGGCTATGATGGACGCACGTTGCTCGTGGACGAGCGAAACGTCGTTCCGTGTTTTGCTGATTTTCCGCCTGACGGCGTGCCTGTGGAGCGCCTTCCGCTTAAGATAAGCGCGGCGGCCGCGTCGTTCATCGCCGAGGCCGGTGCGCTGCCTCCTGACTGCAGAAGCTGGCGCAAGGCCTTCAAGAACAGAAACATCATGCTGCGCGAAGAATCGGCAAGCTTAGTTTGGCGAGTGTACGCGATAAAGGGTGAACGCGCGGTCGATACGTTTACCGGCAGCGAGTTTCGCTCTTCGGGGCTTTTGGGCATGCTTCTCGGCTGACGCGCAGTTGCGTTTTGCGGCATATCCATGCTATACTAAAAAACGGTGTCATCACACACGGATGGAGACTGCGAGAAAGTTGCCGCACGCGGTATTTTCGCGGGATGACCCATCCGGAGGAAAAAAACAGGAGGGATTTTAAATGGGAGTAGTCAGCATGAAACAGCTGCTTGAGTGCGGCGTCCACTTTGGGCACCAGACCAGGCGCTGGAATCCGAAGATGAAGCCTTACATCTTCACCGAGCGTAACGGGATCTACATCATTGACCTTCAGAAGACCGTCAAGGGGCTTGAAAAAGCGTATGATTTCGTGCGCGAGGTCGCAAAATCCGGCGGTACGCTGCTCTTCGTAGGGACAAAGCGCCAGGCTCAGGATCCGATACGCGACGAGGCGCTGAAGGCGGGGCAGTACTACATCAACCAGCGCTGGCTTGGCGGCCTGCTAACCAACTTCGCGACTATAAGACGGCGCGTGAACCGCATGATTGAGCTCCAGACCATGGAAAACGACGGCACTATCAACAGGTATCCCAAGAAGGAGATAGTCAAGCTGCGCAAGGAGCGCGACAAGCTGGAAAAATATCTTTCGGGCATCAAGGATATGAAGGATATCCCCGACGCGCTTTTCGTGATCGACCCAAGGCGCGAGACCATCGCGGTCCTTGAGGCGCGTAAGCTTGGCGTTCCCGTGGTTGCTATCGTCGATACGAACTGCGACCCGGATCTCATCGATTATCCTATCCCCGGCAACGACGACGCCATCCGCGCAATTGAGCTCGTGGTCGGCCTTATGTCAAGCGCCTATATAGAGGGGCGCCAGGGGCAGGACGCGCGTGTTGGGGAGATCCGCGAAGAGGCTGAGGAAGCAACGCCGAAGGAGCCCGGTGGCTCCGCCGATGTCCCTGAGTTCGTGGACGCTTTTGCCGAAGAGGGCGATAAGGTCATCACAAAGATAATAGAGGGACAGAAAGGCTGGAAGGAGGCTAACTGACAATGGCTGATATAACTGCGGCACTTGTATCGGAACTGCGCGCGCGCACTTCCGCCGGCATGATGGATTGCAAGAAGGCATTGGTGGAATGCGGCGGCGATATAGACAAAGCGGTTGATTACCTGCGCGAGAAGGGGCTTGCGAAAGCGGCCAAGAAGGCGGACCGCAATGCTTCACAGGGAATGATATTCAGCTACATACACAGCAACGCGAAGCTCGGTGTGCTGCTTGAGCTGAGCTGCGAGACGGATTTTGTGGCGCGCACAGAGGAGTTCGGGACTCTTGGACACGAGATAGCCATGCAGATAGCGGCCTCAAACCCGTCATACATAAGGCGTGAGGATGTCCCGTCCGAGGTCGTGGAACACGAGGCTGAGGTCATAAAGGCCCAGGCGCGCGAAGAGGGCAAGCCCGAGAAGATGCTGGACAAGATAGCGGAGGGGCGTCTGAACAAATTCTACGAGGAGAACTGCCTGCTTGAGCAGAGATATATCCGTGACCCTGATAAAAAAATAAATGATCTGATCATCGAGAACATAGCGAAAATGGGCGAGAACATCGTGGTACGCCGCTTCGCACGTTTCATGATAGAATCGTAGGAAGACTGTTTGCGTTGAAGCGGGGGATTTTTCCCCCGCTTTTTTCTGACCTTGTGCTTTATTCCTGGCCGAAGGGTGTGAATTTGGATGCAGCAGAAGTATAAAAGGGTACTGCTTAAGCTTTCAGGCGAAGTTCTGGCCGGCAAGCTGGAGTTTGGCCTAGACTATGACGCCATAGACGATATATGCGAACAGATAGTCGAGGTGGCGCAAGAAGGCATACAGATATCGATGGTCGTGGGCGGCGGCAATATAATCAGAGGGTCTCAGACTGTGCGCGTCGAAAGGGCTCAGGCGGACTATATGGGAATGCTTGGCACAGTGATAAACGCGCTGGCGCTGCAGGACGCGCTTGAGAGGCTCGGACAGCCGACGCGCGTTCAGTCGGCGATAGAGATGAGACAGATAGCCGAGACTGTAATAAGGCGCCGCGCCATACGGCACCTTGAAAAGGGGCGCATAGTTATATTCGCGGCGGGCACCGGCTCGCCGTATTTTTCGACGGATACGACCGCGGCTCTCAGAGCGTCTGAAATCGGCGCCGATTGCGTATTGAAAGCTACGAAGGTCGATGGTATATATAGTATGGATCCCGTTAAGTTCCCCGACGCAAAGCTCATGCCGAAACTGTCGTACATGGACGCCATAGGCATGCGGCTTAAGGTCATGGACGCCGCGGCGTTCTCCCTGTGCCAGGAGAACAATATCCCTATAATAGTCTTTGACGTGCTGAAGAAGGGCAACCTCCGCAGGCTCCTCATCGACGGCGAGGACATCGGCTCCATAGTCAACGATTGAAACGGCGTCCGCTTGGGCGCCGAATATGAAATATAAGGAGTGATCTGCGTGCCTCAGAATTTGATCAAAGACCTCAAGACCCGCAGTGAAAAGACGCTGGAGCACCTTAAGGGGACATTGCAGGGCATCCGCACGGGACGCGCGCACCCTGCTCTCGTGGAGGACATCAAGGTCGACTACTTCGGGACCCTGACCCCGATAAAGAACATGGGGACGGTCAGCGTACCTGAAGCCAGGCAGATAGTCATAACGCCATGGGACAAGTCGGCTATGAAGGCCATCGAGAAGGCCATACAGAGCTCCCCGCTCGGCATCAATCCCCAGAACGACGGCGAATGCATACGCCTAAACATGCCCGAACTCACACAGGCTCGGCGCGTAGAGCTCTCAAAGATCGTGAGCAAGACGGCAGAGGAGGCGCGTGTTGCGATCCGCAACATTCGCCGCGACGCCGTGGAGGGCCTCAAGAGGATGGAAAAAGAGGGCAAGATAACCGAGGATGATCTCAAGAAATACCAGAAAGAGGCGCAGGATCTCACCGATTCGTTTATAAAGAAGGTCGATGAGATGCAGGCTGAAAAGGAAAAAGAGATAATGGAGAAGTAGTTGAACCAATGCCGCGGATCGCTGGGGGGACGGCTCCGAGCCTGCCGTCTCCCCTATATTTATATATCGCGGCGGACAAGGACCTACCTCGTTTGCCGTGCGCAGCGGCGGCTTGCGCCGTGAGCGGAGGTGCTGCGTTTGGATGAGAAAAAATTTCTTAAAGAGCTCAACGATATAGGCGCTACGCCCTACGTCGCCGGGGGATGGGTCAGGGATATGTTTATGGGGCGTACCCCCTGCGACAAGGATTATGTGATATGCGGGACCGACGAGGCATCGTTCGTCGCGAAGTTCCCCGAAGCTAAGAAGGTGGGCAGCTCTTTTCCGGTTTTCCTGCTTGAGATAGACGGCAAGAAGTGCGAGGTCGCGTTCGCGCGCACCGAGAGGAAGGCCGGACCCGGATACAAGGGTTTCGCTGTGAGCTTTGGCCCCGATGTCACAATATACGACGACCTCTACAGACGTGACACGACGATGAACAGCATGGCGTGGTCCCCGCAGACGCTCGGCCTGATAGATCCGTACAAGGGCAGGGAGGATATCAGGAACAGGATAATACGCGCCACGTCCGAACACTTTGTGGAGGACCCTGTCCGCGCGCTGCGCGCCGCAAGACAGGCGGCGCAGTTTGAGTTTCAGATAGAGCCTCGCACGATGGATATGATGAGACAGTGCGGCGCAGAGCTGGCCTGCGAGCCTAAGGAGAGGATCCTTTCAGAGATGGACATGGCGCTTTCCGCGCCTAAGCCGTCCATATTCTTTCGCGCGCTGCGCGACGCCGGCCTGCTTGAGACGGTGTTCCCATGGATATTCAGGCTCATAGGCAAAGAGCAGTCGCCTGAGTACCACCCCGAGGGGGACGCGTTCGAGCACGCCATGATAGTGCTTGACGATGTAGCTCTTCTGACGCCGAGGGTTGAGGTCAGGTTTGCCGCTCTTATGCACGATATAGGAAAGGGCATGACGCCCGACGATATATTGCCGCACCACTACGGGCATGAGGAGCGCGGGCTTGAGGTGCTGCGCGACATGAACAGAGTCATGACGCTTCCGCGCCGCTGGTACATGTGCGCCGAGTTCGCGATACGCGAGCATATGCGCTCGGGCAAGATGACGCAGCCGCGCAAGGTCGTAGACCTTTTGGTGCGGCTTGAGAAGCACCCGATAGGCGTCGACGGTTTTTCAGCCATAGTCTTCGTCGACAACGACGGGGAACAGGCCGACTGTCTTTTGAACTACGACAGGTATATGAGAGCGATAAAGGGCGCGCATAAGCTTGAGATACCAAAGAACTTAGCCGGGCCTCAGATAGGCGAGTGGCTGAGACAGAAGGAGATAGAAGCGTACAAAAAATCTCTGTCGGAAGGAACTTAAATTTCAAAGACGAGGAATTTGCCTCTTTTGGGTTAAAAGGCGACTGTTTTCAGGGCCGCGGGAAGCGGCGCTTTTTATCTGTTAAAAACACCCCGGTTTGGGCAAGGCTGTGCGCCATTGTCCAAACCGGGATAAATAGGCTAAAATCAGCCGGCCTCTTTTGGGGCTCTTCCGTCAGAGCGACGACAGGAAGCTTTTCATGCGTCCCATGCCCTCTTTAATGTCGTCCATGGAGCACGCGTAGGAGAAGCGCACGAATCCGGGCGCGAAGAACGCTGACCCCGGTACCGCCGCTACGAACTTCTCCTCAAGCATTTTTTCGCAGAACTTTACGTCGTCTGGTATCGGGCATTCCCGGACGTCGACGAACGCATAGAACGCTCCCTCAGGTTCCTTCACTTTTACGTAAGGCATGTCCCTTATGAGGTCTATTATCACCCTCCTGCGCTCGGCGAAGGCGCCGCGCATCTTCTCGACGTCAGGGTCGGCGTATTTCAGCGCGCCTAGCGCGGCCCACTGAGCTATGGAGCTTGCGTTCGATGTGAGGTGCGTCTGCAGCGTGTTCATTTTGGAGGTTATGAGTTCCGGCGCAAGCGAGTATCCGATGCGCCACCCCGTCATCGCGTAAGCCTTGCTCACGCCGTTTATGATTATTGTCCTGTCCTTGAGCTCGGGTGCCACGTTTAGGATGTTCACGTGCTTTGCTGGCTCGTACGCGAAGCGCTCGTATATCTCGTCGAATATTATCCAAAGCCCGTGTTTGAGCGCCAAGTCGGCGATCGTTCGCATGACTCCCTCGTCGTATATCGCGCCCGTCGGGTTGGACGGGGAGTTGAGTATGATACCGACTGTTTTGGGGGTTATCGCATGTTCGAGGCTGTCCCTTGTGGGCACGAGGTTCGTCGGGATAGTGTCAACGAGAGACTCCCTGCCTCCGGCAAGGTGCACCTGCTCCACATAGCTCACCCAGGCCGGGGCGAACAGCACGACCTCGTCGCCAGGGTCGACGAGCACCTGAAGCGCCTCGTAGATAAGGGGCTTGGCTCCCGGTGCCACCAGCACTTCCGAAGGCGAGTATTCAAGCCCGAAACGCCTTTTATAGTAGTTGCACACTTCTTTGCGAAGCTCAAGTATGCCGGAGTTCAGAGTGTAGTGCGACTCCCCGCGGTTGATGGCGTCTATTGCCGCCTGCGCCGCGCAGGCGGGGGTGCCGAAATCGGGTTCTCCCGCGCCGAACGATATAACGGGTTTGCCCTCGGCTTTCATCGTTTTTGCCTTGCCCGATATGCTGACAGTGGCCGAAGGCTTCACCTCAAGTATCCTTTTTGAGAGCTTCATTTGCCTGTCCTCCTTATGTTTTTTCGTTCTCTTGAACATTATACGCGCGAGTCCTTCAAAGTGAAGCGCCTATATACATAATTTTAGCATTTGATGTGGTTGAATATCATGATAAAATAACCTCACCAGCATTTAGAAATATACTCGCACCAGGCAGAATGGAGGAATGGCTATGGAGGTACGTTTTGTTACGCGTAATGTTGAACTGCCGGGAGATATCAAGGAGTATATGGAGAAGAAGATAGGCAAATTAGAGAAGTTCTTCGACAAGATCCTTGACACCCAGATCGCGCTCAACTACAAGAGGGGCATGAACGTGGTTGAGATAACCTCCAACGTGAACGGTGTGGTAATGCGCGGAGAGGACTACGCTCCGGACCTGCGCAAGGCTTTTGACAAGGCGCTCAAGAATATCGAGCGTCAGATCAAGAAACATAAGGGATACCTGACGGACAAGGCAAGGCTCAAGGTCCAGGACGTGTCTTTCGATATCGATCCCGAGCTCTTGTCTCCTCTGCCGTTTGAGAAGGATAAGGAAGATCTGTCGCGTGAGATAGTCAAAACGAAGAAATTCACGGTTAACGTGATGTCTCCAATTGAGGCTACCATGCAGATGGATCTGCTGGGCCACAACTTCTTCATATTCAAGAACGACTCTAACGGCGCGATAAATGTCGTCTACCGCAGGGAGGCCGGCGGCTACGGCCTGCTTGAGCCTAAATAGGGCGCATTACGCGCTTTAAATGTCGAACAACAAAGCAGACAATCATAATGGAGGAGCCGCAAGGCTCCTTTCTTGGTTTTTCGCACAAGCGCGTGCTTCGCGGTAATTTGGCGGGTGTTTTTCCGTTGGCTGAGCAGGCAGTTTGCGCCTGAGGAGGAGCGGTCGTTCGGATGGAAGATGATTTTCTCGGTTTGCTGAACCCTAAACAGAAAGAAGCCGTAGTATGCTGCGGCGGGCATGAGCTTGTGCTTGCCGGCGCCGGCAGCGGCAAAACGAGGGTGCTTACGTCAAAGATAGCTTATCTCATAAAGAAAGAGGGCGTGCCGCCGTGGCGCATACTCGCCCTTACTTTCACAAACAAGGCCGCCCGTGAGATGAAGTCCCGCGTTGAGGCGCTTTTGGGAGCGGACCTCAAAGGCATGGAGGTTTCCACATTTCACGCTTACGGGTTAAGGTTTCTGCACAGGTACCGCGATGCGCTCGAAAAACTGGGTTACCCGGGAGCGTTCGTGGTTTTCGACAGAGGCGACATGCGGAACACCGTCAAAAAGATTCTCGCTGATCTGGGAATAGATCCCAAAAGGCTTGACGCCGGCGGCGCCATGGAGCTCATATCACGCGCCAAGACAGAAGCCAACCCCGTTACGGGCGAGGTTTACATCGACTCCAGGTGGATGCCTGTTTATGAAAAGTATCGAAAATCTCTTTTGTCGCAGGGAGCCCTTGATTTTGACGACCTGATGACGCTTCCGTTGCATATCATGGCCTCAGACAGGGACGTGCTGGCGCGCGAGCGCTCCAGGCTGGACTGGGTATTGGTCGATGAGTACCAGGATGTCAACAGGCCGCAGTACCTGCTCTTAAGATGTCTTGTCGACGGCGGCAGGAAGATAATGGTGGTAGGCGACCCGGACCAGTCCATATATGGCTGGCGCGGGGCAGAGATGTCCATGATACTGAACTTCGAAAACGATTTCAAAGGCGCGAAGGTCGTCGTGCTGGACCAGAACTACCGCTCCACGGGGCATATACTGGAAGGCGCGAACGCTGTGATAAAGAACAACGAGGACAGGCATCCCAAGGATCTTTGGACCGCGTCCGGCATGGGCGAACGCATACAGATATACAGGGCGCGCAACGACGCCGACGAAGCCTCATGGATATGCGGGAACATCGAAAAACTGCGCGACGAGGGCTACAGGTACGGTGAGATCGCGGTCCTTTACAGGATGAACGCGCTGAGCCGCAACCTGGAGCAGGCCCTTCTTGAAAACGGCATCCCGTACCGGGTAATACGAGGCGTCGCTTTCTACGAACGCCTCGAGGTTAAGGACGTGCTGTCCATGATGCGCCTTGCCGTAAATCCAAGGGACATCATCTCTCTGTCGAGGGTTGCCAACATACCGCCTCGCGGGCTTGGAAAGAAAAGCGCCGAGGTTCTGGCAGGCGAACTTTCTCGGACCGGCGCCGCTGAAGCTAAAGCGGTGTGGAGCGATATCTCCGTAAACGCGGCCGGCCTTAAGGGTAAGGCCGCCGAGGGAGCAAGGGAGCTTGCCCGTAACATGCTGCGCATACTTTCACTTGCGTCTGACCCGCACGAGGCTGTCAGGACTATACTCGACAATTGCGGTTATGAAGAGTACCTTAAGTCACAGCATCCGGCGGATTGGGAAGAGCGCGTCGAGAACGTGATGGAGATACTGTCCGTCGTACCTGACGGCGGCGATATATACCAGATCTTGACGGAGATCCCTCTTTTCACCGATCAGGACAGTCAAAACGACATCCTTGACTGCGTCAGCCTGCTGACTCTGCACGCGGCAAAAGGGCTCGAGTTTCCGACTGTCTTCCTGACCGGCATGGAGGAGGGGATTTTCCCAAGCGCGCGAGTGCTGTCCGGAGAAGGGGATCTCTCTGAAGAGAGGCGCCTGTGCTACGTAGGGATGACGAGGGCGCGCGAGCGGCTGTTCATGAGCGGAGCGGCCAGCAGGCTGTTGTTTGGAGGCATACAGAAGAACGCCGCGTCGCGTTTTATAGGTGAAATCCCGCGAAGCTGCGCCGAGATCGACGACGATACCTATGGAGGTGCGTGGCATGCTGAAAGTAGGCCTGACAGGCGACGTTGGCGCTGGTAAAAGTACTTTGTGCGGCGTATGGCGCGGCATGGGAGCCGATGTGGTTGATGCGGACGCAATAGCAAAGAAGATGTGGTTCCTTCCCGAAGTGCGCCAAAAGGCCGAGGCGCGGTGGGGCGCCGGTTTCCTTGACGGTTCTTTTAAAGAAGCGCTTGGGCGCATAGCGGAGAAGATATTCACCGATGACGAGGAGTATGAGTTTGCGGCGGCGCTCATCCACGGCCCAGTCATGGCCGAGATGAAGCGCATGATAGACTGCTCTGAGTCGGCCTGGGTCGTTGCCGAGGTCCCTCTGCTTTACGAGTATGGCGTCCCGCGTTGGATAGACGGCGTTGTCTATGCGGCGGCCCCGTTTGAAAAGAGGGTGGAGCGCAATAAAAGCCGCGGCTGGGACGCGGGCGAGATCCTGCGCCGCGAAAGGATGTTGCTGCCTCGCGCGGAGAAGATGAGGCTGGCCGACTGGGTGCTCGAAAACAGCGGAACGGAAGATGAGTGGCGCGCTAAGGCAAGGGCGCTGGGGCAATTTTTCATAAAGATCAGCGAAAAATTTTGAAGAGCCGCGACTTTTAAGCGGCATATCCTAACACCCTTACCTTTTCCTTCCGCGCGGTTTTTATCACATTTCTCCGACGCGCTTTACGGCCGATGTCCTTTTCCTGACGCAGTAAAGCACCGCCGCGCCTATAGCGGCGCCGGGGATGCAGCTTGTCAGGAAAGATACGGAGAAAAAAGCGAATCCCACGCTCTTGCCCACGAACGGAGCCACTATGGCCGCGCTCACCCACGCTCCCACCACCCCCGTCCCAAATGGTTCGGCGATCGCCGCGGCGAGCTTATATCTGTCAGGCAGCAGTTTGGCCGCGACCCCTACGAACAGTGCGCCGAACATGCTGCCAGGGAAAGCGAAGAGGCTGCCGGTGCCCATCATGTTGCGTATCAGACTTGTTGTTAACGCCGAGGCTACAGCCCATAGCGGTCCCATAGTTATGCCTGCCGCTACGTTTATCGCATGCTGGAAGGGAAAGCACCTTGTCGGTCCGACAGGTATCGAGACTACGGAAAGAACGGCGCCCAGAGCGGCCATGATACCGGCAAGCAGCGCGTTTCTGAAGAAAGCCTCTTTTTTGCAATAATAATTTTTGTGCATTCAAAAATTCCTCCTTTAAAGTTGTCTATCTGTTATGAGATTGGCGATCCTGTACAGAGCCCGTGCGGATTCTTCGGGGTCGTCGCATCGCATTATGCCGGCTGACAGGGATATCCCACTGCAGCCGCAGCCTGCGAGCAGATATGCGTTTTCAGCGGTTATGCCGCCTACCGCCACGACCGGTATTTTCACCTGCTCAGTGACTTTTTTTATCCCGCCGGGGCCTATCACGACCGCGTCATCCTTTGTCTTTGTAGCGAAAGCGCTCCCGCATCCTATGTAATCCGCGCCTGATTTCTCGGCCTCCAGCGCAAAATCGGGCGTCCTTGCCGTTCCGCCGATGACGAAGCCTGGTCCGGCTGCTTCCCTTGCCGCGCATATTGGGATGTCGCTTTGCCCGAGGTGAGCTCCGTCCGCTTTGCACGCAAGGGCGATATCGAGCCTGTCGTTCACTATGAAGAGCGCTCCATGTTTTTTTGTCATTTCCCTTAACTCGCAGGCTGCCATATATATCTCTCTTGAAGACCATGTTTTCGCGCGAAGCTGCACAGCTGTCACTCCGCCGTTGAGAGCACTGGAAACCTTTTGCATCATGCGGCCGGGCGTAAGCCCTTCTCCGCATATTAAATACAGCCTCAGTCTTTTGGCTAGGAGCTCATCTTTCATCAATGAAATTCCCCCAGTATCCGAAGCCATGTTCTGAGAGCATGAACAGTGCGTCAACGAAAGCGGCGTAGAACGAAGCCGGACAGCGCGCGGTTTTAAAAGCGGCTTCGCCTGCGGCGCGGAACGAGCAAAGAGAGGCAAAAGACGCGTCAAACGGCCCGGCCGCAGCCGAAAATAGCGCCGTCACGCTGCCAAGCGCGCAGCCCATTCCGCTCAAAATCCCCGTCATTGGGCTGCCGCCGCTAAAATATGCTGAGTATGTCCCGTCCGACAGGCAATCCTTGTCGCCGGTGCAGAAAACCACACAGTTATACCTTTTTGCCAGAGCCTCCGTTATGCTCGCCATGTCGTCCCCCGAATGTCCGAGCGCGCTTACGCCCTTTGGTCCCGGGCCTTTGCCGGCCAATGACGATATCTCGCCGCGGTTGCCCTTGATCACGGAAAAATTGAACCTCTCAAGCAGGCTTTCCGCCAGTCTGCGCCTGAAATCAGTGAAGCCGTATCCCACGATGTCAAGCACAGCCGGTATTCGCCTCCTTTCAGCTATGCGCATCGATTCCGAGATTACGTCGTACGTGTCTCTGTGCGGCGTTCCTATGTTGACGAGCAGCGCGTCCGATTTTTCGGCTATTTCAGCCGCTTCGTCCATCAGGCACGACATGACCGGGCAGCCGCCGAGTATAGCCGTTATGTTGGCCTGTATATGTGATGATACGCTGTTGGTTATCTGATGGACCAGGGGCCTTAAGAGCCTCACTTCTTTCAGTATGATGTCCGGGTTTTTTTTCAGTTCATGCATAGAGTTCGTCAATCCAGTCCATTTTTACCGCGTGAGCGAGGCACCCTGCGCCGTGTCCGCATTTTATGCCGTTAATAAGGCACGCCCTCAGATATCGCCTTGCAAACGTGACGGCTTCGCGGATATCTCTTCCGGAAGCCATCTCGGCAGCTATAGCCGAACTGAGCGTACAGCCCGTGCCGTGGTTTGATTCCGTATCGATGCGGCTGTCCGTGAAATGTATAATTGCGCCGTCTATCAGAATGACGTCGGTCACAGTCCTGGATCCGTCTTGAAGGTGTCCTCCCTTTACAAGCACGGCGCCGCATCCCGCCTTGGCTATCTCTTCTGCCGCACGCTCCATGTCGCTTACGTTGTTGATAGAGATGCCTGACAGTCTTTCAGCCTCCGGTATGTTAGGCGTTACCAGCGAGGCCATAGGGATGAGTTCCTCAAGAAGCGCGTCCACAGCGCTGTCCTCGATCAATGGATCCCCGCTTTGAGCCACCATAACAGGGTCCACAACCAACGCGCGTTCGCCGAGCTTGCGCAATCCTGACGCCACAGCGCGTACTGCGTCCCGGCTGCCCAGCATGCCGGTTTTTATGGCGTCAACGTTAAAATCGGTGCCGACCGCGAGTATCTGTGCCTCTATGACATCCGGCGGTATCGGGTGCACGCCTGTCACCCCCATTGAATTTTGTACCGTCACCGCAGTTATGGCCGTGGTTCCGAAGACTTTAAGCGCGGCGAAAGTCTTGATGTCGGCCTGTATCCCCGCGCCTCCGCCGGAATCACTGCCGGCTACTGACATTGCGATGCCCCTGTATAATCCATGCCGCATTGCCGTTCCCCCTTCCCTTAAGTAAAAACGACCCGCTCATAGGCGAGCGGGTCGTTCTGCGCGTATAAAAACCCTCTCTCCCTACGCCGGCATTAACCGGATCAGGTATGGGGTCGAAGGTATATCCTTCCTCTCAGCTGTCCGGACCATAAGGCCCCTGTGCTCCCCCGGAGAATCATCATTTGATACCTGCCGATTATCACGCCTGCCGCCTAAACTGTCAACTTTTTAAGTAACGGTGCGTCAGGTTCGCCTGTCATGTATAATTATGCGAAGTCAGGCTTAAGCTATAGAGAGAAAGGGCCGTTTGAGCCGGCCATAAATAAACCGTGCGGAATGCGGGCTTTAAACTTGTGTGCCGACATGCGGCTAAAAACCGGGGGAATATCGATGGTCGCGAGAATAGCGTTGCCTGGTGTAACTGTAGAATATGAAAAAGAAAACGGCGGTCTGCCGCTGCTTATGGTTCTTGGCGGAAGAGCGCCCGCGCCCGGATGGCTGGTGCGGCTTGGCTTTATCGGCGAGGTTTGGGCCGTAGATAAGGGCATAGATTTATGCCGCCGCGAAGGCATAGTGCCGCGGAGGCTGATAGGCGACAAAGACAGCGCGGACCTAAACGCGTGGAGATGGGCCGTTGAAAAAGGGGTCTTTGTCGAGGAATACGAGAGCGATAAAGATCTCACTGATTTTCAAATAGCGCTTGGCCTCATAACGGAAGAAGGGGGGCGCGGACGGCGGCCGGTCTTCCTCACAGGCTGTTTTGGCGGCCGGTTTGATCATCTGTGGAGCACCGTTGTTTCGTTTCTGCACACATCGGACGGGTATTTGCCCGTTGGGATGGCGGACGATTCGGAGGGGATGTTTTTCATAAACGGCCGGGGAACAGGTGAGTTTTTTTTCGACGAAGCGCCCGAAGCCGTGTCGTTGATCCCTTTTTCATCCGAGTGCCGCGGCGTTTGTTTAAGCGGTGTCCGATGGCCCTTAAAAGACGCGGTTCTTGAATATGAGATGCCCTACAGCATAAGCAACAGGCTGGATCATCGGCTCCGGGCCGATCTGTCGGCAGAGAGCGGGCTTGTCGGTTTTTACTGGAAATGGCGTGATCTGTGATGAGTAATTTGCTTTACTTTTAACCCGCTCGCTCATGGTAGAATATCAGCCGTTGGTTTGACAGATTCTGATAAGGATGTGGTTTTAGATGATATTTGGCGGAGGCGATCTGACCGCTCGGGTGGCGGAGCTCTTGCTGAGCCTCCCTGCTCTGCT
>Ga0302251_1001164_pt1 | contig 17546 bp, 27 predicted proteins | sample AAG_RA_Gln_MG_FD_193534 | JGI IMG/M metagenome (GOLD analysis project Ga0302251, IMG submission 193534) | Enriched activated sludge microbial communities from anaerobic digester in WTTP, New Holstein, Wisconsin, United States - AAG_RA_Gln | ecosystem: Engineered > Bioreactor > Anaerobic >...
AAAGATTTTTTAAAAACAATTTGTATTCCAGCTATAATTGAACGTGCTTCTTCTTTATTACATTTTTCGTGTTTACCCAAATTATGTAATCTGGTTGATAAATGTTTTAATTGAATTGAATACATAATAAGTCGTTCATTTTCGGATAATTTTTCTGTTTTTTTCTTTTCTTTTAGTTCTGATAGGGTAATTCTTCTTTTAACAGTTATTCTATCTTTATTGTCAAATTTCTTTAATTCATCAGATATAACTATTTTGGAATATTCCTCATAATATTTTTCATTTGTAAGGATAACATCAGTATAAGTTTCATAGATAAAATTTTTAATAGTATCGTTTATTAGGTTAAACTTATATTGTGTAATTATCATTTTCAAATCAATATTAAATTTAGATTGATACATTTTTCTTAGAATATCAATTTGAGTAATAAGAATTATAGTTTTAACAAGGCTAAAGCCAGCTTTTTTAGTTTCTGTTTTCATATATTGAATAATTTGCTACAAAGATACAAAAAAAAATTTATTAATACAATTTTTTTTGAATAAAACTTTATATTTGACGAGTTGTTTTTATATAATAATATTAATAAGGTGTAGTTAAATAGTTAAAAATCGAATTTTTTTTTCGTTTTTATTTGGAAATTAAAAATATTTTTAGTATCTTTGTAATTGAAAAAATATATTGTTTAACTTAATTTATTGATTATGAAAAACTTTTTTTAAAAGTCAAACTAATTATCTTGCATGATATTCATGTACGGTATAATTGATTATGTGATTTTCTATTTTATAGTAGAAAATTGCCTAAATCATTATATACATACATGAAGTTAAGCTAATCATGGGGATAGTGTATTCATATATTTAGTTATGTAGGTATATTAACTTATACACATATCATAACATTTATATATGAAAAAATCTACATATTATTTTTTAACATATGTAGATTTCTATATATTTTGTATTATAAAGTTTCAAGTATTTTTACTTATTTCTTACTTTTTTTCCTAAATTTTTGTCTATAACTGAAGATGTATCCATGAGTATTGATGTGATTTTGTTAAGTTCTTCTTCATCGAATTCATATGTTGCACCAGATTCACTTTTTTCTCTGTTTAGTTTTTTTCTAAATTTAGACCTATTAGTAGCTCCTCTATCTCCCCAAAGTTTTTCAACGATTTCTGCATGATTAAAAATGTTATTTTGAAGTAAAGAATAAATTCTTTTGTATTGTACACTAGTTCCAGCGGTTTTTTCTTTTTTTTCTTTTTTTTCTTCACTGGCTTCTCTTAATATTTTTTTTATATTTTCTTTATCCATAATGATTTATTTTTCTATAAATATTGTAAAAATTATTAAAATAAACTGAATGGATGAAATTTTATTATCTTAACAACAAATGTGTATAAGTTATTAATTCAGGACACAAATGTGTACCTATATTTATTCAAATTTAAAGGTTTTTGCTTTTTAAATAGGTTAGGTGTTTATCACCTAATAATTCTAATATTTTAAAAATTATTATTAGGGACACATTTGTGTCATGTTTTATTCTAGATATTTTTTTTCAAAAAAACTAAATATCAAATTCTTCTTCTGTATTATATGGAATCGATATATATCGCCAATATTTATTTAATTTTTTATACATTTCAGCATTAATAATTTTATCACGTCTCCATTCAGTAACAATATTAGTTGCCAGTATTTTATTAACTCCAAAACTTACTTGAAGTAAAGTAACAGCTTTATCGAAACTAAACCTTTTATCATTAATTTTGATATTAAAGCCAAAGAAATCATCTATTTCATCCCATTCATTTTCTTGTTGTTTATTTCTTAGTTTTAATTCTGGATAATCTTCATTTATAAATTGATATAATATACCATCTTTATAAACTGTAGTTATATGGCGGTCTAATAATTTACAAGCAAGATAAAATAGCTTAGGATGTATACCAAGACATATTAGTTCTACACGTCTTTTTTTTATAATTTCTTTTGTTACATCATCATACATTGTAAAAATCATCGAAAGAAATTCCTAATTGATTAGCATAAATTTTAAGTGAAAATAAAGCTTTATTTTTTATTTGTCTAACAGCTTCTCTTGTTAGTCCCATGATATTTCCAATTTCTTGTAATGTCATAGGCGGGTCGCCTTTTAGTCCATAACTCATTTCTATAACTTTTAATTCCTTTGGTTTTAACTTTGAAAGTAGAGTGGTTATTTTGTGCTGTGTATAAAGTTCATCATATTTAGCATCAGTTTTTTCTGAACTAGGAATATTATCCAGTAAAGAAAATCCATCTTCATTAATTTCCCTATCTAATGAACATACTTCTTGGTGTTCAATTTCTGCGACAATATTTAATATTTTTTTATCGTTTAAAACTTCTAAAACTTCTTCTATTGTTGGTTCTCTTTCTAGGGTAGCATGTAATGAATTTTTTACATCTTTGAATTTATTTAATGCATTAAGTTTATTACTTGGTTTTCTTATGAATTCTCCAGTGCCGTTTTTATATTCTTGAATATATCTACGAATCCACCATACAGCGTATGATATAAATTTAAATCCTTTATTAGGTTCAAATCTTTGAGCTGCGATAATTAGACCAATATTTCCTTCATTAACTAAATCTTCAATTGGGTGATTCTTATCAACGTATTGTTTTGCAACACTAATAACGAATCTTAGATTTGAATTAATAAGATAAGCCAATGCTTCTTTATTGCCTTTTCTGGCTTCGGAAGCAACTTTAAACTCTTCTTCGCTAGTCATGAGTGGAAATTCATTAATTTCTTTCATGTAAGACCTGAATGATTCTTCGTTGTAAGTAGTGATTTTTTCACCAATAGTTAATTTTTTCATAAGCTCTTTTAATTTTTTTATGCAAAGATATGAAATAAATTTTAAATTTCCAAATTTTTTGGGAAGAAATTATTATCGACTATTTTTTTTTATAAATTGACATACTCCCACGGTTAAAACACGTGGGATTCTACTTTCAAACCTAAACTGCTTCTAAATTAGAAGTCTCACATTTAGTACGGTATAAGCGAATGCCCTCGCTTAGTATATTATTCGCTGCCAATAAATCTCTGGAGTGTATTTCTCCACAACTTGGACAAACCCACTCTCTATTTGAAAGTTTAAGCTCTTTATTTACAACCCCACAAGTACAAGTTTTTGAAGAAGCAAACCATCTATCAACTTTTTGAACAATTGTGTTATACTTATTGGCTACTTGTTCTAATTTTAGAACAAAACTTGAAAAACTTAAATCTGATACTTTTCTCCCCCAAAGTCGCTTCATAGCTTCTATATTCAAATCTTCCAAAGCTATGAAAGAGTATCTTTTACAAAACTCATGGGCTAACTTCCACTCAAAATCATTCCTTTTATTTGATATATCAATATAAGCTCTTTGTAGGTTTTTTAAAGCTTTCTTTCTATTTTTAGAGCCTTTTTTCTTTTTTGAAAGTTGTCTGTTTAGAGATTTTATGGCTTTTAAATTACTTTTGAAAAACTCTGGGGATTGTATTTCTTGTCCATTAGATAATGTGAGTAGTACTTTTAAACCAAAATCTATTCCGATGGTAGCATTACCTACTCTTTCGTATTTTATTGGCTTCATATCACAACAAAGGACGAAAAATATTTCACCTAATTTATTTCTTTTTACTGTTATTCTTTTTATGTTTTCATAATTTCTTGATTTACTAAATTTATATCTTGTTTTACCTATTATTAAAATATTATCTTCTATTTTCCAACCACTTTGTTTTAGTACAAAAGAATTGAAATGTTTAGCTTTTTTAAACTTAGGAGGTCGTTTAGCTAATCCTTTAAAAAATCTTTTATAAGACTCATCAACTCTTTGACATATCTCTTGTACAGACTGTGAATTAAGTTTTTTCCATTTTGGATTTTTATTTCTAAGTTTGGCAATATGTTTTTGGAGTCTGTTTACATTTATATATCCTCCATATAAACTATAATATCTTTTTTGAAGCGAAATGCAATAATTCCAAATCCAAGCAGAAGTGTTTATCTTCTGATGGATTTGTTTTAGTTTCTTATTGTTATATGCTTTGAAAGATATATTATACATTTTTTTGGTCGTTTATATATTTTTTAACAGTTTCTTCTGAAATATGTCCAATACTTTCGCAATAGTAGGAACGTGTCCACAGCGTAGGTATTCTACTTTTTAGTTTAGGAAATTCCTTTCTTAGAATCCTACTTGTATAGCCCTTCAACTGTTGTACAATATAGTGAGGTGCTAACGTTGGCTTAGTTTTGATAAATATATGTACGTGGTCGGGCATTACTTCTTGTATTGATATTTCACAACCTATTTCTTTCGCTTTTTCAACTAATAACGTCTTCAACCTATCTTCCACTTCATTTACCAAAACTTTACGTCTGTATTTAGGACACCAAATAATATGGTATGATATATTAAAAATAGTTGTATTACTATGTTTCCATCTTTCGTTATTCATTTGGCAAATATATAACTTTTATTTTAAGTATCCAAATATCTAAACGAAATTATTAACCAAATTCATCCCACGGTTGAAACACGTGGGCTTTCTTTGGGATTTAATCGTAAGGACATCTAAAGTTACAATATTCCGTGATAATCATTTCACATCTTTTCATTTGTGAAGTTTCAGAAGTATTTAAAACACGTTCATCTGATAATGTATAGAATCCTATTTCTTTTAAATCCATAAGAATTATTTTTTAAATGTTTGAATTTTAGCTTCTCTTTCTAATGTTTTAATTTTTAAACTTTCTCTTTTATCGTATTCTTTTTTACCTTTAGCTATAGCGATTTCAAGTTTAACATATTGCTTTTCATTAAAAAATACCGAGATAGGAATAATTGTTAAACCTTTTATTGCGATTTTTTCTTTAATGAATTTTAATTCTTTTTTTGTTAAAAGCAATTTTCTATCACGTTCGGTTCCGTGTGGTTCGCCAACATTGTGTTCGGCAATATGCATTCCTTTAATAAAAAGTTCTTTTCCGTTAAAATAACAGTATGCTTCTTTTATTGAAGCTTTTCCTTTTCTTAAAGATTTTACTTCAGTTCCCTTGAGAACTATTCCAGCAATATATTTCTGGATAAATTCATATTCAAAAGAAGCTTTTTTATTTAATATTTTTATTGTTTTCATTATTTATGAAATAAATTACTTTAATTAAGTATAAAGTTAATACTTTTTTTTCAATTTATCAAATTTTTAATGAGTTTTTTTTTATGAATTAAAAAAATTAAAGTAAATTTTCTTCAGTAATGCGAATTTGTTCGTTTTCATACCATTCTTTAATTAAATACTTAAAACCATTTTTTTCAAATTCAGAAAAACTCGTTTCAAAGCTTTCTTTTAGAGCTTTAAACAAATCATCTTCACTGTAAATCTTATCATTTTTATCAACAATAAACCAACCGAAAATATTAACTTTAACTCTATAATCTATAATTTTTTGATTAAATGCTAATTTGACTTTGGCTGTTATCGATTCTAGCCATTTATTAAATACTTTAATAGCTAATTCATCATTAATTCCAAAAATTATTCCCAAATCTTTAATTAAATGATGAATTTTAAAATCTCCTTTTTCATTAAAGATGTTATCCCAGTCATAATTTGATATTTTATCTAAATAATGTTTATTTATAAATGTTAGTATATAATTTTCAAATTTATCTTCCGACATTAAATAAGTAATGAATTAAAAATATAATACTCACAATTTTATTAAAAAAAATAATGTATTAGTGATTATACGGATTTATTATTTTGAGAATTATTTTTACTATCATCCACAACTTTTTTTATTTCTGAGCTTAAATTTTCAACTTCACCTTTCTTCAATGTTAATATTTGTTTTAGCTCTTCCTCTGACATATTCAATAAGTTAAAGAATCTAGCATATTCGGCTTGAATTGTGGTGAGAGTACCTAGTTGTAGAATTAATGATTTAATATGCCTAATTTTCGTTTCACGTCCAAACTCTTTATCACCACTTGGGTCAAAAGATTCATCTGAACATGATTCAATATCAATTAATTGTTTATGAACTTCAGGAATTACTTCACATGCTAAATTATAATTTCCCAATAAAATTTTTTTAATTAACTTAATTTTATTCGCTTCCATTTTTTATTTTATTTAATTCTTCATTATAAAATTCAATTAAAATATCAAAAATTTTATCTGGTTCAAATATTTTGTGGTGTTCCATTATGTATAATACTTCAGGTCCAAATAAAATTAATGCATCTTTACCATTATTAGTTAACTCTTCAATGCTAGTTTTAACCCAAATTTCCCACGTATCACCTTCAATGGCCGAAATCTCTAACCAATCAGTTATAGATTTCTTTTTTAGCCAACGAAATAAAACTTCTTTTTCTTGTTCTGTCATAACAAAATATAAATTAAACTAATTATAATATACCTGATTCTTTCAATTATTTTTAGATTTAATATACTCAGATAATTTAATTATTAAATTATAAGATTCGGAGTCGCTTTCTTTGAGTTTAGTTAAAATTTCATCTGACATTTTTCTGTAGATTAAACCCGCTCCAAAAGTTAATATTGCACCGCATTTATAACATACGCTAATATCACCGACACTTGGTTTATCATCAGTATTAATACCAGTTACTCCTGTTAACGGAGTTTTACAACAAGGGCATGCATGTGTTTTTTCATTAAATGATATTCGATGTGACATAATTAAATGTTTTTTTTGTTAATCCTTTTGTTTCATATACATTTAGTAATATTTAATTGAATTTCTGAAAATTTTTAACTATTTTAATAGAAATATTTTCATAGTATTCTTTCAATATTTTTTAGGCAAATATACTTCATTTTTTTTAATTTTGCAAAAAAAACCAGAAAAAAATTACTCCTATTACAAAACCTATTAATATATCGCGTATGGAAATAGTTCTAAACTTAACACAATTCGAATAGTCTAATAAACTACCATAAATACGTTTGGCTGTACTACCTATAAGTTCTTTTGTGATAGCTCCATGAGCATTAATTGTTTGCTTAAGGGCTCCATTAATACGATTCAATTCAATTCTTTTATCACGTTTTAACTTTTCAATAGTATTAATATTATCTGATTCGTATTCTTCAATTATATAAATGATTTTATCAACATTTGGATTATCTTTTAATAATTCTTCTAATATTTTGTGTCTTAATCTTTCTTTTCTTGTTTTTAATGACTTAAACATTTAATGACATTTTCTAAAAAATAAATATCATTAATATTATATGAATAAAAGTTCATAATTGTAATCTTACTTTTTGCAATTTAAGATTAAGTTCAAGTTATGTATTATTTTATAGGTCTATTTGGATATTTGGAATAATATAGAGATTAATTTAAATATTCTCTCAAAGATAAAATGAATTTACTTAAATTATTTTTTAAGGAATATATGATTTAAGTTTTGATTTGATGAATTTTTTTAATTAAAAATTATTGTCATCAATTTTTGAAAGTTCAATTCTTTTTTCTTTAAGCCTTTCTTTAATTAATTGAATATTATACTCTTCTTTATCTATAAGAATATAATTTCTATTTAGTTCTTCACATACAATCCCGACCGTTCCGCTTCCTGCGAATAAATCCAAGACAATATCACCTTCATTAGTAAATGATTTCACAAAGAATTCAACGAGCTTCTCAGGAAAAACTGCACTATGTTTCATTTTTAAAGTGAATTGGTTTGTTACATTATTAGCTTTTATTACATTAGATGGTCTTGCGAACTCTAAGTTTTTAAAATTGTCTCTATCTACAATCATTCCACTCCCATTTGTTGGTATTTTGCAGTTTTTTCTAAATGCTCTTGATTTAGTTTCTTCACTCACGGGTGTTCCACAAGCAAGTGGGTTAAAAGTTATTTTTTTAAGTGGACCTTTAATAAAATGATAGACAGGTTCAAAACCATTTTTGAACCTTCCGTGTGTTCCAGTTGGGAATGGATTTTTAATCCAGCAATATTCCTCAACAAAATTAAATCCCAATTCTCTTTTAAGCATTAAAACCAAATCAAAAACGTATAAACTTCTTTCACCGTTAGTAGTATGTGGTTTAATATTTAGAAAAAAACTACCAGTTGGTTTCAATATTCTTTTAATTTCTATAGCAATAGGTTTAAACCACTCAACATATTTATCTTCAGGAATACCGCCATAGGTATTTTTTCTTCTTTCGGCATAAGGTGGTGATGTAATAATCAAATCTATGCTATTGTCGGATAATTTTTTTAATTCATTTTCTGAATAACCATGTATTATCATAAAACTAAACATTTTCAGTTAATCCCTAATGATTTAAGATAATCATTTGTTTTAATCCATTTTTTGGTTTCCATATCAAAAATTTCATCAAATTGTTTTATAATTAATAAGGAATGTGTTGATATAATTATTTGGTTATTTCTTTTTTCGGATGATTCGATGATTTTTTTGGAAAACCTTAATTGGTTTTTAAGGCTTAAGGCTGTTTCTGGTTCATCCATAAAAATAGTATAATTTATAGAATTATCTAAAATATAATCTATAATAGGAATTAAACTTTCTCCGTGGGATTCTTCTTGGGCATTAATTAATTCATTAGCTAAAAATGGAAAATTTTTATCATTAGGATTAAGTATTTTTGGAATTGATAAGATTGGATTATCTTTTTCAGCGTCAAAAAATATTGAATTTCTATAGGTAATATCTCCCGTTATTTTAAATTCATATTTTTCTGTATTTCTTAGTTCAATGAATTTTTGGTAATATTTTTCCTCGTTTTCAAAATCGCTTAATGCAAGTGTCAATCTATTTGGCATTTTACCAGCATAATCATTAAATATTTTAATAAGAGTTGATTTACCTGAACCATTTTCACCAACAATAACATTAACTTTTTCTTTAAAATTTATAATTGTTCCTTTTTCGAATAGATAAAATATCTTATATGGATTTTTATCTCTCGAATTTTTTGTTGGTTTTAAAGTTTTTATTTTAAATCTTTTTTGAGTTTCTTTTTCTAAAGGAAACCAATATCCTTCTATAAATTCAATAGATTGAATCATTTTTTATTATCGAAAATTTAAGATTAATAATTATATTCATGCAAAGATACATCTTTTTTCTTTAAATTGCAAAATTTTTTCATTTTTTTTATGATAAATTATAGAAAACTTATGGGCAAATTAACGAGTAATATATTTCTAATTTATTTATTTGCTATATTACCTAATAACTCTATTACAGAATGATATAGTTAACAATGAAAGAATAATAGAAAAAGCTATGATAGGTGTTGTGACTTTATTACAGAATGATATAGTTAACAATTTTTTTTTTGAATTGTCAATATATTCTTGACAGTTGTAACTCTATTACAGAATGATATAGTTAACAATAAAGAAATAGATTTTAAACAACTTAAGGTGTTGTGACTCTATTACAGAATGATATAGTTAACAATGGCTTATTCTTATACTGGTTTAATGAATGTGTTGTGACTCTATTACAGAATGATATAGTTAACAATTAACTTATCTCAAACCCAATATTTCCTGTAGTTGTGACTCTATTACAGAATGATATAGTTAACAATACAAATTTCGACAGTGGATTGAGCCAGTACGTTGTGACTCTATTACAGAATGATATAGTTAACAATTTTTAGTTAAAAACACCATCAACTTCAAAACGTTGTGACTCTATTACAGAATGATATAGTTAACAATCGTTGTGATGAACTCAATAGTGGTGCCTGTGTTGTGACTCTATTACAGAATGATATAGTTAACAATAGAACCCTGTGGGGCTTTTTTTTTCAATTGGTTGTGACTCTATTACAGAATGATATAGTTAACAATTACATTGGTCGAAATCTAGGCTGTCGAGTAGTTGTGACTCTATTACAGAATGATATAGTTAACAATTAAAGGATTTTATATGAATTAATTACGATGGTTGTGACTCTATTACAGAATGATATAGTTAACAATAAACGAAAAAAGAGTGTATGTTGTTGAAACGTTGTGACTCTATTACAGAATGATATAGTTAACAATATACCTTTGTAAATATATTGTTATACAAGGGTTTGATAAAGATTTGTTGTTAAAAAAATCTCTAAAAACATTATATTTTTTATAAAAAGTCATAATTTTTTTAATTCTATTTTTATAATTTTCTATAAATATGGTGATTTTCTGTTTTATAGATTGTACCAAAACCGCATCCAGTAGATTGTCCAAGTCCTATATTGTATATTTTCTCAATAACATTTTTATTTCCATATATGGTAACGTGGCATTGATTGGCAAAGTTTATCACATTTCTTTTATTATTATGGTCAAATTCTTTGAATATTACTTTAATTTTATGAGAAGGATTTTTGGTAACCTCGATTTTAAAATTATTAAAATTAAGATTTGGATACAAACTTAATAATTTATTTTTTGTATGTTCGGTTAAAAATTCTGAGAATTTATCATAAGGAAGCATTTCTATTTTTCCCTTTGTTTTCGGGTTTGCTTTAGCAAAAAAATTTTCATCCTCAAGCACAACAAATTTATATTCTTTTTTTGATATATATTTTCTAATAATAAAAGGAGAAAGTGTTGCAAAATAATTATACCCATCATACATTTTTTCCGAAACAAAATCAAAACCTTCAAATTTCATTCCATGACTAAATTCTGGGTTTTTAATAACTCCATGAATTATTTTATTCAAGAATTGTTCATCTTCTGATGTAATAGCTATAATAGCCCCATTGGGAAAATCTATTGTTTTTGTTATAGGATTAAGTTTTCCACCATAAAGATGCGATACGCAATAATTATTTTTTGTATTATGATAAAACTTATCGTCTTTAAGACATTTTTGGTAAATATAATTATTTACAAGATGTTGATTAATTACACTTACAGGTATTGTATTTTTTGAAAATTTAATTAAAAATCTCATAATATTTAAATGTTTAAAAGTTCGTCTGAAATATTTTTTATTTCTTCAAATCCAATTACATAATCCAATGAAAATTCATATTCTGGAATAATTTTGTTTATTTTTACAATACCCCCATCTAATATATTAGCCACTCCTTGAAAGTCCTTTAGTTTATCAATCCATTTTTCATCTTCGATTGGAATAATTATTTGTCCACTTAAACGAATAAAGTCAGTTATTCCAGAATTTATTGTCATTCCAACTTTAAATGCTATATTGGAAACTGTTGATTTATATTGATTAAACTCTGAGTTTTTAATGTTCCCAGATGTCAATACGTTATACAATGGAGTTTTGCCATTTTTAATGAGTTTTTTCATAAACTCTTTTACATCTGGATTATCTAACATATTATTATGCACATGAGTTAATACATTTTCAAGTGTTTCAATTGTCGGGTCTTCCACTTGATAAATCTTTTTAAGAAGAGAAATAAATTCATTATATAATTCATCCTCTAGGAAGTTTTTTATTCTTTCCCAATAAAGAAGTGTATTAGATTTGCTCCAACTATTCCATGCAGATTTTTTTGTCCTCAATTTTTCCTGAAACAAGGTTTTCTTACCTTTTTCATTGGTTATTGAATAATCACTAATTTTAATCCAACCTTTTTCAGCCATTTCTTTAATTTCTCTAATTGGTTGAATGTAGGTTTTTCGGAGAGAGGCCGATGGTCTTTCTCCGAAAAGTACATGGAGCATATTGCTTACATGGTGAACTGTAATTGGTTCCTTGTATTGTTTATTAAATTCTGAACGTTGTCTTCTTCCATCAATATCACTAACCACGTCTCTTTTGTTATATTCATAAGTTTCTTTATGAAACCAGCCAGCATTTCTAAAATCAAGAATAAGTATTCTCATAATTTATTGATTTTGTGTTTCTGATGTTTCTGTTTCATTGTTTAAATCATTTTTTTCTTTTATATCGTCATGATTTTCAACGGCAGATGTTTTTTTGTTATTTTTTGCTTTTTCTTGTTTATTTTTAAGTTTTTTTGCTTCTTCTGCTGCTGTAATCATTTCTCTAAGTTTTTCTGAGGTTTCTTTTTCTTCTTCAACGAAGTATAATTCGGGCTCAAAATCAATTTCATTGATGTCTTTTTCTGAACTTATGGTTATCCAATCATTGTCGTTATAGAAGGTATCAACGGTGCAGTCGTAAACCAATTTGTATTCAAGTTTGGTAATTTTTGCATAAGACTTTGATTTAATAATATTAATATTAAAAATTCTCTTAAAAAGTTCTTTAGTAAGAAAAACTATATTTTCTTTAGAAAAAAGAATACCATATTCTGGTATTTTTACTTCAGAATTTTTTAATTGATAATATTTAGGTTCAGCGTTAAATTCTGGAATCTTAGTTTGAAGTAAAGTTTTATAAGTTGGATAATAGTCTGAATTAAATGCTAACCTATCAAAGATTTCGTCAAGAGAAATAAATTGAAGTTCTCTTAAATCAACAAATCCCTCACAAGCATACTGCACTTCTCCAATGGTTTCTTTTTTAAAAAAGGTATTATCTGCTTGATTTTCATCAGTATTTTTTTTGCCACTTCTTGAAAAGGTTTCCAAAGCAGATACAGAATCATTAGTTTGTTCTGCATCTGAAATTGTAAAACAACTTCTTTTTTTTAGGACGCTAGCTTTTTCTGCGAACATATATCCTCTTAATATAGCCGATGGGTTTGCTATTGCGGCAAGTAATAACTCTGGTGAATTACAAACATTGGCAGATTGAAACTGGAATTCTTCTTTAAAGATTTCGTGGCGTAAACAATCTGAAGAAATTTTCAATTTGTATGTAAGTTCCCCGTTTTTTAAATACCAATTTTTTTTTTGCAAAGCTCACGTTATCGTGAGTGCTTCGTTCTTTGTTTTTCAATTGGTTCCACATGTACTTTTGGTCGTTGCTATCAAAATTAACAACTCCCTTACCTTCAAGGGTTGCTCTAAAAAGGATACTTTTTACTTTTTTCATATATTTTAATTTTTAATTGTTATAAATTGAAAGTTTTGCTAATCCAAATTCTTTTGAATATTCTTTATCAAATGCCACATATGGGGATGATTCTTTATGTGCATATTTGAAAAGAAGTTCGGGGTTTACTTTTTTCTTAAATCGTTGTGGATAATTAAATCTTCCTGTTTGTATGAATGTTGTAATAACTCTTTGAAGTTTTGATATGAAACTCTTTCCATCTTCTTCTTTACCTTCTTTAAAAAAATCATGTCTATTGCTATATTTTGGTATAGTTACAGAAAATGGTCCTACAAACTCATCTCTATTATCAAATCTTCTATACATTACAAAAACGGATTCTCCATTATTTCTTAATGTATTTTCAGATGTTACTGAGACTTTTATTTTTCCTTTATTAAAATAAGGAATTTTTATTGGTTCTATTTTAGAAAGAGAAATAAGCCCTTGCTCGTATTTTGTTTTAATGAACATTTGAAGTTGTGATTTATACACGGTATTGAATTTATTATATATTCTATATAACTCATCGAGAGTTATAACAAATCCATGTTCTTCAATTTCTTTTTTAAGAAAATCATACCATAAATCACTCAACTCTCTGTTATACAAGGATTCTATGGCTGAATTTTCACTTTTTATTTCGCTTTCTATTGTAAAGAAATTTATTGTGGCTTTTGGATATTCTCCCCATCTATTATTTCTTCCTATGGTTTGTAAGTCTGATTCTGGGCTACAAGGGACTTTGTTTAAAATTTCGAAAGATATATCACAACTTGATTGAATAATTGGAGATGAAGAGACAGATGGTTTTTCTTTTACATTACTTCCTTTTTTATAAGATTCTATTAGTTTTTGAAAAATTTCATCCTTATCTTCATCAATAAATGCGGAGTGGACAAGCATGTCTGTTTTAAGTTCTTTTTTCTTTAATTGTGCATTATGAATGCTGTTTGTCATAATTAGGGAATTATTTTTACTTACTACTTGGTTTTCACTTATAAAGCTTACAACATACGGTTTTGAGTGTGCTGCTGGATAATGTTCATCATCATTTGGTAAGACCATTGTTTTTTTTGAAGGAGAATCCCAAAATGTATGGAAAATTGAAGGCGTTGCACTTAAAAGAATAGTATTACAATTAACCATTTGGTGTCTCAATTTCATGATTTCAATAAACCCGCCAAATAATGCATTATCACCAAGAAATTCATGATATTCATCAAACACTACATCTCTTTTTATTATTTCAACACTCCATTTTCCAACTCTATTTTTTGATATTGGTGCCAAAAAATTATCAATATTTGTGATAACAATGTCACTCTGAAATTCTTTTATTTCTGGATTTGTACATTTTTTTCTTGACCCTGTTAGGAAAAGTTCCACGGATATTTGTTTATCTATTCCGAGTGCATTTATTTCTGATAAAATAGAATTATACACACTTTCTACTACAACATTTCTAGGGCATACCCATAAAAGTTTTTGTTTTCTTTCAAGGGACCACAATAACCCAATTAATGTTTTTCCAAATCCAGCCGTTGCCTTAACTACAACTGTATTGTATAATTGGCATTGTTTTGCAATTTTACATTGAATTTCCAATCTTTCTTTATTATAAAAACTAGGAAATGAATATTGTAAAATATTTTTTTCATTTTTTAATAATGAAAGGCAAAATTCATCATCGTTAATAACCCTTATATTATCTTCAATGGATAGTTCTGATGAAATCCTATCACTAGTCATAATAATTGACCTATAAATAACATTAAAACGATTTAATGAGCTATTAACGACAGGGATATAATATTTTGGTGTTTCTTCTGCGGATTCTCTGTTTTTATTTATATTCCCCAAAAAATTTTCAAATGGAATAATTTTATCTGATATTAAAATGATAAGTTGTTGATAAATTTCTTTTATTTCTTCATCAGAAATTTCATTTAAAATATTAGAAATATAATCGTTTGTTTTGGATTCACCGTCATATATTGGTTTTGAGTGATGCCAATATATTGCGTTTAATAAAGATTCATTTCCAGTTTTTTCAAATAAGCAAAAAGCAATAGCCCAACTTACTTCATGATGTAAAATCTTTTTTTCATTTATTTCTTCTTCGCAATCTTCTCTATTAATTTTTGACTTAATATAATTTTGAAAAGTTTTTGTGCATTTTCCAATATCATGAATAAGTGCAGATATGTATATTTTTTCTCCATGTTCTTTATATATTTCTTTAGATAGAAATAATTTAGCAATATTATCAGCTAATTTTGCTACACACTTTGAATGTAATTCTAAACTTAAGCCGTTACTCTTACTTAACATTATTAATTTTTCAAATTAATCACAAAGATACATCTTTTTTCTTTAAATTGCAAAAATTTCTTATCTTTTTTTTTTACATTTATTATTATTCATATAAATTTATTACCTATATCATTATTAAACTCATATCCTGAACCATTATCAAAATCATTTTTTTTACATAAACTATTTTCTACTTCAAAAACCATAATAAAACAGTTTTATTATAAATTAATATTAACCATTACCCCAACCATCAGCATAACCATCACCATCACCATAACCATCACCATTACCCCAACCATCACCATAACCATCACCATAACCAGAACCAGAAACATAATCAAAACCAGAAGCATTACCATAACCAGAGCCATCACCATTGCCAGAACCATTACCAGAAATATAACCAAAACCATCACCACTACCAGAACTGAAACATTCACCAGTTTCAAAACATAAACTATTTTCTACTTCAAATATCATATATAAATTATTTTAAATTAATATTATCATCTTCCATTTCCATTAATATCACCAGAACTATTACCATAACCATTACCAGAACCAGAACCATTACCATAACCAGAACCAGAACCATTACCATTACCATTACCATAACCATAACCATAGCCATAACCATAACCATAGCCATAACCATCACCATTACCATAACTGAAACATTCGCCAGTTTTTGTGTATAAACTATTTTCTACTTCAAAAACCATAATAAAATACCTTTATTATAAATTAATATTATCCTTTTCCAGAACCATTACCATAACCATAACCACAAGCATAACCATAACCAGAACCATTGCCCCAATCATCACCAAAACCATCACCATAGCCATTACCATAACCATCACCATCACCATCGCCATCACCATAACCAGAACCATAACCATTTTCATAACCATTACCATCACCATCGCCATAACCATAACCATCACCAGAACCAGAACCACTACCAGAACTGAAACATTTACCTGTTTCTGTGCATAAGCTATTTTCTACCTCAAATATCATATATGAATTATTTTAAATTAATATCACCATAACCATCACCATAACCATAGCCAAAACCATCACCATAACTATCACAAAAACTATAACCTAAACCATCACCATAACAATAACACTCCCCAATATCAACACTTAAACTATTTTCAACTTCAAATACCATATACTATTTTGATATTATTAACCATTTCCATTGATATCACCAGAACCACAACCATCACCACAACCATCACTATCACCAAAACCATAACCAGAACCATTACCAGAACCATCACCATTACCCCAACCATCACCATAACCATCACCATAACCAGAACCATCACCATAACCATCACCATTACCCCAACCATCACCATAACCATCACCATAACCATAACCATCGCCATAACTGAAACATTCGCCAGTTTCTGTGCATAAACTATCTTCTATTTCAAATATCATATATGGATTATTTTAAATTAATATTAACCATTACCCCAATCATCACCATAACCACTACCAGAACCATACCCAATACCATCACCAGAACCAGAAGCATAACCATCACCATCACCATAACCAGAACCAGAACCAGAACCAGAACCATAACCATTTTCATAACCATAACCATAACCAGAACGATAGCCATTACCATAACCGTCACCATAACCATAACCAGAAGCATTACCATAACTGAAACATATTCCAGTTTCTGTGCATAAACTATTTTCTACTTCAAAAACCATAATAAAATACTTTTATTTTATAACAAAAAAAGCTCTTAAAAATAAGAGCCTTAATTAATTTAAAAAAAAACATTATAAACTATAATTAATCGTTATTAGTTAATCACAGGCATTCATTAATGCCTTAGTGACAGGATTGAACTCTTGCTGTGTAATTTTGATTACATACTTGGTATTATTTTCAGTTCTTACAGTTGCATGTTCTCCATGTTCAACTATCACGCCACCATCGCATTCTAAAACAATTGTGTTCATTTTTTCCATATTTTTAAGTACTTTAACTTTACCTTTTAGTACATGAGAGTTTGTACTTTTCTCCAATACAACGGTATTGGTATTTTCAATGTTATTTTCCATAATTTTTGTTTTTTTTTTAATGTTATTAAACTTATTATGATTGTGACTTAAGTAATTTAAAATATTCTT
>Ga0302251_1001171_pt1 | contig 17377 bp, 17 predicted proteins | sample AAG_RA_Gln_MG_FD_193534 | JGI IMG/M metagenome (GOLD analysis project Ga0302251, IMG submission 193534) | Enriched activated sludge microbial communities from anaerobic digester in WTTP, New Holstein, Wisconsin, United States - AAG_RA_Gln | ecosystem: Engineered > Bioreactor > Anaerobic >...
TTCCATATTCATCCCGTTCTCGCTTTTCTATATGAAGGAGAGCCTGAGAAAAGATTATTTACTGGCGGCTTTATTTATAGTGCTTGCGGCATTCTTTATGTTCCGCGGCATACTGGTAAACAGATAGGAGATACGATGCAGATATTTTTTAGGGCATTTCTTTTCGGAACGGCAATCCTGGTATTATCGGCATCTTTTTACGGGTGTTCTATGGCAAGCATAAGAAAAGAGTTCGCCGGATATAACCGTTATGATATATTGAACGCGGAGAAGAAATATTCCGAGACTTTTAAGGCCGGCCCCGGTACACTTTATGAGAAGATAGTGCTCTCGGTAGAGGGCATGAAGGCTACGGTGTATAGTGTGGATTCTAAGAAACGCCTCATAACGGCCCTTCGTTTTAACGAGTCGTACCACGCATGTATAGATACCACAACGGTAGGCATTCTCATAAGGCCCAAAGACGCTGAGTCATCCGAAGTTATTGTGGCGTCCGGGAACTATGATCTGGCAGAGTTTGTAGCCGGCAAACTATTTGAGGATCTGAAAAAATAATATGAAAAAGATATCACTTGCGCACATAAAGGCCAACCATAAAGGCAAGGTCGCCGATATAGCGGGCGGCGACAACCTTAAAGCCAGGCTCATGAATATGGGTGTTTATAAAGGTAGAGAGATAACGAAGCTAAGCCACATAGGCCTACGCGGGCCCGTTGTGATAAAAGCGGGCAGGAGCATACTTGCGCTGGGCCATGGGGTTGCGGCAAAGATAATACTGGAGCATGAATGATAAAAAAGATCTATCTTATAGGCAATCCTAATGTTGGTAAAAGCGTAGTCTTCTCGCGCCTGACAGGGGTCCAGGTAATATCCTCCAACTATCCCGGCACGACGGTCGAATTCTCGAAAGGGTATTTGAGCCTCGGAGGGGAGAAGATAGAGGTGATGGACCTGCCCGGCGCGTATTCGCTCGAGCCTACTTCGAACGCAGAGAACGTGGCGGCTTCTTTATTGAGAGAGTATCCGAAAAATGAAATAGCCGTTATAAATATACTCGATTCGACGAACCTGGAGAGGAATCTACTCCTTACGCTTCAGCTCATAGAGGAAGGCTTCCCTGTGATATTATGCCTTAATATGTGCGACGATGCCGTGCATAAAGGCGTTCACATAGATATAGAGAAACTCGAGAAGATATTGGGCATACCTGTCATATCGACGTGTGCCGTTACGGGTGTCGGTATAAAATCTCTCATAGATAGGATAAGGGAGGCGTTACCCGTAGAGAGGCAGAAGCTCTCCTATGAAGAGAGGTGGAAAGAGATAGGGCGGATAATAGACGAAGTACAGCACCTTGAACACCGCCATCACCGATTAAGAGAGATGCTCGAGGACGCTTCGGTAAGGCCTCTGTCGGGGCTTTTTGTGGCCGCCGGTGTCATATATGTTTCTTTTAAAGTAGTGCGTTTCATAGGGGAATCCATAATCTCGAGGATAACGGACCCGATATTTTTCAATTTCATACAGCCAATATTGGAAAAGATGGCCGCTCACTGGAACGAAGAAGGGTTTTTGTTCCATTTCCTGATAGGCGACCTTATAAACGGTAAGATAGACTTCAAACAATCACTCGGGCTTCTTACGACGGCGCCTTATATAGAGTTCGGGATGGTACTACCGTATGTCATATCGTTCTATTTAATATTGAGCTTACTCGAGGATATAGGATATCTTCCGCGCCTTGCCATCCTGCTTGATAATATACTCCATAAGCTCGGGCTTCACGGATACGCGATAATACCGGTGCTTTTGGGTTTCGGATGCAACGTCCCCGGCATAATGTCTACGCGCGTACTGGAATCAAAGCGCGAAAGGTTCATAGCCTCTACCATAATATCTATAGGCGTGCCGTGCGTGCCGCTCCAGGCAATGATATTCGGCCTCCTCGGTTCGTTCGGCGGATTTTATGTGGGCGGCGTTTATCTGGTGCTATTCTCCGTCATGCTTATTCTCGGACTCGTCCTGAATAGGATAATGAAGGGGTACAGCCCGGAATTCCTCCTCGAAATACCGCCTTACAGGCTGCCTCCTCTGCATATGCTTGCGCATAAATTATATTTCAGGATAAAAGGGTTTCTCGTGGAGGCCGTGCCCGTAGTATTGATAGGCGTGGCCGTCATAAATATCCTAATATATTTTAACATCTTCGGCATCGTGACCGGCATATTCGCGCCGATAATACATAACCTCTTCGGCCTTCCGAAGGAGTCGATAATCGCGCTCGTGATAGGATTTGTGCGTAAAGACGTTGCGGTTGGTATGCTTATGCCGCTCGGGCTTTCCGCAAAACAGCTCTTCATAGCATCGACGCTACTGGCCATGTCATTTCCTTGTATAGCCACATTCATAGTGCTATGGAAAGAATTAGGATTTTCGTATCTCGTGAAATCGACGCTCATAATGATAGCGATCAGTATTATAGTGGGTACGCTCTTGAATTTGGCCCTGATACCGTAAGGATCGGGAATTTTTTAAAATAAAACGGGGATAATATGAATTTAATATGGGCCTTAACGGCAAGTATAGTGATAAGCCTTATATCGTTTGTAGGGGCCATAAGCCTTCTCCTTAAAGAGAATATCCTGAATAAACTGCTCCTCATGCTTATAAGCTTTTCCGCGGGCGCCCTCATAGGAGGAGCATTCCTGCACCTGATACCCGAAGCCGCGGAAAAGAGCCCCCACGGCGAGGTCTATATTTTTGTCATACTCGGTTTTATCTTCTTCTTCATACTCGAAAAATATCTTCACTGGCGCCATTGCCACGAAGATAAGTGCGATGTGCATATGTTCACATATTTAAATCTGGTCGGAGACGGCATCCACAATCTGGTGGACGGGCTTATAATCGGCGCATCTTTCGTCGTGAATTTCAACTTCGGCCTTGCCACTTCATTTGCTATAATCATGCACGAAATACCGCAGGAGATAGGAGACTTTGGTGTTCTCATCTACGGGGGGTTCAGCAGAAATAAAGCGCTTTTCTATAATTTTATTTCGGCATCGCTGGCAATACTCGGGACGCTCATAGGGTATACGCTTGCCAATACGCTCGATATATTCTTAAAGCTTCTCATGCCGCTGGCGGCGGGCGGATTCATATACATAGCGAGCTGTGACCTTATACCGGAACTTCATAAGCAGAAAGATATCAAGAAGGCATCCGCTGCCATGCTCGTATTCATATTGGGTATAGCATTCATGTATCTTGCCGCTTCAATGCATCATTAAAATATCGAGTACTTTGTACCGTTTGGAAAATTATACCTTTAAAGTGTCCCTAATTTTAAGATTAAAGCTGTCCCTGTATCGATAATATAGTACTGTTAGGAAAATATGAGAGAAAAAATCGTTTTTTGCTGGAGCGGCGGGAAGGACAGCGCGTTCGCCTTATATGAGATACTCAATTCCGGCAGCCATGAGGTGGTTTCCCTTCTGACGACGATCACGGAAGATTATGACAGGATAAGCATGCATGGCGTGCGCAGGACGCTCCTCGAAGAACAGGCGAAATCTATCGGCCTTCGCGCGGAGAGAGTGCTCATCACCAAAGATTCGTCGAATGAAGATTATGAGAAGCAGATGCAAAGCGTCCTAACCCGCTTCAAGAAGGAAGGCACGGCACAAGTCGGTTTCGGGGATATATTCCTCGAGGATCTCCGAAAATACCGCGAGAATAATCTTTCGAAGCTCGATATGAAGGCGGTCTTTCCCCTGTGGAAGAAAGATACGAAAGAGCTCGCCCGTTCGTTCATAAAACTTGGATTCAAAGCCATTCTCACCTGCGTAGATACGAAATTCCTCGACGCAAGTTTTTCCGGAAGAGCGTTCGATGAAAAGCTTCTGTCCGACCTTCCGGCGTCTGTCGATCCGTGCGGTGAGAACGGAGAATTTCACTCATTTGTCAATGCCGGCCCCATATTCAAAAAAGAGATACCTGTAAAAAGGGGAGAAGTTGTCCTGAAAGACGGAAGATTCGCTTTCTGCGATCTTGATTTCGTATAAAATAGGGACACTCCTCATAGGAAAGTAAAAGGAGTTTAAAGAAATGAAACGATGGTACGAGTCATTATTTGAAAATTACGCGCATAAATACGACAAGGAACCCTATGTCCAGGGAACTGCGGGAGAGTGCGACTTTATCGAGCAGGAAGTTGGGCGAGATAAATCCATAAAGATCATCGATATAGGATGCGGCACCGGAAGACATTCGATCGAACTAAAGAAAAGAGGGTATAGCGTGACCGGTATTGATTTGTCCGAGTCCCAGATTGCAAGGGCAAAAGAGAAGGCTAAAGAGGCGGGGCTTGTGATCGACTTTCAGAGGCATGACGCAAGGAACCTTCCTTTTGAGGGTAAATTTGACCTGGCGATCATGCTCTGTGAGGGCGGTTTTTCTTTGATGGAGACGGATGAAATGAATTTCGAAATATTGAAGAGCGCGACAAAGGCGTTAAAAGATAAGGGTAAGTTTATATTCACGACATTGAATGCTCTATTCCCGCTTTTTCATTCAGTCAAAGAATTTTATGAGTCCGCGGCCAAAGAAGGCGGCTCAGCGTGTAAAAATTGTTCTTTCGACCTGATGACTTTCCGGGACCACAACACCGTCTCGTTCGAAGACGATGCGGGAACTAAGAAGGAATTAACCTGTAACGAGCGCTACTATGCGCCAAGCGAACTCATATGGCTTTTAAAGACGCTCGGGTATAAGAAAATAGAAATCTTTGGCGCCAAACTCGGCGCGTATTCAAGAAACGATAAGCTGACGACGGATGATTTCGAAATGCTCGTTGTCGCGGAGAAATGAGAGAGGAAATGAGAAAAGTTTTTATCCGCACGTTCGGATGCCAGATGAATTCCAGGGATTCGGAGTTTGTGATGGGGCTACTTCTTGAGGATGGATTTAAGATGGCAGGCTCACCCGAGGAAGCCAATGTCATAATTTTTAATTCCTGCTCGGTGAGAAAACACGCCGAGGACAGGCTCTTCAGTAACATCGCGAACCTTAAAAAACTGAAGGATAAGAAACCCTCTCTCGTAATAGGCCTCATAGGATGCACTGCACAGAATTACAAGGATAAGGTATTCAAACGTTCTCCGCTGGTCGATTTTGTGTGCGGGCCGGGTAACGAGGGCGATATCGTTCGTATAGTAAAGGATGCTTTGAAAAACCGTCAGCCGGTCGTTGCTATAGATAAAGTGAATACGAAACGCCCGGAATTATTCCCGTCGTACAGAGGCCGGAGCGATAAGGCAAATGTCTCCATAGGGGAAGGGTGTAATAACTACTGTTCTTATTGCATAGTCCCGTATGTGCGGGGGAAGGAACGCTACAGAACCGCCGGGGACATTTTGAAAGAGGTGAGAAGCCTTGCCGGCCGGGGGCTTAAAGAGATAATGCTTTTAGGGCAGAATGTAAATTCGTATAAAAGTAAAGGGCCAAGGGGCAAGTGCATAGGGTTCAGTGAATTGCTGGAAAAGATAAATGGCGTAGACGGTATCGAGCGGATTACTTTTATGACGAGCCATCCCAAGGATGCATCGCTTGAGTTATTTAGGGCAATGGCGAAGCTGGATAAGGTCGTAAAACACCTGCACCTGCCGCTTCAGTCAGGCTCCGACAGGATATTGAAACTGATGAATAGAAGATATACGCGCGGAAAATATCTCAAGCTCATAGAAAGTTATAGAAAGATAGTGCCGGGCGGGACTTTAAGCACGGATATAATAGTGGGATTCCCGACGGAGTCCGATAAAGATTTTCTCGATACGGTAGATGCGCTGAATATGGTTAAATTTAACGGCGCATTCATGTTTAAATATTCACCGCGCCCGCAGGCTTTGGCCAGTTTGATGAAAGACGATGTGCCTACAGACGTAAAAGAAGCCCGGCTTAAAAAGATACTCGACTTACAGCGTGATATATCTGCTATGAAAAAACGCCGTTGAGAGGTAAAATAGTAAAGCTTTAATCAATGAGGAGATTTATGAAAAGATATAGCTTCCCGATAGCTTTATATATTTTTATCGTCTTCTTTTGCTCCGATTCGTATGGCGCGAGGAGCGCATCGCCTCTCGTAGAAGCCGAGAAAAAGTTTCTGGAGGGAAGGTATGAAAGCGTCATAATTGAAACCAAAAGTATAATAGATTCCAGGACGCCGCAAAATGAAAGGGCTTATTACCTCCTGGCCGTTAGCCAGCTTAAGACCGGTAATTTCGCGGAGGCGAGAGAGACCTTCGGCGCCATAATATCCAAATTTCCTTCATCGAAGAGGATGATCGACTCAGAGATGGGTATAGGCGATTCCTATTTTTTCGAAGGTAATATGGAAAAGGCCGTGAGCGTCTATAACGATGTGGCGTATAAACGCGCCGATGACAAAAATATCGCCCTTGTCTATTACAGGCTCGGCCTTTGCCACAGAAATATGGGCCTTGAAGATAAGGCAAATGATTATTTTTTAAAACTGAACAATGCTGCCCCGTTAAGCTTTGAAGCGAGGATGGTAAAATCGGGCTTAAAGATTCCGCCTCCGCCCGCTCGCCCTATAGCGCCCTCTTCTCCGGCGGTCAGTGCCGCGGTACCCGCTCAAGACAAGAAGATGATAATATATCTCGACGAGGAATCATATTCCATACAAATGGGGTTATTCAAGAGCAGATGGAATGCTTCGAGGTTTGCCAAAGGCCTTTCCTCTAAAGGATATGATACCTACATAGAGGAAGAACCGAAAGGCAAGACCAGGCTCTACAGGGTAAAGATAGGCAAAGGCATGGCAAGGGCCGAGGCTGAACTTCTAAGCGATAAACTGCGCCGCAAAGGGTATAAGACGAAGATCTGCAGTACAGATGAAAGTTAATAAGGGTAAAGTAATATTCATAGTGGGCTCCACCGCCATAGGGAAATCATCCCTCGCTATGAAACTTGCAAAACGCCTGCGGGGCGAGATAATATCGGCAGATTCGATGCAGGTATATAAAGGCATGGGCATTGTAAGCCAGGCGCCTTCCGCTAAAGAGCGTGCTCTCGTAAAACATTACCTGGTGGGCTGTCTCGCTCCGGAGAAAGAATATAGCGCCGCGATATTTTCGAAAAAAGCCGCCGCCGCAATAAAATCTATAATCCGCCGTAAAAAGATTCCGATAGTAGCAGGCGGGAGCGGCCTTTATATAAAAGCCCTGGTAGACGGGCTCTTCCCATCGCCTGAAGCCGACCATGCCTTCAGGAAAAGAATGGCCGATTACGCTAAACGCTACGGATCACCCAAATTGCACGCGAAACTTTCCGCGATAGATCCGGAAGCCGCATTAAAGATACATCATAATGACATAAGGCGCATAATACGCGCGCTCGAGATATATAATTCCACCGGCAAGACCATGACAGAACTTAAATCCGGGACAAAGGGGCTGGCCGATAGTTATGACATAAGGATATTTGGCCTTACTGCCCCGAGAGAAAAGATATATTCCAATATAGATTCGAGAGTGGACATAATGTTCGATTCGCCCCTCATAGATGAAATAGCGCGCCTCCGGCGTAAAAAACTGAGTAAGACTGCCGCCGCGGCGCTCGGCATAAAAGAGGTGGACAGGTATCTTGCGGGCGGATACGGCCTCGCCGAAGCTAAAGAGATGTTAAAGCTCAATACGCGCCATTTTGCAAAAAGGCAGATAGCGTGGTTTAAACCGGATGTCCGCATAAAGTGGTTTGACGTGGCTAAGATGAACGAAAAAGAGATTGTTTCAAATATCGTCTCGGCTTTGAGGAAAGGGGCGAAGTAGAATGAAACGTGCGATGCTTGTTACGGTAGATACAGGCCGGGAAGAGAGATGGACTCCCGCCGAGCGCTCAAGCGAGCTTAAAGACCTGGCGCTATCCGTCGGCTCAGAGATAACGGATGAAGTCATAGTGCCGCGCCGCTTCATAGATCCGGCGTATTATATAGGAAGCGGAAAGGTGCGTGAGCTCGCGATGCTCTCGAAAGACAGGCATGCCGATACCGTAATATTCAATCATGACTTAAGCGGCACTCAAGCGAAGAACCTCGAGGATATAATGAGGTGCAAGGTTATAGACAGGACACAGCTGATACTCGATATATTCGCGCGCCACGCGCGGTCCAATGAGGGCAAGGTTCAGGTGGAGCTTGCGCAGTTACTATATATGCTCCCGCGCCTTACCGGTAAGGGAGCGGAGCTTTCACGCTTAGGGGGCGGTATAGGCACGAGGGGGCCGGGCGAACAGAAACTCGAGGTGGATAGGCGCAGGATAAGGACGCGTATAACGAACCTTAAGCGCGAACTTGAGAACCTGCGGAAACGCCGCGAGATGATGAGGAAGAAGCGCAACCGCTTTGCGGTACTTTCCGCGGCCATAGTCGGATATACCAACGCAGGCAAGTCTACGCTCCTGAATGCCCTTACGAACGCCGACGTGATAGTCCAGGATAAATTATTCTCCACCCTGGACCCTACAGTCAGGCAGTTCGTCCTGCCGAACAGGCAGAAGATACTATTGGCCGATACGGTAGGATTTATAGACCACCTGCCGCATCACCTGGTGGAGGCGTTCAAGGCCACGCTCGAAGAGGTTGTGAATGCGGATATACTCATACATGTCATAGATGCAAGCCACAGTAAAGCCAAAGAGCAGTCCGCCGCCGTCTATGAGGTGCTGAAGGAGATAGGCGCCGGAGATAAGAAAGTAATAACGGTTTTGAATAAATCCGACCGAATAAAAGAAGAATTTACCGATAGCGTTAAGAAAGAATTCGATAATCCAATCCTCATATCTGCCCTGAAAAGAGAAGGCTTCGGCGCTCTAATAGAAAAACTCCTGGAATCCTTCACTTCTAAAACGCGTGTTTCTTAAACAGTCGAAATGTGCTTGACAAAAAAATCATTTATGTTAAACTACGATATTAGCACTCTTGCTTAATGAGTGCTAAATGCGAAATCTCGGGTAAAATATGCTGACGAAAGAATCCTTGAGGAGACAGGAAGTCGTATTAGAGATAATAGTGAGAACTTATATCGAAACGGCGGAGCCTGTAGGCTCACGGTATGTCGCGAGAAAACTGGGCCTTTCAAGCGCTACGATACGAAACGTTATGGCGGACCTGGAGGATTTGGGGCTTATCACTCATCCCCACACCTCGGCGGGCAGGATACCGACGGATAAAGGTTACCGCTACTATATAGAATCGCTCATGCGCGTACGGAGCATAAATGAGCAGATAGCCCGTGAGATACAGGAGGAATATAGGAGCGCCATGCGCTCGCTCGAGGACGTCATGGAGCGCACCTCGCACCTCATATCGCACCTTACCAATTACGTCGGCCTTACGATGCTTCCCGAATACGACAAGGTTTATATGGAGGGCGCCAGCCACATAGTGGAACAGCCCGAATTCAAGGATTTTAAAAAACTTCACGATATACTAAGGTTCCTGGAGGAGAAGAGGGAGATGCTAAACTTCCTCGGCGATGATATAGCCGAGGAACGCCTCATAATACATATAGGCAGGGAGAATAAGTTCAGTTATCTTAGCGATTGCAGTATAGTTACGCGCGGCTGCAAAGTTAAAGGAAAGGTGAAGGGGCGCGTCGGGGTTATAGGCCCGAAGAGGATGTCGTATGAAAAGGTAATACCGACCGTAGAGATACTAGCGGATAAGATGGGCAGTATCCTTGAGAGCCTGGAGTGTTACGGTGATGAATCCCGTTAGAAACAGAAGGCTCTATCGGGTAACGAAAGGTTTCCAACGGGATGAATGAGAATAATAAGAAGAATAACATGAAGAAAAACGATATAGGAAAGCCGCCCGAAGATGCCGTAAAAGAACTTACCGAGAATGTTTCCATACCGAAAAAGGATTATGAAGAGCTTCTCGCCAAGGTTAAAGAGGCCGGGGCCTTCGAAGAGAAGCTTTTAAGGTCGCATGCAGAATTCGAGAACGCTCGCAGGCGCATAGAGAAGGAGAAGCACGATTTCGTAAAATATGCCAACGAAGGTTTTATCCTAGAGCTTCTTCCGATACTCGATTCGCTTGAGATAGCGGAAAAACATATAAAGGAAGCGAAAGATTTCGAGGCGGTGCGCGTGGGTGTGGACATGATACAGCTGCAGATACAGAAATTTGTGAAGGACCTCGGGCTTGAGCGCATAAAAGCCCTTAATGAGAAGTTTGACCCGCATGTACACGAGGCGGTAGAGACGGTTGAGTCACCCGACAAAGCGGATGGGCTCATAGTGGACGAAATGAAGCCGGGTTACAAGTTTAACGGAAAGTTGCTCCGCCCGGCGATTGTGAAGATAATAAAACATACTGAAGGTAAAAAATAAGTAAAGAGGAGGTAGTTATGGCAAAAGTCATCGGAATAGATCTTGGGACATCGAATTCAGCGGCGGCTCACATGGAAGCCGGCAGGCCGGTCATAATACCGTCTGCAGAAGGAGCGGGTGTGGCGAGCGGAAAGGCGTTCCCGTCTTTCGTCGCTTTTACAAGGGACGGCCAGAAGCTCGTCGGAGAGCCGGCTAAGAGGCAGGCTTCTATAAATCCCGAAGGCACAATATTCGCCGCAAAGAGGAAGATGGGGACCGATTTCAAGTATAAGGTCTATGGTAAAGAGTACACCCCCCAGCAGATATCAGCTTTCATACTCCAGAAGATAAAACAGGATGCGGAAAGCTATCTCGGCGATACGGTGAACGAAGTTGTTATCACGTGCCCCGCGTATTTTAACGATAACCAGCGCCAGGCGACGAAGGACGCAGGAGAGATAGCGGGCCTTAAAGTCTTGAGGATCATAAACGAGCCTACAGCCGCGTGCCTTGCGTACGGCCTCGATAAGGCCGGTAAGGAACAGAAGATAATGGTATTCGACCTGGGCGGAGGTACGCTTGACGTTACAGTACTCGAGATGGGATGGGATGATGAGCACAAGGCGGCCACTTTCGAGGTAATTTCGACGAGCGGCGATACACAGCTCGGCGGAACGGACATGGATAACGTCCTGGTAGATTATATCGCGAAGGAGTTCAAGAAGGATTCAGGCGTTGACATAAAGAACGATAAGATGGCGATGCAGCGCGTGAGGGAAGCGGCTGAGAAGGCGAAGGTCGAGCTTTCGAGCACGGTCGAGACGAGCCTAAACCTGCCGTTTTTAACTGCAGACCAGTCCGGCCCGAAGCACATGACGATGACGCTCAATAGAGCCAAGCTTGAGGAGCTCGTCGGGCCGATAATCGACAGGTGCCGCGGCCCGATAGACCGCGCGCTTTCAGACGCCAAGATAGACGCAAAGAAGATAGACAAGATAATACTCGTCGGCGGGCCTACGCGCATGCCGAGCGTGCAGAAGTTCGTGGAAGATTATGTCGGCAAGAAGATCGAGCGAGGTGTCGACCCGATGGAGTGCGTCGCTTTAGGCGCCGCGATACAGGCGGCGATCATAAAGGGCGAGGCTAAGGATGTCCTGCTCCTCGACGTTACGCCGCTTTCACTCGGTATCGAGACTCTCGGAGGTATTGCGACAAGGCTCATCGAGCGTAACACCACCATACCCACACGTAAGAGCCAGATATTCTCGACCGCCGCCGATAACCAGACGGCCGTCACGGTGCGCGTCTTACAGGGCGAGCGCAAGATGGCCGATGATAACGTCGAGCTCGGCAGGTTCGACCTCGTCGGAATACCGCCCGCGCCGCGCGGCATACCGCAGATAGAGGTGGCCTTCGATATAGACGCGAACGGCATCGTACATGTGAATGCCAAGGACCTCGGCACAGGCAAGGAGCAGTCGATAAAGATAACCGCGCCGAAGAAGCTCTCGAAGGAAGAGATAGAGAAGTTTGTCAACGAGGCTGCGAAGTTCGAGAAAGACGACGAGAAACGTAAAGAAGAGGTGGAGGTGCGTAACCAGGCCGACACGCTCGCTTACGCCACCGAGAAGTCATTAAAAGAGTTTGGCGATAAGGTGAGTGCCGATGAAAAGAAGAATATAGAGGAAAAGATAGCCTCTCTAAGAGAGGCTCTTAAGGGTAAAGACGCCGATAAGATAAAGAGCGCGATGGAAGAGCTCTCGAAAGCGTCGCATAAGCTCGCCGAGGAAGTTTATAAAAAGGCGCAGGCACAGGGCGCCGCGGGCGCGGGCGGTGCACATGCAGGGCACGCCCATCCGCCTCACGAAGAGCCGGAGACGGAGAAGAAGTCCGAAGGCAAGAAGGGCGAGGACATCATCGACGCCGACTTCACCGCCGAAGACGGCGATAAGAAGAAGTAAAATTTTCGAGCGACGGCAGCGGAACTTTTTGGGTAGTTCCTCCGCTTGTCGCTTGCTTCGATTAAGAGTTAGTAGATTTTAACGATCATTGACAGTATTTTGCTCGCAGCAGAATTTTTTCGGCTGCAATTTAAAGGAACTTCCGGGCATTTTCTTCGCTTGTCGCTCGCTCAGATTGGGCATCTTCGCTCGCTGTCGGAAATTTTTGATGGCCTCGCAACCCGGACTATGAGTCATAGATTGACAGGTTTGCTCGGCCTTGTAAATCGCCCAGAGGAATCAAAAATTTCCAAGAGTCGCTTCGAAAACACCCGTCAGTTCCTTTACCTAGTCCAAAAAAATTCATGCTACTCGCAAAATACTGCAAAATACAAAAGGGGACAGGTTTGGAATTTCACCTAGAACCGTCCCCAAGAACTAAAAACCAAGATAATTTTAATCTTGCTAGAAATGGCAAGTTGAATTTTTCCGTCGAATGAGGGAAATTTTTTGCCGGCGAATTTAAGGATTTTAAAGGCATGCATGTTTTATATATAGATGAATCTGGAGATCACGATTTAATTAATATAGACAAAAATTATCCTATTTTTGTGTTGGGAGGAAGCATTGTAAATAGTCAGTATCATGATGATGCGCTGACTCCTATGCTTAATAAGTTTAAACAAAACATTTTTGGTAAGAAGGAAATAGTGTTACATTATGCGGATTATACCCGAAATAAAAACGGATTTGAACGCATGGTTGCTAAAGAGTTCAGAGAAAATTTTTATGAAGGATTGAATAAGATAATTAAAGATACCAAATTTACTTTTATATCTTGCATAATTGATAAGCCAGCACATAGCGAATGTTATAAGTATCCAAGAAATCCTTACGTTTTCTCTTTAGAAGTAATAATTGAGAAATTTATATTATTTTTGAATGAAATAAATGAACAAGGTGTTATTATAGCGGAGAGCAGAAATTCGCAGTTAGATAATGAGTTAAATCTCGCGTTCTTAAATCTCAAAATCAGCGGTACCAGATTTTTAAAATCTTCGGAAATAACAAAGAGAATAGGTAATAATTTTTATATTAAGAATAAAGAAGAAAATATTGCAGGGTTACAATTAACAGATTCCATTGTCACGTCAATAGGAAGAAGGTATTTGGGCTTAAAAAATCCTTATATTAGTTACAACGCAATTAAGGAAAAGTTTAGAAAGCATTCGTGCGGTAAGTATAAAGGATACGGGCTGGTGATATTGCCTAAAAAAAGTGGGTGACCCCCGCTACGCAGTGATCACCCTCATTTGAAATATTCTATAACTGTATCAAGTATATGCTATAAAAATGCTGTTGTCAAGAACTTTAGGAAATTTTTCGCCACATGCAGTGGCGGAGCTTTTGGGGAACGCCGGAGCGACTCTTAAAATTTTTGATACCTATTGGCGGTTTAGAAAGACCAAGTAAACCTGTCCATTGTTTGCGGGTAGTCCGGGTTATTTGGGCTATCAAAAATTTTACGACAGCAAATTTGGGTGCCTAACTCAAATTTGCGACAAGCGGAGGCGTTACACAAAAGTAAACGCCTGAAAATTGGGGCGAAAAATTTAACGAAAGAGAAGAATGACTAAACGCGATTATTATGACATACTCGGCCTGTCGAAGAGTGCGACGGCCGATGAGATAAAGAAGGCGTACCGCAACATGGCGCTTAAGTACCACCCGGACCGCGTCTCTCAGGACAAGAAGAAGGAGGCCGAGGAGAAGTTTAAAGAGATCTCCGAGGCGTACGAAGTCCTCACCGATCCCCAGAAGAAATCCACTTACGACCAGTACGGCCATGCCGGCGTAGATAACTCATTCAAGCAGGGCGGATTCACATGGCAGGACTTCCATCACTTCGACGACCTTAAAGACATATTCGGCGGATTCGACCTGAATGACCTCTTCCGCGGTTTCGGAATGAACGGCGGGTTCGGCGAGGAGTACGAAGAGCCTTCCGGCAGGCGCGGTGGCCCTTCGCGCGGGCGTGACCTCGAGTACCAGATGGAGATAAGCTTCGAAGATGCCGCAAAGGGCGTGGAGAAGACGATAACGATAGCGCGTTACGAGAACTGCGAAACATGCGACGGCTCCGGCGCGAAGCCCGGCTCCAAACAGGAGCGTTGCCCCAAATGCGGCGGTAAAGGGCGCATAGTTTCTTCCAACGGTTTTTTCAGTATGATGAGCACCTGCGGCTCGTGCGGCGGCACGGGCCATATAATAAAGACGCCGTGCACCAGTTGCGGCGGGCGCGGCAGGGTAAAGGTGAAGCGAAGTATAAAGGTAAAGATACCCGCAGGCGTTGACAGCGGTTCGCGCTTAAGGGTCCATGGCGAAGGTGAACCAGGGTACAAAGGCGGGCGCCACGGCGATCTATACGTCCTTATATATGTGGAACCGCATGAGATTTTCGAGCGGCACGACTCCGATATATTCTGCGAGGTGCCGATAAGTTTCGTGACGGCCGTATTCGGCGCCGAGATAGAGGTGCCGAGTATCGAGGGGAAACTCAAGATGAAGGTGCCCGCCGGCACACAGAGCGGCAGGATGTTCCGCCTGCGCGGCAAAGGTATGCCGCATCTGCATGATTACGGTAAGGGTGACGAGATAGTAAAAGTACAGGTTGAGGTGCCGACCGACCTTACGAGCGAGCAGAAGCGCGCGCTTAAAGAGTTTGCCAAGGCCTCTGAAGATGATGGCTCCGGCCCGCTCTCACGGTCATTCCTGGAAAAAATGAAAAGGTTATTCAAATAAAGTTATATTTTTTTGCTTTACACTTTTCGATTTTCGCTTTACACTAACATATCTATTTCAAGGAGCTTTTCGATGCCTACATACGAATACGAATGCGCAAAATGTGGTAATTTCGATTTCTTCCAAAACATGAAAGACGACCCTCTCAAGAAGTGCCCGAAGTGCGGAGGAAAAGTCCATCGCCTTATCGGAGGGGGTAGCGGAATAATATTCAAAGGAACGGGATTCTACGAGACCGACTACAAGAAGAAAAAGGGTTCCCCCGATAAATCTTCTTCGTGCCCGCATTCCGGCAAGTGCAAAGGCTGCCATTAATTAAGGAGCATTATAGGCTGTGCCAATAGTTAAACCATTTAACGGCGTGAGGTATAACCCTGCCAGGATAAAGAGTTTTAAGGATGTGGTCTGCCCGCCCTACGACATAATCTCGAAAAAGATGCAGGATGCCTTATATAAGAGCCACCCAAACAATATAGTCCGCATAGAATTCGGTAAGATACTTAAAAGCGATACAAAGAAGAATAACCGTTACACCCGCGCAGCCCTTTTTTTGAACGATTGGCTCAAGAAAAATATCCTTATCCGCGAAAACAGAAAAGCTTTTTATGTATACTCCCAGGTTTACAAAGTCGGCTCCCGCACCAAGGAAGAGATAGGATTTATCGGCCGTATGGGGCTCGACATGGAAAAAGGCGACAAGGTCCTCCCTCACGAAAACACTCTCCTTGCTCCGAAGCTGGACAGGTTGGCGCTCGTACGGGAAGTGCGCTCTAACATAAGCCCGATATTCGCGTTGTATGAGGATGCCTCGCATAAGATCGCGCGCCTATTGAAGCGGTCGCGCGATGCCAAAAAGGCGGTAGTGGATATAAATTCCGGAGGAGTAAGGCACAGGGTGTGGGCGCTCGATGATCCGAGAGAGATAAAGGTGATAGAGGAATTCATGCGCGGCAGGGACATCTTCATTGCCGACGGCCACCACAGGTATGAGGTAAGCCGTATGTATGCCGAAGAGGTAGCCCGGGACAGGAGCGCTTCTTTAGAATTGAAGAAGAATTCACGCGCGCTTATGGTATATTTTGTCGAATTGGACGAAGGCATGCTTACCGTACTGCCCGCCCATCGGTTGATAAGGAATATAAAAGGCCTTGGAAAAGAAGAAATCATAGGACGTCTCGGCAAGTTTTTCCGCATCGAAGAGGCCAAAAATCTTAAAGCCATGATGGGGAGGCTTGATACGTTAAATAAAGGCTGTGCTTTCGGGGTGTATATAGATAAGAATTTTTACATCCTTAAGCTCAAAGACCCAAAAATCCCGGACAGTGTAATGAAAGATAAAGCCAGGGACTGGAAGAGACTCGATGTTTCGGTACTGCACCTTTTTGTAATCAAGCATGTTTTAGGCTTAAGCGATTCGGATGAGAATGTAGAATTTGTTAAGGAACCAGGCGAGGTTCCTGGTATAATAGACAGCGGCAGATGTAAATTAGCCTTCTTCATGAACCCGACAAGGGTTTCCCAGGTGAGACGCATAGCGAAGATAGGCGAGAGGATGCCGCGGAAATCGACGTATTTTTATCCTAAACAGCTTACAGGGTTAGTTATAAACAAGTTTATCTGAAATATAAACGAGGGGAAGAGATGAGCGAGGAACTATTAAAGAGCATAAAGGAAGCTTTATTTAAAGGTGACAGGGAGCTCGTGAGCCGTCTTACAAAACAAGCCCTCGAGAGCGGCATGGAAGTAAAACGTATCCTTGACGAAGGGCTTATAGCCGGCATGGAAGTTATAGGCGCGCGTTTTAAAGCCAACGAGATATTTATTCCCGAAGTCCTTATATCCGCTAAAGCTATGCATGCGGGCATGAGCATACTGGAGCCGCATTTTTTGAAGAGCGGTATAAAGCCTGCGGGCAAGGTAGTGATAGGCACCGTGAAGGGAGACCTGCACGATATAGGTAAGAATATAGTGAGTATGATGCTTAAAGGCGCGTGTTTCGAAGTGCATGACATAGGCATAGATGCCCCTCCGCAAAAATTCGTCCAGACCGTAAAGCAGAGCTCCGCCCAGATAATAGCCATGTCATCTCTTTTGACTACATCGATGAATTCCATGAGGGATACGATCAAGGCCTTGCAAGATTCTGGCCTTCGTGATAAAGTTAGGATAATGGTAGGCGGCGCGCCTGTTACCCAGGAGTTTGCCGATTCTATAGGGGCTGACGGATACGCCAGGGATGCTGCCAT
>Ga0302251_1001174_pt1 | contig 17360 bp, 11 predicted proteins | sample AAG_RA_Gln_MG_FD_193534 | JGI IMG/M metagenome (GOLD analysis project Ga0302251, IMG submission 193534) | Enriched activated sludge microbial communities from anaerobic digester in WTTP, New Holstein, Wisconsin, United States - AAG_RA_Gln | ecosystem: Engineered > Bioreactor > Anaerobic >...
CCAGGTCCGGATAATACAGGCTGTTCCTCTTCCAGCCTCAACTCTGGCAATGCATCCAGCCCCAACTCCTGCGTCCATTCCGGCCCCTGCATCGCCTCCGGCCCCTGCATCGCCTCCGGCCCCGGCAATGGCAGAGACACCGCCACCATCCGTTTCTTTGTCCCGGACGATATGATCCCCTTCTGGAACTATGCGTTCATGCGATATCTCGAGTTTGTCACCGGTAACGGCTCTCCACAGGAAGTACTACCTTCAATCACAACAGAAGAAAATGAGAGCCCCTCCTCAATGAACATCCACACAGCAGCGCCAATGACCACGCTTTCTCATACCGAAAACGGGAGCCTCCTGCTGGAAGGTTTTCTTTTCAGCCTCATTTACCACTACCTCGAGAACGAGAACATCTACCAGCGAAAGAAACGACGAATTTATCGTCACAAGGTTATCGAACGGGATGGATTCAAATGTATAATTCCTGGATGTTCGTCCCGGCTGATACTGACCGACCATCACATAAAATACCGCTCCCATGGCGGCGGCGATGAAATGTCCAATAATACCGGGGCTTGCCGCCAGCACCATCTGCACTGCATTCATGACAACCGTTATATCACTGTCTCAGGAACGGCGCCGGATAATCTTACCATTGCAATGGGCGTTGAGAGAGACAGAGCTCCCTTTGCCCTGTTTGTAAACGGACGGCGCAAAACACCGGAGTCTGAATTGAAAGATTTTGTCATCGATTTGTGAAGCAACAATGTTGCTGAGCGCATTTCTTAGCGATTTCGATTTCTTGAGGACGATGGCGGATGATATTGTCAGGAGTCGGCGTCCTCTCCGGAAGCCACCGACAGGTCGGTGGTAGTTCACTCAAGCTTTACTCTGTCGATGATGACCTGATCCTCTACCGTCTCAATACCCTGCTTACTCCTGCTTCCCTGTCATGGAAGCGGCAAAAGGGAATATAGGACAGGTAAGACGCATCTGACTCCGGTAGATGTTATGACTGAATGGTCATCGGTGCGAACGAAGGCTTCTGCCTGGAGAAACAGGTCCCTGATATTTCCCTCGCATTTCCTCGAACTTCTCCAGAGCTGCCGTGATTGCTTTGACAATTTTTCTGTCGGAAGGTTTGTGCCCTCTTTTACCGCACTCATCGCGGCGGTTGAGAAACACCTTATACACTTTGATTGAGAGGAGAGCCAGCTGGGTTGGGTTATCAGGTACCATCCCGGCAGGGAAACACCCGGACCGTTCCTGCATGAACTTTGCAGCTGCAAGTACCGCTGAATGCTGATCGAGATCCCGACTGGTGAGGTAACTGAACTTCCAGCGCCGCACACGCTGATTGATCTGAGCTTTGCTGTCGTCGCCTGCATCAATCCCGGCTGCCGTGAATATCCGGCAGTCATAAGAGCGGCACGTGCAGGGGCGGAACTGATAAATCAAACATCTGTCACCGCTGTACATCGGGCAGTAGCCCTTTTCATCATATCCCATCAGCATAGTACCTCTGGATTGACCCGGCGCCGGGAAGAGAAGTCTCTTGTTTATCTGTGCAAGAGTCCGTTTTTCATCTTGCTATATATGATGTAATTTTCAATGCGCATTACTATACCGAAACAGAGCATACTGTCGTGTTTTGAAATCTGATTCTATTTCTCTATGAGCTCATCAGGAAGCATGACTTTTGCGCCATCTTTTTCAGCTCTCCTGAGGTGTCTGTCATTGGTTACAAGCGCATCGACTTTGCCGGTCTTCGCTGCAGCAGCAAGAAGAGCATCAGGAGTCTGAAGACCTATCCTGACATGACTCACACAGGGAGGCGGTGAATTCTGGTTCATCAATACTTGTAACCGCTTCATCACAATGTTATAATACTTGATGACACAACCCATTCCGGCAGGTGAAAATATGGACAGCACACAGAAGATATTCAAAGAGTTTCCTTCGAAGGTCAGGAATGAGCTCACAGACGCTTGGAATCACATGAGTGATGAGCAGAAGGCCGAAATGGGTCGTATCGTTGAGACTCTGGCACCGCTCGTGGATGGAAAGCTCAAGGTTGTCAAGGAGCTTCTCCGTATGATGGAGGATCAGTACAGCCCTCTTCTATTTTCAAGGAACAGGATTGCCATAATCGGTCCTGTCAATGCAGGGAAGACCACTCTTTTCAACCAGTTCATGCAGAAAAAAGAAGAAAAGGGCGAGGTGAGCGCTGTTCCAGGAACTACCAGGGGCATACGGCAGGCCGGTGCAGGATGCTGGGAGCTTCTGGATACTCCCGGAGCAGATCACGGCGCCAATGTCGGTGATGATGAGAAGATCAAGGCCATGGATGCTGCCTCAAATGCTGACTTTCTTATAGTGCTCTTCGACGCGTCCCACGGTGTGACTGTATCAGGAAGGGACCTTTATAAGGAGATTCTTGCCCTAAATAAGCCTCATGTGCTCGTACTTAACAAGATCGATATGGTGCGCAAGGATCTCAGGGAGATAAAAGCCGATGCCGCGAGAGCTCTGGGGACAGAGGAGGATCAGATCCTCACCGTGAGCGCCGCCAAGGGAGACAATATCGGTCAGCTCGTTACGGCAATAGTCAAAGCTGATTCCAGAGTCCTGCACAGCATGGGCAGCCTGATGCCCCGTTACCGGCACTTACTTGCACGACGTTGGATACTGAGCGCTGCAGGATCGGCAGGCGTCATCGGACTGACTCCAATTCCATTTTTCGATCTCATTCCTCTCACTGCTCTGCAGGCTTTTCTTGTCCTCAATATATCTGCAGTCTATGGATACAGGATCAATCTGGAACGAGCCAGAGAGCTTATTGTAACTTTCGGCGCAGGGATCGCAGCAAGGACTCTTTTTGAGCAGTTGAGCAAACTCGGCGGATTTCCAGGGTGGGTACTGGCTGCTGCAATCGCATCGTCCACCACAGCTGCCATCGGTTATGCGGCAGAGAAATGGTTTGAGACCGGAGAGAGAGTGTCCTCAGAGAAAGTGTCCCGGATGGCAAGGAAGATCACCGATGAGATCATCCCCCGACTGATATCTCTGGGGAAGAAGAAACCTGGAAAAGAGAAGCTTGAAAGCGCCATCACCAAGGCTCTGGAAGAGAACAATGAGAATGAGAACAGGTAGCGCGCATCTACGCGCCCCAGAAACGCTCTCTTCATCGCAGGTTTGCCGTGTGCTTTACAGGAACAGCAGAAGGCTCACAGCCATGACAGCCATGCCGGAGATGAGGCCGTATACTGCCGTGTGGCCCTCGGCATAGCGCCTGGCAGCAGGGAGCAGTTCATCGAGTGAGATGAAAACCATTATGCCTGCAACGAATGCAAAGAGAACACCGAAGACGATGTCATTGAAAAAAGGCCTCAAGACAAGGTAACCTATCAGCGCTCCCAGAGGCTCTGACATGCCGGACAGGAAAGAGAAGGTGAAGGCTTTCCCTCTGTTTTCAGTGGCATAGTAAATGGGAACAGCAACTGCGATTCCCTCTGGAATATTATGGATGGCTATGGCTATGGCTATGGCTATGCCGAGGCCGGGATCTTTCAGGGCAGCAGTGAAGGTGGCGAGCCCTTCAGGAAAGTTGTGTATGGCTATGGCAACGGCAGATAAGATACCCATGCGGTGAAGGCTTTTAAAATCTGCACTTCTGCGGGCATCGTCCATATCTTCTATCGGGTGAGGCTCATGTGGGTTTTCAAACGATGGGATGAAGCGGTCGATCAGGGTAATGAAGAGGATGCCTGAGAAAAATGCAATTGCTGTTGCCCAAGCGCCGTTAACATCACCTATGGCACCTGTCAATGCCTGCCGGGCTTTGCTCAGAATCTCATTAAAAGAGACATAAATCATCACTCCTGCCGAAAAACCAAGAGCTGCAGAAAGCAGGCCTACATTCGACCTTCGTGTGAAAAAAGCCAGCGCACTGCCGATTCCGGTTGAGAGGCCGGCAAGAAGAGTAAGCAGGAATGCCAGTAAGACATTATTTTCCAACGGTCCACCATTTTCTGGTCAGCTGTAGATATCTATACATACAGATTTCTCCCTTCCATATGGTATATTCCTCTTCTGCCTGTGTGGTCGTATTGATGTGGAAAGAAAGAGGTGTCAATGATATGTTAAGAGAAATTAAAAGAGAGACTGATTCGCTATACGAAAGGAGAAGAGCATGGCCACAACTGCGACTCTTGATGATATCTATCAGGTACTTTATTCCGATGTAAAAGACCCCTTTACGGTACTGGGAGCGCACGCCATTACACAGGACAACACCACCATTGTCTCCATCAGGGCATATCTTCCTGAGATGGAGTCAGCCTTCGTCATTGACACAGACAGCGGCAGAGAATACCCGATGGAGAAGGTTCATTCCTATGGCTTCTTTGAGCGGATTTTCCTGGACCGGGACAAGGTGTTCGCCTACAGCCTGAAGACCATAGATTCTGCAGGTGAAGAGAAGATATTTGTCGATCCATACTGTTTTCTTCCTGTGATTCCGGAGGAGGATCTCTACCTCTTCAATGAAGGCACTCTGCACAGAGCATATGAGAAGCTCGGCTCCCACGTGACTACTATCGGTGGAGTGAAGGGAGTTCACTTTGCCGTATGGGCTCCAACAGCACGAAGAGTCAGTGTGGTGGGGAGCTTCAACAACTGGGACGGACGCTGGCACATGATGCGCAACAGAGGGAGCTCAGGTGTCTGGGAGATCTTCATCCCAGGTCTTGGTGAGGGAGAGCTCTACAAGTTTGAGATATTCTCATACCGCCGTCAGGTTATTCTGAAGATGGATCCATATGCATTCAGGACAGAACTGGTTCCCAATACAGCCTCGTATACATACGATATTGAAGGATATGAATGGAACGACGGGGAGTGGATTGAGAAAAGGAAGAAGAGTGACCCGCAGAAGGATCCTGTCTCCATCTATGAAGTTCACCTTGGTTCGTGGATGAGAGTCCCTGAAGAGGATAACAGGATGCTGACCTACAGGGAGGCAGCGCATCAACTGGTGAGCTATGTGAAGGAGATGGGATACACCCATATAGAGCTTCTTCCCATTGCAGAGCATCCTTTCGGAGGTTCGTGGGGCTATCAGGTATCAGGCTATTTTTCCCCGACAAGCCGCTTCGGCGACCCGAAGGACTTCATGTACTTTGTCGATTACTGTCATCAGAACGGCATTGGTGTTATCCTGGACTGGGTGCCGGCTCATTTCCCGAAGGATGCCCACGCCCTCGCGTGGTATGACGGCACAGGGCTTTATGAGCACGCCGATCCCAGAAAGGGCGAGCATCAGGACTGGGGCACCCTTATATTCAACTTTGGCAGGAATGAAGTGAGGAACTTCCTGGCCTCAAACGCACTTTTCTGGCTTGACAGATATCATATCGACGGTCTCAGAATCGACGCGGTGGCTTCAATGCTGTATCTGGATTACTCGCGAAAGCCGGGCCAGTGGATTCCCAACAAATATGGCGGCAATGAAAACCTGGAAGCCATAGAATTCCTGAAGAAGCTCAATGAAACTGTTTATTCCTATTATCCCGGTATCATGATGATTGCAGAGGAATCGACTGCATGGCCGAGAGTCTCTGCGCCTGTCTATCTTGGCGGTCTGGGCTTCGGCCTCAAGTGGAACATGGGGTGGATGAACGATATGCTGAGCTATATGTCCAAGGACCCCATACACAGGAAATACCATCAGAATACGCTTACATTCAGTATACTGTATGCATTTTCGGAAAACTTTGTGCTCCCTCTCTCACACGATGAGGTCGTTCACGGCAAAGGCTCTCTGATAAACAAGATGCCCGGCGATGTCTGGAAGAAGTTCGCCAGCCTCCGTCTCTTCTATGCCTATATGTTCGGCCATCCTGGAAAGAAGCTTCTTTTCATGGGCAACGATTTCGGCCAGTGGCGTGAGTGGGATCACGATACCAGCCTTGACTGGCATCTTCTCAGCTACGAGCCTCACAACAGGCTGCAGACTTTCATGAAGGATCTTCTGAGCCTGTACAGGAATGAACCTGCTCTCTATGAGGTGGATTTCAACTACACAGGCTTCGAATGGATCGATTTCAAGGATGCCGAGCAGAGCACAGTGTCTTTCATGAGAAAGGATAAAAGAGGAAAAACCATCCTGATCTTTGTGTGCAACTTCACGCCTGTGCCGCTCGTCAACTATCGAATCGGTGTGCCTTATCCGGGCTTTTACAGGGAGATCTTCAACAGTGATTCCGGACGATACTGGGGCAGCAACGTGGGCAATTCAGGCGGAGTATCGGCTGAGGAATGGTCACTCCATCAGAGACCGTACTCTGTCAACCTCAGAATCCCACCTCTGGGAGCGCTGGTCTTCAAGTTCGAGCGCGATGAAGCCGAGGTGGCAGCGGAAGAGAAGGCGGCTGCGAGAGAGGCAGAGAAAGCGGCTGCAGAAGAGCGTAAAGCTCTGGGCCTTTCCAGAAAGAAGAGCGATGAAGAAGCGTCTGATGGTGGTTTACAGCAGGAGAATGAATCAGGAGAAGGGGAAGACGCTGACAGGAAAGGTGCGAAGGCAAAGAAGTCTAAACCCAGGAAGTAGCTGTAAGCATGAATCCTGAAGTCAGTTGAAGAGGGGCGGATATTAGACCCGTCCCTTTTTATTGTCATAATATAGGCGTGCAGATATCCCCTGCAGATACAGAAGGGCCTGCACCCTTAATCTTTTCTGCTCAGGAGGTCTCCGGATCTTGTTGGGAATGTCTTCTGAACAGTGTGCAATGCAAGGTTGGCAGCAGATCTGACATCTGTCATGGGATCTTTTGATGCTTTCTGCAGGATTGACAGGACTTCAGGCGTTGGGAAGTTGCTCAGGGCAAAGGCTGCTGCAGCTCTTACTCTGTTGGATTTGTTCCTTAAAAAAAGGAAGGGCGGTGTAGTTTTAAGAGCATTGATCAGCGGTGCTATCGCGCGTTTGTCTCCCATTTTGCCGAGGGCGCTGCATGTGTACTCCTGAAGCTCCTGATTGGGGTCGTTGACAAATATGGTGCGCTTGCTGATCATGGAGATGAGAAATGGCACGGCTTCAGTGGCTTTCAGCTTTCCCAGAGCATCAATGGAGTCTTTGAATATACCTGTGTTCTCTTCCGAAGGCTTCTCGTGAAGCACATCGATCAGAAGTTGAATCGAGTGCTCATTGTATCTTGCCAGAATGAGGTTTATCACGGCCTGGCGTATCTCATATTCAGAGCTTCGCAGAAAAAGACGGATACAGTCTGTAATATCGATATCTGAAAAGTCGTGAAGTATCTCCAGAAGTCTCCGCTTCTCCTCGCTGGAGGTCTTGCTGACCATGTCCTGTACCAGTATGGTATCGATTCTGGGCATTATCTTTCTCAGAATGTGGAATGCTCTCTTCCTTCCAAGGATGTTGTCTGTGGAGACCATATAGTTCTGCAGAACAGGAACGGCCTCAACGCCCTTGTTCAGTATGGCGAGAGCAGACGAGTCTGAGATATCATCATCAGGCGATTCGAGGTCCCTTACAAGCACCTCGGTATCCTTCTTCAGCTTTGAGAATGTGAGAAGATCGAGCTTTCGTGCAACATTCATCGTTTCTGCAGACATCGTTTTTTCTGCTGTTTCAACAGATGCCTCTTCGGGGGGAGCCTCAGTGATTCTGGCATTCTCTTTAGACGATTTTTCGAGCTGTTCAACGTGAGGCTTCAGCTTTTCAAGAAACTCCTCTATGACACCGTGTTTCTGGAAGATCTTGTTCAGCAGCTTCTGTATCTTTCCAATGTCCTCTCCCCAGTTGCCCTCTTCCACTATCTTGTCTTTCAACTCCAGCAGCTCCTCATAAAATGTTTTTATCAGGAACTCTGATTCTTCACCCATGCCTGTGGTTATTTCAGGTATTGAGATTGCCTGCGGCTCACCCTCCTTAATCTCGATGGCCTGGATCTCATCCTTCATCTTTTTGGAGTCAAAGAGATCCCGTTCTGAAAGGGCAACAAAGATCCGCTCATTTGTCAATATGCTTTCAATTCCCAGCTCAGCAAGAACCTTTTTCCATCCGCCTTCCTTCTGAATCTCGTCTTGACTTTCCAGAATGGCTGTCTTCAGGAACTGCAGAAATTGATCTTTTGTCACATCTTTGTTGATAGTCACACCTTTAAGGCCAGCCGAATTGAGTGTCTTGAGAAACTGCTCACAGGCTGTAGAGTCGAGAGAAGATGATACAGCTCTTCTCCCATTTAAAAGGATCTCCCCATCGCCGTCTGCAAAAGAGAGCACATCCACAAGGGAAAAGACCTTTTTCAGCTCAAAATAAGTGCTCTCGAACGAGCTTTTAACGATTTCACTGTCGATAGGGAAATGTTCAATATTCCTTAGCGTTACCTGGATAAGCTTTATGAAGCGGAACGCGATCTCCTCTTCTTCAGGCCTGAGAGGTCTTTCCTCTCCCCAGTCTTTTTTAACGGGAGCCTTGTCAATATAGAGGTTGATCACTTTTGGAGGGATGATGCTCTGGTAGTTTTCGAGCAGTCTGTTGAAATATTTCTGGGACTGCTCCATATCACCTGACTGTTTGAAATGATATGAAATCTTGGAAAGCACCGTTTCAATATCGTCTTTATGCAGATCTTTTTCAAGTTCGGCAAGCTCCCTGTGAAATGCTCTCCTTTCGTCTTCATTAATACTGTCATAGAAGGAGTTGTGGGTGTTCTTTCCAACGAAGACAAAAGAATCGCCTGAGTTGCCGGGCTCGCTTTCGATGAGAGATGCTTTCTGGGCTCTTACGATGAGGTCGTTGATATATCCCTCACTTCTTCCATCCACACGACGGAGCAGATCGACGCTGAAGCGCTCTCCTATCACAGATGCTTTGCAGAGAAGGCCGCGCACTTCGTCATCGAGAGTGCTGATCGCCGGGTGGGCAGCCTCTTCTATGCAATGTGGCACAATTGTGCTGTCAAACTCTTCTACAACTATTCCATCGCCTTCAGAGTGAATGATATTATTACAGATCAGGTGCTTGAGTATATCCTCTATATAGAGCGGAGTGCCTCTCCCGCAATCCCTGAGGACAGTTCTGATGTTCCCTGCCTCTCCGATTCCAGGGATTATTGACTGCAGCATCGAGTCTACCTCATCGGCAGAAAGAGGATTGATCTCCAGCCTGTTCAGGATATTCTTTCTATGCAGTGTGTCAAGATATACCAGAAACTCTGCATCATTCTGGGAAGCCTGGTCAGTACTGTCTATGGTTATGATAACAGGTATTTCCTGTGCCTTTTCATTCGATTTCAGCCTTTCCAGCAGGATCTGGGTGCCGAAATTTGACCATTGAAAATCATCGATGCTTATTATAATCGGCTTTTCGGAGTTAATGGCCAGCAGCAGTTCTTCAAGTGCCTCAAACAGCAGATCCCTTCGCTGTTCAGGCGAGAGCTCGCTTTTTCTGGTGTCGTGTATGGTAAACTGTGAGAAGATGGGCATTAGAGGAACCAGCTCTCTCAATTTGGAAGCGGAGAGCTTGTTGGAAACAAAGGAGGTAAGCTCGCTGTCTTCAGAAAATATTTTGTTAAGCGTGTCTATAATATCCCAGAAGGGTTGCGCGGCGGTAAGAGGTTGAGAGTGGCAGCGAATGTGAAGATATCTCTGCGGATCGATCGAATGTGTAATTTCGCTGATTATCCTCGATTTCCCGATTCCTCTGGCACCTTCGATGACGGTAATCTTCTTCTTTGAGCCACGGGCTGGTATGGTACTTTCCTTCAACTGCTGCAGCAGTTCCGCTCTGCCGATATGTTTTCTGCAGGGGAAGAGAAGGTGAAGATAGTTCAGATCTATTAGCTGGGCAGATTTTGAATCTATGGAGGATACAGTGTTACGTCCTTTTTTCTTGCTTATGTATGCTGCCTGATCGGCAATGTGCATAATTTCCTTAAAATCCCGGGTATCATCAGGAAAGTGTGCCACACCTATGCTGAGAGTCACTTTGATTGTAGAATCTGATGATGAAAGGCTGATTATATTATCAGCCATATAATCCCTTAATATCCATGCTGTGTGGAGCGCTTCTTCCTTATTGATGTGTGGCATCATGAGAAGAAACTCGTCACCTGCAAAGCGGATGGGTGTGCCTTTTTTCCCTACAGCATCATTGATTGCCCTTGCCACAGTCTTGATGACATAATCGCCCTCCTGATGGCCATAGGTATCATTAATTCCCTTGAAGTGGTCGATATCGAACATCAGGAGCGCGTAGTCGTCTGGGTTTTCCATCAAAGAATAAGCATCGCGGTCAATCTGTTCCATGAAGTAGCGCCTGTTATGAAGACCGGTCAGTTCATCGCGGTAGACAAGTTCATAAAGCTGATTATCTGTATGTTCGGCGTTATTGATCATTAAATCCTCACCGGGGGGTGGATTTAAGGAATATTCTGTTCTACGGTGCGGCAGGATTGATTAATACTTCAAAGCTATAATTGTATGCTCTTCCTTCTTTTCCTTCTTCAGCACTCTAATGAAGCATAACTGTTCAAGACTCTGTCTGGATACTGTCTGCTACTCTTTTATACCATGAAAGTGGAATGAGTGCAATCAGTCTTTCAATCCATTATTGTCCCCTGAGGAGGAGGTTATGTGAGGGAGGCTGACCAGATAAAGATTGTAATATATTCCGGTCTGGCACGAGCGGACTCTATGGTGAGAAGGATGATGCGCTGACAGTGTCAGTTTCGACCATCTTCAGAGTTTTCCAGGGTTTTTATCAATCTTCTAGAAATACTAATGAATTTGTACTGAATCTCGGGGTGCCGGTGAACAATCCCAACCGCTGCCCGCTCCCTGTCAGGGAACCCCGAAGCTGAAAGGTTATGCGACTGATATGAATTCTTTTGCTTTATATATCCCATCTGTTATAATACTTCTCGTCTTTCTGGCTCTTGCAGTGCTCATGGTTACAAAGAAGCTGCCCACACTGCTTGCCATGCCTCTGATGGCAGTGCTGATAGGCCTTGTGACTTCTCTTTTTTCGCATCTTCCGTGGATATCAGACAGTGGAGATTCAATCTCAAACTTTATTTTTATCAGGATCCTTACTGAAGGCTCCACAAGACTTGCTGAAGCTATGATGTACGCCATTTTCGGCGCCATTCTCTCACAGGTTGTCATGAAGACAGGTATAGCCGAACGTATTGTGAAGACAGCAGCTGAACTCGCCGGTGACAGGAAGCCCCTGGTAGCCTTCATGCTCACAGCTGCAACGGCTCTTGTATTCACTTCTCTGACAGGCCTCGGCGCTTTTATCATGGTAGGCACACTTGTGCTGCCGGTTATGATGGCTGCAGGAATTTCTGCTATTCTGGCATCATCATTGCTTTTATTCGGAATGGCAATTGGCGGGATATTCAACCCTGTCAACTGGGGCTTTTACAAATCAGCCCTTTCCATAGACATGAAAGTGATTGAGAGCTTTGTAACGGGATTTGGCGTCCTTCTCTGCCTGACTGCAGCTGTCTTTCTCATCATAGAGATACGGAGAGATCGTGAGAAGTTCTCATGGGCGGCCTCTCCACCTTCTGAAGAGACATCCAGGAAAGGTTTTGCTGTAATCTCCTTCCTGACACCGATATTGCCAGTCTTTCTTATCCTGATACCACAGATTCACTGGCCTATCATTCCATCATTCATTGTGGCAATGCTCTTTGGGGTTTTTACAACAAGGCCTGGAAAGGCGATAGAAACTCTCACTGCAGCCACTATAGAAGGCCTCAGGGATATAGGGCCGGTTCTAGGGCTTTTCATCGGAATTGGAATGGTGCTGAACGCGGTAATGCACGATCTTACCGCTCAAATAATGAAGCCGTTGCTAATAGCTGTAATTCCTCATAGTAAAATGGGGTATATACTTTTCTTTACTCTTCTAGCGCCACTCGCACTGTATCGAGGACCTTTGAATATGTTCGGCCTCGGAAGCGGACTGGCTGCGCTTCTGGTAGGCTCAAAGCTTCTGTCTCCCATAGCCGTTATGGGCGCATTTATCTCATCAGGGCAGATTCAGAGCATATGTGATCCTACCAACACTCATAATGTGTGGCTTGCCCAGTATATGAAGATCTCCACAGAAGATATTCTTAAGAAGACTCTTCTATATACCTGGATCTTTGTATTTGTGGCTCTTATATATGCTGTCTTCATCAGAGGTGTGCTATGAGCCAGGTGCGGGTTGGCATTGATGTTGGAGGTACATTTACCCATGCAGTGGCAATCGACAACGAATCCCTGCAGATTCTCGGCTATGCAGTAACACCAACTACGCATAGAGCATCTGAAGGTGTGGCACGTGGAGTGGTTGATGTATTTCTTTCCCTTCTGGAATCTTTGAAAAAAGAGTCAGTCAAGGAGGAACAGATTATCTTCGTGGCCCACAGTACTACTCAGGCAACCAATGCTCTGCTCGAGGGAGATGTTGCTTCAGTGGGAATAGTTGCGCTCGGCAGCGGTGTCGAAGGAATGAAGGCAAAGATGGATGCGGAGATCCCCGACATTGAAGTGGCGCCTGGTAAGATGCTTAACACTTTTTTCACCTATCTGGATACAGGTAAGGCATGGGAGGATGCCCTGCAGAAGACGCTGGCTGATCTAGAGGCGAAGGGGGCCGGGAGCATAGTTGCCGCTGAGGCATTCAGCGTGGATGATCCTTCACGGGAATTGAAAGTCAAGGAAGTGGCAGAGAGCAGATCCATACCGGCCTGCGGTACTTTTGAGATGTCCGGTCTTTATGGTCTGAGGGTCAGGACCAGAACTGCTGTTATCAATGCCAGTATTCTGCCCAGAATGCTGGAGACTGCCACTATGACGGAGGGCAGTCTCAAGAAGGCTAATGTGCACGCTCCTCTGATGATAATGAGAAGTGACGGTGGAGTAATGTCTATAGAGGAGATGAAGCATCGCCCGCTCATGACTCTTCTCTCCGGACCTGCCGCAGGAATTGCAGCTGCGCTTACCTATATAAGAGCCACAGATGCAATCTTCCTGGAAGTGGGAGGCACCAGCACCGATATCTCTGTAGTACGGAATGGAAAATCCATTATCAGATCGGCTCACATAGGCGGGCATCAGACGTATATGAAGACACTGGACAGCAGAACACTTGGAGTGGCTGGCGGATCTCTGGTACAGTTCAAAGATAACACAATCGCTGACGTTGGACCCAGGAGCGCCCATATAGCAGGCCTCCCATATGCTGCCTTCACTGATATTGCCGATCTTTCCGGCACTCTGGAAGTTACTACTTTACGACCGCTCTCTGATGACCCGCCTTATCTTGCTGTCAGGAACGGCCGGGGCGATCTTATCGCTGTAACCACCACATGCGCCGCCAACTATCTTGGCTGTATCAAGCAAGGCGACTATGCATGGGGAAATAGTCAGTCCCTCGCAAAGGTCTTTCAGGCTCTATCAGTATTTATGAAGAAAGATGAGGCTGCAATAGCTGAAGAAATTCTCAACAAGGCAGCCGCAAAGATAATCCCTACTCTACAGGCGCTCATTCGTGATTATGAACTGGCGGAAAAGAGCATACGACTGATAGGCGGCGGAGGCGGCTCATACGCAATAGTGCCCTATCTGGCCCGTCTTATGAATAAGGATTACGAGATAGCCAGCCATGCCGAGGTCATATCGGCTATCGGGGCTGCTCTTGCAATGGTGAGAGAGACAATAGAGCGTAACATCTTTAATGCCAGGCCGGAAGACATAGAGGAGGTCAGAAAAGAGGCTGAGCGCTCCTGCATCAGGATGGGTGCTTCACCAGAGACTGTGGAGGTTCATATAGAAGTCGATGGTCAAAAGAATATAGTACGTGCTGTTGCAACAGGAGCCATAGAGTTCAAGAGTCAGGACCTTCTCACTGCCGATATTGGTGATGAGGGCAAGAAAAGTGTTCTTTCAGGAATCTTTGGAGTCCAGCCGGCTGAGATCCAGCTGATAGACAGCACAGAATTTCTCTCTATATATGAAGTTACAAAGATTGAGAAGAAGCTCTTCAACCTGATAAAATCAGTGAAGAAGACTGTTGCAGTGATAGAGGGGAAAGGAACGGTGAAGCTCCAGGTTCCAGGCGGACTGGTGAAAGTAATGGCGAAAGAAGATGCCCCGGTTTCCATAAGGAAGATACTGGATGAAAACCGTGTATACGGCGATGCAGGCTCGTCTGCTCCTTCTATCTTCGTGGTTTTCGGCAGGCGCGTGCTGGATCTCTCCAGTGTCGTTGAGGAGGAGCAGATCGTCTCGCTTGCAGTCACAGAGCTGGAAAAAGTGCCAGCAGGTGAAAAGATTGCAGTAATTGTCAGAAAGAGTGCATAATGGTAAAGGCTTTCATTGACAGAGCATCTGAAGTCTTCATTGAGCATCTGTCTCTTATTCCTCTTGAGGGAATTGTGACATTCCATATCGAGAAATATGAAAGGAGCCGTCATACCGGCGATGCAAAGATCCTCATTGAAGAAGCAGAATATGCTGCTGCCTCTGTTATTGCAACTTCCATCTATGATGCTCTCGATGCTTTTGGCATCTCCTTCAAGCGAAGCAGGATCGATCATCAGTTCCCTGATATCATCTACAGGGCGGAGCTGATACCTTATGAAAAAAAGATAACAATTTTCGGACCCTCACTGGAAGAGCTCTGTACCCTGATTGAGAAGATGCCTTTCTTACATTCTATACAAGGACGGGAAGAGGAGATGGTGCTCTCCCACGAGCTTTGTCATTATCTTGAGAGTCTGGAGAGACGGTGGAGCGGCGAGCCTGCTCTCTTCAGGGAGATAAGGGCACACCTCTTCACAATGAAGTATCTCTCTGTTTCCTTCTATCCCTGGATATGTGATGTACTTCATATGCTTTACAGAAATCCGAAGCTCATAAATCGTTTTCAGGCAGGGGAGTTCGACACTCGTGCAAAAAAAAAGAAAGGTGAGTGAATTGAATAAATGGCAATAACAACAGGCGATATATACAGAATATCCTGTCAGTACGGCATGGAGAAGGATTGCAGAGGAATGGATGTAATATCTGGAACTCTGAAACAGCATGCAAAAAATCTTATTGAGCTGTGCAAAAAGGCCGGGATTACGGTAAGCGCTAAAGAAGATGACCTGGAAGAGGTTCAGTGTCAGTTCGAAAAAATTTACGAAGAAGCTTATGGACAATACAGGGAGATCAAGGAAGATGCCAGTCTCACAAAGCTCGAGAAGGCAAGGAAGATCAGCGATTTACTGGAAATACTCTCTTTTACGCTTGATGATCTTAAGCATCCGTACTACGATACAAGAATCCTCTTCGGCGATCCTTCGTGGGAAGTGAAAAAGGTTCTGGTAGGCATAGATGTCTCGCCGGCAGACGTGGTTATTGCAAAAAATGAGGGAGCGCTGCTGCTGTCTCATCATCCTCAGTCTTACGCAGCCCAGAGAATGCCTCTGATTCTGGACAAACAGCCCTATTTATGGGAAAAGGAGTTCGGGATACCTCTTGAGATGGGGCTTAGCATAATAAAGGCACGAAAGGAAGTAATTCTCCGCAAGCTCACCACGTCCAATCTGGAGCATACTCTCTCACACGCCAGATTGTTGAATGTGCCCTTCATGTGTATGCATACACCGGCCGATAATCTTACAGAATGGTATCTCAATGAGCTTTTCAGCAATGAAGAGATTAAAACTGCAAAGGATATCGTCGATCTACTTCTTCTGCTGCCAGAATTTGAACATAATAAAAACAATAGAAAGGTCATGCCTCAGGTTTTCAGCAGGCTCGGTGAGTCACCGCCGGTGACCAAGTTTTTTGTAGATATGGCAGGAGGCACAGCGGGGCCTGAAATGATGTATGAGCTCCTCAGCAAATATGGTGTCGGGACCATAGTTAACATGCATATTCCGGAGCTCAATCTGGAGGAGGCATACAGGCATCACATAACAGTTATTGTAGCAGGTCATCACGCAAGCGACTGTCTGGGAGTAAATCTGATGCTGGATGAAATAGAACGTCAATGCTGTACTGAGCTTGAATGTATCGATGTTGCAGGATTCAAACGCTTCAGAAGGAAGGAGTAGAAGAGAGGATTACAGCTTCCCATACAGGAATTTCTTGGGCTTTATAATATATTTAGAGAAGATAAGAGTCTGAGTTGATAGAGAAGGGATCTCCGAAAAGGAGGGCACGGAGTGCTCTGTGTTAACTGTGGGCACGAGAATCCTAAAGGTTCTAATTATTGTGAGAACTGCTGGGTACAGCTCCCAAAATTGGAGCTATTTCAGGTGTTTCAGCCCAATATAATAAGCGACAGACTTAGAAAAATTGAAGGTGCAGTCCAGAAGTTGCAGGCTGGTGAGATGTCTGTGCCGGATTTCAGTGATTTTGTAAGAAGTACTTACGAATCGCTTGTGCAGAAGTCACTTGAGATCCAGGAACTCGTGGACTCATCTTGTTATTACGAGATTTCTCCCGAAGAAGTAGAAATAGGCTATGAAGGTATGTATAACTATGAAGCAGGCCTTCAGGAGATGTACCAGTATGCTGAGGATCAGGATTCCATTCACCTTGTGCAGGGAATGGAGATGATGATTAAAGGGAACGAATGTATCAATGAGGCTATGAGAATCAACAGGGAAAACAGGGATAATGATGGAGTGGTGGGAACCCTCTAAATCAACTCATGGATTGCACTTTTTCCCCAGAAGCCTGATTACCTGCGTCAGCACCTCATCTTCCGATATTCTGCTCCGGCCTGTATTATCAGCCAGCATTGGAATGTAGTAGCAGCCGTTGACAGGATTATTTATTATCAGATATTTCTGGGATTTGTTGTACACACTGTTCATGGAACTCTCCATGGAATCAATTGCTTCAACCTTTATTGAAAGCTGCTGCAAAAGCATTATGAGCTTTTTCTTCTGTACGTCACTGAGCTTGAACTTCTTATTTTTAGACATGAAGTAGATATCCTGGTGAAGAGCTCGGAGCTCATCTTCGTACTTGAAATTGATGGAATCCTTTTTTATCATACCGTTAGAGAGTGATGAAGAGTTCATCAGGCCCCCGGTGCCGTCTTGCTGTTGCTGAGGCATCCCCATACCCTGCTGAGGTCCCTGCATACCCTGCTGAGGCATCCCCATACCCTGCTGAGGTCCCTGCATACCCTGCTGAGGCATCCCCATGCCCTGCTGAGGTCCCTGCATACCCTGCTGAGGCATCCCCATACCCTGCTGAGGTCCCTGCATACCCTGCTGAGGCATCCCCATACCCTGCTGAGGCATCCCCATACCCTGCTGAGGTCCCTGCATACCCTGCTGAGGTCC
>Ga0302251_1001178_pt1 | contig 17317 bp, 13 predicted proteins | sample AAG_RA_Gln_MG_FD_193534 | JGI IMG/M metagenome (GOLD analysis project Ga0302251, IMG submission 193534) | Enriched activated sludge microbial communities from anaerobic digester in WTTP, New Holstein, Wisconsin, United States - AAG_RA_Gln | ecosystem: Engineered > Bioreactor > Anaerobic >...
CGGGTGAATCCGATGCTGGCGATGCTGGGGGAGTACCATAGTGGGCGCTGGTCCGAGATGTGGGGGCGCATCCAGCGTGTGGAGGCCGACTGTGCCTAAAATTCCCCGTGGAATGAAATGCACCCATGTGATGCAGGGCCCTTGACAAAAACCGCTACTTGTTGTATCTTGTATCTGTAGGCAATGTACAGGAGTTCTGATCGATGGCTCAAACATGGCCGTGGCTACGCGGCTTGAAAGTTTCTTCGTCTGCGGCGCGCCTCTCTAACCGTGTGCGCCGCTGCGAGGCCCTCAGCGAGGCCCAGTGCGCCCTGGAACACTTTAGCGGGATTGCCCCCCGCTCGCGGCACAGCCCGCTGCGGGCTGCTCTTGCTGACCGTGGGCGGCACCTCGCCACTCTCGGCCGGCACGCCTGGACCACGGGGCCGGCCGCCTGGGCCGGCCGCCTGGGCCGCTGGGCCCGCGCGGCGCTGCCGGCCCCGCCGCCGATCAGCGCCCTGCGCGCCTGGCCGCGCTATCTGGCGCACGTCAGCCTGCTGGTCTTTCTGCTCGTCCTCTTTGCCGTCGGCGGCTTCCGCGGCGTGCTGGCCCAGCCGGTCCAGGCCAACGACGCCAGCGGCGGCAACCTGTCCTGGCAGTGGTATCGGCCGGCCGGCGACGCCGACGGCCTCAGCAGCGCCTATGCCAGCGTCCCGGCCATGCCGATTGTCGTCCAGCGCCCCGTCCTGGACCTGGAAGCGACCCTCCCCGAAGCCAAGGAAGACGCCGCGGCGACCATCGCCGCCCGCACCGATGTCATCACCTATACCGTCCAGACAGGCGACACCCTGATCTCGGTCGCCGTCCAGTACGGCGTGAGCATCGAGACCCTCTATTGGTTCAACGGCCTCGAGAACGCGGATCTCCTCGAGATCGACGAACAGATCAAGATCCCCCCCGTCGACGGCCTGGTGTACGAGGTCGAGGAAGGCGATACCCTGGACAGCATCGCCGAGGCGTTCGACGTGCGCAAGGGCAACATGATCGCCTACGGGCCTAACAACCTGCGCGAGCCGTATGCCCTGGTCGAGGGCCAAGAGATCTTTGTCCCCGGCGCCTCCAAGCCGATCCCGCGCCCGGTGGTCAAGGCCCCGGTTGCCCAGACTTTTCGCCTGACGGCCCCGGGCTACGCCAGCCTGCCGGGCGGCGAGCGCTTCTCCTGGCCCACCGGCGGCCGCCTGACCGACCGCTTCGGCTGGACCGGCACGCGCTGGCACAACGCGATCGACATCGCTGCCCCCTGGGGCACTCCGATCTATGCGGCGGCTGCCGGTACCGTGGCTACGGCCGGCTGGCAGAGCGGCTACGGCTACATGGTTACAATCAACCACGGTGACGGCTGGGAGACCCGCTACGGCCACATGGCCCAGCAGCCCGAGGTTTCGTCCGGCCAGTGGGTCGAGCGGGGCCAGCTGATCGGCTACATGGGCTGCACGGGGAACTGCACCGGCCCGCACGTCCACTTTGAGATCCGCTTCGGCGGGGCCAACTGCAACCCGCTCGACTATCTCCCCTAAGCGGCCGCCGCGCGCCGTTCACGCCAAGGACGCCAGGTTTGCGCCTGGCGTCCTTGGCATGAGGGTGGGCCGCTGCGGCCAATGCCCGGGTCCCTAGTAGTCGGGTTTTCCCGCGAACGGGTACTTGTGGCGCTCGGCGGCGGCCCGCAAGGCGGGGTCGTCGGAGTATACTCCCCGCTTCTCCGGCGTAATCAGCTCGGCGATGTGGCGCATGATCTCGTCGCCGATCGCTTCGATGCCCTGGCGGTGCTGCGGCCCTTCCGCGGGCTCGGCAAAGGGCCCAAAGACCTTGCCGATGCGGGCCGTCACCCGGGCCCGCCGGCCGCGTTTCAGCGCGGGAAAGACGTCGTTCAGCCCCTCGAAGGCCATCGGCAGAAGCGGCGCTCCGGTCCGCGCCGCCAGAAAAGCCGTCCCCGGCCGCGGCCGCCGCAGCACCGTGGCCCAGTTCCCCGCCTCGGGAAAGATGCCCAGCACGCCGTTCTGCCGCAGCACCGCCTCGCCCGCCCGGATCGCCTCGCGCGAATACCCGCCGCGGTGGACGTGGTAAAAGCCCCACAGCTTGGGGATCCAGGTGACGTAGGACGGGGCGTGGGGCATGTGGAACCCGCCCCAGAAGTCGAGCGGCCACGGCGCGACCCGCACCATCAACACCGGGTCGGAAAAGTCAAAGTGGTTGGCGACCACGATCAACGGCCCCTGGTCCGGGCAGTTCTCCCGCCCCACGATCTCTAGGCGCGTCAGCAGCGCAAAGGCCGCCCGGTCCAGCGCCTGCAGCAGCGCGCGGAGCAGCCGCCGGCGGGGATAGCGAATGCGCTGTTCTTTCTCGGCCATCGGTCTCTCCTTGTCACGTTCCGCCATCGCCTACTGCCCGGAGCCCGGCCGCGTCAGAGCTTGTCCGCCGCGAGCGCTGCCGCGCGCGCCTTGCGTTCGTTGACCAGGAGGAGGAGGACCATCCCCACGACCAGGAAGGCGACGATGGCCATCAGCGCCAGCCGGTGCCCGAGTTGCTCCGCTAGCACGGCTTCGTTCCCCTGGGCCGCGTACCAGCGGGTCGACAGCGCGACGACCCAGCCGAAGATGGCCGGCCCGATGAACGACGAGGTCCGCCCCGCCGTCGCAAAAAAGCCAAAGAACTCGGCGCTCTTCCCGGGTGGGCTGATCGCCGCAACCATGGAGCGGCTGACGGCCTGCGCCCCGGCCATCGCAAAGCCCGCCACCGCGCCGACGATAAAGTAGCCGGTGAGCGTCTGCGTAAAGTACAGCCAGATGACCACGGCGACCAGCAGGCCGATCGCCAGCAGCAGCGACCGCTTGCTGCTCACGCGGTCGGCCAGCCAGCCGAAGAAATAGGCGCCCACGACGTTGGTCGCCTGTACCATGACGAAGAAAAAGAGCAGCGCCTGCTGCTCCATCCCAAAGAGGGTGGCCCCGAGGATGGCGGCAAAGTCCAACGTGATGATGATGCCGTCGTTATAGATCAAAAAGGCGACAAAGAACTTGACCAGTTCGCGAAAGTGCCGGAAGGATTGGAAGGTGCGCCAGAGCCGCTTGAAAGCGACGGTGACGTACGTCTCGCCGGCCGGCAGCTTCTGCGCTTGGGCGCGCTCGCGGAACTGGAAGGCGAGCGGCAGGGAGAAGAGGGCGAAAAAGACCGCCGTCCCCAGGAGGGCGATGCGCACCATCCAGGCGGTGCCAAAGGGGTCCAGCCAGGTCTTTTGGGTCAGCAGCAGGGGCGGCAGGACCAGCAGCAGGATGGCAATGCCGCCGGCCGAGCCGATGGCCCAGCCGATGCCGCTCACGCGCCCCATCTCCTCTGGCTCGGCGATCTCGGGCAGCAGGGCATCGTAGAACACCTGGGCGCTGCGGTAGCCGATCTCGGCCAGGATAAAGAGCACCATGCCGAGGATGGTGGTGCCGGGCTGCGTGAAAAAGAGCAGCCCGGTAAAGAGACACGCCATCAGCGTGTAAAAGAGGAGAAAGCGCTTCTTCGAACCGGAAAAGTCGGCCAGCGTCCCCAGGATCGGCGCCGTCACGGCCACGGCCAGCATCGCGATGCCCACCGCCAGCCCCCACAGGAGCGAGCCCTGCGCCCCGCCGACCACCTTGTCCTTGAAATAGGCGGCATAGACGGCCATCAGCACGACCGAGGCGTATGCCGAGTTGCCAAAATCGTACAGGTACCAGGCGCGCCGCGCGCGCCGGGTGCTCGGGCTTGTCGTCATAGACCCTCCTTGCGATCAGAATACTCCCTATTATAGCACAAATCGGGCGAAGCATATTGACAGCGCCCCGCCGGCTTGCTATACTGCAATAGCAGCGTGTCGGAGGATGCCCATGGCACTCACTGTTGCCGCGGCCCTGGCCCAGGGATACAAGGCGCTGCGCGATAGCGCTTGCCCTACCGCGCGCCTCGACGCCGAGGTGCTGCTGGCCCACGCGCTCGGGCTGCGGCGGGTGGACCTCTACATCCACCCGGAGCGCCCGTTGACCGCGGCGCAGGAGTCTTCCTACCGCGACCGCCTGGAGCGCCGCGCCCGGCGCGAGCCGGTGTCCTACATCGTGGGGCAGAAAGAGTTCTACGGCCTGGCCTTTGTGGTGGACCGGCGGGTGCTGGTGCCCCGCCCGGAGACGGAGGTGCTGGTGGAGCGGGCCCTGGCGCGCGCCCGCGCCGCGGGCGGGGCCGGCCTGCGCGTCGCCGACATCGGCACCGGCAGCGGCTGCATCGCCGTGGCGCTGGCGCTGCAGCTGCCGGAGGCCTGCCTGGAGGCCACCGATATCTCGGCCGCGGCGCTGGAGGTGGCGGGCGAAAATGTGCGCCGCCACGGCGTGGCCGGCCGCGTGCGCCTGCTCCAGGGGGACCTCTGCGCGCCGCTGTCCGGCCCGGTGGACCTGCTGGTGTCCAACCCGCCCTATACCGTCTGGGAGAGCCTGCCGCTGGGGATCACGGCCCACGAGCCGCGGCTGGCGCTCGACGGCGGCGGCGACGGCCTGGCCGTCTACCGCCGGCTGCTGCGAGAGCTGCCCGTCTATCTGCGGCCCGGCGCGGCCGCGCTGCTCGAGATCGGCGATGGGCAGGAGGAAGCGGTGCTGGACCTGGCACGGGAGGCGCTGCCGGGAAGGCCGCTGCGGATATGGCCTGACGGGATGGGGTGGGCCCGGGTCGTGGAATGTGGCCCGTGGTAGGTACAACAACAGGCCGACCTGCCAAGACAGGCCGGCCGACAGGAAAGAGCCCGCGGCGCTACTGCGTCTTGTAGAGCGTCCGCATGCAGCGGCTGCACACGTTGCGCCGCACACGGCGCCCGTTCAGGACCAGGGTCTTGCGCTGGGCGTTCAGCATCCAGCGCCGGTTGGTCCGCCGCTTCGAGTGACTGACATTGTGGCCGTACTGCGGCGTCTTTCCGCAGATATCACACTTGCCGGGCATCGTTACACCCCCTGTTGGGAATTTCCGTACGAAGCGGCATTATACCACAAAGCAGGGCTCTTGACAAATCGTCAGTGGATGGTACAATCGAAAGGCGAGGATTGTATCGTGCCGGTGCTGTGAACAAAGGAGTGGATAGAGCTATGGGGGTGCAGAGCAACGCTTCCCTGGGACGGATCGAGGTCTCCCCGCACATCATCGCCGTCGTCGCCGAAGAGGCGGCCTTGCAGTGCTACGGCATTGTCGGCCTGACCTCCCGCCGGCGGCAGGGCATCTGGACGCGGCTCCTGCCCCCGACCCATGACCCGGGGGGGGTGGTCGTGCGCGTGGAGGATGGCGACCGCGTCGTGTTGGATCTCTACGTGGTGATCGAGTACGGCACGCGCATCGTCGAGGTCGCGCGGAACGTGATGAGCAACGTCAAGTTCGCCGTGGAGCAGGCGTTGGGCGTCCCGGTCGAGCAGGTCAATGTGAATGTCCAGGGGATCCGCCTGAGCAACTCGGCGTGATCCCCGCCGCCATGGGGCAGGACCGGACCGGGGCTGGATCCACCGCGGCATAGAGAAATCAATCAAGCGATCTTGTGGAGGACCGGGTTTGGAATCAGGACGCGAACACTTGGCTTTGTCGGGCGATCACGCGCCGGGTGGGGCATCTCCCCGTGCGCCCCTGCGGCTGTGCGACGGCCCGGGCCTCCATGCCGCCTTCCGTGGGGCGGCCCGGTGGCTGGCCGTGCACGCTGCCGACGTCAATGCGCTCAACGTTTTCCCCGTGCCGGACGGCGACACCGGCACCAACATGATGCTGACGATGGAATCGGCGCTCAAGGAGGCCGAGTCCCGCGCCACGCACGGCGCCTGCGAGGTGGCCGCGGCCCTTTCGCACGGCGCGCTGATGGGCGCCCGCGGCAACTCGGGGGTGATCCTTTCGCAGATCATCCGCGGCATCGCCCACGGGTTGGAAGACAAGGAAGCCTTTGACGGGGGAACGCTGGCCGAATCGTTCCAGGCCGCCACCCAGACAGCCTACCGGGCGGTGAGCAAGCCGGTCGAGGGGACGATCCTGACCGTGATCAAGGACAGCGCCACGGCGGCCATGCGGGCCGCCAGCCGCGACCCCGCGCTCATCTCGGTCATGGCCGAGACCGTCAAAGCGGCCTGGGAATCGGTCCGCGAGACGCCCAACCTGCTGCCCATCCTGCGGGAGGCGGGCGTTGTCGACGCCGGGGGGCAGGGCTTGGCCGTCTTTCTGGAAGGTATGTACTATTACTTTACCGGGGAGCTGGATCGGCGTTTGCGGGAAGTCAAGGTGCCATTCCCAGAGGAGATGGCCTTTGTGGACGTCCACGGCGAGGAAGAGTTCGGCTACTGCACCAACTTTGTGATCTGGGGCGAGGACCTCCAGGTGGAAGAGATCCGCGAACAGATCTCGCAGCTGGGTCACTCGGCCGTCGTCGCGGGGGACGAGCACTTTGTCAAGGTCCACGTCCACTCGGAGCACCCCGGGACGATATTGGACTATGCGGTCGGCCGGGGCTCGCTGCACCACATCGAGATCACCAACATGGACGAGCAGCACGAGAACCTGCCCCCGCGCCAGGAAAAGGCCCCGCTGCGGGCGGTGGCTGCCCCCGTGCTCCATGCCCAGGACATTATGATCATTGCCGTCTCGCCGGGAGAAGGCTTCGACCAGGTGCTGCGCAGCGTGGGGGCGGCGACGATCGTGCCCGGGGGTCAGACGATGAACCCGAGCGCGCAGCAGCTGCTCGAGGCGATCCAGTCGCTGCCGGGCAACAAGGTGATCGTCCTGCCCAACAACGGCAACGTGGTCATGACCGCGCGCCAGGCGGCAGCCCTCGCCGGCAAAGAGGTGCGGATCGTCCCGACCGAGACGGTCCCCCAGGGCATCGCGGCGCTCGTGGCCTTTAACTATGAGGCCGATCTGGATACCAACGTGAGCGTGATGGAGCAGGCCGCGGCCAGCATCCAGACCGCCGAGGTGACCATCGCTGTCCGCGACGCGCGGCTCAACGGCCTCCAGGTCAAGGAAGGCCAGGTAATTGCCCTGCTGAACGGCGTGTTGGAGGTGGCCGGCACGGAGGAGCAGCCCGTGATCGACGACATCCTCCGCCGGATGGGCGCGGCCGACCTCGAGCTGATCACGGTCTATTACGGTGCCGAGGTCACGCCGGCCGTGGCGGAAGGCCTGGCCAAACACATCCGCCAGGACTATGCCGATCAGGAGGTCGAGCTGGTCTATGGGGGGCAGCCCTACTATCGATACATTCTATCAGCCGAGTAATGCGATGAAGATCTGTATCGTTACCGACAGCGCAGCCGATATCCCGGCGCGGGACCGCCGTCAACTGGGGATCGTTGTCGTCCCCCAGAACATTACCTTTGGCACGGAGCGTTACCGCGACGGGATCGATATGGACGCCGGCCAGTACTATGCGCGCCTGCAGCAAGGGGCCTGGCCGCGGATCGTCGCGCCCAGCGCTGAGGTTTTCGAGAAGCTGTACCGCCGCTTGAGCGAGCAGTTCGACGCCATCATCTCGCTGCACGTCTCCAGCCTGCTCAGCGACACCTTTCTCATGGCCAGCCGGGCGCGCGCCGCGCTGCCGCCTTCCTCCTGCCGGGTGGAGACGATCGACTCGCTCTCGGTCAGCATGGCGCTGGGGTTCATCGCCACTGAGGCGGCGCGCACGGCGCGCGCCGGCTTTGGCGTCGAAGAGGTGATCGACCGGGTCCACTGGATGATTCGCCACTGCCATCTGCTGGCCTTTTGCGAAGACCTGAACTATTTGAAGCGGGGCAACCTCTTTCCCGCGGGGCAGCTGCAGCTCCTGCTGCGGACCAAGCCGCTCCTGGTACTGAACGAGGGGACGCTCCTGGCCTATGAGCGCCCGCGCACCCGCCTGCGGGCCCTGGAAGGGCTCTATAGCTTTATCGAGGACTTTCCCGAGATGCGGGCCATCTCGGTCCTCTACAGCACTACGCCGGAAGATGTCGAAGGGCTGCTGGAGCGCATCGACCTGATCTATCCCAGCCGCAAAGTCGCGATCACGCGCTATGGGCCCCTGCTGGGAGCGCTGCTCGGCCCGGGGGGAATGGCGGTCGCGGTGTACGAGGAGGATTAGGTGCCGACGCAATCCCGGCGCGTGCGGGTCATCACCGACAGCACGGCAGACCTGCCGCGCGACCTGGTCGCCCGGTGGGGCATCGAAGTGGTCCCCCTGTACGTCACCTTTGGCGAAGAGTCCTTTCGCGATGGGATCGACCTACCCGACGCGGACTTTAACGGCCGGCTGGCCTCCGGCCAGGTCCCCGTGACGTCGCAGGGCGCCATCGGCGTGGTCAAGCGGATCTATGAGCAGGCGGTGGCCGGCGGCGGCGAGGCCGTCTCGATCCACCTGTCCTGCGGGCTCAGCGGAACGTGCCGGGCGGCCATGCTGGCGGCCGATCAGGTCGACGGCCGGGTCGTCGTGGTCGACTCGGGGCTGCTCTCGATGTCGATCGGCTGGCTCGTGCTGGCGGCCGCGGAGGCCGCGCGCCAGGGGCGCACGCTGGACGAGATCGTTGCCTTGGTCGAGGAGATGAGGGGGCGCACCCACGTGGTCGCCTTGATCGAACATCTCGAGTTCCTGCGGCGCGGCGGGCGCATCGGGCCGGCCCAAGCGGTGCTCGGGTCGCTCCTGGACATCCGGCCGATTGTGGGCCTGAAGGACGGTGTGCTGACCCTGCACAAAAAGGTGCGCTCGCGGCGGCTGGGCCTGCGGGAGATGGCCGACATGGTGGCCGAGGCCGGCCCGCTGGAGCGGCTCGCCGTCCTGCACGCCAACAGCCCGGCCGACGCCGCGGCGCTGGCCGACGCCCTGGCCCCCCTCTTTCCCCGCGACCAGATGCTCGTCGTGCCGGCCGGCCAGGTCGTCACCACCCACGTCGGCCCGGAGGCGGTGGGGGTGGCCTACGTGACGCGGCGCCGCGCCTAGGGAGGGCCGGCCGCATCCCCCTACTTGCGCAGCAGCGGCAGGTATACCTGCCAGTCCAGCGTGGTGCTGGCCGGCAGGGAGACGTTCCCCGCCCGGTCGCGGAACTGGGCATAGATCTCCCATCCCGCCGGCGTGTAGACGGCGGTCGCGGCCAAGGGCTGCCATGGCGCGCCGCCCAACCCCGCCTCGTCGTCCGCCAGTCGCATCCACCCCACCCCGCTGTTGTCGTCCGCGGCGCTGAGCCACAACGTCACCGTGGCCGGGCCTCGCGCGGCGATGCCCACCTGTCCCGCCGGCGGCACGGGATCGTAAACGATGCCGTCCACGTAATCGCCATAGACCGTCCCTTCGGGGTCCCGGAACTGGGCATAGACGTAGCGGGGCTCGTGGTAAGGCGCCGCCGTGGTGATCGTCCAGGTGCGCGTGGGGCGATAGCTCTGCCAGAGGACACCCGCCCAGTCGGGGGTGTCGCGCACCCGCGCCAGCGCCGCGCCCGGCGCCTGGAGCGTCAGCGTGACCGCCGCCTGGTTGGTGAACGAGTAGCCGCCGGCGATGGTCACCCCAAAGTCGGCCGGCCGCGGGGTCGGCGCCGGCGTGGGGACCGGTGGGACCGACGGCAGCGGCGGCGGCGTGGGCATGGTGGGGGCTGGGGGCACCGTGCCGGTCAGGGGGGACCAGAAGCCGCTGGCCAGGAGCCATATCGTGCTGCCGGCCAGGCCCGCGGCGGCGCTCTCGCCGGCCGTGTCGCCCAGCCGGAAGGAGGCGCTCTCGCGCAGGCCGCCGCCCGCGCCGACGACCCGCTGCGTGATCGTCAGCGGCGCCACCGTCCACGAGAGCGGCCGGCAGGCGGTGATCGCGGCCAGAAAGCCGGCGTCGGCGCGGAAGCCGGCGCTGCCGCCCGTCTCCTCGCCCGCCCACGGCTGTCCCACCGCCGCGACGAGGGCAAAGCTCGTGGAGGTGAGCGCCCCCGACCCGCCCATGTCCACCACGCCGTTGCAGAGGCGGAAGGAGGCCGCGTGCGGCGGCGGCGGGGCCAGGTCGAGGAAGATGGCGTCCTGGGCCGCGGCGACGTTGCCGGCGCCGTCCCGCACCTGGGCCGTGACGGTGACGGTGCGGCGGTCGAGGGCCGGCAGGCTCCACGCCGCCGTCGCGGCAAAGGGTTCCCAGGACGACCAGTGCCGGCCGTTGTTCGAGAAGCGCATCGCGGCCGGCCCGCTGGCGCTGTCGCTCGCCGCCAGGTCCAGCCGCACCGTCACCTGGTGGGTCGTGGAGACGCCGCCGGCGATGGTCAAGGCCGTGACGTCCGGCGGGGTGGCGTCGTAGCGCAGGACGAAGCGGGTGGCCGTCAGGGCCGTGCGGCCGGCCTGGTCGCGGGCGGCCAGCCGGAAAAAGTAGGGCGTGCCCTCGGGGATCGGGCCGGGGTCGTAGACCTCGGCTGTGGTATAGGTCGCCGGCACGCCGTCGGGCAGTGGGCCCCAGTAGAGGGCATAGTCGCGCAGGCCGCTGCCGCCGTCGCTCGCCCCGGCCCAGACCAGCGCGGCGTCGTCGCAACGGTTCTGCCAGGCGTTGTTGGGGGCGGCGCACCCGGGCCGGACGGCCGTAGGGTTGGTGGGGTCGTCCAGGTCCAGCCGTACGCCGACGTCCAGCGTCGGGGCTTCCGCGTTGCCGCAGTTGTCCACCGAATAGTAGCCCACCGTATGCGCGCCCGCGCCGTCCAGGGTCAGGGGGGCGGTGTAGGTGAGCCAACCGCTGTCGTCCAGACGGTAGTAGGTGGCGCGCACGCCGCAGCCGCCGCTGTCCTGGGCGGTGAGGGTGACCAGGACCGGCGAGAGGTACCAGCCGCCGTCCCCCGGCGTGCCGGCCAGGGTATGGGCCGTCGTGGGCGGGATCGTGTCGGAGACGCAGTTGCCCGATTGGTATGCCTGGCCCGTCTGCACGAACTCGCCCGGCACGTCCTCGAAGCGGGGCTCCAACCGCTCCCCTTGCCAGAGGCCGTTGTCGCGCACCTCAAAGTGGAGGTGTTCGCAGCAATAGTCGTAATCGCCCGGCGCGTCGCAGTAGCGGCTGCGGCACAGCCCGCCCGCGCTCGAGCAGGTGTAGCCGACGTCGCCCTCGCGGGCGATGGGCTGGCCCTGGTAGACATAGTCGTCCAGCTGCACCTGCACGCTCCCCGCGGCCAGGTGCAGGTAGTACGAGTACTCGCCGTTGGCGTGGCGCAGGATGACCGAGTTGGAGCTATAGCCGCTGGCGCAGCAGCAGGCGTTGTAGCTCTGCACGATCCGAAAGACCCACCCCTCCTGGGCGGCCACGACGACCTCGCCGCCATAGGTCACGCCTTCAATCAGCAAGTCGATGGCGTTGTCATGATCGGCGCCGGCGCGGGAAACCAGGGCCGAGCGGCCGCACTCGTACGGCAGGCGGTAGAGCCCCGTCGTCGGGGCCGCCGGGACGGCGGCGACGGCAAACCGGCTGCGCTCGGGGAAGGGGACCAGCAGCGTGTCCGGGACCTGCTCCAGCCATCGGCGAAAGCCTTCCGCGTCGGGCAGCAGCACGCGCCACCCCGCCGCCTCGCGGTGGGCGAGGAGGATGTCGCCGTCGCCGGGCAGGGGGGCGTTCTGCAGGCTGCGGGGGGCGACGGCGACGACGCCCCAATCGCCCAGGCCGGAGATGGCGACGATATCCCACCCGGCGAAGCGGTCGGCCCGGTAGTCCGCCAGGAGGGCCACGGCCTGGTGGCGGACCTCGTCCGCGTCGGCCGGCGGCAGGGGCTGGGCGGCCGGGCAGCCCGGCGGCGGGCCCTGGGCTCGGGCGGCCGGCATGCTTTCCGCGGCAAGCAGGAGCAGCAGCAGGAGGAGCGGAAGAAGGCGTTTCTGCATGGCTGCACCTCCGCGCCCTACGGCGCCGTGCCGATCGCCACCCAGGCATAGCCATAGTACCAGGTGGGCGCAAAGTTGTCCGCGTTGCGGCTGATCTGTACCTGGAACCCGGTGGTCGAGATCAGGGCCGGCACGACGACCCATACCTTTTGGCTTTCCGTGTCGATGCCCGTAAAGTCGCCGATGGAGGCGGGCGGCTGGTCGGTCCCGCCGAGGAAGGTCACCACCACGATCGGCGGCTCGGCAAAGGGCGTGTCGAAGGTGACGGGCTCGCTGATTCCCGGGGTGTTGTCTCCGGCGATGTGGCCCCACCCGGTCTGGACGACGCGGTCGGCGAGCGAGCTTTCGTCGTCGTCCTGCCGCAGCACGCGCATCTGGGGGACGGTGAGGGCCAGTCCGGCCAGCGGGACGCCGCGCAGGAGCTCGCGTGGGCTGAGCGTCTCGCCGTCCACGGTGACTTCCAGGTAGCGGTCGCCGTCCCAGGCACTGGTGGGGATACCGCCCGCCGTCCGGCTGCCCAGCCCCACGCTAAAGAGGCCGGCGCTCACCTGGACAGTGGGGTGCTCTTCCGGCCCATCGCCGGGCCAGACCATCGTGCCGCCGCTGGCGGCGTCGTAGAGGGCAAAGCTCATGGCATAGATGCCGCTGAGGGGGTTGCCGCTGGCGTCGGCCAGCCGGCCCTGGTAGTTCACCGTCGTGGCGCTGGCGCCGGCGGCGTTGGCCGCCTCCGGCTGCGGCCGTGCCCAGACCCGCTGGGTCAGGACGAGGAGCAGGACCAACAACAGCGTGCCGCCGTTGGGGACCATCCAGCGGGCCAGCCGGCGGAGCAGGTCGGGCGGCCGGCGTTCCCACCATTCGCCCAGGGTGAGGAGCAGGTTCTTGTGTTCGCGCATGGGATTTCTCCTTGATTCTGGTCCTTCTCATCGGCAGGGCAGCTGCCCGGTACGAAAAGATTGCACCGCCCTGCCTGATTATAGCAAGAACCTGCCGGCGGGGCAACCGGCAGTTGCCAACCCTCCCGGCCTATAGTACAATGTCCCCATCCGGGCGTTTACCCGGCGAGGTATGGCGATGGAACTGTTTAACCGCGAGGTCCTGGGCCTCGTCCCCTGGTTCGTCGGCTCCTGGCTCCTGGCGGTGGCCGTGGCGGTGCTGCTCTGGCTGGCGCAGGAATGGGGCCGGACGGCGCGGGCCGCGCTGCGCCTGCTGTACGGGGCAGGCCGGCCGCTGGCGCCCGGCGACCTGCTGGCGGCCCTGTACGCCATCGGCGCCCCTTATGCGGCCCTGGTGCTGGGCTACCTCTCGGCCGAGGTGATGGGCCTGAGCGGCTTTTCCTGGTGGCAGACGTTGGGGCAGGGCGCGCTGCTGGGGGCGGGGCTGTTCGTGCTGGTCGGGCTGGTCTGGCGGCACTATATGCGCGCGGCGCCGCCGCCGGCCGGCATGCTGGCGCGTTCGCGCCGGCTGCTGCAGACGCCGGCCGGCCGGGCCCTCTTCCTCCTCTGGGCCGCCGCCGAAGAGTTTCACTGGGCCTTTTACCGCGCCATTCCCACCCTGCTGTGGGGGCCGGGCGTGGGGCTGTGGGCCGGGCTGCTCCTGGCCGCGGCCGAGCGCGCCCTCTGTCCCCAGACGACGGCGCGCCTGCGCCGGCCCGGTGGGATCGAGGAAGAGGCCTGGTGGGCGGCCAAGATCATTGTGCTGACGGCCGCCTACGCGGCGCTGGGCAACCTGTGGGTCTGCATCGTGCTGCACGCCCTGCTCGAGGCGTGGGTGGGCTGGCTGACCCAGCGGCGCGCGGCGGCCCCGGCGGAGCCGGCGCGCACGGCACCGCGCCCCGCTCCGGGCGTGGCCGTTCTGGCCGGCGGTGTCGTCCTGCTGCTGCTGGTCGTCTTTACCTGGCAGGCCGGCCGGCCGCGGCTGGCCCTGCCGGCCGCGGCCGCCGCCCCGGCCTCCCCCACCGCCTTTGTCGTGCCCACCCCCACCCCCACCGCGACACCCCCGCCCCTGCCGACGGCCACCGCCCTGCCCACGGCTACGCCTGTCCCCACCGCCGCGCCCGCGCCCACTCCTCCGGTGACCTACGTCGTCCGCCCCGGCGATACCCTCAAGGACATTGCCTTTGCCTTTGACGTCTCCGTCGCCGACCTCATGCAGGTGAACGGCCTGACCGAGCCGGACGCGCTGCAGGTCGGGCAGGTGTTGGTTATTCCGTAGGGGCGAGAAGGCAATCAAACGAGAAGGCGAGAAAGCGAAACCCGCACCTGGGCGGTATGGGTTTCGCTTTCTCGCTTTCTCGCTTTCTCGCTTTCTCGCTTTCTCGCCTTCTCGTCTCTTGGTCTTTTCGCCTCTACCCCGGCACCTGCTCCATCATGGCGATCGATTCCGCCGCCGGGCACGGGCCCGAGCAGTGAAAGACGATCTCGCCGTCCACGGCATCCACGACGACCTGGTCGCCCGGGCTGAACTCGCCCTTGAGCAGGCGGCGGGAGAGCGGTGTCTCTACCAGCCGCTGGATCGTCCGCCGCAGCGGGCGGGCCCCAAAGACGGGGTTGTAGCCCTCGTGGACCAGGAGGTCCTTGGCCGCCGGCGTCGTGCTGATCGTGATGCCCTGGTCGGCCAGGCGCTCGCCCACCTCGGCAATCTGCAGCTCCACGATCTGGAGCAGCTCTTCCAGCGACAGCGAGTGAAAGATAATGATCTCGTCGACGCGGTTGAGGAACTCGGGGCGAAAGGTCCGCTTGAGGGCCTCCTCGATCTCGCGCCGCGACTCGTCCTCGTCCACCCCCATGGTTTCGCGCGTGGTCATAAAGCCAAACTTGTTGACCGCGCGGATGTACTCGGTGCCGACGTTGGAGGTCATGATGATCACCGTGTTCTTGAAATCCACGGTGTGGCCCTGCCCGTCGGTCAGCCGGCCGTCGTCCAGGACCTGCAGGAGGGCGTTGAACACCTCCGGATCGGCCTTTTCCACCTCGTCAAAGAGGACGACCTGGTAGGGACGGCGGCGGATCGACTCGGTGAGCTGCCCCCCTTCCTCGTAGCCCACGTAGCCGGGCGGGGCGCCCATGAGACGGGAGACGGTGTGTTTCTCCTGGTACTCGCTCATATCGATGCGCGTCATGGCGTTCTCGTCGTCAAAGAGGAACTCGGCGAGCGCCTTGCCGAGCTCGGTCTTGCCCACGCCGGTGGGGCCGAGAAAGATAAAGGAGCCGATCGGCCGGCGCGGATCGTTGAGGCCGGCGCGGGCGCGGCGGATGGCGTCCGAGATCGCGGCGATGGCCTCGTCCTGGCCGACCACGCGCTGGTGCAGCCGCTCTTCCATGTCGAGCAGCTTTTCCTTCTCCCCCTCCAACATGCGCTTGACGGGGATGCCGGTCCAGGAGGCGACGATCCCGGCGATGTCTTCTTGGGTGACGGTCTCGGCCAGGCCGACCTCCTGGAGCCACTGGGCGCGCTTCTCCTGGAACTCTTGCTGCAGCGGGATCGCTTCGGCGCGGGCCTTGCCGGCGGCCTCGTACTCCTGGGCCCCGTTGGCCTCTTCTTCCTGCCGGGCCAGCTCGCGCAGCTGCTCCTCGATCGCCTGCAGCTCGGGCGGCAGGCTAAAGATGTCGATGCGCACCTTGGCGGCGGCCTCGTCCACCAGGTCGATGGCCTTGTCGGGGAGGAAGCGGTCGCTGATGTAGCGGGCCGAGAGCCGCGCGGCCGCGTCCAGGGCCTCGTCGGTGATGCGCAGGCCGTGGTGTTCCTCGTAGCGCTGCCGCAGGCCGCGGAGCATCTCGACCGTCTGTTCCGCCGACGGCTCCTCGACAAAGAGGGGGGAGAAGCGCCGCTCCAGGGCGGCGTCCTTCTCGATGTAGCGGCGAAAGTCGTCGGTGGTGGTGGCGCCGATGCACTGCAGCTCCCCGCGGGCGAGGGCCGGCTTCAGCATGTTGGAGGCGTCGATAGACCCCGAGGCGGCCCCGGCCCCGACGACGGTGTGCAGCTCGTCGATAAAGAGAATGATCTCGCCCTGGCCCCGGCGGACCTCGTCCAGGACGGCCTTGAGGCGCTCCTCGAACTCGCCGCGGAACTTGCTCCCGGCAACCAGCGCCGCCAGGTCCAGCGCGATGACGCGCTTGTTGCGCAGCGTCTCGGGGACCTGGCCGGCGGCGATCTTGCTGGCCAGCCCCTCGGCGATGGCGGTCTTGCCCACGCCGGTCTCGCCGATGATGACGGGGTTGTTCTTGGTCCGCCGGGAGAGGATCTGGATGACGCGGCGGATCTCGGTGTCGCGCCCGACGACGGGATCGAGCCGGCCTTCGCGGGCCATCTCGGTCAGGTCGTGGCTGAAGCGTTCGAGGATGCGGAACTTGGATTCTCCGCGGGGATCGGTGATGCGCTGGCCTTTGCGCATCTCGGCCATCTGGCGGGCAATGATCTCGCGGGTGATGCCGGCCTCGCGCAGCAGGCGCACCGAGGGCGAGTCGCGTTCCGAGGCGATGGCCAGAAAGAGGTGCTCGGCGCCGACAAAGTCGTCCTTGAGGAGCCGGGCCTCGCGCTCGGCCTGGTCGAACACCCACTTGGAACGCGGGGTGAGGTAGACCTGGGCCTGCGGGCCGTAGGCCGGCGGGCGGAAGGAGCGCGGGGCATTGCCCAGCTCCATTTCCAGGCGCTCTTCCATGTTCAAAACGTTGGCGCCCAGCTTTTCCAGGATGGTGCGGGCGATGCCCTCCTCCTGGCGGAGGAGGGACAGAAAGACATGCTCGACGTCCAGTTGGCTGTGTTGGAACTGCTGCATCAGCTCCTGGGCCATCTGCAGCGCTTCCTGGGCCTGTTCGGTCAAACGGTCGAATCGCAACATGGATCTACTCCTCGGCCCCGGGAACTCGGATACGGGGCCGTCTGATCATTGTACGCCGCAGCCTCCTCGGGGGCGGTAATCTAGCGCACGAATTGCGGGGGCCACGGGCCGGCGGCGGGGCATTTGCCCCACCCCGGGCATTATAGCACAAGTCCCCGGCCCCCGGCAACCCCGGTCGCTCTTGGCCCGCGCCAATGCCGTGTTCGACCCGCTGGCAGGCGCTGCGCGGGGGATTGCAGCTTGTTTTGCCGGCCCGAACCAGGCTGCATTTCAAGCCGGATGCCGGCGCTATCCTTGGTGGTTGCCGGCGCTATCCTTCGTGGTTGCCGGCTCTATCGTCCTTGGTTAGAAGCTCTATCCTCCCCGGTTGCCGGCTGCAAAGCCCCCGGGATGCAGCCTGCAAAGCCCCGGGATACAGCCTGCAAAGCCTGGGGATAGAACCGGCATCCGCCTCGAAACCAGCTTGTTTTTCGGGCGGGGGTTCCGCCCGGGCGAGGCCGACCGGGTGCATTTCATTCCACGGGGAATTTTAGGCACAGTCGGCCTCCACACGCTGGATGCGCCCCCACATCTCGGACCAGCGCCCACTATGGTACTCCCCCAGCATCGCCAGCATCGGATTCACCCGGT
>Ga0302251_1001181_pt1 | contig 17303 bp, 10 predicted proteins | sample AAG_RA_Gln_MG_FD_193534 | JGI IMG/M metagenome (GOLD analysis project Ga0302251, IMG submission 193534) | Enriched activated sludge microbial communities from anaerobic digester in WTTP, New Holstein, Wisconsin, United States - AAG_RA_Gln | ecosystem: Engineered > Bioreactor > Anaerobic >...
CGTATTCAACTAACCTGGCTAAATTGCAGATGAACATTTCTACCGATTATTTGTTATTTCACAGACAACTTCCCGGTCCGCTTAATTTTGCTGATTTATATTACAAAGCATTTTTAGAGGGCTCTTCGCTGCGTCCCCAAATTCGGTTTTCTGCCAATTTCGGCAATTTTACTTGGCAAAGTAATAATTGGCTAATCCACGATAATACCGTTTATGATAATACGCAGTCCTTAATTGAGGGCTTTTCCCAAAAATACAGTCAAAAAAATGATAACTATGGCATAAAACAATCTCTCAACTATCATAAAAATTCTTTGCAGGCATCATTAAACGGGGAATATTCAAATAACCGCTATCGCTATCGGGATTTAATTTACCCTTCCCAGGGAAAGATAGATTATGTTAGAAACCAGTTAGCTTTCAGCTTCAAGCTTAATCAGCAAAAGGAATTTGCCTGGCTGATTTTTAGTAACGGTCTAGCTGGCCGTTATGATTACATAGAAGATGAAGATGAATTTAGCGGACGGCTGGAATTTTCCGTTCGCAATTGGGAAACGAAATATCTGGAAACGGGTGTTACCATTGGCAATTCTTTTGCGCTTCCTTCTCCTTTTGATCTTTACTGGAAAGGGGATTCTCAAACCTTGGGTAACCCCAACCTTAAAAGTGAAAAGGCAACGGGCTATCAGCTTTGGCTGAAAGGCAATATTCCCCAGGCAACCCTAAAAGCAACCTTCCATCAAAACAAAATTAAAAACCTCATTCAATGGCGGCAGGTGCAAATGTATGGTCCCGTCTGGAAGCCAATGAATATTGGAAAAGCAGTAGTTCAGAATCTGGAATTGGAAGGTAATTGCCGACCGCTTAAACAATTGGAACTTACCGCTTCCGCGGTTTTCACGAAAGCTAAGGATACTACCTGCTACAGTTTTGCAGAAGCACCCAAACTGATGTATCGTCCTGAAGCTCTCTATTCTTTAGCGGTGGATTATCAACCGGGAACCTTTCACTTTTGGACAAAATACAGCTACACCGGAAAACAATGGATTACTCCAGATAATTTGATAGACCCTATTTCGGCTTATGCTTTGGTGGATTGCGGAATAAGCTTTCTTTGGCATAAAGGTAACTGGCAAATTACCCCCGCACTCACTATTAAAAACCTTGGCAATGAAAACTATATGGTCCACGCTTATGTCCCTGAACCGGGCAGAACTTTTTATGCCACTTTGCAACTTAGCAGATAACTTTATTTACCAGCAATAGCTTGATAGCAACTGAGGGAGGTTTATGCATATAACTTATCGGACTCCCCTTTAATAATTTGATAATACACGAAATGATATATCTTTCCATAAATTATTTGAGTAGATTATCATATTTGGTAAAGCAGCTAATATAATTTTAGGGAAATGCAATTATAAAAAAGAGCTTGACTGGGATTGACAAGATGGAAACAATGTAAATTGTTGTTTGCCGCTGCTGGGATATTGAGAACCGAGGGATATTAGATGCCCTCTAAAAACCTGAGAAACAATAAAGTTGGACTGAACACCAACTTTTGGGACTCTATAGAGCGATTTGTTCTATGGAAGTATTAGTACATTAGTGAGGTAACCATAGCTCAATGAAAAATCAAATTGAAATTGACTTCAAAATTGATCCGGAGGTGGAAAATGTAAGAATGTTATCTAATCCGGAAGGGTATAAAGGGATTGCTGCTTTCCACAAGTATTGGGGTAAAAAACCTATTGAATGTCTGAATTTTATAATAGAGAAATTTACAAACCAAAATGACATTATTCTCGATCCCTTTGTAGGATCAGGTTTAATAGCTTTAGAGACATTAAAAAGGAATCGTAAATTCATAGGTATGGATATTAATCCGATATCTATAGAACTAACAACACTCATGGCAGAATTGCCTTCATATGAAAGAATAAAAGATGCAGTTTCCGAAATAGAGAAGAAGGTCAAAGACCAAATAAATTCTTGTTATCAAACTCAAAATAACTCAATTGCTACTCACTATCTATATAGTGGCAATGAGATACAATCAGTGTGGATAAAAGGGCATAAAAATCAAAGAATAGAGTTGAGCCCGGATAAGAATGATATAGAATTATTAGAAAAATTCAGAGAGTATAAAACTAAGAATATCGGCAATCCACAATTCTTTCAAAATAGCCGAATTAATACAGACAAGGCAATGACAATATACGATCTGTTTACGGCAAGAGCATTGTTCTGTATTGATACTTTAATTGATCAAATAAATAGATTTGAACCTGATATCCGAAGAGCATTATTGTTAGTTCTCACATCCTCCTCTGGTCAAATGTCAAAAATGGTATTTGCCATAGCGAATAGGGGGAAAAAATCAGGTTTAAGCAGTGACAAAATTGAGGTGGGTAGTTGGGCAATAGGATATTGGCGTTCTACTATCCATTTTGAGATTAATGTTTGGAATTGTTTTTTGAATAAAGCAAACAAACTTCTTAAATCCCTGAAATATATTGATAAAAACCCCTATGTGAATATCTCCAAAAGTTTGGAAGATATTTTTGATTCCGGCTCAAACCTTTTATTAATTTTAGGAGATACGAGAACTGAAATTAAGAGATTTAGGGATGATTCTATAGATTTGGTTATTACTGATCCACCTCATGGAGATAGGATTCCTTATTTAGAACTTAGCTCTATGTGGAATGCTATATTAAACGCTGAGCCACAGTATTCCAACGAAATCGTGGTATCTAATGCTAAAGAACGAGGAAAAAATCTAACGACCTATAATGAAATTATGGAAGAAGTAACAACCCAATTATTTAGAGTATTAAAACCCGATGGTATCCTTGCTCTTATTTTTAACTCAACTGACATAAAATACTGGGAATTTCTTATAAACACTTCTAAGCATAATGGTATAAGTTTTATTGGATGTTTTCCAATGAATTATTCGGCTTCTTCTATAGTTCAAGATAATAGAAGAGGCGCGTTAAAACAGGATTTTGTGCTGATATATATAAAATGTCCAACTGCAAATAGAGAATCTGTAATCAACGACCTATCAAGTATTCCAGGGTGGTCAAATTCCTATCCGGTTATAAGGAGTTAAAATTGGCAATTGAATATGAAAGAGCTAAAAATTTATTTGAGAATAACAGGATTAACGACTTGATCCTTGAAGATGGAGGACTTCGCTTCTTGAAGCTAAGATCAATGTCAAGAAAACCTAATCTGGTTGAGCTCTTCAGTTCTACAGGCATTGCATTACCACCACAGAGAGGTAGAAATGATTTATTACATATTGCCTATAATTCAAACATAGATGAAGCGCAAATTGAATCTGTAATTAAAAGTATCTATGTTTATGAAAGAGCTAATAGGATTGAAAAAGAAGAAGAGTTGATTGATGAGCTTTACAAACTACAATCCTTTGATTGGGGCGGATTATATCAGAATAATCTTGAAAAACTATAGTAAATGAATATGTTAAGAAAATCAGAAGTTATGATGTTCTCGAATCAAAAATAGAAGGTGAGTTGCTTTCACGCCTTAATGGATATGTTAAATGTTCATGGTATAATCACTGGACTTCTATCATAATTGAAGATATATTTAAGGATCACGCGTCAATATTACCTGCTGTTGGTCTTGTAAAAAAAATTGACTTCTTCTATAAAAATATCCCGCTCGATTTAAAAGTCACATATTTGCCTGAAGATTATGTGATAGAAAAACGAAAAAAAGCAGGACTTGAAAAAGAACTCCAAGTTCTTAAAAAGTGTGCTAAAGGTCTATCAATATCAATCCCAAAAGAAAAAAAAGAATCCAAATTGTTAGAGTTGCTATGGCGTAAGTTATCTGATCATCCAGATAATATAGCAAAAAGTAAAATTTTGGAACTCAATTCGTTTAGAGATATAATTATTTCTAATATTACTAGTAATCCAACTGATTTAATACGATGGTTTTATGAAAATCAGGGCACACGAAGATTTGACGCATCTAATCGGTTGTTCTTAGTTTTAGTGAATAAATCTGACTATTTCAATTCATGGGAATTGAAGCGAGCTAAACCATTACTGATGAATGGAATAAATGCTTTTTTAGATAGCAGAAACGAGAATCTTCTCAATGTTACCTTTAAATGGAAAGACACCGACTATAATGTTACTGCTGGAGTTATCATTCTTGTGCATGAATAATTTAGAATTATTTGAACTATTTTTGTGTGGACTGGGTATTATCATATTTATGAGTTTTGTTGTAACTTTAAACCCAGCTTCAGCTTTAAAAAGAAAGGGCAGAAAAATAAATATCCTGTTGGCTCGCCAATACAATCTCAAAATAAAAGAAACGGGCTAGTGTCCAAAGGAGAATAATGCAGTAATCTCTTTGCCCTAACACCAAGTTTCTCTTTTTTTAAGCTAAAGTATTACTAAATAAGGCGATTTATGAGTTGAGCTCCAAATGTTAATAAAAAAATGGGAAAGAAAGATGAAGAATAAGGTTGAGCCTGTCTATACTCATAGTTCGGATGGTTTTATTTAGAATTAAAGAACAAGGAGAAGTTTATGGACCAACCAAAGAAAAGAAATATAAGAAGGAAGAATTAGTTGTCTGTATCTTTTGAGTACTATACTAATTGCAATTCAGAGAACAAGATAAGGGAAAAAATGTATGGATAGGATTGGAGACATCCTAAAAAGGCTTTTACAATATGATTCTACACTTGACGGTTGGAAGCAAGGTTGCCGATTTTTTTTAAAACTTGACACAAATTAACAAAGTGGAAATAATGAAAATTGTTTTTTTGTCATTACATAGATTGTGAATAACGAGGGATTTCAAATGCCCTCAAATAACCTGAGAAACAATAAAGTTGGACTGAACACCAACTTTTGGGGTCTCAACATTGATAGTAGTAAAAAACAAGGATATTTACTAAAAAATAAGTTCCAGAGGAACTTGGAAGTTAAGTTATGAAGATTATTTTAAGTCGTAAGGGATTTGACGCAACCTATGGTGGCTTCCCGAGACCAGCACTTTAAGGAACTAAACAAGGAACCCATGCAGGCCAATCCAGTAGACTTTGGACTCACAAAAAGCGAAATCAAGGAACAACACTATACTCTCTTCCTGCTAAAGTCGAATGAGTTTGGGTCCTAGTTCAGAAGAATCAGAAACAGGTCATTGATTTAATCCAGAAAAGATAGAAGGAAGGAAAATATGCCAGACAAAGCGGAAAAAACATTACTGGTTGGTAATGGTATCAACAGAGTTTTTTGCGACTCAGATTACTCTTGGGAAAACTTGTTAAATGACTTGTCAAAACTAGGCTCATTTGGTAAAGGGAGCATTGATTTAAGCAATCCCTTTAAACCATTGCCCTTGGCTTTCGAAGAGATTCTTAAGTTAAAAAACAAAGATTATAAAAATGCTGTAAGAGAGTTGAAGAAGGGAACTGCTGAGATTTTTCAAAAGCTTCCTGTGAGAAAAGCACACAAGATGATAGTCATTTATGATAAATACCGGAACATCCTAACAACCAATTATGAATATACACTGGAGAAAGCATACGCAGAGATACGCTATCCAGATAAGAATTTCGAGGATGTATGTAAAAGCAAAATTAGTACAAATGAAAAGATTCACAGCCTTATGAGGAAATATGAGTTTGCTGATGAGCGTCTAACAGTCTGGCATATTCATGGTGAAATTAATCACACCAAGTATTTAAATGCGGAAAAGATCCTGCCCAGTAATTCAATCTTGATAGGATACAATCAATATGTTTCCTACCTTGATACCATCTACCGGTATTTCTTTACTGAAAAGAAGAACAATTATACAAAATACACATCTCTGCAGGAGAAGATGAATACATACAAGGATGACTCGAGTAGATTGAACATCGAAACTTGGATTGATTTCTTTTTCTTTAGAGATATAGATATCATTGGGCTGACACTGGACTTCTCAGAAATGCACCTTTGGTGGATACTCAATCGCCGATTTAGTCTGATCAAAGATTCAGATATATTCAGTGAGGATACTGATAAAAAAGCATCATTCAAACCCCAAAACAAGATCACATACTACTACCCCAAACTGAGTAAGAACTGCTTGGAAGAGAAGTGCTCGGATGCCCTAAATGATGTTAAGCAAAAAGCAATTTTGAATATGCTAGATGTGTTAGGTGTAATCACCAAAGCTGTAAAGTGTAAGTCCTACGAAGATTTTTACTCTCAGATATTTAGTAATAACGCAGTCACTTCGAAGTGAACATAAGCGATGATAGTTTGGCTAGACATTAGCATAATTACATATACCGTCAATTTCTTTGGGGATATGGAGAATAAATGGCGTATAAAGAATTAGATGAGGTATTAAGTAACTATCAAGATAGAATCATTGGCGTAAAATCGATTGACCCCCGTGAGGCAGTGTTAGAGCCAATTCCTTCAAGATGCCATTCTGCAATAAAACAGGGGCTGACAGCTCTGGGTATAAAAAAGTTGTATAGCCACCAAGCTAGAATGTTTAAAGAAGTTGACAAGGGCAAGAATGTTATAATTACGACTGGTACTTCCAGCGGGAAATCTCTGGCTTTTTATCTTCCCGTACTACAAAGGATAATTAATGATCCACTCGCAAGAGCACTGTTTGTTTATCCAACCAAAGCTCTTGCACAAGATCAGAAAGCAAATCTGGAAAAAATCCTGCATGCTATCAAATACAAACCTGAAATAATGGTTGGAGTATACGATGGAGACACTCCGCCTTCTGAACGAAAGAGAATCCGTGAACATGCAAATATAATCCTGACCAATCCGGACATGTTGAACGTTAGTTTTCTGCCAAATCATAACAGGCATGGATTCCAAGTTATTTTTCGTAATTTGGACTTTGTGGTCTTGGACGAGTTGCATGTTTACCGAGGAGCTTTCGGAACACATATGGCTTATCTGATGCGCAGGTTACTCCGCATCTGTGACTTCCAAGGAGTTTCTCCTCAATTTTTATGCAGTAGTGCCACCATAGCCAATCCTCTTGAACTAGCGCAAAATATCTGTTCTAAGCCATTTATCCTGATCGATGATGATGGCTCATTTCATTCAGGGAAGAAGCTGGTGTTTTGGCAGTGTCCTCTTTATAAAGATTCTATTAATGAAGTTACTAGCTTGATATCTGATCTAGTTGTTAATGATATTACTAGTATCACATTCTGCCAGAGCCGTCGCGATGTAGAGGTTGCGTCACGTGAGATCAGGGAAATTCTGGCGAAGCAGTACGGAAGCAGAAATATTCAAAAAAAAGTATCTGCCTACCGTTCTGGTCTTACTCCAACTGAACGAAGATCTATTGAACTCAATCTGCGCTCTGGAAAACTGAGGGGAGTGATCTCGACAAATGCGCTGGAACTGGGTATAGACATTGGATCACTGGATGTTGTTGTAATGGCTGGATTCCCTGGAACTAAAGCTAGTTTCTGGCAGCAAGCGGGAAGAGCGGGAAGAAGGTCCGGAAATGCATGGATAGTAATTATTCTATCCAATAGGCCGATAGAACACTACATTGCTCAAGACATTAGTTGGCTAACAGAATCCAGTGTGGAAAACGCTATAGTGGATATTAGCAATATTTTTATTCAATTGGCTCATATCCGGGCTGCAGCAAATGAATTACCGCTATCAACAATCGACATCAAATACTTTCATGATCTTGGAGTGATAGTTCCAAAACTTGTTGAGACTGGTGAGCTTGCACGAGAAAGTGATCAATTCCTATGGGCTCAACAAAACAACACTAATCCTGCAATGGAGATCAGTTTACGCAACATTGGCAACGAGAGTATCGATGTTGTGGATAGCCAGAGTGAAAAGACAATTACATCCACTGATCTGATCACCGCAAAGTATGAGCTGTTTCCAGGCGCGATCTACCTCCATGAAGGAGTGCAGTATAAGGTGCTGGCCTTAGATTTTGAAGCAAAACAAGCTCGATTGACCAAAGTTAATAGCAACCACTACACTGTGCCTTTTGTCAATACTTCGGTCAAAATACTTGGAACAGTAAATAATAAACAAGTGTTTAGATGCCAAGCTGCTTGGGGTGATGTCAAAGTAAATGCCCTAATCAATGCTTACAAAAAAATCGCATATTTCACCCATGAGAATCTTGGCTTTGAGGAATTGGATAGTATTCTGAATGTAGAATTAGATACAGAGGGTATCTGGCTTGTGTTACCTGATAACCTTCAAGCTTTACCAACACGACTTGGATATGGTGAAGAAACTCCTGTAAATAGAGATACCAAGTATGACATTGATGGGATGGTTTTTGCCCTCGTAAATGCAGCATCGATCAGAACAATGGCTTCATCTATTGACATCTGTGGAACAATATTTGGGCTCGATAAATCCCTGAAAACTGCCCTATTGATCTATGATAAATACAATGGGGGTCTTGGATTTGCCCAGAAGATCTACGAAGTGATGGAAGAAGTTATTTTGGATTCAATCAAAATAGTAGAATCATGTCCTTGTAAACAGGGTTGTCCTTCATGTGTTGGACATATGAAAATTGATAAGAACATCGTTTTATGGGCACTGCACAATTTGATAGAGGAGTCTCCCATGCCAGAACATCTTGAGATAATACCTCAAGTTCCGCCTCTACGTGCTAAGCCAATTGTCCGGATCAAGTACAAATTGGAGTGGATCAAAGAGCATTGGAGCGAATACATCAATAGTTTCAAGTTTAGTAATCCCGATACTTATCAATTTCTGATGCTCGTACAAAATTTATCCATTCTAGAAAGTACGGTTCGATTAGTTGCCTGTAAGTCCAATATCTATTTTTTACCAGATTACAAAGAATATTTATTGACAGTCAAAGAAGATATCCATAAATCGATTCATGAGCAAGTCGATGTTATTATTGACCTAGTGGATGATCCTGAGCTTCAAGTAAAGAAAGCAAAACTAGACCGGTATTTGGATAAAAGTTCTGACATCCACTGCAACAGCGAAGATACGCACGAAGTAATCACAAAACCTACTGATACTTATGATGTTCTCGGGAAATCTCAACAGCTTGAGATTAATGATGTAACACACAATGAAACTGAAGAACTAGATACAGATATCACTAATTTGCTTATCAAATGCTTAAAGTATGATGATTACGAACATGTACTAAAGTTACCGAACAAAGTCTTGTTATCCATACTTTCTGATAGACCGGGAAACATGGCTATCGTCAATATCCGTAACCGAGAAAACTATCAGAAGATGCTTATGTATATCGTTAGAATGCACAGCTCAACTAATGTCCGGTGTGCAGTACTATCCCTTGTTGAAGATGAAGCGTTCATTGTTAAAATAGCTTTTGAAAATCTCGACGCTAGTATTCGCCAAACAGCGGCTGATATGATCGTCGAACCACAATTGCTTCTAAAGATAGCATTAACCGACAGAAGCAGTAATATACGGACGTCTGTGGTGGCGAGAATCACTGATCCAGGATTGTTGGAGCAGATAGTCCTATGCAGTAGTGAACAAGACACAGTTAAGCAAGCGATCAGTTTAATCGATGATATTGGTATATTAACTAGATTGGCTGCAGACAGTAAACTTATTTCTACTAGAAACAAGGTTCTATCAAGAGTGAATAGACTGAGAAAAAGGATAGAAAAAGAAGAGAGGGCAGCAGACAATGAGAGAAAAAAGCAAAAACCTCAAAAACAGCAACAAAAATTTAATATGTGGTTTGAGGAAAGTGAATTAGTCAAACCAATACGTCAAACTGCTAAAAGTCGTGAAAAACATAAAACACCTTGGGAAGCATTGCGAGATAAGTATCAAGAGGAATTAGCAGATGCTAAGTTTGAACGCCCTCAAGTGAATCCAGATTTGTTCAAGAATAAGAAGGATCTAAACAGACTAATTATGTCCATTTTAGTGGAAGAAGATTCGTGGGAAAAGGAACAAGATATCTTTACACTTGTTGGATTAAAAAAAATTCGGTTTAAACTCAACGGAAAAAAATCTATCTCAAACATAATGTATGAGGTGGAGTCAATATTTAAACACATAGTCCTTAGTTCAAGAAGCTTGAAATCCAAGCTTACCGCTATCCGTGGTATTGAGGATCAACAATTTTTAAAATATCTGCTCTTTTCTGGAGCAGATAAAAACTATCGTTTAGCTGCAATACAGAATTTAGACGATCAGTATCTATTGGAACAATTATCAAAAATTGATCGTAGTAAAGTTGTCCGAGAGCAAGCTTATCAAAGGTTGTTGGATCTCAAATGGGCTGCAACCATAAAATATAGAACTGACAAAAGCCTGGAAGACTTTCTCAAAGAGTCCTACCTTGTTTTTGTCGATACAGAAACAACTGGATTGACCCCGGTCGATCGGATATGCCAGATTGCTCTGGTAAAGTTTAGTTCGACTGGGACTGAGACATATGCAGATTATTGCAATCCACATGTTCCAGTAAATCCCTTTGCTTATGATGTTCATGGCCTCTCAGACTCATTCCTTAAGAAACAGAAAGATTTTAAAAAAACACTAACCTACAAAAAGCTGAATGAGTTTATCGCTGAAAAATGCGTTTTCGTTTTTCACAATGCCCCATTCGACCTACGTTTCATCGGTTACGAGGGTGTTAAAATTAATAACACTATCGTGGATACTATGAAAATAGTCAGTCAGATGAAGTGTTTCCCTGATAATAAGCTGGGCACGGCATTGCAATTCTTAAAGAGAGTGTTTAGTGATCTGGAGCTTAAGCAACATGATGCTCTAGGCGATGCATTGACCACTCTGCATTTATTGAAGTGGCTGTACAACGCATATCCATGTCACGTTGGCAGAATCATCTCCCAAGGGGGCAATTATTCAGAGTCTGTGCACACAGAATCACCCGCTACTAAACGAACCCACCGAAAGAAAAGTAGAAAGCATCTAAGTAAAGTAATCAGCAAACAAGCTGAAGTATATGACATTGAATTTTTCATTGACAACGAAGATTTTTAAAATTTTTAGGTATAATAAAACGTTCAATTGTATATTGAATAACTAGGAGGGAATAGCTTCAATATGCAATAATCCTGACATAATTGGCAATTATTGGAGATCTTATATGCAGAAATCTTGTTACAGAGCACCTAAATGTGTTTTGTAAAGTATGAGCAAGGATATCCTACGATGTGACAGTTTGCAGATTTCGCTGCACAATTTGCATTTTCGATGTCAAGTTGCAAAGCATTTACTACTTTAGTATAAACTGCATATAGGATAGAAGTTCCGGTATTTGCCTTTAATTGAGAGCGTAAATCAAATGTTAATCTAGCCTTACTGTTAAACGATAGATTAATAGCTTTAGGTAAGGAACATAGAAGACAACAGTATTAGGATTATTATAAAAAGAACTTGACTTGGATTGATAAAATGGACAAAATGCAAATTGTTGTTTGCTCTTACCAGAATTGTGAGAACCGAGGGATATTAAATACCCTAAAATAACCAGAGAAACAATAAGTTGGAATTTACACCAACATTTAGGACTCAACTCCTGAAAGTGTTTTCATAACTACAATAGTCAGAGTATGCTAATATGTTAAATTATTGAAATTATATTGAATTTTGTATGAATATAATGTATTTGGAGGATAAAAGATGAAGATTACTAAGCAGATAGGTAAATTCTGGTTGCCTGACTCTCCATGGCATAGAGTTTACGGAGAATTCGAATTAATTAAGGAAACTCTTGGAAGATTGCTACTATTTGATGTTATTGATACATTTGTTTCAAAAGCTGCATATTTTAATGAGCATTTTCAACTTATGCAGCATCCTCTAATAATAGGCAAGTTAAAAGATGGCACAGGTATTGCTCTTCTCCAATCAAGCTTTAGATCTATATCATTAAATGGTTATTATGAATACAATATAGATATAACCGTATTTACAGGACCTATATTGATAAGATCTGTAGAAGATTTGGTATTTAATAAGATTTCATTTTCATTCGATCAATTACATCAATACTTAGGTATCTGCATTAGAGAGCGAGATTATCAACAAGACCCTCAGATCATTTCAGTTAAATATACTCCTTCGAAAGAAACATTTAAAATATGCGATTCCTTAGAATGTAGTTTCAATTATATTTATGATTATTCATTCTCTTCATCTCTGTCCACTACTCAAATATCTTCAGTTACTTTGATAGAATTAGAATCAATCTCATCTAATAGCATTCGAAATTGGTTAGATATCATTGATAAAAATATTGGTGCATTCTTTTCTATAGCTATTGGAAAATATCTATGTCCTATTAGGATAAAGGCAATTTTTGAGTTTGAATCCAAGCTCTTTAAGTTTAATATTTTTTACAGGTTATTTAATAATCACAATGAGTTATCGCATAATAAGAGACAAAGTTTACAAAATATGATGCCCGATTTAAAGGACTATCTTGCAGCATTCTATAACTTTTCTACACATTATCCACTGATTATAGATAATTATTTAACTCTTTACAAGTTTGATGCTATCCTTGAGTATAAATTTCTATCAGCAGTGTATTCTGTAGAATCGTATTCAAGATATATCAACCAAGATCATTACTTCTTCTCTCCAGAAGAATTTGAAAGTAATTATTACAATCCCTTAACCACATACATTAAAAGCAAATTTTCGGACCCAACAAATAGTGATTATATTAACAGATTAATTAATTCTATTAAATTCTCTAATGAGCTTTCTCTCAGAGCGCTCCTAACGCAAATATTTAATGAAAATAAGGATATTATTGATCAAATATTTAGCGTTAATATAGATGACCTTATAGCCAAGATTGTTGATACTCGAAACTGGTATACTCATTTTACAAAAGAAAATGAAAAGTCGGCTGCAAAGGGATATGAATTGTTTGAATTGTATATTAAAATAAAGGTCTTATTTGAAATATGTCTATTTAAACAGCTCAAGATGCAAAAAGAAATAATTGTTCAAACAATAAAGAACACATATTTGTTGGATTAATACAACATTTATATTTGTAGGCAATAAATAGTGATTATATTATCTTGGGATATTGGAAAAAGCAAGAGGAATATCATAGAGCTTCAAAAGAAATGTCTTGATGCTCAGATATTAGAAGAAATTGAGCGGATGAGAGATACTTTACCTGATGGAGTCATAGTTCGTAAACCTATTAATTCTGTTTTATTTTCCGCTTCTAAAATCGTGAATTTTACGAGAGGCTAACGCCACCATCGCTATCAATGTTTTGCCCTTCAGGACTTAAAAGAGGAAAAAAATATCAACAACTTATATTACCTGTTATAAAAACGGGGATGGATCTGGACAAACAACAATTTACTTGACACGAGTGGTGTTTGATAAAAAAGAGAAAATATAAGAAAAGAGAAGAAATGATGAAAAAGAAATATTGCATAATCCCGGGTTTGGCAGTTATCCTGTTATTGCTTTCCGCTTGTGAATCCGGAGGGAAGCTGCAGATTTTTAATCATTGTTCTTATCCCGCTTATATTAGAGTGGAAAATATGGACCAGAAGACAATTCCTGCAGGGGAATCTGTTTCCTATAATATAGATACCGACACGCAAAATATATTTACCGGGGAAGTGAAAAAGAAACTAAAAATATGGATGGTAGGGGAAACATACAGTATATTTGATGAGGGGCAGAATATTTACACTGACTCAACCTGGATTGAAGTGAAAGCAGGAAAGACATACAGTATTTACCTTAATCCCAATCGTGCCAGCGTGAAGATTGTAAACAACTCCACTCAGATAATCACCCAAGCGGAAATTTGGCAACATAGTCCTTTAACTTATTATCAAGTAGGCATTATGTATAATATTTTACCTGGAGAAAGTAGATTTTTACGGGTGGACTATGGAACGGATTATTACTATCAGGTGGAATTATACCTTCAGGATGAATCCCATTACACTTTTGTAGATGGTGAAGAAATTTTAGGCGTAGATGAGCAATATTTAGTTACTTTTAATGGCGAATAAAGCAAGCGGGCAAACTTGCAGGGCAAAATAAAAGGACAAGGAGTAATAATGAAAAGGATCTACCTGGGCTTAATCCTAATCTGCTGTATTCTTAATTTAGGTGCAATCATTCCTCCGGAATACACAAGTTATCCATTACAACAAGACCCGGAAGTAATATCCGGCACTTTGGATAATGGCTTGAAATATTACATCAAGCAAAATGCCAAACCTGAAAAACGACTTGAGCTTCGGCTTTACATCAATGCCGGCAGCATTGTGGAAGATGATGACCAACGCGGGCTGGCTCATTTTGTAGAACATATGGCTTTCAACGGCACAAAAAACTTTCCCAGAACTGAAATGGTAGATTATCTCACTTCTATTGGAATGGGCTATCATAATGGCTTAAACGGCGGAACCAGTTATGATTATACCGTTTATGAATTTAAACTGCCTACAGACGATGAAAACAAAATGAGAAAAGGAATTTCCATTTTATCTGATATTGCTTGGCAGGTAAGTTTTGAGCCCTCTGAAATTGAACGCGAAAGAGGTGTTATACAGGAAGAATGGAGATTAGGTCAAAGCGCACAACAACGAATTCAGGATCAAATAGATAAAGTGCGTTTTGCTGGTTCGCGTTATGCTGAGCGTAATCCTATCGGCACAATTGAGAATATAAAGACCTTCAAGCAGGAGAGTTTAATCCGTTACTATCAGGATTGGTATCGTCCCGATTTGGAAACTGTCTTCATTGTAGGAGATTGTGATCCCCAAAAAATGGAGAGCTTGGTTAAAGAATACTTCGGCATTATCCCTAAAAGAGAAAATCCGCGGCCTCGCTTAAGTTATCCTGTTCCCGATAATATTGAACCGAGAGCAGTTACGGTTTTGGATAAAGAACAGCCCTACACGATGTTAAGAAGTACCTGGAAGGTTAAGACCGCTCCTGTAACTGATTTGATTTCTCTGTATAATGAAATGAAACAGGATTTATTTTTCACGATGGTAAATTCAAGGTTACAAGAGCTTAGTCAACAGCCCGATCCCTCTTTTTCCTATGCCTATATGTATAATACCAACTGGCTGCAGGGCTTTAATGCTACGGATTGTATTATGATTGCCAATGAAGGTCGCAGTGAAGATGCCTTCAGAACTTTAATAACAGAATTGGCTCGTATTCGGCAATATGGTTATCAATCCGCTGAATTAGAAAGAGCCAAACAAATAATGATCAGGCAGGCAGAAAAATGGGTTGCTGATAAACCGACAATGGATTCCGAGGATGTGATTTGGGAACTCTTGAATGCTGTAATGTCTGGAGATACAATCATCAGTGCTGAGTTCTATGAACAGATGCTGAAAGGGCTAATCAATGAAATTGCCTTAAGCGAAGTGAATGACATTGTGGATGATGTTATCACTTCAGAAAATCTTACTTTAAGTTTAGCAGGGACAGATAAACCAGGAGCTAACTATCCTTCTCAAGAAGAGTTACTGGCTATTTATCACCAGGCAATTACTCAAGAATTAGAGCCCTGGGAAGATATAACCGTTAATGAACCGCTTTTGGAAACAATCCCCCAGCCGGGGAAAATTAACAAAGAAAAAGTTTTTCCCAAATCTGGAATTAAGCAGTGGAAACTTTCCAACGGAGTAACCATCTACAGCAAAAAAACAGATTTTAAGGCAGATGAAGTTATCCTTGTTGCTCAAAGTCCTGGTGGAAAAGCAAAACTGAAACCGGAAGATTATAAAGCTGCAGAAATTATAACCCAATATTTTGATGTGTCCGGTTTTGGTAATTTTGATGCTCCTGCTTTGCAAAAAGCATTAGCAGGCAAAATCGTGTATGTTTATCCGACAATTTCTACTTATTACGAGGGCTGGAGAGGTTCCTGTTCTCCGCAGGATTTGGAATTGATGTTCCAATTGCTCTATCAATATAATTATGCACCCAGGTTCAACGAAGAGGCATTTTCCACAGCTGTTGCCTCAACCCGGGCTTGGATACAAAATCGTTTACTGGAACCTTCCAATGCCTTTTTTGATACTTTGTTTGTGTTGATGTTCAATAATCATCCCCTGAAAAGAAATTTGCATCCTGAAGAACTGGATAGCATTACTTTAAAACAGATAAAAGATATTTTCCAGGAACGCTTTGGCGATTACACCGATTTCACTTTTTATGTAGTGGGCAATTTTGACGAAGAACAATTAAAGAACTATTGTCAGACATATTTAGCCAATTTACCTGTAAAAGGACGAAAAGAAAAAATGACCGATGTCGGCATTAGAGCTTTTACGGGGAAAAAGGAAATCATTTTCAATAAAGGCACTGAACGTAGCTTTGTATCTAATGTAACAAACAATAAGGCATCAATTTCCCCGCAAAATAATGTGCAACAATCTGCTCTGCAGATGATTGCTTACGAAAAACTGAGGGAAAATGTCCGCGAAAATATGAGCGGAGCTTATGTTGTAGAAATTCAAAGCTCTTACGACTATATGCCTGAACCCGGCATTTTCACTTTCACTTGGATGGGCTGCAATCCTGATAGAGCCAGGGAATTGAATGCCGCTACCTTTGCCACTTTGGATAGCTTGAAAAACGGACTTTTTGCCGACAAATACATAGAATCCACCAAAACTACTCTGCATAAAAAGTATGAAGAAAACATCAAATCCAATAGATATTGGGTAACTAATATGAGTGAGAATATTTCTCATAACTTGCCGATTGATTGTTTTCTGGATTATCCCGCCCTCTACGATAAATTGAATAAGAAAGCAATCACCAAAACCGCTAAACAGTATTATGTTTTTGATAAATCCCTGCTCTCAGTATATATGTTTCCAGAATAGGAGTAGCGCTCACAGATAGCACGCATTACATAAAGAAAAAGACGATAGTTGAGGATAAAAAAGGGACAGTAACTTAAACTTACTATCCCTTCTTTATCCTAAAAAGTAGGAAGAATTACTTATAGAACGATAATTTTGCGCGTAACGGGTTTTTCTCCTTTAACCTTTATCTTCAGGAAATAAATTCCTGAAGAACTGTGTTTGCCTTTTGTATCTATCCCGTTCCAGAGAAATGTCTTTTCTTCTTGCAGGTTTTTTCTAAATACCAATTGCCCTTTCAGGTTATAAATTTCCACTATAGAAGAGCTATTTTCTGCATTTTTAACTTCCACTTTCAGAACCGAGCCAGATATAAAACTAACCGGATTGGGATATACAT
>Ga0302251_1001187_pt1 | contig 17263 bp, 34 predicted proteins | sample AAG_RA_Gln_MG_FD_193534 | JGI IMG/M metagenome (GOLD analysis project Ga0302251, IMG submission 193534) | Enriched activated sludge microbial communities from anaerobic digester in WTTP, New Holstein, Wisconsin, United States - AAG_RA_Gln | ecosystem: Engineered > Bioreactor > Anaerobic >...
GTTTCGAATTAATATCCCTTCAAAATATTTACATTTTTTAGGGCTTGGTTAGTTGTTCCCATTTTCCCGTTGGCTCATCTAAATTTTCCAATTTAACTGCTTGACATTTTACCGTATGTCTTGTCATGGCATTCGTTGCAAAGATAGATCTGCCGATAGTTATCATGCCACACACCCGCCTTAGACATAGGCTGTTTCTTGCAGATATCGCAAGTTGGTGGGTACTTGAGGTAAACATGCTGCATCATCCAAGATCAACTCCCATCAATTCGGCAGCCTTCTCAAATCCTTCAAGCCAGATGTTCAGTTCTTCCTGGCGCTGGCGCAGCTCCTGCTCAATCTTCATGCAATCAATAATGTTTAAAGCAAGTTTTTCATAATCTGCAACTTTGTGCGAATAGGTGTCGAATATCGCATCATTTGATTTCAACTCAGTCATAACTTCAGGTTCAGCGACCTCGGTCACAATATTTTCAGCAGTATCGACTGGCTCAACCGCCTCAATAGCTGCGTCAGCTGTAACTGTCATGACCTCCGGATCCGGATGGACTGCGGCAAGTGCCTCCTCAAACCGTTTCTCAAACACATCCTCGATTGGTTTAATCAATTTCGCACGCAATTTCTCGATATTTTCAGTTGCCTTCTGTATATTTTTATACTCATGCAAAGTAGGTACTCCAAGCTTATCAGCAAGACCAGTCATGCCGCCAATTGGACCATAAATTGTCTTCTCATATTTCTTGAGTTTTTTCGACATCACTGACCACGCCGGAACATGCTCTGTGATTCCACTTTCTTCCATGAATTTTCTAACCGCCTCTATAACTTCATTTGCATCATAAATTTTCGCCATTTCGTCATCATCCTTTTTCTTTAGATTTCGTACATTGATCAGCGATCCAATTTTCTTGCCGGATCCTTTACAGGCACCGTAGCGCTTTTCAATTTCCTCTGGCGTCAGCTTATAGGTTTTAATCTCATTGCAATCCGCCAGATGCTTTGTTTCGTACTCTGCTTCTCTCTCTAAATCTCGCCTCTCGAATTTAAAATTGTTGTAAGTCACGCTCTCACCTCTCTAAAATGGCACTTCGTCGTCATCCTGATAACTGCCGCTGAAGTCACCTGGATCATACATGCCTTGATCATGATCAGCTGCCGATTGTTGACTGCTTGCCTTCTCGATAAATTCAAGATGATTCGCAGTAACCTCTGTCGTGTACCTGGTCTCACCGTCATTCGTCTTAAAGGACCCAGTTGTGATCTGTCCATCTATCGCAACCTTCTGACCTTTTCTAAGATATTGCGCTGCCACTTCGGCTGTTTTGCCCCAGACATTGACTCTGATGAAGTCAGCTGTCGAAATGCCCTTCTGCTGATATTCAGCCTTTTTATCCTTGCTCAGCTGCCGATCCACGGCCAGCGTGAAATTACAAACGGCCCTTCCAGTTGATGCTACGTGTCTAAGCTCTGGATCCTTGGTCAATCTTCCGATCAGTACGACTTTATTCATGCTCATTCTCCTTCTGGTTCGTCAATGTGGGCTGTTGCGACTTTTTAATCTCGTATTCCAATTTCTTGACTCTATCTTCAAGTTGTCTTTTTTCGTTATACTCACTCGTTGCAATTGAACGCATTTCATATTCAACTAAGCCTTGCCAGTCGATATGTTCTCCAAACAATAAGGACCTGAGCCGTTCCATTTTGTATGCTGTTTCTGTGAAAAATTCTTCTGTCAATCCGTTATCTTTCAATGCGTCTAATACAATTGTGCTTTGATTGAAAATGTAATCGGTGTAATATCTTGCGTCGCTTAGTTTATAAAACGTATCAATTGCCAAATTCAATTTATCAAGTAGCATTACACATTCAAAAGGTTCGTTCACGTTGTTGAAATTACCTAAATGCAAAGGCTTATAATACTTACTCAAGTACGCACTCCCTTTCAATTTACTTCTTCATAATCTCCGCAAAGTTCGCACTCACCGTCACACTCTCTGTCAATTTCATCCACCACATCATCAATATCACTGCACCAACATTGATAATAGTTACACCATTTCACTGATACGCACTTCCTTTCAATTACTCATCAGCTTCGACAGATCTCCATCCCTTTCTATTCGCTTGTTGTGGCCTGTTGCGAAGTTTCTAACTCCATTGTTTTTTTCATCTGTTCAAAAGTCATAAAATAATCTTTATCCCACGCAAAATCATAACCTGCACTTATTGCATATTCGGTAACTCTGCCAATCTCTGCAAGGCGTTCAGTTTCAAAGTCTTCAATAAAACCTTCACCTTTGCAATCTAGACACTTTGCTTCATAATCTATATCACCTGAATTTTTAATTAAAAGTATTGATCCGTTACCACAACAACTTTCACACCATACTTTCATTTAATTCGCCATCCCTTTCTATTGCGAAACTAACTCATTTTGTGCCAAGTTCTTCATAACCTAACTTCAATATATCTGTGTCATTTATAGTCATAACGTCTACAGGCACTCCAATTATCCGTTCTAAAATGTCATGGACGTCATCAATACATACTTTCTTAATGAAACGGCTCCTAAGAGGTAACTCAGACAGACATATTGGATAACGGAGGTCTACACCCATCTCTTTCGCTTGGTCTGCAATAATCTTTACTCTTTTCTTGTCTGCACATACTATATAGAGTCCATTTTCGGACGCATACTTAATTAATTTAGTGGTCTTACCACTGCGTCTGCCACCGCAAATAATCATTACTTCACCACCCCCTTCTGCTCGCTTGTTCCAGGATTAGTCAATTTATCAGTAAATCTAACTTCATGAGGATAACACTCCGTTACTACACCATCCTCATATTCTATGATGGCCACGTCTAATTCCATTTGACCGCCTGTGTGACCGCCAGCCATTATTGACGGCTCAACAACCCAAGCTTTGTGTTCCCATTTGTGGAAAGTAGCCTTACGATTTTTCACCATGCAAGGTCTTTCTTTTTCCATCTGCTTCACTTCCCTTCATCTACGAATCAAGCAGCTCAGGATCGTCGTGGATGTTACCAACGACTTCCCTGGATGTCACTTGAAAACAGTCACCCAATAATTGATAAAAATCGTCATCGTATTGCTTATCTCGTCTGCCACGCTTAATGTTCTTGCCCCACCATGCGACTCTATGCTCATCCCAAAAGACAACGTATAACCCCGGCTTGTAATCTGTGATTTTAACAATATCCCCCTCATAAATCTCGACACCATTCTTGTCTTTGAGGCCTGTGAATTGCTCAATTGGTTCTTTTATCGGATAAACTTTGTGATAATCGTCCGGATCAGCAGGAGGCACGTGCATATTCCATCCAAATCCACAAGAGCTGACAACTTTCACTGGGTATCCGTAAATCCATTCGTTTGTATCGATTCGCTTACCCCTAAACTTAATTTGTCTCATCCACTATCTCCTCCTGTCCAAACACCTGCTGCAATTGCTTCAGACTCAGCCGGCCGGATTTCTGCATCCGCTTTGCCAGGCAGTAAATCTGATTGTCCACCAGCTCCACTGCTTCCGGATCATCCAGCAGCTCCGTCACATCCGTCGAGATCCAGAGCCGCTCACCTCTGGCTGATTTAATCCTGAATCCAAGACTGTTAATCCAGATAGCCACATCAGACGTGCGCCTAAGCTCAATGTACTTCAAAAATATTGCCTCAGTCTCATTGACCGGCTCACGGCTTAGCACATCCTTGAGCCTGTGATAAAACTCGACCTGATCTTCTAATGATTTCAGTGTTACCTGATGCTTTCTTGCCACCTTTTCACCGCCCCGAGGATGTCTTATCGTAATATTTTGGGAACTTCGCCAAACCGCAGCAAACTATAGTAATTCCAACATTCAAAACCTATTTGTATTTTCAGCGAGATTCCTGTTACCTCATTAAGAGATTATTCATACCTAAAATTAAAAACAGCATCATCAATTGCGTCCTGCTCGATGCCAATATAGACCAGAGTCACCCTGGGTGTTGAGTGATTAAGCAGCTTTTGTAGCGTCACAACGTCGCCTGTCTGCTTGTAATAGTGATAACCAAAGGTTTTCCTCATGGTATGTGTTCCGACGCTCTCAAGGCCGGCCTGATGCCCTGCACGGTTAATTACCTCATAGGCCCACCGCCTAACTATGGGTTGATTCTTTCCGTGCCTGGATTTTATCAAATACTCTTCCGGATTTTTCCCAGTGCAGTACCGGTTGAGCTCTTTGGCCAGGATGCTGTTAATCCGAAAGCGCTTTGCCTTCTTGGTTTTTTTCTCCCGGATGTCGATATGCTCCCTGCCATACACATCCTTGACCTTAAGCTGCAGTATGTCGCTAATCCGCAGGCCTGAGTAAATGCCCATCAGAAACATGATCCGGTACTTTTCATCCCAGGCTCCAAGGATCTGCTCTACCTCATCGATCTTGGCTTTTAACTTAATAGGCTGCACCTTATTCATAACTGACTCACCTTCCCCCTGCCCTTACTACGCAGCACTGCATCCAGATCCGTTGGATCACGCTCAACATTGAAGTTATGAAAGCCATTCTTTTTCGAACTCTGACCTTTAGCTGGCCTGTTGTCATAATTGCCCTCGATGATCTTCACGAAATTGTGCTGCGTCATGATCCAGTCAAAGTCCGCCTTCCATGTGCCCGTTCGATTAGTCAGGAAGTCCGACTTCTCCACCCGGTCAAGAAATGCCTGAAATTCAATCACATCACTTTTCAAATCCGCCCATCTGGCTTTCAATGTCCTTCGCCTTTTATCAGTCATGCTTTTTATCTTCGGCAGCGATGGGCACCTCTCATGAAACAGATCAATCATTTTCTGATACGGCACCTCATCTTGTATTGGATTCGGATTCAGATTCGGATTGGATTCGGATTGGATTGGATTGGATTCTCGGGTGCATTTGATTTCATCTGATATCAATTGATTTCCGTTGATATCAATTGAATTCAATTGATCGATTTTTGAAGGTGGATCCGGGTATTTTGATCGTCTTGCCCTCATCTGTTGATGATCTTCCCACTTTGTTAAAAATAGATATGGCCGGCCATCATTTTCATACATAACCACAAGCCCAACCTCGACAAGTTTACTCAAATACCTGGTGCAATTCTCAGTGCCGATGGTCTCGTTAATCGGAAACAACTTAGCCTTCAGCATCTGTGGCCTTGCATCACACCTGCCAAAGTCGTCACAATTGACAATCAAGCGGTAAAAGAAGATTTCTTCCATTGGATCCAGCTTCGCAATGTCTTCGCTACTGCATATGCTCTCTTTGATAATTCTATTTGGCAAACTTTGTTCACCTCCGTCCACGTGTTATAATGACAGTGTTACATTTGATTTGAGTCTGATTGGGCGGCCACCCATCAGGCTCTTTTTTCTTTTTGAGCTCTAACGCCTGGCATAGGGATGTGAACGGATGGATTTGGTAGGCCATTATCAAACTCATAAAGCTTGCAAGCATCAAAACCACTGATTCTCTCTTCCCTGACTCTCATTTTGGCAATGGCTGCGTTAATCTCATTGCGCTCTTTTATTCTGCCTTCTTCGATGCCTACAGCCCTTCCCTGTTCAAAGCTGTCTTTGCTACCGATCCGCACGCCGGTTAAGATTGAGATCACAAACATCGCTACCAGGATGATCATTCCGTACTCTTCCATTTGAAACCCTCCTTCAATTCTTTAGCGCAGATTTTGCAGATATGAACGTCACTACCGTTAGTCACTGAACACTGCTTACAAACATGCCTGTCACAAGTAACTGTGTGCGGGATGCATGTTTCTCTATGTCTTGTAAAGGTTCTGAATTTTGGCATGTCGCAAGCATATTCGGCTAATCTTTTCCCGCAGATCTGACAAGCTTCCATGCTTTTCTGCCCTCCACAAGTATTGTCTCGTATTCGTTCTCTCCTGCGCTCGCACAAGGCACGACAGTGATTTTCATGATATCGTCATCCAGTAGCACCACTACGCCATTGGCATTTGGGAATGCGTCCATAATAGCTTTTTTTATTTTCTGGATCTTATTTTTCACGGTTGAACCTCCCTGGCCATTGCTTTGAATTTCTGCCTGGTATTTGACCATTCACAATTCTTCCAGAGCCACCTAATACAGCGATAGTAATAGCGAATCATATCAATTCATCTCCTTCTACACACCACTCTGGCCATACTGTCAATGTAAATTCGCCCTTGACCAGGTCTCGTCTCTGATCGTCAAGCCCAATAAAGACATGACCATCAAATGTATTAACGAGCTGGCGATACTTCTCAATCTGGTATAGCGACGTGTGTTTAAGCATGTCATTGAAAAACTTTGTCCGACTGAAGACGTACTTTTTCCCGGCCTCAAACATCAACACCGCCTCCCTATTGCGCTCGATATCAATTCAAATTGATGTTTGATTCTGTTCGTCTCACTGATCATCTTCGACATAGGTGATGATTCAGGATAATCATTTGGTTCATAATCAATCTTTATATTTTGTTTTTTGTACAGCGTGTATTTAACCTTCCGCCCTTTCCTCGTCCTCATACTTTACCTCCAAGCTTCCGGCATGCAGCGCACGTCTGCGGATGTTTCCAGGGACACTGCTTACATTCATCACATTTCATATCAAAGCCCCCTTGAGCATAAATAAACCAACCAGGACACACATAGTCACAAAACCAATTGCCGCTGCGCTTCCACATGCAGTGCCATAATTATCCGTAATATGGACCACCAGAGCGCCTGTGAAGCATATGAGTACGACTATGGCTATAACGATAAACACGGTGCTTATCATCCTGAGACCTCCTTAACACGCATGCGATATTCGTGCTATCCAATCACCCGCATCAGCTGCGTTACTTCCTCCGCCGATAGTGTAGCGAACTCCTGATCCCCTTCCTCATCCGTCGTGATCTTAATGACAATGCAGTCACCAACGATGAAATTCGCGCCATAGCTGCGGTGCATATGAGTGGAGGCTTTTTCGTTGTGAGGCAGCCGCATGTTCTTGCCTTCCTCATTGACGATCAGCTGATAATCAAATGGAAGCCGGATCCTCGGATTGATCGTTTCAATAAATCCTCCAACATGATCCTGAAGCCAACCCGTGATTGATCCGTTATTATCCTTTGGCGTTAATACGTTAATGTTGCCATCAGCGCCAAGTTTGATTGCGAACATTCTTACCGGCCTCCTTCTTTACTGTTGGCATGCCATCTGCAAGCCACTTGTCATATCCAACCTTGCTTATCCTGTATCCCCTACCAGCCTTAACTGCTGGAAAATAGGGATCCTGGCACATCTTGCGGACGGTTACAGGACCGACACCAAGCCGCTCAGCAACTTCTTTAACTGAAAATGTGTCACGTATTATGCGATCGTATTCTGATTCATAGATATGTGGGGTAACTTCCGATCTCTCCAAACTCACATTTACACCTCCAAATACACTGTATGTTGTGTTATTTCACATGAGTTACACTACATATTGATGATTGCTCCATCTTGTGATATGATTTATTTGGAAGTGGATAACAATTCATCTATTGAAATACAATAAATCATAGATATTTCCACCAACGTGCGAACACCAGGATACATTACAGAATTCTCCATCTTTGATATTGTCGTTACATCAACATTTAGTAATTCTGCAAGCTGCTTCTGAGTATGTCTGCGAGCTCTGCGTATGCATCTCAGATTCTTTCCGAAGTTCTGCTTCCATTCGGAAAGGCTGCTTTGATTCATTTGATCACGCTCCCCATGGCTTAAATTGAAAGGCGGTGATACTTTTGGGAAAAAACCAACATGTAACTCCACACGACAAAGGTTGGCAAGTTAAAGGTGCTGGTAATCAGAAGGCAACAATTGTTACATCAACAAAATCCGAAGCTCAGGCAATTGCAACTAATATCGCCAAAAATCAAAAGTCAGAAGTGGTAATTCATGGTCAAAACGGTCGAATCCAGAATAAAAATAGTTTTGGTAATGATCCATGCCCACCTAAAGACAAGAAGTGAGGTGAATTAATTTGAATAAGTTAGACATCAAATCAGCAATGATTGAAATTCAGGAAGGATTTCGTCAAAGGTATGACACAGATGTTGAACCTTTGATCAATGATCCAAATACGGAAGTTATCATGAAACAATTCGCCAGAACGGTTCATGTCGCTTTGTCTCAAATTTGCAATCTTATTGAAAAGCTCGAAGATGAAAAGTGATTTTATGACCGTCAGTAGCAGCTGGCGGTCTATTCTTTTTCATCCTTTATTTCAATTTGCAATCTTGTTACCTTTTCAATCTCCATAAGTGTTCTTTGAAGTTCTCTTCTTTGCTGTTCAGCTTTTTCAAAAAGTTCATTGATTTTTTCATGATTAACTTTAAACTCGATTAACATATTTTTCCTCCTCAGAATTATTATCTTGATGTTTGCCGATGGTTTCAAAATTGATGGTTTAGTGTGAAAGGGTTGATATAGATGTCAATTTTCGATGTTGCTCAAATTTGTATGAATGGCCATGTCATAAATGACGCAGCAGAAACATACATAGGTTACAATGCAAATTTTTGTTCTATTTGTTCATCGAAAGCTATTACAAAATGTGATAAATGTAATGAAAGCATCCGAGGAAGAATAAAAGATTACTACGGATCAATCGAATACATTTCACCGGCGTATTGTCATAACTGCGGCTCTCCTTTTCCATGGACCGCAAAAGGATTAGACTCAGCAAAAGCATTAATTGAAGAAGATGATCAATTAACAAGTGAAGACAAAACACTGTTTAGCAACTCATTATCAGATGTTACATCCGATACTCCTGCAACAGCTCTTGCAGCTACGAGAATTAAACGTATAATTGGGAAAATGTCTTCATCACTAAAGGACGTTGCTTATAAAGCGGTGATAGATATTTCCTCAGAAGCTGCAGTCAAAATTCTAAAACTTTGATTTTAATTTGATATGCCGATGAGTTCTTCCATCTCTGTTTACGAGTACAACTTCACCATATTTGGTTAACCATTCCTCATCACCTGGGCAGCTATTACCATCGCATTGGAATGGCTGTCCATCTTTTCTCCAGCACCTTGGACAAATCGGTGCAAGTTTTTCGCCACAATTTCCGCAAAAATTATGAATATCCAAACATTCAGAGCCACAGCTGTCACACGTCTTAATCACAGCTCCACACACCCTCCTCAGGCAATCTCAACCTCTCATAGCCTCTCGTCTGAAAACCTCAATGATATCTTCTTGAGTTTCGTCTTCATCGATGTACGGACTATCCAGATGAACCCACTTCTCACAACCAACTGGCGGCTGCTCACCAAACTCTCTTCTGTGATCCGGATCCACATAGCACCCAAACACGCGCTTCATTTTCCCGGTTGTCTCGTCCTTCTCGTATTCACTGAAACTGAACAGGCAGCTCGGACACGATTTGTTGTCTGGATTAGACCAACACTCAGCCTCGTGCTTTTCAATCTTCCTGCGGTCCATCAGTCTGCGCCGCTGGCAGTGCTGGCAGTAATAAATCTTACGTTCTATTGGCACATTTCCACCTCCGTTGTCTCAATGAAGCCCTCATCCTTGAGTAATTTCAGAATTGCAGCCTTCCCTTTCGCAGTGATCATTGTCTGAGTCCCAGAGTATTCGTTCTTGGCCGTAAAATCTTTAAGCTCAAAGTAATGCTTGCCGGTAGGACCATACTCCGCGTGAAACTTTAATTTGCTTCTCTGTCCTCGATACAGCCAGCGCTTGCCTACCAGAAGATTGATCATGTCATTCTGTTTCACGCCAAGCGCGTAAGCTGTGTCTCTGAAGTTGAAAAGGCCGGTACGATCCACCGCTGTGTCGAAGTAATCCACCTTTGGCTTATCAGCTTCAATCTTGACCTCAAGCATCTGAACACGCTGCATAGCGACTGCAAGTCTTTTCTGGCCGATGATCGCCGCCCTGGCCATCACCTGATCCGGATCATTCCATGCTTTTTCAACCTGGATAAAGTACTCTCGGACTTGCTTGCCATTTTCGCCACCGGAAATCATGGCGATGTGCTTGGCTATGTCGATAGTGACGTGATAGTCGGTTTTTGGTCTTCCACCCACTTCAGAGGTTTTCGCCAAAATTGGCGTAAAGTCCAGACCTTCGATTAATCCAAGTTTTTCAACTTGGTACTTGAACCAATTTGTAAAATCTCTGTTCATACCTAAAACTTCATGTAAATCTCTCATTGAAACTATTTGTTCAAAATTTTCATTGGTTTCAACCCTGATTAATTCATTCATATCATCACCATCCTTTTTACAGTGAATTTAATTCACGTTATCGCTAAAAAAAATATCATCTCTCTCTTTGTTAGTTAGCCTAAGAATTTTACTAATCTTTGCAATCTCAGAACCTTTAAATTCTGTCTCTCCGTTCAACTTGTTATAAAGACCTTCGCGTGTAATACCAATGGTGTTCGCAATAAATGTAATGCTAACGCCACGTTGATTAATGGTTTCTTTGAGTCTGACTGTATTTGTCATAGTAAGCTCCTTTCTGTTGAATTTAATTCACACCCAAATAATAACATTGACAGTGAATCTGTGTCAACATCATTTTTCAAATTCGTTGATTTATTTTCACGTTGGTGGTAATATTTAACTCATAAAGGTGGTGTAATGATGCTCGAACTATATATGAATATTAAATTAAGGCGCATGGAGTTGGGTATGTCGCAAGAGGACTTAGCGTTCAAAGTAGGTTATAAAGATAGAACATCAATCGCAAAAATTGAAGCTGGAAAAGTTGATTTGTCTCAGTCAAAGATCAAAATGTTTGCTGACGCATTATCTACAACTCCAGGATGGCTTATGGGATGGCACGATGAAGACAAGCATTATGAAAAAGAACACCATCCAGAAGATGAAATTAAGATCACTAACATACCTATCCTCGGCACGATCCGCGCCGGCAAGACTATCCCAGTAACCGATGATTATGAAGGGTACCTGGATCTCGAAGAAGAATGCCAGGCTGATTTTGCGCTTCGCGTCGTTGGCGACTCCATGAGCTGGGCCGGGATCCACGACGGCGACACCGCTCTCGTGATCCATAACCGTGAACCACACCACGGCGACATCGTGGCCGCTGGTAAAGCCGATGGGGACTGGTCAGCTACTCTAAAATTCTACATAGCGAATAACGGCACCCCATGCCTCAGAGCCGCTAATCCTGAATATCCAGATATCCCGCTTTCTGAAGGCTGGACAATTGTCGGTGTCGTGAACCAGATAATAAAAAAAGCCCCTGGCATCAATAGATACCAGGAGTTTTCGACACTAAAAGAAGATTATGATTCAAAATGGAATACGGTCATTGAGACAGCAACAGAATACGGCCTCGATGCTTCATCACTTAACGGCTTCATCAGCGCAATGCACATGATGATCAAAGCAGCGAAGAAATAATAGTATTATTGAAATGAGGATGTAATCCATGAAAACCAAAGATGAAAAGAAGAAAATTGGTCAATTTCTCACTTCTGCACGTATTGCAAAGTTTATGGCTGCTATGTTCACACAAAAGAATGATGTTATACTGCTCGATCCCGGGGCTGGCCATGGCGCTCTGACGGACGCAGTTATTGATAGCAATTTAGATATCACATCTATCACGCATTACGAAACAGATGCCACCCTGTTTGATATTTTAAATGATAAGTATTCTGGACATAGCTTTAATTATGAACTTGTTACTTCTGACTTTATTGAATCCGGTTCTGATCTTGTGAATTGGAGACAAACACCGTTCACACATGTCATCATGAATCCGCCTTATAAAAAAATTAATTCAAATTCAAAGCACAGAAAGGCTCTTAGAGCGGTTGAAATTGAAACAGTAAACCTATACTCTGCCTTTGTTGCCTTAGCACTATTATTGTTAAAGGAAAATGGCGAGCTGGTGGCAATCATCCCAAGGAGTTTCTGCAATGGGCCATACTATAAACCATTTCGTGAACTTATCTTCAAAGCCGGTTCAATAGATAAGATCCATCTTTTTGATTCAAGAAATGACCAGTTCAAAGAAGAAGACGTGCTGCAGGAGAACATCATCATTAAACTCTCTAAGAGGCCTCAGGTTGATATCATAGAAATCTCACATTCAATGGATTCCAGCTTCACGGATCTTAAAATAGAGCAGCACGATTTTAAAGAATTGGTCAAACCAGAGTGTGATGAAGGTTTTATTCATATACCAAGTTGGAAAGAAGAACAGACCATCGAACTGTATTCAACCTCCCTAAATAGTTTCAGTTCAATAGGTCTGCAAGCCTCCACTGGCCCTGTAGTTGATTTTCGAATGAAAAGCGACCTGATCTATGATGCAGATATTCAAGACGTACCGCTGCTTTATCCTGGCCATTTTCAAGGCAGAAAAATCACATGGCCAAAGGAAGAATTCAAGAAACCAAACGCCATCAGGTTGACTGCCGAAAGCAAGAAATGGCTTTATTCATCAGCCGGTAGTTATGTTGTTGTAAATAGATTTTCAGCCAAAGAAGAAAAGCGCAGAGTTGTCGCTAATGTTGTGGATTGCAGCACTTTTGAAAGTGAATGGATCGGTTTCGAAAACCACTTGAATGTATTTCATGAGTCAAAGCATGGTTTTGACAAATATCTTGCTTTAGGCCTTGCCGCATATCTAAATTCATCACTGGTTGATAATTACGTCAGACAATTCAGCGGTCATACTCAGATCAATGTCACCGATCTTAAAAACTTGAAATATCCAGATAGAAATACATTGATTTCACTTGGTCATTACATTGATGAGCATCATGAACTGAGTGATGAGACTATCAACAGGAAGGTTGTAGATTTACTTGAGCATAGGATCCCGCATAAACGAAGCAGTTGAGATATTGAAAGCTCTTGAAATGCCAAGAGAACAAATTAATGATCGCTCAGCTTATACGCTCCTGGCGCTGCTTGATTTAAAACCTGATCAACCTTGGTCAGAAGCCTCAGCACCACTCATAGGCATAACACCAATAATGGATTTTGCTCGTGATTATTATAAAGCAAAATATATGCCTAACACACGTGAAACCTTCAGGCGCCAAACAATGCATCAATTCGTCGAGGCTGGCATTGCAGTCGCTAATCCAGATGATCCAAGCCGGCCTGTTAATAGTCCTAAATATGCATACCAGATCGAACCTGAAGCACTTAAATTAGTCAGACTATATCCTGGCAAAGCATTTGAAGCTGAACTCCAGCGATATTTTGGAGTGCGCGAGTCACTTCGACAGCGTTACACACGTTATCGTGAAATTCAATCTGTACCGGTTTACCTTAGAGAAGGCAAAGCGATAGAGCTTTCATCTGGCGAACACAGCCAACTGATCAAAGACATTATTGAAGAATTCGCGCCTCGATTCATACCAGGAGCCGAGCTTATTTATGTCGGTGATACCGGAGAAAAGTGGGGATATTATGATCAGAACTTAGCAGATGAATTATCAATAGATGTCGATAACCACGGAAAAATGCCAGACGTAATCTTCTATTATAGAGAAAAAGACTGGTTGGTGCTTGTTGAAGCTGTCACCAGCCACGGCCCAGTTGATCACAAAAGACGAATCGAACTTGAGCGGCTGTTTGGAAGCTGTGAAAGCGGAAAAGTTTATGTCTCTGCTTTTAATATCAAGACAACTGCTAAAAAATACATGAAGGACATCGCCTGGGAGACTGAAGTCTGGATTGCGACAGATCCAACTCATATGATCCATTTCAATGGTGACAAGTTTTTAGGACCACATGAATAATTGATAAGTGTTGTAAACATTCGTATTAAGATTTAACAGCATGATATTTGCTAAAAATACACGCAATACGTTAATTAGCAATTGCGTTTTGGTGGTGAATAGTACATAATGATAATAGGATTCCACGACAACAACATTAACAAATATTGCAATAATTCACTTGCTGCTCGTAAAGCATTTGGTGCAAAGGTTGAAAAAAAGCTACTCATAAGGCTTGCAGAATTAAAAGCAGCAGAGCACTTGGGTGAAATCAGCAATTTTCCACCTACAAGACGGCATAAATTAACCGGTGATTATAGTGGTTGTTATGCGATTAATCTTACTGAAAAATGGAGATTAATTTTTTACCCTTGTGATGATGACGGCAACTGTATTGAGGTAAGTGACGAGACATCAATATCATCAATTCAAATGATAATTATTTTGGAGGTGAGCAATCATTATGGTGATTAAAAGAAAAGCCGAAATAAAACCAACATCATATTACCCTCCAATTGCGATTCATCCTGGCGAATCATTGAGAGATTCAATTGAAATACTTGGTATTACTCAATTAGAACTTGCAAAACGCATTGGGATTTCAAAAAAAGTAATTAATGAAATCATTAATGGGAAAGCTCCAATAACTGCTGAAACAGCTGTAAAATTGGAGACTATCATTGACGTTCCAGCTTCTTTTTGGCTAAAGCTTCAATCAAATTTTGAAGAAACGGTCGCAAGATTAGAGCTTGAAAAAGTAACAGATCTTGAACTCGAGATTGCTAAAAACATTCCATACACAGAGTTGGCAAAACGTGGATTTGTTATAGTTACAAGAATAGCAGAAGAAAAAGTACTCGAGTTAAGGCGTTTTTTCAGAATCTCAAATTTGAAAAGAATGAAAGAAGTCAGTGTGGCATATAGGTGTGGATCAAATAGCAGTAATAATCAAGTACTTAAAGATACCTGGATTCAAATGGGTTTGCATTTATCCAAAGAAATTGAAGTAAATAATTTCAATATGGCCAAATTGAAATCTGCGGTTCCAACAATGCGATCCTTAGCGCATGAAATGCCTGATGGCTTTTATTATCAACTTCAAAAATTGTGTGCAGATTGTGGTATAGCGCTTGTTTTAAATGAACATCTTCCAAAAGCAGATGTTTATGGCGCATGCGTTTGGAATGATAAGAAGACTAAAGTCACCTTAATGATGACTGTTTATCGAAAAAGAGCGGATATTTTTTGGTTCACTTTCTTTCATGAATTAGGTCATATTATCCAAGGAAATAAATCTGATTCTGTAGATTGCGAATGGGATGCAGATGATTTTGCAGCTTCTATATTGATACCGCATGAACAATATGATGCATTTGTTCAAAGATCAGATTTTTCATATTCTGATATAATGCAGTTTTCAAAAATGATAGAAATGCACCCTTCTATTGTTATTGGTAGGCTACAGCATGACAAACTAATTCCATTCGACTCCAAATTATCAAGTCTCATTCCAAAATTTACGATCGTTACAAAATACAAAAATTAGTTTTATGTGAATAGTTTATATTACCGTACCATTCTGATATTTTTTGGAATGGTACTTATCATTTAGCTGGCATAAATAACATGGAGTAATCTGGCCAAAAATGAGGTGATCCCATGGCCAAAAAACAAAAAAGCCGCCGCTATAAAGGCAGCGGAAGCATTATCAAATTGCCAGATGGCCGTTTTCAGGTTAGGGGTGATATTGGTAAAGACTTCGAAGGCAAACGTATCCGTCCATCCAAGATTCTGGATGATATCAGATCAGCTCAGAAGTATCTTGATGAGATCTTGGATATGGCTGAAGGTGGACAATCAAGCGTTGATCCATCTACCCGGCTGTATGATGCAGTAAAGACCTTCTATGAAACTTATCGCAAGCCTGGGCTCAGTGAGTCAAGCATTGAAATATATGACCATATACTCGATGCTTATATCAAGCCATCTCTTATCGCCGGCATGCCACTTGGCAAAGTTACAGATGATCATATTCAGCAGCTGTTTAATGACGTTGGCTCTACAAAAGGAAAAACCACGGTTAAGCGAGTCAAATCCTTGATATCTGGTCCATTAAAACGCGCGCATGAGAAAGGCGCTATTAAAACAAATCCGCTTGCTGGTACAAGAATCATTGGTGCTGCTAATACAAACAAAAAAGAAAAAATTAAATACCTTACAGTAGATCAGCAGCGTAAACTTATGGACTACTGTTATGCTGAGAAACGGCCAAGATTCATGACGATTGCAGCTATGACCATGACAGGCCTTGCAACAGGGCTCAGAATCGGTGAGATTTGCGCACTGCGTGATACTGATGTTGATCTTGATACAGGAGTCATCTCTGTCAACCAAGCGATCAAAAGACGCTCTGTAGGTCTTAAAACGAATATCCCTAAAACAGAAAAATCCATCCGTGATGTCCCGATCATAAATTTTGCTTTGCCAATCATGAAACGATATCGAGAATTCAGAGATGAACACGCTATGACTGACGTTATGTATCAGTCCAGCGGACTTTTCTTCAGGACGCCTCACGGTGGTCCTATAGATCCACGTAATGCCACCAGATCAATTCAGACCCTGCTTGGCCATGCCGGATTAGACGTACAAATGGGATTTCATGAACTTCGTCATACTTACGCAACACGAATGCTTGAAGCTGATATCAATCCACGTGTCGTGCAGGAACTCTTGGGACATTCCAGCGTTGAGATCACCCTTGGAATTTACTCTCACGTCAGTGTACAGTCAAAAGAAGCTGCAACCAAGAAAATTGCTGACCTATACCCTGCACCAGGCGAAAATTTATAGGCCAATTATAGGCCAATAAAATGAAAAATGCCGCTTTTCTCTTTTGAGAATGCGGCATTTTCAATGGTTTATGGTGCGCCCGGAGGGATTCGAACCCCCGACCTTCTGATTCGTAGTCAGACACTCTATCCAACTGAGCTACGAGCGCATATTTTTGGAGGCGCCACCCAGATTTGAACTGGGGAATAGAGGTTTTGCAGACCTCTGCCTTACCACTTGGCTATGGCGCCAGATTGGTGACCCATCCGCGGCTCGAACGCGGGACACCTTGATTAAAAGTCAAGTGCTCTACCGACTGAGCTAATGGGTCATGTTCATTCGCAACTACTAGGCGCCTAGTAGTTATGTCTGAAATTCATTGGAGCGGAAGACGAGATTCGAACTCGCGACCCTCGCCTTGGCAAGGCGATGCTCTACCTCTGAGCCACTTCCGCATAGAATTGAAGATTCGGTACATTATGAACCTATTAAAGGTACTTTGGTGGGGGGAGAAGGATTCGAACCTTCGAAATCGTAGATAACGGATTTACAGTCCGTCCCCTTTGGCCACTCGGGAACCCCCCCATGTTTGAAATTGTAAATGGCGA
>Ga0302251_1001188_pt1 | contig 17247 bp, 16 predicted proteins | sample AAG_RA_Gln_MG_FD_193534 | JGI IMG/M metagenome (GOLD analysis project Ga0302251, IMG submission 193534) | Enriched activated sludge microbial communities from anaerobic digester in WTTP, New Holstein, Wisconsin, United States - AAG_RA_Gln | ecosystem: Engineered > Bioreactor > Anaerobic >...
GTATATTTGTCATTATAATACTGTCAGACTTCATAGTTCTTTGTTTTATTTAACCCCTGAGGACTTTTTGCTTAACAGAATTAACCGGAAACTTGAAATCAGACAGAATAAACTTGACGTTGCTAAACAACGTAGAATCAGGATTAGAAATGCTTCCTGATTTTACACATTATTCCTTTTACTCAACTCTCCTGTTTGCCCTGAACCAATACATTATTATCATATTGAATATTTCCAAACTTTCGTGGCGCAATCTTAAATAGAGAAGTATTTGCTATTTTCAAGTTCTTTTTCTAGCTCCAATGCCAATATTTTGACGTTTTCCGCATCTGGTTTCAATTTCAAATAATAACTGCCTTCTTTCATAGCTTTTGTATAAGAAGCAAAATACTTTGCCAATTCATAATCGTAATCGTTTTCAGATATTTGTCTTTCATGAAGTTTATCCTTAATTATTTCAGCTAACTTGTATATGTTATCAATTTTTACACTATATCTAAATGTTTCATAAAACACATTCCCCAAAATAAACACGGGCTTTCTATAGATTAAGGCTTCCCAACCAACAGTACTTGTTAGCACAATAACACCTTCGCTTTTTTTTATCAGACTATGTGAGTCTATCCATGGATCAATAAAGCGCACATTACAAAATTTTTGTATCAATTTGTAAAACGACATTTCTCTATGACCAAGTTTTGCATAGTGTTCTTTTACATATAAAACATAATCGCCCGGTAAATTTTTTGCAATAATTTCTATTGTATTTATTTGGTTTTCAAAGTCAGTGGCTTTTGTTAGTGTTGATGACTCAGGCTGAAAATGCAATGGAAAAAGTAAATACTTCTGATTTTCAAGTGGTTTCTTATAATACCTCTTTTGCATTAAGTATCTTAAGTAAAATTTCAACCCATTCAATTGAGTTACCGACTTCTTCCTTTTTACATAATTAAAGTAATCTTTTTTTTCAAACAATAAATAAAAAAAAGATTTTAGAAGCGACCAGAAATAAATTAGACTAAATTTTGGCTTTGCCCCTTGTACCAGCATATATTCCGGTTTAATGGCGGTTTCGCGTATTTTTTTTATATTTGATAGTGCCAAAGCTATATCATTAGTCGTTATAGTATTTCCTTGATAATGCGCATCTAACTCATAATAATGAGAATACTCGTCCTGTGTGAAGAGAAATTTATCATAAGTAAAATTGCGAGGCACACTAAATCCCAAATACTTACACTCATGCTTTTTGCAAATTTTAAGAAACAAAAATGCAGAAAACATAGCCACTTCTTCATTAATAAAGAATACGGGCTTTATATCATCAATAATCATTTTTATAAAAAAATAATGTAGCTTAATAAATTTAACAGAATCTTCATAGCAATACTTTACCAAGAAACGATCAACATAGTATAATTTCCAAAGGCTATTTATTTTATATGTTTCCTCTATAAATCCTAAGGATATTGAATTTAGTTTTTCATCATTGTCCCAATTCGATTTTATATAATTTGTCAAATCATAAATTTTGGCATCAGGAATAATGCTTTTAACCACACGCCCTTCTTCTTCGTTCTGAACAATATGAACCGAATTAAATTTTGTAATTTGTTTCGCGATGAGTGGGTAAAGTCTATTTTGCAAACTTCTAGAATAAAAAATAACTGTTTTTGTCATTAATTGTGATTCTTAAATACTATACCTATTTTAACTCATATAAATACTTTTACTGCATAATTTACTTGGTTTGGGGCAGCCTTTATTATGAAAACTATTTTTTTAGGGAATTATAAGTATAACATGAAATTACTTTATAATGTATCTTGCTGCTGATTCTTATCTAAATAATTCTTTTTAAGCAGACCTATTCTAATGCCATTAATATAATAACCATTGCAAAAATTCTCTTCTTTGAAATTACCTTCTACCTTAAATCCACATTTCTCAAAAGCCTTTGCAGAACCAATATTATTTTCATAATAACCGGCACAGAGTTTATTAAGGTTTAAAACCTTGAACCCAAACTCAATCACGAGTTTAATTGATTCGGTCGCAATATTTTTTCCCCAATAATCCTTATTACCAACTAGTAAGCTAATATCCCCTTTTCTGTGGTACCAGTTAATAGGTCCGAGTTTGATATTTCCAATATGCTTATCATTAGTTTTATCACAGATTGCAAAGAATATTTCATTTGGATTTCCATCTAATTTTGAAACATGATTTAATATATCTCTCTTCGAGCGCGGGAGATACCTGGTTTCTAAAAATTGATTAATCTCGGGATCATTTATCCAACTATAGTATTCATCATTGACATCTTCTTCTCTTACTTCCCGCAAATAGATTTTCTCACCGGTTAGGAATTTATTATACATTTCAAACCTCCTTTAATTTAATCTCTTGAATCCAGCATGACAAACAGGTCCTTCAAGCAATTCATCTATTCCTAACTGATTATCTTCACATCTTTCTATTACAGCAAAAACCTCATTTAATTTATTTAAGTATTCATCAATAATCGCTTTTGTATGAAAGATGCTTACGTAAACACTATTTGCGGCCAAATAACCCTTTTTAAGCATTTCTTGGGTTATCAAGGTTTTATATTTTAGATTATTATCGTAATTAAAACTGAAACCTGTCAAAGCAGGTAATCCAAAGATTTTTATCGATAATCTATTTTCATCAGCTATTCTTTGCCACATTTTACCAATATATTTTCCGGTTTCCGTAATATATTCCCAGGATTTTTCTCTTTTCATTACTTCAAGTGTTTTCAATGCTGCTGTTGGACCTATTCTTTCTGTCCAAAATGTGCTGCTAATAAAAGTTTTTTGTGCAGCCTCCATAATTTCTCTTTTACCAATTACAGCTGTAATTGCATAACCATTCCCTAATGCTTTTCCAAACATCGCCATGTCAGGTTCCACTCCGTACATCTTATGCAGTCCGCCGAACGTCTGTCTAAAACCCGAAGTGCATTCATCAAAAATCAACACAATGTTTTTATCAGTTGCTAATTTTCTGACTTTTCCTAAAAAATTATTTTCCGGGCCTTTATTTCTCGAAACCTCCATTTTAATAATACCAATATCTTGTTGAGAAACTAGCTTTTCTAATCCTTCATAATCGTTATAATTAAAAGGAAATACTGTGTTTTTTAGATTTCTGGGAACCCCGTTTGGTTGCAGACCGGGGAGCAAATGCCCGTCCAAATTAACATCATCCGAAAGATTTGCTGATAAATACCAATCATGCCAACCATGATAACCACAGATAGCCACTTTATCTTTTCCACAGGCTGCTCTAGCTATTCTTATTGCTATTGCATTTGCTTCACCACCGGAACGTGCTAATCGAACCATATCTGCCCATGGATGTAATTCCACTAATTTTTCTGCGAGCATTACTTCTTCCGGACAATTTAGTGTGGACATATTTCCATTTCGTACGGTCTGAATAACTGCCTCATCAACCTCATCATTAGCATATCCTAAAATATTTGTTCCAATTCCCATTATTGACACATCGGTATATTTATTCCCATCTAAATCCCAGACACTGCATCCTTTAGCTCTTGAATAATATGAAGGCCAATTTTCAGGCAAGAACATTTCCGGTCGTTTTGACAATAGCATGGTTCCGCCGGGAATTAACTTTTTAGCTTTTTTATATAATTCTTGTCCGGTTCTCATAATTTTAATTCACTCCTTGTCTTCTTTAAGTGATTTTTCGAATCCTTCGTTTCTTTTTATTGAAGAATTTATTTCTAAAAGTTTTTTGTTCCCCTCAAGGAATTGTATTACTTTTTTATAATCTATGTATAACTCTTCCTTAAAAAGATTTTCGAAAATTTTGGATAAAAGAATATAATCTTCATTATTATCAATAGTCCATCTCAGATGTTCATGGTTTTCCTCTGATGCGTAATTACCAATTCTAAACTTTTCAGGATGATTTCTTATAAATGGAGTTACATGTTCTAGTTCAGATTTTAATTTTGCATTAAAGTAAGCCTCTTTTAATGAATCAAAGCTAAAAACTTCCGCATCCAAACCGTCCGGGAATGTGGGGGGATTTGTGTTTGAGACATAATCATATTCTCCACTCTGATATTTTTCAATTACACTATCAACTACTTTGGGGTCAATTAAGGGACAATCTGCTGTAATTCTTACAATTATATCTGCATCACAGCTCCTTGATGTATCATAGAATCTCTTTAAAACATTATTAAGGTCTCCGCGAAAATATTTCTTTTGATTTTTAATTGCCCATAGTTCCAATTTATCATCAGAAGGATCGAGACTTGTGGCTAATATAATATCGGTCAACATCTTTGAATATGATAATTGATTAAAAACATGCCACAAAACCTCTTTGCCACATAACGGTAATAATACTTTGTTTGGTAATCTGCTTGAGGACATTCTTGCCTGAACTATTGCTACAATTCTTTTCATTTCAGTTCCAATTTGAAGGGATTAATAAATCTTGAGGTATTTCAATATTACCTAACTCTGTTTTTAACCTAACCATTAGTTCCTGCTCTATTTTATTACAACTTTCGTTCAGGTTAGATTTTAATTGCTTTTTATTATCGACACCAATTACCACTTTATCAACATATTCATTCTGACAAACAAAGTTAAGAGCAATATTTTCAATATTCCTATTAGATACATTACTAATTTCGTTTAATTTCCTTTTGAATTCTATGAATGATTTTAACTTTGCAGGAAGTGATTCAATCTCCATAAAAAATAACCCTTGCAAAAAAACGGATCTAATATGAATCTCCACATTCTTGTTTTTTAAAAGCTCAAAGTATTTTTCAAATCTCCTATCCGCTAAATTGTATGGAATTTGGATCAAATCAAAATAACAATTGTCTGCTAGAATAATTTCTAACTGCTCCGGATAGTAAATTGAAAAGCCTATTTTATACACTAATCCGGAATCCTTTAAGTCAACTAATGCACAAATAATTTTTTTGTCATTTAAGTAATCGTTAAAATCGTGAAGCAAATAACCAAAAAGGGAGTCGATTCTTAAATTGCTTAATGATTCCTGCAAGTGGTTTTTGATTGTCTCGGAATTTGTTCCTTTTGGTGCTTTGGATATTATTTTAATATTAATGTTACTATTTGCTAAATACTTACCAACTCTTTTTTCACTATTTCCATAATTATAAGCAGTATCTAATGTATTGATTCCATTTTGATTTGCGTAAATTAAAAGTTCTTGCAAATTTACGTCATCTAAAAGACCTGTATTATTATTTATACCGTAATTTAATCCGAATTGAACAGTACCTAATGCTAACTTGTTATTTTGCATTTCCTTTTGCATTTAAGCATTTTCCCTACTCAAATTGTCCCCATTCCAAAGGTGTGCCTTTTTCATATTCTTCTCTAAATATTTTCCCAATTATTTCTTTGTAATATTTAGGATGTAACCCATATCCCGGTCTGATTGATCTTACGTTTTTCTCTGTTATTATTTCCCCGGCTTTAACATCCTCTACTATGAACAGGGAACGGGCAAACACTCTGCTTTTTTCAACTTTTGGTGTTAATTCATAATTTACTTTTCCCAATGCTTTCTCCACATCCCTTATTGAATCCACCATTAGTTTGAATTCCCCTGGTTCCATAGAGAATGCGGCATCTGGCCCACCCAAACTTCTATCCAATATGAAGTGCTTCTCAACAATTTTCGCTCCAAGTGCAACAGCAGCAACTGCAACTGCATGTCCCAGAGTGTGATCTGATAGCCCTGCCACAACCTCGAACGTTTTTATAAGATGAGGGATAGTTAGTAAGTTTGCTTCCTCTACAGGCGCAGGATAAGAAGAAGTACATTTAAGGAGAGCAATATCATTGTTACCCATTCTCCTGCATGCATTGACCGCTTCTTCAATATCTGCTAAAGTTGCTATCCCTGTTGAAATAATCATTGGTTTTCCCTTAGACGCAGCATATTCAATTAGCGGAATGTCTGTTATTTCAAAAGAAGCTATTTTATACGCCGGTGCGTTCATTTTTTCAAGAAAGTCAACCGCAGTTTTATCAAATGGGGAAGAAAAACAAATAAGCCCTAATTCTTCAGCATATTTTTTTAACTTAGGTTGCCAATCCCAGGGTGTATAAGCTTCTTTATAAAGGTCATACAAAATTTTCCCATCCCAAAGAGTTCTGCTTTTAATCTGAAAATGTTCATTATTGCAATTAATTGTAATAGTATCTGCTGTATAAGTTTGCAGTTTAATTGCATCAACACCAATTTCTTTTGCTGCTTTGATAGTCTTTACGGCTATCTCAAAGTCCTGGTTGTGGTTTGCAGAAAGTTCTGCAATAATGAATACTTTTTTATCTAAATTATGATTCTGAATTACCATATTCTCACACACCATATGTATATTTCAGGAAGTGCTCTTGATTGATTAATTCATTCTCTTTATAAACAAATCCTGCCTTGGAAAAAATTTTTATGGATGATTGATTCTCTGGTCTTATCAGCGCAACAATGTCATTAATTGCATCGTTCATCCGCAGAAAATATTCTATTGCCATTTTCAAAACAATTGAGGAAATGCCTTTCCCCCTAAAATCAGGATGAATACTTATACTAATTATTGCTATTTTGGACTTAATTTCAAACTTTACTTGACCAATAAAACTATTTTCAAAAAAGAATAAAAATATTTTATAATTGTTATCACTTAATCTTAATTTCAACCACTTCTTATGATTTTCCCATTCGATAAGATTTTTATTAATTGAGTTTATTCTAACTGCCTCATCGTTAGAGAGATCGAATATAATTTGTGCATCGTCGAATTTTGCTTCTCTTAAGACAATACCTGGTACTATATCCTTCCCACTGTCTATAATCGTATTAGCTATTCTTCTGGCTCCCTGACCATTTATCACGCAATTAGGAAAATTGTTGTATATCATAAAAATATTTTCTGCCAATTTATCAAGTAATAGATAATCATCAAACCATAATTCATCTTTAATAATGTTATTTTTCAACCATCCATTAATATTGTTTTTCTGATTTTCGGCAACACCAATCGCAATCATGGGTATCCCTAGTCTGGTTAATTCATAAGTAGTCTGCCCCGCAGCTGTAATGGCTACATCAGTGTTAAACATAACTTGTAACATTTCTTCAGCGCTTAGTGTGTGATAATAAAAGATATTATCTTTATTCAGTTTTGGTTCAAAGAACTCGCTCACCACAACATGATAATTCAGACTTGGGAATTTTTTATCTAAAAATGAAAGGACTTTTGTAGTAAGGTTTCTAAAATCCTGTGCTCCAAATGTTATTAAAACATTTTTGACGTCACTCTTTTTTCGTTCTGGTGTCTCGGTATCCCAATATTCTTTTCTGAGCGGTATATAATCAACACCTAATAAAAATTCATGAATTTTGTTCTTTTTATATGGTAGACTGTCCGCGTTTATTGTTCCATTTACAATTATTCCGGGTGGGTAATCCAGTCTGATATAATCATCTAAATATACCGCCTTCTTTACACTTTCATAAATTTGCTCATAAATCTCAATTGGCGCCAGGTAACTGTCAACAATTGCAATATCAAAACCTTGTATATGTCTCAATAACTCGGCAATATTTTTTTGCCAATTAATTTGCAATAGATTAACATTTGGTATGAATTTCTTCCCTTCTTCATCACAATTTGCTATAAAAAGGGGGACTATTCCTTTTTCTTCAAAAGCTTGGGAAATTGAAAGGCAACGTGTTAAGTGTCCATAACCAGTGCCATAAATTCCTTCCGTTATTATTGCTACCCGCATTGTGAGATTGCGTTTCTATCTTGCTTTTGCTTTAATTTTATCTACTATAAACTCTAAATCAGATCTATTTAGATTAGGATAGATCGGTAGAGAAACTTCTTTCAGATAAAAGCTTTCTGCCACCGGATAATCATTTTCGGCATAACTAAAGTTATTTTTATAATATGGTTGTAAATGAACAGGGATGTAATGAACTTGAAGATTTATACCACTTTTAGCTAATTCATCAAAAAAAATGTGCTTTTTCACTTCCAATTTATTAAAATCTATAAGCAAAGGGTATAAATGAAATGCATGTTTATATTTTTTCGAATATTTAGGAACAATAAATCTTTCATCATTAGCAAAACTTAAGTCATAAAATTCAGCTATTTCATTCCTTTTTTTGACAAACTCATCCAATTTCTTTAACTGAGAAGTACCCAAAGCACATTGAAAGTCTGTAATTCTATAATTAAATCCAAGATGCTGCATCTCATAATACCAGGGTCCATCGTTTTTAATTAAGTGTTTTTTTTCCTTGGTCATTCCGTGTGTCCGCAGAATCTTTATATTTTCATCAATTTCTTGGTTATTAGTTAAAACTGCCCCTCCTTCACCGGTCGTAATGTGTTTCACGGGATGAAAACTCATATTTACCGCATCTGCATATTTACAAGCGTATCCGATATCCCCATCCATTTCAGCACCAAGGGCATGACAATTATCATTTACCAATTGTAAGTCATATTTCTTTGATAATTCCCTCAAGCTTTCCCAATCACATGGAAGTCCCGCATAATCAACTCCGATGACTGCCTTAATCCGCTTATTTTTATTCCGATACTCTTTAATTTTGTCCTCTAATTTATTCACATCTATTGTATAGGTTTGAGGATCAATATCCACAAAATCAGGCGTTGCACCGACATACAATATGCAGTTTGCAGAAGCAAGAAACGTTATTGGTGAGGTAATTATAATATCTTCTTTCCCCCATCCAAGCGCTAAAGCTATTAAATGCAAGCCGGCAGTTCCGTTTGCAACAGCCGACACATACCCAGCACCAAATTTAGAAGCAAGTTCGTTTTCAAATCTTTTTACATAAGGTCCTTGAGTTAACCAGTCTCCTTTTAAAACTTCGACAACAGCATCAATATCGTCTTGCCCTATTGTCTGTTTTCCATATGAATATGACTTATTCATTTAGTCACCGTAAATGATTTCATGACTTCCATCAATGTTTTGAATTATTAGTTCTTTTAACTCTTCCACAGTAAGAAATACTTTATTGTTTCCACTGTTGTAAGCGAACCCGAAATCACAGACTTTCCCTTCTTTTCCATTACTTTCTTTTCGAAATTTTTCAATATCCCATAGAGGGGTAGACGGTAAAATTACAAAATAATCATCAAACTCAATTGTGTTTAAAGAGTCCGTACTAGTAATCATTTCTTCATGAAGTTTCTCACCCGGTCTGATTCCAACAATTTTAATATGAGCATTTGGAGCGATTGCTGAAACCACGTCAAGAATTTTGTATGAAGGGATTTTAGGAACGAACAACTCACCACCCCACATACGTTCTAAATTTGTAATAACAAAATCAACTCCTTCTTGCAGAGTGATATTGAATCTCGTCATTCTGTCATCTGTCACCGGTAAAACACCATCTTTTTTTTTGTTTAAGAAAAATGGAATTACCGAACCCCTGCTTCCCATTACATTGCCGTAACGAACCACAGAAAATTTTATGTCGTGTTTTCCTTTATAATTATTAGCTGCAATAAATAACTTATCTGATGTGAGTTTCGTTGCTCCATATAAGTTAATGGGTGCAGCTGCTTTATCGGTACTTAGCGCAATGACTTTATGGACTTGATTATAAATGGCGGCATCGATGACATTTTGCCCTCCAAGAACGTTAGTTTTAACTGCTTCAAATGGGTTATATTCAGCGGCGGGGACCTGTTTGAGAGCTGCTGCATGAATAACATAATCCACTCCATCCATTGCTCTCTTTAATCTATCAAGATCTCGAACATCTCCAATAAAATAACGTAAAACATCATTAAAAGGCTTAAATATTTCAGATTCTTGCATCTCGAATTGCTTGAGTTCATCGCGACTAAAGATAATAATTTTCTTTGGTTTATATCTTTGTATTATTGTTTTTATAAAATGTTTTCCAAAAGAACCAGTACCACCTGTTATTAGGATCGATTTATTTGTAATCATTTGATTTTCATTCCTGTTTTATAGTACTATTTTTACATTTCTCGGAAATATTTTGCTGATATTTTTTTTAATAAATTCTTTAGTGACACCTAACATTTTATTTCCTTGCCATCTCTTAGCAATCAGTCCCAATAATCCCTGGTGTTAAAACAAAGATTTTACCGTGAAAATTGCTCAACAATAGTTTTCCATGTATCTTACTTAATAATTAATATTTAAATAGTGTTCTGTTATTAAATTATTACAATTTTTTTTTGACGGAGAAATTTGTACTTTATATTTCTTAATTCCATTCCGATACTTAGGGGAAATTCTTCGAATTGCATTTTAAAAAGCGCTTTGTGAAAATTTCGACTAATTTTTTAAATTTTTGCTTTTTTAGTTTTAATTACTACTTTACTCTTAATAACTTTATCTAATTCGAGAGCGATGAAAGACCCTAATCTCTTGTGGGCTTCATGATTCCAATGTCCATTTTTTTTTGTGACTTTCCAATAAAATGGATCGATTTCCTCATTAAGCATTTGAATAAAACACTGTTCCAAATTAATAAGTTGAATATTACTTTTTTTTATCGCCTCCAAGTACCTAGACTCTACTTTAAAGGCGGAACCTCTTACATTTATTAATAATAATTGTTTGCAAGTTTCGTTTGAATTCATTTTGCTTATTAAAGAAAATAAATCTAGTGTCTTTGAATTAATTTTGTAATCGTCAAAGTAATTTCTTTTTACTTCTGGCGCAAATTTATCAAAAATTAAATTTAATATTTGAGGTTCACTAACTTTTGAGTACCCTGAAAAAATAAATCTCAGTATATCTATCTGTTTAAGATACTCCACAACTTTTTCTATCGTTCCAGGATCATTGCATTCCTCTGTGAGACGGATATTTTTATTTAAAGATTCTTTATGTTTTCCTATAATACCGTCATTCTGCAAATCCAACTGATCTACAAAATATAAAACAAAATCAGGATTATATTTTACTATCTCCTGATTATATAAATAAACCATATCCTCAAACTGATAGCCCGAATAACCAAATCTTATAACTTGAGCCGAATATCCTAATTGCTTCAAATTAGATTCCAATGAATTTTGCACGTTATGTTTATCGAAAAGTTGAAAAGCTTGTATGAACGAGTCTCCGACTAACGCAATTCTTATTAGATTATTTCTATTATTTTTGAACAATGGATAATATTTTCCTAAGTAACCCCCGGCATTTATTTTACCCATCGTAAAGCCTTCATTTAGAAACAAGTATGTCGCTCCGGGTTTATATTGCTGTAATCCGTTTCCAGCATTTTTATATATATTATAATTACATATTTCTGCAAATTTTATAAAATAATTAAAGCCAACACCGGATAATAGGATGGCGATTACTAACAAAATTATTTTTCTTAATACAGCCATCTTAAAACTGAAAATAAATAAAGGGCATTGGATTCGATTGAAACATATACATAAGAATACAGATCCAACTAACCAAAGAGATTCCATATCGATATTCAGGCTTTAGTCGCATTAAAAATTCATGGTCTTTAAAATAGTACTCGAAAAAATCTATTACTAGGACAACAACCGAGAAAGACAGTGTTATGGATAAAACTCTTAAGTCGAAGTCTCCCCCCTCCCAATAAATAAACCTCTCAATAAAATATGAGGCTTCACTAAAGGTTTTAGCCCTGAAAAATAACCACGTAAAAAGAACAATAACATTCAGAAATATTACACGCAAAAGATATTTCCCAAATCCTAATACAGAATCATACTTGTAAGAATCAGCAATTTTTCTTTTACCCAGGAAAAACTTGTGAAGTGCCAGATAAATCCCATGCAGCCCCCCCATACAACAAACGTATAACTCGCTCCATGCCATAGCCCTCCCAGGAGCATCGTCAGCATTAGATTTATATAAGTCCTGCCTTTCCCCTTTCTGTTTCCTCCCAACGAAATATATAGATAGTCCTTTAACCAGCTTGACAGCGAGATATGCCATCTGCGCCAGAACTCTGTAATATTTGCCGATAAGTATGGCTGATTAAAATTCTCCATCAATTCAATACCAAGCCACTTTGCTGTCCCCCGGGCAATACTTGAGTAACCTGAAAAATCTGCATATATCTGAATAGAAAACAAAATAAGCCCCATTAACATTTCTGAAGAAGCATAGTACTGAGGTTGTGCAAATATCTGATCTACAATTCTTCCGGTTGTATCTCCTATTAATACTTTTTTGAACATTCCCACTGTTATTAATACAAAGCCTTGTTTGAATTGATTGACAGTAGGCGTTGGCATGTTTGCTATCTGGGGTAATAAATTTTTTGCTCTTTCTATTGGTCCTGCCACTAGTTGTGGGAAAAACGAAACATAAATTGCAAAGTCAAGAAATGATGAGGTCGGTTTTATTTCTTTTCTGTAAATGTCAATTGTGTATGTGAGGGTTTGGAATGTGTAAAATGATATTCCAACAGGTAAAATAATATTTAGGTGCAGATAATCCAACTGCAAACCAAATATGGAAAAAGCAGCATCAAAAGAACTTACAAAAAAATTGAAATACTTAAATAAGCCAAGAATCCCCAAATTGGAAAATAAACTTATATAAAGAAGATTATTTCTGGTTTTGGGATTCTCCGTAGCATAGATGTATTTTCCGGTAAAATAATCGATGACTGTAGATATTAATAAGAGTGCACAAAAACGATAATCCCAGTATCCGTAGAAAAAATAACTTGCAATTAGGATTACAGGTTTTCTCCATCGTACACTTAAAAAATAATATGCGGGTATTATCAGTGCAAGGAAAATTAGGAATATAAAGGAGTTAAATAGCATTATTACTTTTTCCGAAGGAATATGTTAATTCAACAAATATTTGTAATACCATTCTGCTGCCAGGCTAAATCCATCAGAGGCTCTGCAATTTGGCTCATATCTTAGTATTGTTTTGGCTTTTATAATGCCTACCGGTAGATGTGAAATATCTCCAAGCCGAATAAATCTGATAGACTGTTCAATTTTCGAAATTTTTATAGTATCCGGATAATTTCTCTTTTAAAAATTTGCCAATTCTGTTATGGTTATGTGGGAAGCACTAGAAATATTGAAACCCTTATAAAATAAGTTGTTTATTTGAATAGTTTATTCTGCAAAAGGTATTCTCATGGAAAACTTGTTTAACAAGATATTTCATTAAATGTGATCAAATAAAACCCTCAGCTCCGGTAATTAATATTTTCAATTCGTTTTCCTTAAATAATCTTAACAACTGTTTCAATATTGACTTCTCAATAATCTAATATCCCCAAATGATTGAACCCAATTCACTTAAAGCTCTTAAGTGTAGCATCTTTTTCCGACAGCATTATATCAGCTTTAATACTCCAGTCAATACCCAGATTTTTACTATTCCATAATATCCCGGATTCATGTTCTTTTGAGTAATAATTATCCGTTTTATAAATAAACACAACTTCCTTGCTCAAAGCCAAATAACCGTGCGCGAATCCTTTGGGTATAAAAAGCTGCTTTCTGTTTTCGTTGCTTAACTCGATTGAAAAGTGCTTTCCGAATGTTGGCGATTCTTTTCTTAAATCTACTGCAATATCCTGAACTCTGCCCAGAACAACACGAACTAATTTACTTTGTTCATAAGGGGGTATTTGGTAATGCAATCCCCTTAGCACTCCATACTGAGAAAAAGATTCGTTTTCCTGAACAAAATCAATTTTGCCTATTTCCCTTTCAAATTGGTCTTGCCTGAAACTTTCAAAGAAGTACCCTCTCTCATCTTCGAAAATGTCAGGTTCTATTATGACTAAGTCTCGGATTTCAGTTCGAGTGAATTTCATCTATTAAAAATGTATGATTATATAAAAAGTTTATAGGTCAAAAGAATAACCGCCGCAGGCGGAGGAAAAGTGTAAAAGTGGAACGGAGGAACGGAAAATAGGAATTAACCCCTTCATTTTCCTTCCAGAGATTTAATTAATCCATGTAACATTTTTCTTATATGCTTCACTTTTTCAATATATTTTTCCGTATCTTCAATATATCCCAACCTAAATGCTATTTCCAGTTGTGTTTCAAATTCAGATAATGAAGCATTTGCAACCCAAAGAAACTGTATAAATTCTTTAGTCCCTTTCCTACTGCTTCCTTCTGCTTTACCCCGTCAAATAAGATTTGAGTCTATTATGCAAGAACAATTTCCCATAATATGATTTAAGATATTTTTCTCTATGAACTGCATCTGCTTGCTTTAAACATGCCTCATAATAAATTAAAATCAATGGTCTTCTATTCTTTGTTGACTCAACCAATCCTTTCATGTGTTGCTCAAATCTTAGTTTTAGATTTTTCGTATAACCCGTGTAAAATTTACCATCTGATAAACTTTTAAAAACATATGTAAAATAAAAATCTTCCAAAATCTAAAACAATTTGACTGGGTGAATATTAGATGGAATTGAGACAATTGCTCTTTGGATTTGTGATGCCAAACCATATATTTCACTCTTAGGGAACTTTTCAGTCATTTTATAAACATCTATGACCAAATCCATACTGACTTTCCAGAGATCCAGGTCTTTATAACTCATAACTTTTCCTCTGTTCCTCCGTTCCTCTTTTCCTCTTTTCCTCCGTTTACGCTTTAAATATCTTTCCGTTCAGGATTCCTTTTTGCTTGAATGCATTCCTCGTATCTACTATCAGATTTGCATGCTTCTGGATAAAATCATAATCGTAATCATCATGATTGGTACTTAATAGTACCAGATCGTAGCTTTTAAGTTTTTCTTCTGTCAGTTCAACTGATTTCATTTGGAAATTGTACTTCCTTGTCTCTGGTAAAATGGGTATGTATGGATCATTATAATCCACTTCTGCTCCATGTTCCCTCAGTATCTCTATTAGCTTCAATGACGGGGATTCCCTCATGTCATCTATGTTCTTCTTGTATGCTGCCCCTAGTATCAGTACCTTCGAACCGTTCAGGGCTTTTTTGTGCATGTTCAGGAAGTGCATCACTCTCTCTACGACATAAAACGGCTGATATGTGTTGATTTCTCCTGCAAGTTCTATGAACTTTGTGTTTATCTCATATTCTCTTGCTTTCCATGTCAGGTAAAACGGGTCTATCGGTATACAGTGACCTCCCAATCCAGGACCCGGGTAAAATGGCATGAATCCAAATGGTTTCGTGTTCGCTGCCTCTATTACCTCCCATACGTCTATACCCATCCTGTCAAATACCATCTTCAGCTCATTCATTAAAGCTATGTTTATTCCCCGGAATGTATTCTCTACTATCTTCGCTGCTTCTGCTACCCTGGCTGAACTTACAGGCACTGTTTTTACTATTACCTGGTCATATAAGGCTACTGATAGTTCCAGACACCTCGGAGTGATTCCACCTACTAGTTTTGGTATGGTTGATGTACTGTAATCAGGGTTATTCGGATCTTCCCTTTCAGGACTGAATGCCAGGAAGAAGTCTTCTCCTGCCACAAATGGTTTAGGGTCTGCCTTTGGCTGGTAATTGGCTGCCTGTACTATGGGTGCCTGCTCAAACTTAGGCAGAAGTATCTCGTCTGTTGTTCCAGGGTACGTGGACGATTCCAGTACAACCAGCTGTCCTTTGCGTAGATATTTTTGTATAACGTCCCCTGTGTTTACTATGAATGACATATCCGGTTCCCTGTGTTCATCCAGAGGGGTGGGGACACAAATTATTATTGCGTCTACTTCCGGTAATCTTGAGAAATCTGTCGTTGATTTCAGCTTCCCGCTATCTGATAAAGGTTTTATTCTCTCTCCGGGAATGTGCTTAATATAAGAATTCCCTTGTGAAAGAAATTCTATTTTCTTAGGGTCAAGATCAAAGCCAATGACTTCAAATCCTTTGTGTGCAAATTCAAGCCCGAGTGGTAAACCCACATACCCTAATCCAATAATCCCTATTTTCACTTTTTTTGTGTTTATTAATTCTTTCGTTATCATATGTTTAGATTAAGGTTTAGACTGAGACTTAGATTGATGATTTAGTTTTAGTGAAAGGATTAACGTATTGAGTTCTTTCAAAATTTGAGATAATTTAACTTCAATTTGTGATGTTTGGTCTTCAGTAAAGTACTTTACTCTTCTCCCATATTCCAAATGACTTTGAGTTTCTGTTAAGGAACCTCTGCAATAGTAGTAAAAATTTATTTTATCAGATATCGAATTCCTTCCAAATGCTTCTGCCCCTATGTAAGATTTTCGCTGAGACTGAATTTAATTCGATTTTTTATATATCTTTTCCCATAGGTGGTTTTTAGATACTTTTCTCTTTTCAAAGCATCTTTTGAGCTATTACTTCCTTCAAAATATACTAATTCTAAAGGTAATCTGTACTTAGTTGATTTCGTTAATCCCGAATTGTGTTCCTCTAATCTCCTTCTCAGATCAGAGGTATATCCGGTATAGAATTTCCCGTCTGCTTTACTTTCTAATATGTAGACATAATAGAATCTCATATTCTTACATAGGGTTAGCACTCATACTCAAAGCAGACCTTCTAATCTGAGAAGTAAATCCATAATCTTCACATTTAGGCAATCCCGTAGTAATCTTGTATACATCCTCGCCAACTGCCATTGCCATCTGCCAAATAGGCATTTCCTTAAAACTCTTATACATCTTCTTCACTCCCTCTCAATCTCAACCTCAATCTAATTCTCAACCTCATCCTCAATCTCCTCCTCAACCTCATTCTCAACATCACAGGAGGTAAAGGTAGAGGTAGAGGCAGAGCAAGAGGTAGAGGTAAAGGTAGAGGTAGAGTTAACGTCTGCCAGAGAGAAACATCAATTTCATCAACTTAACAAAAATCCCTATAAACCACAGATTACCTCAGATTTTTTAACACCCGATTCTCACAGATTATTTCCCTCCCAATCTTCTCTTAACTTCCTATCCTCTCTTAACCGCTCCGATTGATGACTTTGTTATACTATTTCTGTTATTGTTTTGATAAAATTATGAAAGCTGCGCGATCTGGTGTTTTGTATATCAATGAACGGTGCTATTTCCCTTGCACTCATTATTTTTTGATAACCCGGAATTAATTTTTTTAATTCATAAGCCGGATTGCCTAATTCGTCCGGATTCCTGAATTTCTTTTTTCTTTGCTTTTG
>Ga0302251_1001189_pt1 | contig 17245 bp, 19 predicted proteins | sample AAG_RA_Gln_MG_FD_193534 | JGI IMG/M metagenome (GOLD analysis project Ga0302251, IMG submission 193534) | Enriched activated sludge microbial communities from anaerobic digester in WTTP, New Holstein, Wisconsin, United States - AAG_RA_Gln | ecosystem: Engineered > Bioreactor > Anaerobic >...
AGGATTCGAAGTATTTCCAAAATACGCTTAAGACCCGCGTGCTCAGGATTGTGCGGGATTACTGCGACTTACTGGATGCCGGGACAGAAGAAACCGAAGGGGAGGATCTGCCTGAGTCCAGTGAAGAGCTGCTGCTTCAGATGATTGGGATCTTCAGGAATCCTGAGGTCATAGAATTCTGCGGTCCATTAAAGGGTTGGATTAGCGGTACAGCGGCGGACTTCACCCCTTTTGTCCATGGTGCGCTGGTCAACGCAGAAACGGTCAAAGACCTGAGGTTTGACAGCGCCTGCGTCACCCGTCCTGTTTCAAGGGTGCTGCTCATTGAGAATAAGGCCAATTATGAGCATTACATCAGAAGAAAGCAGAATGAGGATGAGGTCGTCATTTATCACGGCGGCTTCTACAGTCCGGTGAAAGGCATGCTGATCTGTAAAGTCTATGAGGCGCTGAAGTCAAATGACTGTGAAATCCTGGTGGAACACTGGTCGGACATAGATCTTGGCGGTTTTAGGATCTTCAACCGGCTGAGGAAAAATATCATACCTTCGGTCAGACCGTTTCGCATGGATTTGTCCGCTCTCGAAGCCATGAGACCTTTCTGGCGTCCCATCAGCAAGGCCTATGCTATGAAATTGGAACAGCTGCTTGACGATGAGTCATTTGTCGAATTCCATGAAGTCATTCGTATGATGTTGAGTGAGAAATGCAAAGTGGAGCAGGAGAGTTTTTTGGTGCGGCAGGGAGAGGCGTTTTGACAAAAATGTCTGTAAGTGGGAAGTTTATTGAACACGAACGACCATCGGCAGCCGATGGTCGTTTTTCCGAAGTTTATAACTATATCTCTCAAATTCCGCCCAATTAAAATTTCCAAATAAGATTTTATCTGTTTCCGATATTTACAAAAATGATTTTAAATCGACCTCGAATAATAGTAATATCAAGGTTTTACGAAGAGCGATTCTGATGGATATCCGATTTGATCAGATAAAGTCAAACAGTAATGGCAAAGCAGGATTAATCACCGGTCGTTTTGAGCAAATAGGCGTTAATGATGTGTTTAATCAGTTGCTGACTCAACCAGCAGGATGGCCACCAGAAATACCTTACGGAACACTTGTAAAAATGATCCTGGTCAATATTGCAGATGATCATCATCCACTATCCGTGATGCATGATTACTTTGAAGATGTGAATCTCGAAGCCAATTTAGGCATTCGTGTGAATCTCGCTAAAATCAATGATGGCCACTTCGGTGGCTTCCTTGATCTGAGATATTCGCAGCATGCCCTTTTACCCTCTTCTGAGTTGCAGGGATGAAGACAAAGCCTTTATAAGAACGGGAACCACTAGAAGCTGCAGCGTCATGCCTGGAAGTCCTGTCAGCACAGCACTTTTCATATACATGACCGGATTCATTTGAACGGCGAACAAAGTCGTCGTCGCTACCGCGGCGATACCAAGGACAACGCGACCGACCAGCATGGAAATGACAAGTGCGGCATAAACATTCACGCGGTGTTTGTTGATCAGCCATGACATGGTCCATCCATAAGCGGCAAGTTCAAAGGCCATAAGAAAGGCGATTGGAAAAAGTGGCGGCATCCCCGTAGCAATAGAGCTCGTCAGCGGAGTAAGCGCACCTGCGATCAAAGCAATCCAAGGGTTGACAAAAGCTGCACCGACGAGAATTGGCAAATGCATTGGAAGAAATATGGTTCCGCTGACAGAGGTGAGATGAAAGACCGTTGGTACCAGAAGTCCCAACGCAATGATTAGCGCGCCACGGATCAAAGATTTTGTATGTTTCACTTTTAAATCCTCCAATTACTGTTATCTGCCGTTATCTGGTTAAATCTGTTTAAAAGTCTTATCATCTGTACTTTATTCCGCTTCTGATGCCTCGTCTTTCCCGAACCAGAGTGCCAGCTCTTCCCTTGTTGCGACTCATGGGATATTCTACGCCGTTGTTACCCCAAGAGTAACCATTGGAAAGGTGATCCACCGGGGGTACAAAAAACCCTGGAGAGATAATGTCAGGGGCTGATGAGATATGTGGGATTCCCTGAAGACCTATTTATTCGAGGAGCAGTGTGATCTAAAACCCCAAATTTAATCCTTAAAAAGCAAACCTATTTCACCGGAACATGAGATATCATTTCACCGCAAGAATCTTTTCGTTGCCATTTGTACATGAGTTTGCAGCGATTATAGGATGGTTTCAAACAAAGTCGAGTCTTGAGGCCTTAAATCAGATGTTTTTGTAGTAGTCATCAACCGTATCAAAAAACGCCTGGATGTTATCCCAACTTGAAAGTGGTGGGATATCGCAACCGGATGAAATTATGAAATTTGGATATTTTGCGCAGTCCTTAAGCAGACTAAGCGTTTCGGTTGTTATAGATTCAACGGTTCCGTTTTTAAATTGTTGTGAAGGTGAGATGTTGCCCATTGCAACAATATTTTCAGGAATATATTTCATCATGTCACGCATATCAATGGCATCTCCAAAGTGAAATGCGGTGGCATTGGTTCCCAAAATTGAATTTATGCTCGGAATGGTTGCGTTTCCACAGTTGTGGTATACTATCGCAAAATTCTCATCCTGGACAGCGTTTACGATTTTCTTCACATAGGAAGATGAAAATTCCTCAACTAATCCCGGTGATAACAGACCGGCTAGTGGTTCTGCCATAACTATACCGTTGGCGCCTGCAGCTTTGTAAGCTTTACTATATTCAATCAAAAAGTCTGTAACTTTTTCAAGGACAATATGGACCATGTCGGGGTCTTCATAACAATAGATCATAGCTTCTGAGACATCCATTAATCGGCCAGCCAGTGAAAATGGCCCTATCACGCCGCCAAATACAGGTTTGTCATTAATTGACTGCGCCGCCAGTCGGATCGCTTCAATGTAAACGCCTGTTCTGCCACTGCCGACATCGGGAATTTTTAACGCTTCTGCCTCTTCAAAAGTTGAAATTATTTTCCCAATAACGGTAGGTACTTCGTCATTGCAAAATTTAATTTTCGATCCGAAGGACTCGGCTTCAACAGATAAATCCATCATACTTAAAGCAGCAGCTGAGTTCACTTTCTCTGAAATCAGTTTCATACCCACTGCCTGCTTTTTACTGTCAGATATAAGATCAACAACACTTATATCAAGTAGTTGGATAGCAGGAAAAGACAAGACCGGTATGGCCTTCTTTGTGGGAGAAGCAATCATTTCTGAGAACCAATTTGTCATGTTCATAATGAGCCACCTCGTAGGTTTAATTTAGTTCTAATTATATTGATTGTTAATTTTTTATTGTAGAAGATTTGTTTGATTTTTTGTATTATTTTTAACAAATTAAATTAAAAACCGTCTGTTCCTAATTGTTCGGTCGGAATAGTGGGCTGAAACTGTGGACATTTTGAAAGTATTTGTCCGAGCCGTGACATAATTATATAATTCGGAGATAATATTGAGTAATGAAATTGTTAAAGGGTAGAAATGAGCCAGATTATTTAAAGGCATTCTGAATTTTCTGATATTTATTAAATTTTATAAATGAGATATGATGGTGTCAGGGTTTGAAAAGATGATGACACATTTATTTTTATAAATAGAGAATACGTATACTTATTATGGGGGCGCTGGCATGGTTAACAAAAAAATTGAGGAACGCAGAATTACTGCAAAAGATGTGGCGCGTCTAGCGGGTGTTTCTCAGCCTACGGTTTCACGAGTGTTTTCATCTGATAAAAAGGTAGCGCCGGAAACCTGTGAGAAAGTTCTGGCGGCTGTTCTCGAACTCGGCTATAAGCCAAATGCAATAGCTCGCAGCCTTACCTCTCAAAGAACGGACATAATTGGGATCGTCACTCAGTTGAGCAAAGGGTTTTTTCTTCCAACACTGGACATGATCTCAAGAAAATTGCAAAAAGCAGGCAAACAGGTTCTTTTATTTAACGTTGAGCCTGACCAGGTCCTGGATGATGTCATTTTTAGAGTCCTCCAGTATCAGGTAGATGGCCTGATCATCACAGCAGCGACCCTATCTTCTAAAATGGCAGATGTTTGCGCCCGGCAAGGAACCAAAGTTCTCTTATTCAATCGTTACATTCTGGGGACCCAAGTGAATGCCGTCAGCTCTGATAACGTAGAAGGTGGACGCATGGTAGCCAATTGCTTGTTGGATACCGGGCACAAGCGGCTGGCTTTTCTTGGCGGCGGAGAAATGGTGACAACCACGGTGGATCGCTTGAAAGGCTTTGGCGATCGGATTAGAGAACGGGGTATTGAGGATTTTATTATTGATTATGCCGGAGAATACTTCTATGATGCCGGAAGAAGTGTTGGAAAACGGCTGCTTGAAAGGCCCGACAGGCCGGATGCGATTTTCTGTGCAGGGGATGTTTTGGCGCTTGGCGTCATGGATGCAGCCCGCCATGATTTAGGGCTGAGGGTGCCTGAGGATGTTTCTGTGGTAGGGTATGATGACGTCGCAGTAGCATCTTGGCCGCCTTATGATCTCACCACTGTCAGACAGCCGTTTGATGAAATGGTGGATACCGGCATTGAAATGCTTCTGAGAAGTATTGAAAATCGAGATTCAGAGCCGGAATTGAAACTTTTTCAAGGAAAACTTATAAAACGTTCAACAGTGAAGAACCTTTGATTTAAATTCAATAGATCCAATTAATTTGACTACCTGCTTAGCAGGTAGTTTTATTTTTTTGGAGTGATTCTTAATCAATAGGGAAATACTACATTCTAAAAGTGGATAGATACCATAGGAAAATACGCCGTCAATCCTATTATGAACTTAAAAACAACTTGACACCTTTTGCTTTAAGTAGTAATAATAGAGTAAAGCATGAATGCGTATTCACGAATTAATCAAAATCAATAATTTTTACATGAAGTTCAGTTTTAATCCAGTTTTGCTGAGTAATTGAACAAAAATCGATTCTTTTCATCTTTACTTAGGGGAGTGCCCCTCCAGAACCGAAATTGACAGAATATTCAAACGAGCAAGAGGTTGTTGTGTTGTCAATCTAAAAAATTATGACGAGGAGAAATGACATGTTGAAGAGAAAATACTTGTGGTGGGACCAATTATCAAAAGATGAAATTCTGGCAGATGTCAAAGAGTGTGATATTGCGATTTTGCCTATTGGAGCCATTGAGCAGCACGGACCTCATTGCCCATGCGGCAGTGATGCCTATAACGCTAAGGGATTAGCAGAACGCATTGCTGAAAAGACAGGCGCAATGCTGCTGCCGCTTATGCAATATGGCGCACACCCATATCATCACTGGTACATGCCGGGAAACCTCCCGCTTTCCTATGAAACTCATATAGGGTTGCTATGTGATATTATTCGAGCCGCGTCATTTACGGGCTACAAGAAATTCTTTATTTTATCTGCACACGGGCAACTTTCAACAACGATGGTTGCTGTACATAAATTAGGTTTGGAAGGATTCTTCACATTATCTTGTCACTGGTATGATCTTCTGAGAGACAATCAAACAGTGCTTTCAACGCCAATGGTTCATGCGGACGAAGCAGAGACATCTTTAGCATTATATATGTATCCTGAATACGTAGATATGAGCAAGGCTGTGGATGATGGCGGAGAACCGCTGGTCAGCAGAGAGTTCGTAAGTCTGCCTGGTATGTCACCAAAACCCGGCCAGATGTTCTACTTCGAAGGTACAATGGCAAGACCTGAATACAAGGAACTGGAGACTGGCGTTATAGGCTGGGCAACAAGAGCGACAACAGAAAAAGGGGAACAAATCGTTACCCAGGCTGTCGACTACATAAGTAAAATCATTGAGGACGTAAAATTCAGATATCCTGTTGGAGTAGTACCACCAGTAAAATAGACAGACCTCTATGGGTCCATTTCAGCAACAAAGGTTGGGCAACTTAAAAAATCACGGTTGAATTTTGACAATTTTGAGGAGGCTAGTCAAAATGGCATATGAGTATTTGAAAGAAGCAAAGCCAGCTAAAGCAGAGGACTTAAGCGAACTTAGAGTAACGGTTGCGGACTTGATCCAACAGGTAAAAGTTGGCGGAGATCAAGCAGTCTATGAATTAGCAAAGAAGTTTGATAAGATTGATCGAAGAGCCCTCAAAGTGACGGAAGAAGAGTTTTACAATGCTCGAAAAGAAGTTCCGTTGACACTGAAAGAAGATATTAATTTTGGGATCAACCAAATCAGAAATTTCGCGAAAGCGCAGCGGGAGTCGCTGTCAGAGTTTGAAGCAGAGATTTACCCGGGCATTCACCTCGGACATAGATTAATCCCTGTTGAAAACGTGGGTACATACGTGCCGGGTGGACGTTATCCAATTTTGTCCGCAGCTCAGATGCTGATCGTACCGGCTAAAGTTGCCGGTTCCAAACGCGTTATAGCGTGTACACCTCCAAGAAGCGACGGAAAAGTGCATCCTGCGGTCCTGTATGCTGCTCAGGAATCAGGCGTAGATGACGTTTATTGCATTGGCGGCGTCCAGGCAATTGCAGCCATGGCTTACGGCACAGAAACGATTAAGCCGGTTGACATCATTGCGGGGCCAGGAAACAAGTGGGTCACCGAAGCGAAGAGACAGGTAAATGGGATCGTTGGACTCGACTTACAGGCCGGACCAAGTGAAATCCTAATTATTGCAGATGAAACTGGTGAAGCAGATATCATTGCTGCAGACCTTCTCGGGCAGCTCGAACATGATCCAAATGCCAGATGTTTGCTTGCTACGACGTCACGACAATTAGCTGTTGAAACAATCGCAGAAGTTGAAAAACAATTGAGTGTATTGTCAACAGCAGATGTAGCCAGAATAGCTTGGGAAAACCAAGGTGAAGCTGTAGTAGTCTCTGATCTGAATGAAGCAGCGCATGTCGCAAACGACTGGGCACCAGAACACCTTGAAATTCACACAAAATATCCTAAAGTGTTGTTGCCGAAACTCACAAACTACGGTGCTGCATTTCTTGGCGTAGAGACAGCTGAAGTGTTTGCAGACAAAGTTGCCGGAACAAACCATACATTGCCAACTGCGAGAGCAGCACGCTATACTGGCGGCGTTTGGGTGGGCACATTCCTCAAATGGCTGACACATCAGTGGGTCTCTCAGGATGGAATGAAGTTGCTTGCTGAAATTACGGTGAACCAGTCTACCATCGAAGGCATGGCCGCTCACGCAGAATCAGCCGCCATTCGTCTGAGAAAGATGAAGTAACAGCAGTCGAGAGTATACAGACTTAGCTATAATTCATCAAACGTACAAGGAGGCTGTGCCGCATGGATGTATGCACAAGTATGGTGTTGGAAAGAAAAGAGATCGAAAGCGTACTTGAAAAATCTGAGATCAGCACAACAGAAGAGGCCGTGGCATTTGCTGACGCACTGACAAAAATCATTTGGAACCACAATCAACTAGGGCTGATCTATGACTATTATGATGAAAATGCAGTTTATAAAGGTGCGTATGGCAAGAAGATCACGGGTCCTGACAGTGTTGTTCTTGAATTTTTAGCCATGCAGGCAGCATTTCCAAATTTGAGAGTCCATATTACTGAAAGTTTTGGCAGAGCACTTGAGGATGGTGGTTACGCTGTCTACCAGCGCTCCTATGCTGAAGGAACGAACTCCGGAACCAGCCAATATGGACCACCAACTGGGAATAAGCTGAACGAGAGCAATTCTATGGGCCAAACGGTCTACCAAATTCATAAAGTCAATAATAGGTGGAAGGTAACGGAAGAGGTATCGCTTCGCAGCGAGGAAGTCATTGAGAAGTTGCTGAAAAACAAAGCTTAACTACTTTAGACGTCACAACCTATCATCAAGGGTTTCAGTGAAGACTTTTATCGAATGGGGGGCCGGGATATGTTGCCTAAGAGAAATACAGAAGAATTTCAAAGATTGCTGGACATAGTCAAACGAGCGGATCTGCAAACGCCCGCTGATGTGGAAGAATTTTTTGTCGCATACACAAAATGCATTTGGGATTACAAATTAGTCGGTTTGATTTATGACCATTACACAGATGAAACCGTCATTCATGGCGAAAATGGTGTGAACATTGCCGGGATTGATGCTGTCGTTCATCATACTCTGGAACGCCTCTACACCTTGCCGGATATGAGGATCAATTTTTCCGGGATTCACGCCTCAAAGGTCAGTGATGATGAATTTAAGTTCATTCAAATGACGTATCCTGAGGGCACGTTCACTGGGCCGTGTCAATATGGACCAGCAAACGGGAAAAAACTCAGCCAGGATAATATCATGAATATGTGCGAATGCACTGTAAAGAAAATTGATGGCGTATGGAAAATAACCGAAGAATGGGGACTGCTTGGATACAAGAAGTTTCTGTCTCAGGGCAGCGCGAATTAATTCTAGCTGCAGCTAATAACCTTGTCAATAAAACAAAATGCAATTGAATAATCTCTGATTTCAGACGGCTTAGGCGTTCATTTAATGGAAATGTCACTCATTTGTTTCAACTGGCAAATAGAACATTACGAACGCCAAGCTGTCCTATTTTTTACATAAAAATCAGGTGAAGCGGTTCAGTGATTCATCTCTATGATCTAAGGAGAAAAATATGACACAACCTAGCCAGGAAATCAGTGTTGCAATTGTCAACTTCAGTGTAAAATCCGGTGATAAAGCAGCAAATCTCAAGAGAATTGGAGAATTTGTTGAGGAAGCGGCACATCAAGGCGCAAACCTGATCTTATTCCCCGAAATGACCTTAACAGGCTATGATTACTACATTGACGACTCAGTCAAGAATGAAGACAAACTTGAGTTGGCAGAGACTATTCCGGGAGAAGCTACTGATTATATTTCCGAACTGACTAAACAGCATAATACATATGCAGTGTTTGGCATGCCGGAACGGGAGAACGTTGGCAGCCGCATCTACAACTCAGCTGCTGTGGTGGGACCGGAAGGATTTATTGGTGTCTACCGGAAAATTCATCCTTACGACAAGGAAAATATATGGTGTGTAAAAGGTGACAAACCTTTTATTTTTCATACGGCATGGGGACCAATTGGTATTGGAATATGTTACGACACTTATCATTTTCCTGAACTAATGCGGTATTATGCCTGGAAAGGTTGTCGCCTATATTTGAATCTCACTGCTGTGATCAGGGAATCCGTTGTAAAAGACGCGTTTCATGAGGGCTATTTGACTTACTTAAAAAGTGGAGTCCTAATGAACCATATTTTTATAGCAAGTTCCAATCTGGTTGGCCTGGATCTTAAGAATACTTTTGGCGGTGGCAGCATACTTCTTGGACCTCAAGTTGTCAGTCACGATACAATTGCGTACAGCAGTTGTTATGGTGGGGATATAGATTGTGATTATGAGAGAATGTACGTTTCAAAAATTGATTTAACCTTGGCAAAGCGATCTATTTTTGAAAATAATCCATATACGGGAAGACCTGATTTTAGACCTGATTTATATTCAAATTTCAACGATTAAACCATTTATACCGGTTTGAATTATCTGAAAATTGTAATAATTATATTGATTAAACCAAACAAAAGCATTATAATGATGATTGAGAATACGTATTCAAAAAAGTTTCTACTTTATTCTAAATCAAAGATTTTTATTGAAGATTGAAAACGCATTGCTAACAACATATAATTTTTTATCAAAATATCGAATTTTATTACATATTGGTACGTTTTCTGTGAAGTATGACATCAAATATTATGATTTAACGTTAAGTGTTGATCTTTAGCTTAAGGATTTGGCATTAAATGGACCAAACTATTTGGCTCGAAGGGATCATTTGTTTTAATTGGGCAATATTGTTTTTTTTGACTCAAATAAGAATACGCATGCATTGCATTCTCTCCACATCTTTTTTTCGAAAGATTGATTTGAGCTTAGGAGGTATCAAGAAAAATGGCAAATGTGGTTTTGGAAAATATAAGCAAGAAATATGGCGATACCCTGGTTGTTGATAACCAATCCTTAGAGATTAAGGATAAAGAGTTTCTAATATTGGTAGGTCCGTCGGGATGTGGTAAATCTACAACACTTCGAATGATAGCCGGACTTGAGGAAATTTCTGAAGGCAATATTTACATAGACGGCCGGATCGTCAATGATGTTCAGCCAAAGGATCGCGATATAGCAATGGTGTTCCAAAACTACGCCTTGTATCCACATATGAAGATCTATGATAATTTGGCGTTTGCTTTGAAATTGCGTAAATATTCTAAGGCTGAAATTGATGAAAGAGTCAAAGTCGCTGCTAAAATGCTCTCCATAGAAGAGTATTTGAATCGAAAACCTGCTCAACTGTCAGGTGGACAAAGACAGAGAGTTGCGCTTGGCAGGGCGATCGTCAGAGAACCCAAAGTATTTCTCATGGATGAACCACTTTCCAATCTCGATGCGAAGTTAAGAGTACAGATGAGAACAGAGATTAAGATGCTTCATGAACGTTTGAAAGCCACAATGATTTATGTTACCCATGATCAGACAGAGGCTATGACTATGGGGGACCGCCTCGCGGTTATGAAGGATGGTATTTTCCAGCAAGTTGATACACCGTTGGAATTGTACAATCGGCCGGTTAATAAGTTCGTCGCAGGATTTATAGGTTCACCTCATATGAACTTTGTTGAAAGTCTTTTGGTCTTTGACCAGGGCGAGTGGAGTCTCAATATTGACGAGTTTAAACTTGTGCTTGATCAAGATAAAGTGACCGAAAAGATGAAGTCTTTTTCAAATAAGAGAGTCATTTTGGGAATCAGACCTGAAGACATTCATGAATCCAGAAGGGCGCAGAATCAGTCTTTGGGCAACCGGGTAATGGCTCGGGTTGAAGTAACAGAACCTATGGGGTCAGAAACCTTTGTGAGTTTGCGGGTTAATGATAAGAAGGTTCTTGCGAAATTAACCAGCGAATTCAACGCTGCTCATGGAGAACCGTGCGAACTTTCCTTCGATATGTCGAAATGTCATATTTTTGATTTGGAAACAGAAGAGAACATAAGCCTGAGATAGTCAGCATTTAAAATTGTCTTCCCAAATTTTCAACCTCAGAGAATTGGATTGAATCAGGATCCCATGTCCAATTCTTTGGCAGTTCATAGGCACAATGGTTTATTGGTAATTGAGTCAGAAAAGTAACTGAATCTTATTCAGGTTAGAAGAGAGGTGGAGAAATAACTATTATTTTGGGAGTAAGAGAATGATCATAGGAGGGGAAAAGTAATGTCGAAAAAGTTGTTAGTCTTCTTTATCATTCTAAGTTTAGTTCTAACTGGTTGTAGTTCGCAAGTCGCTCCTGAAGTCGCTGCAGAGAAAGAATTGGAATATATTGATTATAATCTGCTGGCAGGGAAACCTTTTGAAGGCGAAACTATCAAAATCTTGAGTACTGCCGGTACTGTTCCTCAATTTTTAGCGATTAAGAATATGACGGCTGAATTCACAGAATTAACAGGAATTAACGTAGTATGGGATTATGTGGCATGGGATGCTTTCCAACAAACTTTTATGACTGAAGCCACTGCAGGTGCAGGTACATATGATCAGCTCGTCTGGATTGATGCATGGGGTGCAGGCGCGCAAAACTATCTCTTGCCTTTAGATGAATATATTGCTCGAGACAATATTGATATGAGCGATTATCCGGAAGGTTTCCTTCAAACTGTAAAGATTGGAACAGATAATATTTACGGTATGCCTCACCGCGGCAACGGACTTATTCTGTTCTATAATAAAGCGATCTTTGATGAGCTTGGATTACAGCCGCCTGCAACTTGGGATGATTTCGTCACGGTTTCTAAAGCTGTAGAAGAAGCAAAAGGATTTAAAGGCACAGCGCTTCCTTATACCATTAGTAATGGCCAGAATCTCATGGTTTGGTATGGAATGTTGTGGGGCAAAGGCGGAGATATCTTCAATGAAAATTGGGAGCCTGTCTTTAACAGCCCTGAAGGCGTAGAAGCAACTCAAGACTATATCGATTTCTTACTCAAGGATAAAATCATACCTGAAGGTGCAGTCACCTGGACCGAGGGAGAAACAGTCACCGAATTGCTTCAAGGAAGAAGTGCAATGAACGTCACTTGGTCTTGGCGTTATGAGAGCATGACTGATCCTACACAAGCTGTTGAAGGCGTACTTGGCAACATTGCAATGGCTCCGGCACCTGTATATCCAGGTCAAAAGGAATCCGTCAACTACGCTACAAACTTTGCAGTCAGTATCTCAAAAGATTCCAAACATAAAGACGCTGCCTGGGAATATATGAAGTTCATGAATAATGCAGAAGTTGAAAAGCGTCTGGTTATGGACAAATCCAGCCCTGAAACCAGCACTGTTGTGACTATGCACTCATCAAACCTGTTGGATCCGGATATCAACGCACTTCATGACGATTTGCAGAAAGTTACCTATGAAGTTCTGAAGACATCCAGAGCGCTGCCTATTACGCCTATGTGGCTGCAGGTTCAAGGTGTTTTGGAAGTCGCTATGAATAAAATGGCTTCCGGTGAGCCGGTTCAAGCATCACTTGACAGCGCTGCTGAAGAAGTAAAAGGTATTATGGAGCGCGCAGGCTACTATAAGAAATAAGACCTATTCAAAAAATTCAGTGAAGCACGGATCCGTGCTTCACTGAAATAACAATTGAAATTTATGACTGACAGAGAACATAAACGTCCAATAATTGGACTCTGGCACCAAGGCATCTCTGATTGGAGGTACATAAGTGAGTGAGCTTCGACCTAAAGCAATTAAGAAATATCTGATTTTGCTGCCTGCACTGATAGTGATAATACTTACTTCGACCTATCCAATACTGTATTCATTTTGGTTGGGCTTCCAAAGATGGATGGTTTGGGAATCGCCAGCACCATTAGGATTCGTAGGCTTTGATAACTTTATCCGTGGATTTGCCGATCCTAAATTTCAAGAGGTCGTTGGTACTACTGCCCTATATACTGTGATTTCAGTTTCCATGTCAGTTGGAATAGGTCTCGGGATCGCAATGCTGCTTCAAAAATCCGGGAAATTGAATACCGTCATAAAAATGTTTTTGATCTTTCCGTTTGCAGTAAGCCCTGCACTCAAAGGTTTTACATTTAAATTTATGCTTAATCCTTCATTTGGCATTTTAGACAGATCAATAAAATATATTTTCCCGTTCTTAGAAAACGTGGTGTGGTTGAATCATCCTTTCTGGGCTCTGTTTTGGCTGGCAATGTCCGAAGTATGGGGCTGGGCACCTCTGGTTGCTTTAATGTTTCTTGGTGCCTTGGGCTCGATTTCACCTTCAATATTTGAAGCGGCAAAACTCGATGGGACCAATAATTTTCAACTCTTTATACATATAACACTGCCTTTGCTTAAGCCAGTCATTTTGGTAGTCACTTTACTCAGAACCATTTTTTCACTTAAAATGTTTGATCAAGTCGTAACTATGACAGGTGGCGGACCTGGCTCATCGACACAAGTAATTAACTACTTCATTTATCAGACAGGATTTCGCTTTATGGATATGGGATATGCAGGCGCTTTGGCTACGACTCTGGTAATTGTGATGACAATCATTGCGTCAATATATGTCCGTACTCTTAATGGTAAGGAGGCGTAGTTATGGAAGCGCCGCAAAAGGTATTAATGAACACTAGAGTGATGCATAAAACCAAGTCTCGAATCTCTGTAAAAAATTATGCTTTTATAATCTTGGAAAAAATGCTTCAAATAATGGTGCTCTTGTTTGTTCTGTTCCCGATCGTCTGGATTATTCTCACCGCATTCAAGAGCTCCACAGATGCCTATTCGACAAGTCTCTTGTTTAAGCCGACACTTGACAATTTCAGAACTATAATTGCGCCACCTTACAGTGTGGGACCACTCTTTCGAAACAGTATAATAATTTCTTTCGCTACAGTGGGCATTGCAATACCTCTCGCAATAATGGCGTCTTATGTTTTTTCCCGGTACACATTTCGCGGCAGCAACAGTTTATTGGTATACATACTCATGACGCAGTTTATTCCAGCCGTCGTCATAGTTATGCCGTTTTATATGCTGTTCAGAAATTTGGGTATGCTGGATACTAAGGCAGCACTCATTACAGTCAATTTATCAGTTGCTTTGCCGTACGCCATATGGCTGCTTAAAGGCTTTGTGGACGCCCTTCCAAAAGAAATTGAGGAAGCGGCATTGATAGATGGCTGCACTCAGCTGCAAATGTTAAGACACGTTGTTTTTCCGCTTATTGCTCCCGGAGCCATCACCACCGCCGGCTTTGTGTTTGTCGGTGCATGGAATGAATTCCTTTACGCCATGATCCTTTCGAGAACGACATCTTCAATGACGCTGACTATTGGCTTGATGAATACGTTGGGTCCAAGAGGCGTAATCTGGGAATACATGTCGGCCGTTGGCTTGTTGGTCATGATTCCTGTCTTCCTGTTGTCTCTGACCATTCGTAAGCATTTTGTTCAAGGGTTAACTATGGGCGGCGTCAAATAACGTATCAATTAGAAATTTCTATAGGGCACAATAGTGTAAACATTATCTTGGGAAGATGGTCTCTTTAAACGCAGGGGTCATCTTCTTTTTTGCGTTTTTGAGCATATCAAACAGCAAATAACTGCAGATCACAATTTAGCACTGCATCAGAGAGGTTTTAAAAGGCGATCAACCTTCCCACTTCCGTGAGTCTCAGGTGGGCGCGCCTCAGAAACTCCTGCGGAGTGCCAACGCGCTCCTCTTCTGTGGGGCCTACTTCCATGGTCAGGCAGCCGCTGTAGCTCTTAGGAAAGGCGCCGGTCAGCGCATTCCAGTCAATCGTGCCGTGGCCGGGCAGCCAGTGACGGTCCTCAGCGCCATCGTTATCAGAGAGGTGAGTGGCCGCCAGTCGACTCCCGAAATCCTTCAGGAGATTAAAGTCACCCCGGTCCGTTAGCTGATGGTGCGAACTGTCAAAGCAGAAGCCCAGCGACGGAGACGAAATTGACTCAAGTATGAAACGAACACGGTCGTTATGTCGGGTGTTCTCTACGGCAATCGTCACCCCGAGTTCCTCTGCGGTTCGCGTAAGGGTTTCGAGACTCTTTAGCCCTTGGTGCCGGGAAACCTGAGAATCCTGTCGGTCGCTCAAGTGCATGACCATTGTGGGAATCTGGTGTAGCGCGCAGTCGTGGAGCCATGTCAGATGGCTGTTGACGACCGACGCCCGCACTGAGTCATCCTCAGACCAGAGGGCATCTGAGTCGTTGAAAGGAACATGGATATTCTCCAGCAACAGCCCTGCTTCCCGAACCAGACGCGGCATGTCCTCTTTCTTCACGGGATAGGGCATGTCCTCGCTTTCCCACCAAAGAGACGTGGCCTCAAAGCCCGCCTCTCTGATCAGGCTGATCCGTTCTTCAAACGGCATCATAAAGCCATACCATGAAAAAATGCCTGCTTTATGGTTCATAGTGACACTGCTCCTTTTCGTGGGGTATGATCCTCTTAATGTTTGACGTTATTCACATCAACTTGGCTCATACGTACCCAAACGGAGGCGCGCTTATCAAACGAGAAGAGATTAAGGGACAGAGGCCTGCCGATGGTATCTATAAGTTCAATTTGCTGCCGGGTGGGTAACTATAACCCATAGCCATTTTGAATTTATTCGAATTGAGGTGTCAACAAATGAAACAGTGGTATGAAACGTTATTCGAAAACTATGGCAGCCAATATGACCTGGAGCCCTTTGCTCAAGGGACCAGCGGGGAATGTGACTTCATAGAAGCTGAATTGGGTTATGACAAAAACAAGAAAATCCTGGACATTGGCTGCGGGACAGGACGGCATGCTATTGAGCTGACCAGGAGGGGCTATTCGGTCTTGGGCGTGGATCTATCGGAGTCCCAGCTTAGGAAAGCCAGGGAGAAGGCAGAAACAGAAGGCCTTGACGTCCGATTCCGCAGGGAGGATGCTCGTTCGCTTCCTTTTGAAGGGGAGTTTGACATGGTCCTGATGCTGTGCGAGGGCGGCTTCCCGCTCATGGAGACGGACGAAATGAACTTCGAAATTCTAAAGAATGCCGCCAAGGCGCTGATGAAGCCTGGCAAGCTGATTTTCACCACATTGAACGGATTGTTTCCGCTGTACCACTCCATTGACAACTTTCATGAAGAGGTCCAGAATCAAGGCGAACCGGGAGTTGGAGGCGCGCGCTATAAAAGTGAGCACTTTGACCTTATGACCTTCAGGGATATCAACGTCACAACTTTTACGGATGATGACGGGGTTGATCGGCAGCTGGCGTGCAATGAGCGTTATTATGTACCGCCAGAGATCACTTGGCTGCTCAAGAGCCTTGATTTTACGAGTGTTGAAATTTTTGGCGCAAAGCTGGGCGCGTTTTCAAGAACGGACAAGCTTACGACTGAAGACTTTGAAATGCTGGTAATAGCTGGTTTCGAATGCGAAGACTTCAAGTAAACAATTGAACTGAAGATTAAAAGGTTTCTTGATGTGACCATCGGCATCCCGGTGCTGTCTGTGGACCACAACGGCAGCGCGCCGTGGCCGGAGGATATTGAGTTTGATTTAATTGAACCACTGAAGATGCTCTTCAAGGATGAAGTACGTGAATGTGGTTTAGCTCTGGGGCTACCGAGGAGTATGGTGTTTCGTCAGCCGTTCCCGGGCCCGGGTTCTTGGGGTCCGCTGCATAGGCGCGATCACGCGTGACCGACTAGAGGCCGTCCGCGAGTCAGATGCGATTCTACACGAGGAGTTTGTTAAAGCTGGTCTCGAGGGTTTGAAACTAAAATGAGGGAGCGGGTAGAAAAAACGAACTTCTCAAAAATGTACCTGGTACGCAGAACGAAATTGAAGAAGTTGTTTTTGATGAAATTGAATGATTGCATGCTTTTCAAAATTGTTTAACGTTATTGTTCCGGGAATCGTGCCAGGTACGGAACTGAGAATACGTACTTACGTGCCAGGCTATGAAATTATTTTAGGACCAATTATGGAAGATGATACAGTGACGACGATGATGCAAGTCGCCGGTCTTGGAGATTATTTGCCGGTTTATTCCGGAAACCTTGATATCATCAATAGCGCCGCGATAAATATTGCTGAGGCCTATGCAAAAAAGTTGATGGGCGGTGAACAGATTGTCTAGAATCTACTTAACAGATACGACGCTTAGAGATGGAAGCCATACC
>Ga0302251_1001192_pt1 | contig 17237 bp, 15 predicted proteins | sample AAG_RA_Gln_MG_FD_193534 | JGI IMG/M metagenome (GOLD analysis project Ga0302251, IMG submission 193534) | Enriched activated sludge microbial communities from anaerobic digester in WTTP, New Holstein, Wisconsin, United States - AAG_RA_Gln | ecosystem: Engineered > Bioreactor > Anaerobic >...
AATGGCTATGATGTCAGAAGGGGTCATTGCAGTTCCAGTGCGGATTTATGAGAAAGACAAATTAGTAGCTATCCTTGCAGACATTCCAATACACCCACAGATATGCTATGAAGTGTCTAATGCCATCCTTGACTGGCTCACTCCCTTTAAGATTTCAGAGGTAATTACTCTGGCAGGTATCATTACGAATGAACCTGAAAAACGCGTTTTTGGTGTAGCAACTGATAAAACTCTCCTCGACCGGCTAGGAGAATCTGCGATAAGACTTCCAATAGGCAGTATTTCTGGTATCGCAAGTAGTTTGCTAACCGAATGTAAGATTCGGGGGATTCCCGGAATTGGACTACTGGGTGAGACAATTAATGCACCGGATCCAAGAGCAGCAGCAAAAACTATTGAAGTCCTCAATGCATTGTACAATCTTGGAATAGAAACAACGGGACTCATCGAACAGGCAGAAGAGATAGAAGCACAGATGCACAGACTTGCAGAAGATGTCCAGACCGCTGAAGAACAACCGGTCAGGAAAGAACAGCAACTGCCAATGTATGGGTGATAACCATGGAATGTATTGCACTCACAGGGATTTTTCCCCAGGTTATCGATGAACTCAAAAAAGGAATTCCACGGACAGTTGAACTTACCAGTGCCCATAATGTGATATCACTTGCACAGGTAAATCCAGGTTCCCAGATATTCATGACAACCGTGGATTGTGAAGATCTCTCTGTAGGAGACTCAGGAATTGTAGTCGAGATACTATCGGTTGCAATTACTATGAAACATACCGTTGAATCGGGACATGGTTACCATATCATGGAGCGCGAAAAATTATCAGCACGGTGTAAAGTAAAATATCTTTCAAACTCAACCATTCGTGCTAATGTTACCAGGTGTTCCATAACCGAGCCAAGAATCGTCGATGTTGTCAGGCCGGTCGCCTTTCATGCAGGGTAAATAACCCCTCCCTCATGTTTGATTGACACGCTACTATTATCAGGTATGGATGTAAACAAAATAAGGCACATCTTTTATGGGCCTGTGGCTTAGCCAGGATATAGCGTCGGGCTTCTAACCCGAATGTCGGGGGTTCGAATCCCTCCAGGTCCGCTAATTTTTTTTAAAAAAAAGTTCAGGATTATATCATCCTGCTTATGTGAATTACCTCATCATAGAAATGATACATAGTGCCATCTATGAATGAGACGTCAGCATATACCCGATCCATACAATTGTTTGTAGCTCTGAAATTTATCTCATCACCAATACTGTGACCAAGATCCATAGTCTCTTTTGATCCATCCGGACCTGTCCGGGTAACCTGTAAAGTCTTGATCATGTTTTGACCAAATCCTCCTCGGAACTGGACCTCAATAGTACTGATATCAGGGTTTACCTGGATGATAACAGACTTGTTAAACGGAATTTCCTGTACTGGGTCTGGTTTTAATGCAGGAGAGGCTGCTATCTCAGCGCACGGATCTATTGTTTCTGAATAGTCTGCTGGACATATGCCCCGGATGTATTGCATTTTTTCATTTAGAACAACGTAACTCATTCCATTTTTAAAATAAGCAGTTCCAACAACCTGATCACCACACCCTGATCCTCTCAAAGTAACAAAATCTCCAACAACATTTCCAATGGCTCCTGAGTCCTTCGAACCATCAGGATGGATTACATCGACCTGAATCTCCTTTAGCAGACTTTGTCCATGACCCCCTCTAAAAATTGCTGTTGTATACATCCCTTCCTGATTGAGTTGAACAGATACTGTCAGGTTAGCGGGGGGTTTAACAGTCTCAACAGGTATGGGAAAAACACCGGTTTCAGATGTTCCTGACGAAAAGCCAGTGATTATTGTAACCAGAAGTGCTCCGCAGAGGACCCATTTCAATGTTCTCATATGAAGAGCCATATGAGAGAATCCTACTGCTACCTATTTCAAGATTTTGAAAGAAAAATGTGGGATGATTCCCAGGTAATCCGGTTATTCAATGATGATATTCTGAATATCGTGTTCACGGAGAGCGAGCATTTTTGTTCGGACCAGGTTTTTTCCTGATTTCCCGATAGCCCGTCCCCGATCTTCATCCCGGATAACAACATGAGCAATCTGATCCCCATGATAATCTGAAAACTGTACCTCTTTCACTTGAGCCGGATGAAAGCAGTTCCTGATGAACTGGGCTGGATCGTCAGAATACTCCACTGCCTCTATCCTTTTACCGAAGGATTCTGATGCCTTTTTAATATTGACGCCTTTTTTCCCAATCGCATATCCCATATCACCGGGATTTACTATGAAAATGAGACGATCATCTTCACCGTCATCAATAACATCGCGACTTCCTGCCCCGGTGATTTTTTCAAACTGGGCGATAAGTGCGATTGTTTCTTCATTCAGGACTACTCCCATGCAGCCTCGTTACCGGGAAAGGGTAAGAATGTCGGAGTCACCGGACTCTTCAATTGAGAGTGCGCTCACCATGAAGGGTTTACCACAGGCACGACCAAGCTGGACGCCAGATCCTTCATAGGTATAAGTCTTTACTCCGTCTTTTCCTGTAAGATAGCCAGCAAAATCAGCAGGGCAGTTTGCCGCAACTACTACAAGTTTTGCAGATCCCTTCTCAATGCTGTCCTTTGTTTCATTCTGACCGAGGATTACTTTCCCCGTCTTAATTGCACGCCTGAGCGATGTATTGAAATCCATATCAGATACCCCTATACTTTCTGCTTTACTACTAATTTAACATCCCCTGTTCCGAGCTGGATGGGTTGACCAACAATAACATTTTCAGTCACACCGCAGAGGATATCAGCCTCATGAGCTACTGCTGCATCCAGGAGATGGTTCACGGTCACTTCAAATGCGGCACGGGAAAGAACTGATTCTTTTTCTCCGGCAATACCGTGACGTCCGATCTGCTTTACTTCACCTTCCATGCACATCATATCTGCAACCAGCATAATGTGGCGCACATCAACCATGATACCCTGTTCACCAAGGGTTGCAAGTGCTTCATTGATGATGGCGTTTCTGGCTGCTTCAACTCCCAGAACTTGTGAAATTTCATTAATGTTGTTTGTCCTGGTCCTGGTTGTATCAACACCCCGAATCGCAAACACATCTTTCAGGTTGGAACCTTCAGTGTAGAGGATATATTCCCCAGACTCTTTCCTGACCACCACACGCTCGATGTCATCAATACCCTGGACAATGACATTTCTCACATGTTCTTTCAACTGGAACAGGTTCTGATAGCTCCCCCGGTCCTTTGGAAGGAATATGAGGAGGCCTTCAGATTCATTGGTCTCAAAGTCAAAGTCACGATAGTGCCTTCGTTCCTTGATCTTCTTAGGTCCTATCTCCAGGATCTCCCGGACAGAGATCTTTCTTTTCTCACAGACAGCCTTGTTGACATGAACCACGATCTGCATGTTTGCCATATCGGTGGTAATGTCTCCAAACTCCTGAAGCGGGGCAGCCTCAATCTGCCAGGATACCTGCCGAGCTTTGTCACGGTCGGTTGAGTACCCCTCACGGAGGTAAATGGTCATGGTTGGTGTGGAGGGTTCTTTCCTCGCATCCATGATCTCAATCAGACGGGGAAGTCCTAAAGTAACGTTAATTTCAGCGACACCCGCGTAGTGGAAGGTACGCATCGTCATCTGGGTGCCAGGCTCACCAATTGACTGGGCTGCAACAACACCAACCGCTTCACAAGGCTCAATTCGGGTATGCTTATACTCCTTAACCATCTGGGCCAGGATTTTGGAGTAATGCTCATCGGTAACAATCCGAGCTGGTTCATTCAGACCATCTATCTCTCTGGCGATAATGATCTTGGCAAGGGTCGTGTTGGTCCGGTGCGGGAGGCCGATTGCAATCAACTCAAAAAACCGTTTTGACATCCGCTGGGTTACCTGTGGATGCTCTATAAGTTCATTGAGAGAAGTGAGATGATCCCGGAGTAATGCTCGGAATTTATCTTGCTCAAACCGGTTCAATCTCTCAAAGGCTGTAGCGTCGACCCAGTCAGGGATCTTGATCTCTTCTTCAGGAACAACCTTCCTGACTGTAAAGACTTCCTGCTCCATATCAGCCGGAAGCGGGAACGTCTCCATAATCCAGTCTTCAAAATCTCCCTTTTTAAGAAGATCAGTCAAAAAGACCGTATATTGTTTTTGGGTCAATCTGAAATTCGGATTCTCATCCCGCTTGATATCCTTAATCCGATCCTTGAGTATCTTCTCGATCCGCTCAGGGATAGATCCGATCTTCTCTATCGTCATCTGGTAATCAGAGAAGTGTTCCCTGACTTCCATGGCTTTTTTATCAAGGGTGGTGAGCCGTGGACGAGCTGTCGGAGTGATAATGGTCTGGGGAAGAACAACCTCCTCTTCATCATCAGATGAGGTAACAAGAGGAGTAAAACTATCCATCAGCCATTCATAGAATTTTTCTGCATGGATGAGATCTTCCATCTTTGCGATGAACATCTGGTCATCGATGGTATCTTCTGCCTCCTCATCCTCTTCCTTCATCCGGTACTCTACCATCTCGATGAGAACTTCACGAATGTGTTCTGGAACATCATCCGGAAATTTCTTTTTTACTTTATGTTCATCAAAATAGCGGAGTACCGCTGCTGCTGCTTCGGAGGGGATATTCAGCTCTTCCATTAAATCTCCTCCTTGAGGATGTTACTCACAATTCCTTCAACATCCACCGGTTCACCAAATGAACTCTTCATTGGATCAGTTGAGTCTTCACCATATTCGAACTGGATAATTCTTCCTCCGGTGGTTCTGACGGTCATATCATATGCGACTTTCAGATCCTGCAATGCATTAATCATCCGCCGCTGGAGATAACCAGACTGTGAAGTTCTGACTGCAGTATCCACAAGACCTTCACGACCTCCGATTGCATGGAAGAAGAATTCTGTCGGGTTCAGGCCGGACTTGTAACTGTTCATAACAAATCCGTGAGCCATTGCCCCCCGATCATCTTTCTTAAAGTGAGGGAGAGTCCGGTCTTCGTATCCTCTCATGATACGCTCACCACGAACTGCCTGCTGACCAACACAACCGGCCATCTGTGTCAGGTTCAGCATAGAACCTCTGGCACCAGAGACAGCCATGACAACCGCAGAGTTGGACAGACCAAGATGTCGGCCGGCAATCTCTCCCGTGTTATCACGAGCTTTGCCGAGCACCTGCATGATCTGCATCTCAAGGGTTTCTTCCGGAGTACGGCCAGGCATGGGCTCTAGCTGACCGTCCTCAAAGATCTGAATACGACGCTCAACGTCCTGAGCAGCACGTTCAAGAACCTCCCGTATCTGACCGTAATCGCTTTTTGACAGATCTTCATCATCAATCGCAAAGGTAAATCCGTCATGCATAATTGCACGGATAGACAGCCGGGTCATGTCATCAATAAACCGTGCTGCACGAGCATATCCATACTGACGGATAATACGGTGAAGGATGGCTCCATCGAACGCACCGACTGCTTTCTTATCAATAACTCCGGATGTTAACTCACCATCAATGATCTGGACATATGCATCACGCTCACAATCAATACGCTGACATTCGTCACACCCTTTACAGGATGATGCACGGAAGACCATGTTCAGATCATCAGGGAGAATTTTGGAGAAGATCTGTTTATTGGACCAGTATGAAATCCCGTTCTCCACTCTTCCTGGTTCTCCCAACCGATCAATTTTATTATTTTTCAGGAGATCAATGGTTTCTTCCTTGGTAAACCACCGGAGCGTGTGTGTCAGAAGGAAAATACCAGAAATGTGGTCGTGGATACCCCCGATAATCGGTCCACCAAAGCGGGGTGAAAGAATATTCTCCTGCACCGCAGCAAGCATGGCCGCTTCAACCCTGGCCTCCTCAGTCTGCGGAATATGCAGGTTCATTTCATCACCATCAAAATCCGCGTTATATGGTGGACAAACTGCCGGATTCAGACGGAATGTTTTGCCATCCATGAGTCTGACCCAATGGGCCATGATTGACATGCGGTGAAGAGATGGCTGTCGGTTAAAGAGCACAATATCTCCATCACGGAGATGACGCTCAACAATCCATCCGACTTCTATCTGGTCAGCTACAAAGTCAAGGTTTCCGTCATCAGTTCCGGTACCTTTCACCAGACGAATACGGCGCTTATCAGGTCTGATGACGTAATTTGCTCCACACGGCGCCTTAAGGTTAGGACGTTCCGGCCCAACCCTGACGATCCGACGGAGTTCATCAATATTAAAGACCGTAACCTGCACAGGGATGGTCATCTCATTTGCAATCTTCTGTGGGATACCTACTTCATTGACCGAGAGGTTTGGATCCGGAGAGATGACAGTACGGGATGAGAAGTTCACACGCTTACCAGACAAACTTCCTCTGAAACGCCCGTCTTTTCCTTTCAGACGCTGGGAAAGAGTCTTGAGTGGACGACCAGACCGGTGACGTGCAGGCGGACAACCAGCGACCTCGTTATCTATATAGGTGGTCACATGGTACTGCAGAAGTTCCCAAAGATCTTCGATAATCAGCTGAGGTGCTCCTGCATCCTGGTTTTCTTTGAACCGTTGATTAATCCTGATGATATCGACGAGCTTATGAGTCAAATCGTCCTCGGAACGCTGACCATTCTCAAGGATAATGGATGGGCGCATGGTGACCGGAGGGACCGGAAGCACAGTCATAATAGTCCATTCAGGACGGGCAACACTCCCGATGATACCAAGTTTCTGCAGATCATCATCAGGAATCTTCTCAAGACGAGCACGGATATCTGCTGGGGTAAGTTTGTTCTCTACCTTCTTTCCCCGGTCGTCAGTAGTAATTTCTGCAAAAGTGGTGGGTTTTTCGAAGTTAATCTTGAGCTGCTGCTCACCACAATGAGGACATATACGCTCCTTTTTAACATCCTTTTCACTGACAGAGTCAGTACCCATCTCTTCTTCAGGTCCGATGATCTTTTCAATCTCTTCATCAGACAGGAGAAGACGTCCACACTCACGACAAGTAACACGGAGCAGTTTTCTGATTAGTCTCGTATATCCTACATGAATGACAGGCTTTGCAAGTTCAATGTGACCAAAATGTCCTGGACACTCTCCTGCTTTCTGACTGCAGGTTTTGCACCGGAGACCAGGATCAATCACACCAAGATGTAGATCCATGAGACCCTGGGGATAAGGGAACCCATCATCATCATAGGTATCAGCCCAAATGATCTTCCTGACACTCATCTGTCTGATTTCTTTCGGGGAGAGGAGACCAAACTCAATCTTCCCGATCCGTTTAGGACTTGGCATTGTTTCTCTCCTCCTTATACAACATCCTCAAGATTGAGACGGGGAGCGATAGTCATACTCTTCATCTCATCGAGGAGCAGTTTAAATGCATATGACATCTCAACGGGGTAAATGTCTGTTTCACTGCCACAATTCAGACAACGGGTGATATTCTGCTTCCGATCAAGCATGGCTACCATACCACACCGTGCACACACGAATTCGGTGACCTTATCGGATTCTTCTAGCAGACGCTCTTTGAGAGCCATGGCAGCACCATGACCAATCATGACATCACGCTCCATTTCTCCGAAACGCAGACCTCCTTCACGGGCACGACCTTCTGTCGGCTGACGGGTAAGCACCTGAACCGGACCTCTGGAACGGGCATGCATCTTGGATGAGACCATGTGGTAAAGTTTCTGATAGTAAATAACGCCAACGTAGATATCAGCAAAGAACCGTCTTCCGGTGATGCCATCCCACATTGCTTCTCTGCCAGTATGAGAGAATCCAAACTTTTTCAGTGATGCACGAAGATTCTCTTCACGTTCTCCCGAAAAAGCAGTGCTGGAGATACGACGACCTTCTAAGGAACCTACTTTCCCTCCAAGCATCTCAAGCATATGACCGATGGTCATACGAGACGGGATTGCATGTGGGTTAATTACAAGATCCGGGACCATACCTCCGGCAGTAAAGGGCATATCAACAGATGGAGTAATTAATCCAACCACTCCTTTCTGCCCATGCCGGGATGCAAACTTGTCACCAACTTCTGGAACACGAAGATCACGGGTTCGGACCTTCACAAGTTTTGAGTTGTTCTCTCCTTCAGTCAGGATAACGGTGTCAACAATACCATGTTCATTTGACCGCATTGTAACGGATGTATCACGGCGTTTTTCCACAGTTATTAGTTCTGAAGTTGGTTCTTCGAGGAAACGAGGTGGTGAAGTCTTTCCGATGATTACATCTTTTTCTTTGACAACTGTCTCAGGGTTGATGATACCATCATCATCCAGATTTGAATAATAATCTGAACCATGAGCTCCCGTCACTTCCTCATCAGGAACCTCAATCCTGTCAATCTGACCTCCCGGATATCGGCGTTCCTCGCCTTCGTACGTTCTGAAAAAGTGTGAACGGCCAAGACCTCTGTCTATGGACGCTTTGTTGAAAATAAGTGCATCTTCAATATTATATCCTTCGTAGGAGAGGATAGCGACAACAAAGTTCTGTCCTGCAGCCCGGTCATCTGAACCAATCACATCAGAAGTCTGCGTATATACCAGAGGCTTTTGTACATAATGGAGCAGGTGACCACGAGTGTCTGGCCGGAGTTTCATATTTGCACAGCCAAATCCAAGTGCCTGCTTGACCATTCCTGCCCCCATGGTAACACGGGGAGATGCATTATGTTCAGGGAATGGGACATGAGCTGCACCGATTCCCAGGATAAGCGAGGGATCAACTTCAAGATGAGTGTGGTTCGGAGTAATATCTTCAGGCTTTATTGCAATCCGAAGATCTTCTTCCTCTTCTGCATCGATGAGTTCAATATAACCTTTTTTTATGAGATCGGTAAATACGATCTCTTTATTTTTAAGTTTTTGAACTTCTTCATCAGGAACGGTAGGGATCCCATTTTCAAGCACAATCAAAGGTCTGCGTGCCCGACCACGGTCGGTATGGATGATAATATCCCCATTAAATTCCTTGTATGAGCAGTTCACCTCGGTTGAAATGACACCTTGGCGCCGCATGGACCGGATTTTTGCAACCAGTTCTTTTGGATCATCTACAAGTCCGATTAATGCTCCATCAACAAATACCCGTGACTGAGTTGTAATCATCAGATCTCAACTCCGATTCTCTCTACTCCCATTCCATAGAGCATGCGAACAATTTCCTCATCAGAATGAACACCTTTGCTTATCTCAACCATCTGTGCAAAGTTTTTCACCAGACCACAATTTGGTCCTTCAGGAGTTTCACTCGGACAGATACGCCCCCATTGGGTCGGATGCAGATCACGAGCTTCGAAGTGAGGCTGGGATCTGGAAAGAGGAGATATTACTCTTCGTAAATGAGAGAGAACACTCATGTGATCCACACGATCCAAAAGTTGTGATACACCAGTTCTTCCACCAACCCAGTTCCCTGTTGCAAGTGGATGGAGGAGACGTTCGGTTAATACGTCTGCACGTACTGCTGTCGCAATGGAAAGATCACGATGTCTCATACTTGCACGTTCAAGTTGATACTTGACATCACGGGTCAACCGGTTCAGAGAAATACGGAACAGATCTTCCATCAGATCACCTGCCAGTTTGAGTCGTTTATTAGCGTAATGATCCTTATCATCAATACGCCGGCGATTCAGAACCAGATCAAAACATGCTTCTGCCATACGGCCCAGGAAATGTGCTTTTGCAAGCCGGACAGAATGCACAATTCTCATACATTCTTCATCCTCCTCATTTACAGTCCGAGGCATCAGGTAATTCAGATGGGGAAGCAGATAATTGTCCAGTACAAATTCAGCACGTTTTCGTTGATAGTCACGAGTCTGATTTGGAGCCAGTTTTTTTCCGACATACATGACTCCACACTCAACAGTTTCACATTCACTCTCCTCAAGATTCTGCATCATGAAGGTGAGTATTTCCTCATCAGTTGAGACAGCACGGACAACATCAGCATCACTGGTCATACCAAGTGCCCGCATCATATCAACGAAACGGAGATGACCTGCAACAGACGGGAAGGTTACTTCAAGCAGATTTTTTCTGTTCCGCTCAACTACTACAAGTGCTCGATAACCACGGAACTGTGAAAACACCTTCGCTACATAGATACGTTCATTGTACCGCTCGGTGTATTCTGTCATGATCTTGTTTGAAGCAAGATCCTCGAGCGTCATAAGGACACGCTCAGTCCCATTTACGATAAAATAGCCACCTGGATCAAGTGGGTCTTCTCCGTGTGATGTCCGCTCCTCATCAGTCATCCCATACAGGTTACACGCAACAGAACCCACCATAATTGGAAGTTGACCAATTGTTGCAGTAACCGGTTCATGTCTGACTCCTCCCTGAACAAGAGTCAGATCTAACTGAATCGGAGCTGCATAGGTGATGTTACGAAGCCGTGCTTCACCAGGATACAATTCAGACTGAGATCCATCTGCTTCACGGACAAGTGGTTTTAAAATTTTCAGGTCTCCAAGTTCTACAGAGACCGGTTCGTTCCCTTTTCCTCGTGTTTCGATATCAGTTTCAATTACACGCTGTTCATCAACAACCTTCTGAAGATTATTGATAAGAAAATGGTTGTAAGAGTCTAACTGATGTCGGGCAACATGTTCACGGGAAAAGTAAGCCTGGGAAAGTATACTAAGGTCTATCAACAGATCAGCCCCGGAAGGTTATTTTTTCGGTCGCCTTACAACCAGTCGGTATGCTTCAGCACGGCCGGCGGTCATACTTTTTCGGACGATTTTGATAACGTCGCTAATTCTTGCCCCTATCGCTAAAACTGCCGGATCATCATGATAAATCTTCGGCAATTGCTCAGGTCCGATCTGGTATCGAGCAAAAAGAGTTTTTACGTCTTCTTCGCTCATGATACTATGTTCTGGTACCATCTCATGTTTCAGTACGTTCAGCTCGGCGGTCACGCCATACCCCCTGGAAACGCGTTTCGGTAAAAAGTCTGCACAAAAGACCACAACTGTCGTGGAGCGGGCTCGAGGGGATTTGAACCCCCGACCACCTGGTTAAAAGCCAGGCGCTCTGCCTAACTGAGCTACGAACCCTGTTAGTCACTGCTTTGCAGCACTATTAGAATGATGTTTTTAGATATAAATGTATCCACTACTTTTGTCACTCTTTGAGTTGGATTACATAAGGGATCATAATATCTTCACTCATAACCCACGATATTAAAAATCAATACCTGCGCGGGAATAACATATATCAGTCTTCATGGTCTAGTTTTAAAGGAATTGTCCTTCTCCAGTTCTGGAGATAAATAATCAGGATGATTTTTGTACAATACCATACCCAGCGGAATATGGAGGAAAGTGTCATTACATAATGGACAATCTCGCCGAATGGATAGAATCTCACCAAAAACTTTGTCAGCCCCGAAAAGAGCATGCTCAGCGGGCCTTAAGGCATCTCTCAAAGGTTGAAAAGAAAAATCTCTTCTCTGATGAGATTTCTTACATGCGGTCTGCAGAAGGGCGATGGTTTGAGATGATCGCCTATGAACTCTTTCTTGATATTGCTGGTAAGACCGATGCGATAAAGACTGTTGTCCTGAAAGGTGCTGATGTGAGGGGAAAAAATCCATTCCCAGCACTCGGTCAAAATGGTTTTTATTACTCAAGAAACGGGGATATTACCATCAGGGGAAATGGTCAGGATCTTGCTGAATTTGATCTTTTGATGACGAAACCTGATGGATCAGTAATATTTGTTGAAGTAGTTACTTCTCCATCAGATCTGAAAGATTTTCTCCAGGAAATATATTATAAAAAACAGGTTATCAGATATCTGTTCAATCAGAAAGCAGTTACTTTTATCCTGGTCACATCCTTCCCACTTACAAATTACAAAGGCGGAAGAAAAGTACTCGGATCAGAAGAACATATTTCATTGTGTACCCGATCATGTGACAATTTCAGGAAACATATTTCGGGTAGTTGGAGCAAGCAAGCTCAAAAACCCATTTATCCACCTGGAAAGACATGTCTTTCAACCGAACTTATCACATCAGCTCCCTTTCCTTACAAGCAGTTCCATGATATGGAACGGGAGTGGGTATTCACTCACCTGGTTGATGAGGGTGCTATTGATCTCCCTTCACCGTATCGAACGCACACACTTGTAAAAAAGATCCTGTTTGGTCGTCTTTTCCCATCAACGATAAAGCGACTCTGTGAGCATTACCGTTTTGTCTATAAAGATAAGGAATATGATGCTGAAGAATTGCAGGCCAACTTCTCAAAAATAATCCTCGCAGCCGATATTCCTGATTACAGTCCGCTTATCTACCTGAAACCACGTCAAAAAAAGGAATATTATAAAATGGTCTATGATGGTCAGGGAACATTCAAATATGAGCGAAAAACTCCACCAAAAGTAGGATTTTATGTCTGGCTTGAATCCCTCGAACCTGAACTCGGATCACATGTAACAATAAAATTAATTGAGGCATTATCCAGGTATTGTTTTTCTGCTCCGGTAAAGCAGCCACCCGGATCATAAAATTAAAAAAAAAAGGATTGCTAAAATTCTCTATTTTATTCGAGAAGTATATCCCAGGCCTGGTCCCGGTATGCTTCCATGACATATGGAATACCAGATACTTCTGATGCTTCTGGGGTAAGGGACATGAGATCATTTCTGGAAACTGATTTCAGGGAGAAGTTTCTGCTTCCTGCCATGATCTGCTGCATTCCGGTTCTGAATTTCTGGGCATAGGTGTAAATACCAAGTGCACCTGCCGGAATTTCGCTCATACGGTTTCCGTATTTTTCTTTCAGGGTTTCATAGGTGACAAAGAGTTCAGGGATGCTGGATCCATATTTGGAAACGGTTTTTGGAAGTTCACCATTCTTGATCCATTTCTCAATGTTCTTGCCTACCATTCCCGGAATCATGAGGGCACGACCCATACAGACAGCCTTGAAGTATGGAGCACCCATGGCGATTGCCTTGAATGCATTTGCTTCATCTGCAAATCCTCCGGCGATTGCAAGATCAGGTACACGCATTCCTTTTTTCTTTAATGCCTCAGCCATCTGGTATGCAAGTGACTGGATATAGAAGGTTGGAATACCCCACTCGTTCATCATTGGCCATGGGCTCATTCCGGTTCCTCCCGGAGCACCATCGATAGTCAGAAGATCAATCTTGGCTTCAGATGACCACCGGATTGCCATTGCAAGTTCCTTCATGGAATATGCTCCGGTCTTCAGGGTTACCCGTTTAAATCCGATACCCCGGAGTCGGTCTACTTCCTCAAGGAATCCTTCTTTAGAAACAAAACCAAGACGTGAATGACGCTCAAATTCCTTGATAGCTCCATCCTTGAATGCTGCAATATTATCAGCCCGGGTTGGATCTGGAAGAACGATATATCCACGTTTTTTAAGTTCCTGAGCTCTTTCAAGATTCCTTACCTTAATTTCACCACCGATACACTTGGCACCCTGACCCCATTTCAGTTCAATGGTCTCAAGGTTATGCTTGGAAGCAACGTACTCTGCAGTTCCGAGCCGGGTATCTTCCACATTCATCTGAACGAGAAGTTCTCCAAAGCCCTCGTGGAATTTCTTGTAAATATTAATCCTGCGATCCATTTCAGGTGATGAAACGACCTTACCATCTGAACCAAGTTTCAGTTCAGGATCTACACCACAGACGTTTTCTCCACAAACTAAAGTAACACCTGAAATTGCAGCTCCGATAGCAAAGTGCTCCCAGTTGATTCGTGCAATATCAGTAGAGCCCAGAGCACCGGTGAAGATTGGTACGCGCATCTTTACTTTGATGTCCCACCCATACTCGGTTTCTGTGTTGACATCCTCAAAAACTGCTGTATCAGGATTTGCAGACACTCCATCCGGAAGTCCATTTGCTCCGCAAGCATAGCCGTGAATATTCAGATGAGAGTAATCAATCGGGTAATTCTTGTCTGCCCCTGCAGTGACCTCACCAAAAGGCCCGGGATACAGAACTTCTCTTCCCCGAAACGATGCAAGCCATACATCACAGGCTCCTTTACACCCGTCCACACAACGGGAACATAATCCGGACATTGGAACAACATCGCGTGAGCGATTTACTGTTCCAACAGCCTCATTGGAATTTGGACGTTTAAGATTCATGGTTACTTCTCCCTGTGCACAGAATGTTATCTGTACCGGATAAGATGGTCCGGTTATATCCGAACAAGTTATCTTTCTTTGTGAACAGTATAATCCCTTTCCTTCCGTCACTCTTAAAATATATATGGAAAGTCTTTAAGTCAAACGTAAGAAGGAAGTAGATTGTCCCTGTGACTCCGATGCACCCGCATCTTGAAATATTTGAAGGTACAATTTGCACACATGCCCCCAAGAAAAAAGGTAAATGTAGCCCCAACAGGTAGCATGAACCCAAAAATCGAAAAAGCGTTAAATGAACAGATTAACGCTGAACTATATTCCGCATACCTGTATCTTTCAATGTCGTCATGGTTTGACGCAACCGGCCTGAAAGGATTTTCAAACTGGGAACGAATTCAGGCAATGGAGGAACGGGATCATGCAATGAAAATATTGGATTATCTCCTCGCCAGAGGTGGTCGTGCTATCATGACACAGATAGATACACCCCAAAGCACCTGGAAAGATGCAAAAGATGCATTTGAAACACAATTATCCCATGAATTGAAAGTAACAAGTCTCATTCATAGCCTGATGGATCTTTCCATTGCAGAAAAAGACCATGCAACGGTAAATTTCCTCCAATGGTTTGTTAATGAACAGGTCGAAGAAGAAGAAAATGCACGAACTATTCTTGATCAACTCAAGATGATTAGTGTAGAAAAAGGGGTTGGTCTTTTGTATATGCTGGATAAAGAACTTGGAACCAGAACATATACTGCTCCGAATACATCTGACTCCTAAAAATTTTTAAAAAACACTTGATGTCATTGAACCTCTACCTGAACTGATGGATCAAAAGGATTTGTCCTCACTGCAAGTGAATACAGGTACGGGTAATTTTTATTCAGATATCCCATATAATGGACCCATTCGAATGTAAGTGCCTTATAAACCCTGCCAATATCCCCTGCAAGATGAATCCGATCTGAAGTACTGACATGAGATGGATCAGAACGATGTCCAAGTTCTGCAGTCAGATGAAATGCTGCCTGTAATAAAAAGGTAAAACTCTGATGTTCCAGCATGACCGGATTTTCCATGAGACGAAGCAGAAAATTTCTCTTTTTTTGAAGAAAATCATGTATTTCCAGAAGATCCAGCTGCTCAGGCTCGAGTTTAAAATGATGTTCGGCTACAACACGCTGCATTACCCGCTCATCTGGTCGCTCTTTCCCCTTAAGTAAAAAAGAATCCCCAAAGTTGTGTTTATCAACATCAGCGGGAATAATTCGCCTGAGCAGATCATTTCCAACTTCAGTAAAAAATAAACCAATCACAATATTGAGTTTTTCAAGTCTGGCATTTCTGGCGCGTCTTGAAAGTAATTCGTTTATTACCAGTGTAACAAGTAAAACGTTGATGAAAAGAAATCCAAAAGAGTTGAAGATGTATTCTATTGTTCCTGGGACATTATCTATAACGGTAAGTTTTGTCAGATACACAACTGCAGAACAACTAACCAGAATTATCCCAAGTCTGGCCTGCCACGGAATTACAACCATGAGTATTCTTAGGTTCTCCGGATGCATTACCTCTCTTACAGAAATAATAGGATAAAAGACTCAGGTATACAGATATGCCACGAGAGTTATCTGAACGGGATATTGCACTTTTAAAAATTCTTGCCCCTGAATTTTGTGGAGAGTCCTGTACAGGCTCAGGAATGTTTTATCGATCCATCCTCCCTCCGGTTGCGAATCATTATGCATCTGATGCTGAAGATTTTCGTCTCCGGATAAGCAGATTAGATGCTGATGATATTGAGTACCTGGTAAACCTTGTGATGTCAGGAGAAGAAAGTCTCCATTGCATTTCGCCTGAATATTACGAAATACTAGAGAAAAAAATTGCAGAACTTCTCGGGGATACTATTGCACGAAGAGTTGCGGGTTTTTATGCTATGTCCTGTGAATAAGAGATTCACCCACTAGCACAATATACCAGCTCATCAAATTTCTATATATGAAACGATACCCATTATTTTTCACCATCACTCTCCTGATGCTGATTTGTATCGCGTATCCGGTACAAGCATATATTATCACCATTGATGCCCCGAAAACCATGATTAAGGGAACTCCATTAACTGTTACCGGAAGCACGTCCTTTCCTGAGGACTCATATTTTGATCTGGTACTCTTTTATTCAAAATATACTGCAGGAGAAGTAGCACGAACACGGGTAATAGTAGATAAGACACAGGTATTCCGTGTTGATTTTGATACCCGCAATCTTGAAAAAGGTCAATACAAAGTAGAAGTTCATAATGTTGTTTCAGACAATGAATTGTTTGTAGAACGACAACTGGGATCATCTTCAGTAGTAAGAAAAATTGTTCAGATTACTGACAGATCTGATGAAATAACACTGACATCTCCTCAAAGCCAACAAATTGCACAGGCATTAACCATTTCTGGCAGAATGAGAGGAATTGGCGATGGGGTGCTTACTGTTCGGCTCTTTGGGCCTGATGAATTTATGCATGGCCCACAACAGGTCATTACAAAAAAAGGATTTGCAGATAACTCTGGAGAATTTTCAACCACAATACCTGTTCCTTCCTCTGGAGAGTACCAGGCAAGCATATCAGATAAATCCGGATATATCGGTGAATATACATTTACCGTATCAGATCCATCACAATCCGAGGTAACAGCTCTGACAACTGAACCAACAGAGGAACCAACCAGTGCACCTACACCCGTCATTACACCAGAAACCATAATAACACCTCCCAGCCCGACTCCAATACAATCATCATTTCCCTTTATTAGCCTGTTATCAGCGATTATCGGAGCAGTATTTATTCTTAATAAAAAAGACTGAACAAAAAATTACAGAAAATTTTTTAGAGATATGTCTTTTCAATTAGGATTTTTGATGATAATCGATGAAAATCCCAATAAGGACAACCAGAACTGCCCCTATGAGTATACCCAAAGCAAGATCTGAAAAATAAAAAAGGG
>Ga0302251_1001193_pt1 | contig 17219 bp, 18 predicted proteins | sample AAG_RA_Gln_MG_FD_193534 | JGI IMG/M metagenome (GOLD analysis project Ga0302251, IMG submission 193534) | Enriched activated sludge microbial communities from anaerobic digester in WTTP, New Holstein, Wisconsin, United States - AAG_RA_Gln | ecosystem: Engineered > Bioreactor > Anaerobic >...
CCGGTGATCTTCTTTATCAGCAGTTCTTCAAGGGCCCTTAGCTCAGCTGGTAGAGCAACTGACTCTTAATCAGTAGGTTGTCGGTTCGATCCCGACAGGGCTCACCAAATAAATCAAGGGGTTAGGTAAAATCACTTAACCCCTTATTTTTTTGAATGCTAACCTATAGCTAACCATTTTGTGATTTTAAGTGAATTTCAAAACCGGCTTACCCCGTTCCTGAAAAGACTTGTATTCGATTTGTTGTTGTGCCCCGGTCTCAGCTCCGCCGGTAAATCCGGCGTTAATAATCCCTTCAGTTTTATAACCTGCTTTACTCCAAGGAATGATCCAAGGGTGTGATTTCGGCGCTGCTGTAAGTGCCGGGCCTATTATCCGGCCACAATGAAGCTGTTTCATTGACGGGGGTGTGTTCTTATCCGGGAAAGACGGCTTTCATATTTACACCCTGTTGAACGATTTCAACCAGGTCGGTGTCTTTGGTCGGACATTCATGTTCCTCTGTGTGACCACGTCGTGACACCATCCGGCATGCAGCCGGATCAGCCAGCACAAAAGGTAAAGCGTCCATTGCTGGCCGGATGATCCGGGTCTTTAATAATTCAATCCGGCTTGTTAATCGGTTTTGGCTCTGGCTGTGATCCGGGCCAGTCACTGCTGTTCTTATAATAAAAAAGCGGATGATTTAATCGTCCGCTTTTTTATTGGAGCTTTTGCATTATCTTGGGGCAAGGTTCAGCTTTAAAGCTTTATGTTTTCCTTTATCCGTCATGTTGCTCCTTGTTTTCTTTCAATATTGTGTGTTCAATCTCATTTATCTTGTTGAGGCATGATGCTGTTTTTTTCATGATTATTTCTGCAGCACATAAAACTGGTTTTCCTCTAAGATTGGAAGTGGCGTCAAAGCCTAATTCTTCTTTTGCTATATCGTTTTGATACAAGAAGAAACTTAAAGAATTAATATGGAATAATTCGTCACGGAGATCATCGAGTTTTTTTGTATCCATGGATTTTCCTTTCTGTTTTATATCATTAATCGTCATACTGGAATTAAATCTTCTTCCCGCAGCTCATATGTCGAATGACAGCTTTGATAGTTTCTGTTTTGTCGGGTGGCATCTGCTTTAACTCTTCAATCAATTCCGGGTCATGATCAAACATTGGCTTTTCTTCAAATTTATCCGGGGGCAGTAATTCAGCATCCACATATTGACCCCACCTGTATATACTGCCAACTTCCGTTTGATGGATGCTTGTGATTTGTATTTCGCCGATATTATTAACAAAACGAAATATTTCATGAATATTATTTGCAATGTTCTGTCGTATAGTTGTTAAAGTATTAGCAAATTCAATATGATCATCATAAGCTAAAGCCTTTTCAAAAACATCAATCGGTTCCAAAAGGCACATTAATACCGTCTCTAAATCTGTGCTGCATGCTCTGATTTCATTTCTTGGATAATCCTTGTAATACTTTACTTCTCCGTTTGATCCAGTCATTTTGATTACATAAAAGTCATTTGGAAAAAACGGCTTGATATATTGGAATTTCCCTGTACCGTTACTGTTTAATTTTTTTATTTCCTGCTCTTTTAATTTCTCTAACTCCTTCATGATATTTCTCCTTTTAAATTGATTGTTTTCAAATACTTTTCCTGTTCACGAAGAATGCCTCCTTTTTTTGAAAGCATCCCTCATTTCATCCGCGCGCTCTTTTTACGCGGCCTTCAAAAATCTTTCTTTAACTTTTAATATTTCCGCCGTTCGTCCGGGAACATATTTTAACTTCGGATCGCGCAGTATTAAGCCCTCTCCGCCGCGCTGAAGAACTTCGGCCAAAAGTTCCCGAACTTCCGACAGGTGTTTGACTGTACGATACGCCGCAACTTGTACCGGCCCGTTTAAGAACTTGGCGGCATAATCCATTCTGGTTTGATAATCGCCATTGCAGGATGGACAATCGAAAACTATGAAACGCATTGAAGGTGAAAAATTACCATAACGAACAGCCGAACCGCAGCGGTAGAGTCCGTCAACGCCGTCATAAACTTCACCGTCAAGATGTGTTCCCGCCGGCAGCGCCGCTCGCCAGTAATCGGGAATCATGATTTTCAATCCACCCCGGCTCCAGAGATTTTCACCATCCCAGTAAGCCCGGCACCCATCATATTTTTCCGTGGCAATAAATGACTTTATGTCTTGCCCGTTATAATTTCTGCCATGCTGCATGTCTTTTTCGTTCATGTTTTTGCCTCTTATTTAAGAAAATCAAAACTCTCTTCTATTGCTGTCTACTTTGCTACTTATCTACATAAGTAGAATTTATATGTCAAGAAATATTTATTGATATCTACATAAGAAGGTGATAAATAAAAAACATGAATACAGAGCGAAAAACATACAACACAACTTTAAATATTGATCTGATTAAGAAATTAAAGATACTCTCCGCAGAAACAGACAAACGTCAAAACGACCTTTTGGAAGAAGCCATAACCGACCTTTTGCAAAAATACGAAAAAACAAATAAGAAGCAAACGGAATAAGCCGAAGCTTAATTCCGTTTGCAGTAGGTGTTTATACCAAGGATGAAAGAAAGAAGCGACCACCGGGCAACCCGGTTGTATTCCTGGCTTCGTTTGTGGTTGCGTTCGCCGGATGATGCAGCTTGATAAGTGCCCTCTAAAACCCGGCTTTCATATTTGCCCTGTATTGCACGATCATCGCCGGGCCTGTGTCTTTGGTCGGGGCCTGCTGCCTGTTTCTTTGTCCCGGTAATGTGCTGCTGGTTTCCGGTATGCAGCCAAGGAACGTCAAGGCCCCGAATAAAACCGGAAAGTAACTTTTGCAAATCAACCAGAAAAAAGGAAGGTGTTCTTCTTTGCCGGATGATCCGGGTCTTTAATAATTCAATCCGGTTTGTTAATCGGTTTTGGCTTGGCAGTAATCTGGGCCGGTCGGTAGGTTTATCCTTGCCGCTGTATCTTTTCCGGTAAAGGTTTTGACGTTTACCCGTAGTGAAGTGATCCAGGCTTTACCTGTGGGGTTGTTCCAGTGATAAAGGAAGAAGCGGGCATCGGCAACCCGATTGTGTCTGTGGCTTCGTTTGTGGTTTTATCCGCCGGATGATGCAGCTTAGAAGCAGACTCAAAAAACCGGCTTGCGAGAATGCCTTACAATGAGCGATCTCAACCGGGTCGGCGTGTTTGGTCGGGCATGATGGCAAAACGGGCGTGCTGCTATTTCTGGGAAGGCTTGCCTTCAGTTTTTGTTTGTGCCCTGGTCTCAGCTCCGCCGGTAAAACCGGCGTCAATAATCCCTTACAATTTTTCAACCAGCCTCACTCCAAGGAATGAAGCCGGGGTGTGATTTGGGCGTTGTCTGTAAGTGGCGGGCCGACGATCCAGCCACAGTTAAGCCATTTCATTAGCCAGCTTGCGAGAATGCTCTCTGTTGGACGATCTTAACCAGACCGGTATCTTTGATAGGGGTTTCCATGTTTCTCTGTCTGAGCATGCAACACGCATCATCCTGCTTGCAGTCTGTAAGTTTACCCTGGGTGGATATTTCTTTTCTTTTGCTGCTGAACCTCGCGGCAGCCTCACCTTCGCAATCTCTTTGCCGGTTTGTATTTGCAAAGACGTGCTTGAAAATGTTCCTGGTTGAATGATCGTCAATGGCCAATATCGTCGCGTATTTTTCCCTTTCCCTTGTTAGAAAAAATCACGGCAAAAAAGTATTATCTCCTTAAATCTTTTTACCCTTGAATGTTTCTGCTTTAGAGGGTAAATAGGGCGGGTCCTTCCCAGACGTTGCCATCTATACGGGTGGCAAAGCCTCAATAATTCGCTAGTTATATCAATAATTTCGGACTGGAAAACCGGAATTTCTAACATATTCCAAGAATGCTGTATATATCAATAAGGTTCGTTTTCGGGTGTATTTTCCAAAAAATCTGCATCATCATCTTCGTCATCAGCGTCATCACTCTCGGCCAAATCAACTGTTTTGGTGATTGTTTCCGTGGGAACTTTGAATTCCCGGTCTGCTGAGTAACGATGAAGAAATTCTGCAAAAGCATCCTGCATATATTCGATTAATTCCGGCACTTTCGCCGGATCACCGCCAACAATAGAGGTTATCTTTTCTGCTGAGGATGGAGCAAAATTATTAAGGTCTGACTTGAATACTATTAACCGCTTAACGAGCTCACGTTCAAAGGTTTCGCGCTCTACGTAAGCCCCAGATATTACCTTTGCTTTGACTTCCCAGTGTTGCGCCTGTGCTTCCATCTTTCGGGCCTCCGCTTCATTCCGCCGACGCTGTATCGCATCGGATGTTTGTGTCAATGGCGAATCCTTTTTCTTTAGATATGCACCTGCGTATGCTTCAACATCTGCCAGATAGAAAAGCCCATCTTGACGGGGCTTTATTTTCCTTGTCTTGCCATGTTCGTAAACCGTTGACTTAGATACTTTCCAGTCCTGGCTTCTCAAAAATGCCGCGATTGCTTTCAAATTTTTGAATGTTTTTTCTTCCATTTCAATTTTTCCTTTCTTTATTCAATTCCTGCTTCAATCCATTCCCGAATATCCAGGCCTTGCTGCAACGCTTCAGACGGGTCTTTTCCGAAAGGCGTCGGCCAGCGGAGTACCTTCGGGCCGTATGCCTTGTTCCACCAATTCCAGGACTGACGCGCCCCTGCTTCATCATAATCCAGAGAGTTTAAAATTGTTTCCGCTTTTGTCAACAGGTCGTGAGTGGCGACGTCAGGTTTCATGACCGCCGATCCCATCGCCACGACGCCGGTTAAATCAGCCGTTTCCTGCCATATCAGCCAGGCGTCAAGCTCAGATTCGATAATGGTAAAGATGCTTTTGTCCGGTTCCAGAACCAGCGGGGCAACGGATGAACCGGCAACGATCACATAGCGCGGGCCTTCGTCCTCAAAGCGTCGAATCCGCAGCCGGGCAATGGCTTCCTGATTTTGGACAGCCTCTTTTTGCTCTGTGAGCGGAGCGAGGGAAATGACTATTCCCGCCGGTAACCAGATAAGCTTTGGTTTCCCGTCCGGTCGGTGGATTTCCTGGGGGAGTCCCCAACCGCGGCGATCCCGGTACAGGTCAGACGGATTGAAGCCGATTCCGGCGCGCCGGATCGTTGCTTCAGTCAGACCTTTGGCTTGAAGGAACTCCAGCGCCGTCCGGCCTTCAGGAGTCCACAGTTTTTCCTGAGAGTATTTAAGGAAGGCGGCGGCTTTGAGCATCCATAATGCCGGTGGGGGTTCATATTGCTTGGGCTTGAAAAACGGCTTTTCCGGCGTTGCCGCCGACTTTCTGCGACGTTTCCGGTAAGTCCCCCCGGTGATTCCCAGGCGCTCGCAAGCCTCTCCGAAGGTAAGCCCGTGCATAGCCCGGATAAATTGGATGCTGTCGCCCTTACGCTCGCAGCCCCGGCACCAATACCGTCCGCCCTTATACTGCGGCCATATCAGGAAACGATCATTCCCGCCGCACCAAGGGCAAGGCCCGGCGTATTCTCCGCCGTTGGTTGCGGCAACTTTCTTGAATGAAAGGCCGGTTTCCTGCTGTATCAGAGCAAGAATGTCAGCGGTCATGTTTACACCTCCGAAAATAAATGCGCTGTAATCGGCTCTGCTGTTTTCCGGGCCGCATCCACCCAGCGGGCGCACGCTTCACGCAATGGCTCAAATTCCGAAGAGGCTCCATTGAGAATGGCAAAGGCCTGGCTGTTTACCGCGTCTTCACAAGCTGTCAATTCCTCTGTTAAGCGATATTGAACACTTTTCAGATTTTGCTCGATCTCCATGACGGCCAAGGCAATAATGGCGTGAACATGGTTTTCGGTATACGACGGATGATCTTCTTTGCCCGGTAAAAGGCTGTTATGATCCGAAGCGCTTTTCAGGCCGCGTTCCGCTTCGCTGGTTTCAGCGCCGGCGGCGGTTTCTGTTTCACCAATCAAAATTTTAAGGGCCATTTTAAAACCTCATTTTTGCTCTTTTCACTCTTTAGGCATAACAAAGAAAAAAACCTGAGGGGGGGGTGTATGTCTAAATTCAGTGACTTCAGTGACTTCAGTGACGATGCTTGATATTATTAAGAAAATACCAACATAAAGCAGTGACCAACCAGTGACCAATCAGTGACCAATCAGTGACTTTTTTTATTTTCTGGTTTTGTCGGCCCCTCAATGGTCACTGAAGTCACTGCAAGGTCACTGAATAATTATAAAATCAGTGACCGTAAAATGATAAACATTACAAGATATTAAGTAACATTTATTCATATGGTCACTGAAGTCACTGATTTATCATATACCCCCCTATCTATAATTTTCAGAACTCTCTTCGCTTTTCCGTCCATTTTGATAAAAATTGCCGATTGTCCATCGGGTGCCGGTTGTATAATTTTTCGATTTATGAGCATTTTCCAGAAGGTGTTTTTGGAGAAAGGAAAGTGGGTGTTTTCCATGTTGCATTGCCGTTGAACAAGCGCCCAAATCGCTGTAGGCAGCATATAGAGGTAATCGGAATCATACCACCCGACTAAGCTTTCTCCACCGCCGATTGTTTGACCGGCGGTACCGGGCCAACCGTCCAGCCTCGCATGATTCTGAATAAGTGCCGTGGCCAATATGTCAAAAAACAAAGTGACCGGGTCATCTTCCTCAATGCGTTGTTGCTGACGACGGGCCAGCTGCCGGAATATTCCCCAGCCGTCTACCGCCAGAGCTTTGGCGGCATCCTCGGGCAACACGCCTTTTTCGCAAAAAAACGAACAGGCTGTTTCCAAAGAAACAGCAAGGCTTGCTACTTGTTCCGGCAATTTTTTATGAAAACCTTCGTTTGCAGCGCGTTCTCTGAGCGCCCGGAAACGTGCCGGAAAAGCAGCTTTGATCTCTGCCATGTTTTCACGAAGCCAATTGACGTAAGACGCCATTGCGTGAGGCAGTGCGTCGGAACTTTTTTGAATGGCTGTCAGCTTTTGCCGGTCTATCGCACCTTCAGTTACTTCCACGATGCAGACACGGGCCAATGTACTTTCCAGGGTAGGTTGTTCCTCAGCCGTCATTAGCATCATGCCACGCGGTTCATATCTTCCTCGCTCGGACATATCAGAGTTTAAACGACCCCGCGCCGTACGGTTTGAATAAGCCCGGATCATTCTTTGTGCTATGCCTTCTTTCGATTCGGCGGCTTTGCGGTTTGCGCTGGGGTGATAATCGTCGATTACATGCAAAGAGTCCTTCAGAGTGAAGCTCCGCTTTTCCAGAATTCCCGGTGTGTCATCGAAGTTGCTGAGGCTTTCGGCGCCGCTGAAGTTTCCGAAGTGGGCCAAGGCTAAAAGCGCAACCGTGGTTTTGAAACTGCCGCTTTGCCCGAAAAGATAAAAGCTGAAATTAGGCATCGGATTTAAGAGCGTGGTCATTGGCGTCAAATAAATAAGGCAAAAAAGCGGGATCGTCACGGCCCGGTTCCCGATATCCAGAAATTGCAAGCTTGTTTCCAGACCTTTTTTCTCAGCTTCTGAAAAATCGGGAGCGCTTTCTTGCTTGCAAGAAGGGGCGGGGGGAAGAGAGTAACGCTCAAGTTCTCTACTCAGTTTAACGGATACTTTCAGCATGTCCGGCCCACAGCCAATTGCACCGGCGGCATGAAGGTAAACCCATTGACCGTTTATTTCACGCCAGCCCGTATGACCATAATGAGTTTTTACGGGCGTATCAGTAGAGGCTTTTTGAATGGAATGACGCACATAATCTTTCACAGTCTGGCCCGGTTCCAGACAAGTTTTCGATCCCCATTTTGAGATCCAGGATAAGCCGGAAAATTTCTCCGCTGATATTTCTAGTGGTGGTAAAGGAATTTTGTCATAGAGCTTGCCGTCTATTGTAAAAAGGTGCTGACTGTCGTTTCCGTCGTCAATAAGGTTTTCTTCTGTGATCCGGGCCGTGAAGTTGCAGAGTGAAATAATTATTTCTCCGCCGTCCTTGGAATATTTTTTCCGGCATAGATAGCCTTTTTTGACGAAGTAAGGAGAGTCGCTTTTTTCATCACCCGGTTTGTTATTCTCGGCGTCATTTTTTTGCTTTTCCTTTTCTGCACGGGCTTGAACTTGCTTTTTTATCTCGTCGGTACTTTTAGTATTAGATTTACGATTGTTCATTTCTGAGTTCCGTTCTTAACTTTTTATGAAGTAAAAGTATCGCGGCGCTTGACGATCTCTCGTTGTGGGGCATTCTCGCGCGTTGTTTTTTAAGAGTAATCAAGAAAAGATATTTTTACCGGAAAACATTAATTTCAGATTCCGATTAAGTTTACCCAGATATCTTTGAAGGAGTTCTGTTGTATCGCATTCAGGATGATCTGTATAAAGTTTTTGCTCCAGATCACACCTAATCTGAAGCAATTCCATATTCAGCGCTTTTAAAGACTGAAATGCTGATTTGTTCTTGCCGTCTTTATTTGCCAGGATAGTTGAAGCCTTTAGAGTTGCGATATGAGCAACTTTCAGATAGTAACCAATCAATATATGATCCTGCATCGATAAAAATTTTTTCATGCTATTTACCTCTTTCCATAATTTTTAAAATGAGGCACGGGAGCTCCGCAGATGGCTTCCCGTGCCTCTCCCTTCGCGTGAATCCGCTTCTTCACGAAGGCTGGCTTGGTTGACCTTCGGTCGGTTCCTCTGGCAGCGGGCCTATTGCCAAAAACTGTATTTCTAAAATGTTATTGGCAATCCGCTGTATCGTTTCATTCTGCAGGGGCGTGTTTTTTTCGCTATCTCTCCAGGGGAGAATTTTTTTCTTCAGCAGAGACATATAAACAAGAATCTCGTTCATAGCGTCAGCGAAAGATCGTGGCCCTTCCTCGACTATTGATTTATGCATTTCTGCAGGAAGCGCCCAAGGTGGAAGGGGTTCACCCCATGTCTTTTCCATGATTTCCACCGCCAAACATCCGCTTAACTGTCGTTCCTTTAATAAAGATCGGGATAGGGCTTTAATTGCACGGCGACCGGGTGAAGAGTTTATAATATCTAAGAGAAGCGGCTTGAATTCTTGGTAAAAATCTTCGGTATCAGAGTCGGGATGTTCGGTTCGCCATTTGTGCATTTGCAAAATCTCTTCGTCCGGCGCGAGTAGGCTTTTTATCGTATCAAAATCATGACAGTGCCCATTGCCTGGGGGCATGTCTGGACATAAACAGTCGATGGCCGCGCGACCGGCGAATAGTTCCAGGACGCGCGGCAAGGTGAACATTCGATGATTAACCGCCTCAACTCTCTCGCTGTCGGGAAACATTGATTTTGTAATGCCGCCGCATTCTGTGCCGTCGGGATGACGGCCGGACTGAATGGATACCATTTGAATAGTCATTCCAAAGTACCAGCCTACCACGGCATGACCGGATTCATGTATGGCAGTGTAGAGTTCGCTGAGTGAAGGAGTGGAGGGGGAATTTTCTATCATCGCATGGCCCTCCAGGGTATGGAATTGCTGAGCATCCAGAGCAAAAGGTCTTTGCTCTCAGCGGAGTAGATACGCTCTTTTTTGGTGATAGGACAATCAGGATAATCTTTCAGCCAATTGATGACGGCAAAAGCTTGATGACCGGCATATTCTGCAATTTCCTGCAAAGAACGCAGGCGGCGGGATTCCATTTTTGTAATACGTTTCCTTAAAAGAAGGGGTTCCAGTGAAGCTGGCGTGACTGTCTTAATATCAGCGCTGTCGAGTCCATGTTCAATCATCCAGGCTGTGTGTTCACTTAGATTTATGGTCGGGAACCCACCGCGCTTGACGATAGGATATCCACACGATTTAAGCGCTAAACACTCCACAAACGACCGGCCTAAGAAGTCTTCTATCTTCGCCGGGCCTTTTATATGATCATTCTTTACGCCGTTGAGTACGGCGGACGTAACTTCAGGGCTTAGATTTGTATTTGGTAAATCGCTTGATTCCTTCTTTATTGCTTTGCTCATAATCATTTTGCTCCTTTAAATTTTATAAAATCTTCGACGTATATTTTGTGCTTCCTTTTCAATAAGCCCCCAGCGCAGTCTTATGTTTCGAAATTGAATGAACTCGACAGGCTGTTGCAGGCTCTCTTTGGCTTCCGGGTGCGCTGCCTGCCATTTCTTCAAGTCTTGGGCATAAGCTACAAGCACACCATTTTCTTTGTAGACAGGCAGTTCGTAAGCTCTTAGCCAGTCGGGAAGGGTATCCGGGGCCTGTAAATCAAGAAACTCTTCAATCGCATTTTTACCGATCAACTTTTTTCCGCGTAAAAAACGTCGCAATAATTTCTGCAATATTTTTCCATGAAATAAACGCTGTAATGATTTCATGTTTTGAACTCCTTCTTTTAATGTTGGTCGATTGTCAGGACAGGGTTGCTTTTGAAGAACGCATCGCAACGGTCAGGGTCGTAAAAGCGGCGATTGCCAACCTTGAAAAACATGGGGCCAACGCGCTTATAAGCCCAGTTATTTAAAGTTCCATAGGGAACGCTGTACTGTCGTGCAACTTCCTTTGTAGTGAGTAGCTTTTTGTTATCTGCGTTTTTAAGATTCACCAGATTTTCTTTATTCATAATTATTTCTCCTTTTTGCGATAGGTAGACAGTTACCTCGCGTTATTTTTGCGCTACAATACAGCACCGATTGTCGCGTTCAGAATCACAAACGCGATAATATTTTTTCAGTGGCGAATTTTTTTATATTATTTTGGGAATCGTTAGTGGATGGGGTTTAAAAGTCTATTGCGATGATCCTGTTATCATTGAATATTATTGATCAGGTGTGTTAGCCGAATAATCCGGTGCAAAAGTAGTAAAAATAACTATTTTATTATTAAGGAATGATCGGGATTTGTTTTTAGGGTTTGGTTGTGTCTTGTGTTTGTGATTTTTGCTTTACTTTTCTGGGGTTCGGATTCTGCTCTGTATAGTATTTCTGGAATGTCGTAAATACTATTACATCCGATTTGCTCAATTTACCCATTTCATCCTCTGTTATCTGATAAAGCGTAGCAGTCTTATGGTTCATGGGGGTTGTTTTGTCAGGCAATATGCCAACATAAAACACTTTGCCGCAGCTAGTTGTTTGATAAAATACTTTTTTATCGGTTTGTTCTGTTACGGGTTTAATATCTTCGCTTGCAGGAACATCTTCATCGTGAAGAAGAGCTTTTATTGAATCATCATCAATGCAAAAGTATTTTAAAAGATGTCTAAAGAATTTATTCGCGGCTGGTTTTTTATTAATGGTTTCATAATATTCAATCCATTTTTCTAACATTATTTGAACGCCTTCGAGCTTTTCACGGTTTTTTCTATTTTCTTCCATGACCGATCTTCTCTTTTCCTTCCTTCCCAAGAGTTCACTTTCTATGTTTTGCTTTTCGTTTAAGAGAAATTGCCGGTCACTTAATTCAAGCAATTGTTCCGCATAGATTAAATTTTCTTTTATGTAGGATAATTCATCTATTATATCTATCGTTGTTGCTTCTGATATTCTATCGAATTTAAAATCTTTATTTCTTTCCGTATATCGTTTAATAATTAATTCTATGTCGCCGTTCATTGAGTTAATTAAAGTGTCAGCATTTTCGATGTTGCCGCCGGCTGTCTTGATCCAGCGTTTTGATTTAACTTTTATCCAGTCCCTTAATCTCGGCAAAAAAATAGTGGCACGTTTTGCCAATTCTATTTCTAATTTGTAATCGAATTCACTGGAAATATTTTTAGTTTGACGGTTCTTTAATTCCTGTTGAAAAGGTGTAGCGCCTAACCCAACAGGCAATGTCTTAAGTTTAAATGTCTTTTCTGTAGCATATTGATCGAAGTGCTGATAAAGATCGTCGCTCATCGCGTCAATTAAAACATTAACCTTTTTGGTGTCTCCGCCTGTGGAGCTTGTCCAAAAATCTGCACTTTTATAAATCCAAGACTCTAATTCGGAGATCAACGTTTTCATACTCTTAGCAAGCGCTCTTTTCATTTCAAAATCAAATTCGCCACGAATGTTTTTTAACCGATAATTTTCACGCTTTTCTTTTTGATATGTTTCAAAAATCAATGATGTCAAAATAAGCCAGGCTTCCAGGATTGCGTAAAGAGATAATAATTGAGCATAGCTGATTTCAATATCATCCCCAGTGATTTTCTTTACCTCTCGCAGTAAGAATTCAGGCAAAAAACTGTTAATCTTGATATCTCGCACTATATAACAAAGCCCATCATCCCAGCGGTTTGTCTTTCTGCCAATGGATTTGGGGGGAATTTCTTTGATTGTTTTGTTTAATTGGGTAAAAATTCTATCAGCAAATGAAGGCATATAATCAGCTGCCACTCTTAACGCCAGATAGTCGAGGTGTTTGAATAATTTCCTTACGGCTGCGCAAGGGTATTCGTGATAAATAAAAATTAATTCTTTGGGGTCGGGTAAGCGAGCGTATTTAACCATGTTGGTGTCATACGCACCAAGATTAAAGCGCGCGGATTCTATAATACCTAAACACTGCTGTATTGTTTCTTCCGTTGCGTCATCTATCTTGAGATTGTCTCGAATATCTTCAATTGAAGGTACGTAACCGAAGGACGGACACCACTTCAAAGGCGATATAAAAGCCTTTAGATAATCAGATTTTTTATGTTCGCGTTTTAACTTTGGGGGTATTTTGCTTATGACCATTCACCTTTCCTCTCGCGGCTTCCCTTATTAAACCCGTGGAAGCGGGAAGGGATGCTCCCGCTTGTCGGCCCGTCGGCCTATCCACGGCGTTTTTTTCTATCCTTCCAAAAGTCTTAAATATTCCTTCGCTGATTCGTAGCAGACGCCAGCAATAAATTTGTTAAACGCTCTTAAATCGCCCGTATGGGTTTTATTTAATGTGTCCAGGTATTCCCGCCGCAAGATCGGCGGTATGATTGCCACGGGATAGCCTGTCTGCAATAAGGCCAGATTCATCAACAGACGCGCCGTCCTTCCATTACCGTCAATGAAGGGATGAATCGTTACAAGCTCCCGGTGAAGGTTTGCGGCATATTCAATGGGGTGATACTTTTCTCTCTCTTTGGGTATTGCAATAACAAATGATTTCATCAAGTCGGGTATCTTTTCGGGTGGAGGGGGAATGAAATTTGTGCCTGTGATGATGACCCTCTGCTTTCGGTATTTCCCTGCCTGGTTTGCATCAATACGATAGTAAAACAGCCGATGCAGTTCTTTGATATTCGTCTCCGTAATGTCCTGGCGTTTGGCTAACCGAAAAAGCAAGTCGTAGGCTTCCGAATGTCCCAGGGCTTCCAGATGATCTTTAACCGGCTTGCCGCCAATTGTGATTCCATCTTCCAGAACGATCTTTGTTTCCGTTTCGGTCAATGAATTGCCTTCCAGGGCATTACTGGAATAGGTCATGCCGATCCGAAAATATTCTCGAAGCTGTTTAAGCAGGTGGGATTCAATGGGCCTGTGTTCATCAATCTTCATTTTCAGTAAATCAATTTTTTTCAACAGGTCTTTCATTATGCTTCCTTTCGTCGGGCGTTTGTCGTTGCCGTTTGCCGATCTTCACAGGCTTTGCCCGTCATATCCACGGTTATTATTTCTATGCTTTTTCAATATTTACAATTCTTGCTTTTCTCTTGAATCCTGCTTCCAGATTTTTAACTGCCAGGCGCTTATGATCCGGCGTTAAATGGCTGTATCGTTCGGTCATGGCCATTGATTTGTGGCCAAGCAGTTCTTTTATCGTAATCAGACTTTCGCCCTGGATTGCCAGCCAGCTCGCGAATGTGTGCCGCAAGGTATGAAATGTTACTTCTTGCCGTCTGTCTGTGATTCCTTCATTGAAGCCCAGCTTTTGAACGATCAATCTAAATCGCTGTGATATGGCGGTAATCTTCTTTTCTTCTTGCTTCTTATGAGAGCTTTTTGAAGGATTACCGGATTTACGCGCCGGGAAGACAAGACCTTCGGGCTTTTCAGGTTTGCGAAGAGCCAGCAGTGACTTTAATGTTTCAGTCAAGTAGGCATGACGGGTGCTTTTGTTTTTGGGATCGGTTATTCTGATAAGGTCGTTTTGAAAATCAAGGTCGTTCCCCTTAAGGTTAAATATCTCTCCCGCCCGCATGCCGGTATGGAGGCTTAAAAAGGCCATGTCGTGAAGATTAGGTTCCCTCATCTCTGCCAGTGCCGCCAAGAGTTTGTCGGCTTCCTCATGGCTTAAGAATCGTATTCGCTGGTTTTGTAAGACCGGCATTTTTACGCCATGAACGGGGTTTTCTCCCTGGTATAGTTTCCAGAGGAAAGCCTTGTTAAATATCTGGCGGACTAAAACCAGGCAATGTTTTACTGTGGCCGGAGAATACTCTTCTTTTAAAAGCGCCGTTTTCAGGCGTTCAAGATCAAAGGCTGATATTTCGTTTAATCGCTTACCGGACAGAGGTTTTTCCAGACAATTGGAATAAAGAGAAACATCGTCGCGCCCGCTGCGTGCTTTATTACTTTCGGCCCACGTTTTATATTTTTCCCATACCTCGCTAAAAAGGGGGATTTTCTTTTTTTGTTGCGGCAATTCTTCGCCATGACGCATGGCCCTCATCCGCTCCGAACGAATTTCAGAGGCAAGACGTGGTGAATATCCCTCCGAAGCCCAGCCAATCTTTTCCCAAGTTAATTTCCCGTTAAGCCTGTAGGCGATATCAAAGCATATGTCAGGCTTTCCGGCATGAGATCGGCTTTCTGAAAAACGCTGGTAAACGCCTTTATATTTTGTCAACTCACGTTTCATTTTTTTGCCTTTTTACAACTCACTTTGTTTTCGCTTTCCGCATTCAGTAAATCGGTAATTGCTAACCTATAGCTAACTTGTGTTGTTGCAAGCTGTGATTTCGAGTGAAATTAATCAGAGAGTCGCAACATGTAAATATTTTAAAATATGGGTAAATTAATGTCAAGTGATTTATAGTGATAGCACGTGAAAAAGGCGTTTTTCTGACTCTTAATCAGTAGGTTGTCGGTTCGATCCCGACAGGGCTCACCAAAAATTAAAGACTTAGCTAAATAAAGCTAAGTCTTTTTTCTTTTTTTGCTAACCTATTGCTACCCGCAAAGAATATTTTCAGTGCAGCTCTTTGTTAGAGCATTTCTACCAACTCTGTAAGGCTTTTTACAAACTGTCCATGACCTTCGTGAATATAGATTCCGATCTGCGCGATGAGCGAGTATGCTGCAGCGAATTGAGCAAGAGCCAGGCCGGCAATAGTGAACTGACTAATGCTTACAACACCAATTCCAAATTGGGATAGTGTGAATATGCCGCAAGCAAACTGTCCTATAGCAATGATGCCTTTAGCCGGAACCGGTCTTCTGGCTGGCGTGTACTTGAATGATATGTGAAGCAATGGCAGTCCGAACAATGTTGCTTCGGATTTGTACTCGAAACCCCATCCGTCCCATTTCTCTCTGGCTGGAAATGGAGCCCCGCACTGAGGACAAGCCATAGCTTGTTCAGAAATTTCGTGTTGGCATTCCCGACAAAGTTTCATCTTTCTCCTGTTCTAACGTTAAACTTAACCGGACACGCCACCTGACTTTTAACCTTTACCGTGTCAGCCGCGCCGATGTTCTCCCGGTCCGGTTAAGCGAGGTTGGCCGCTTACTCTTCAGTAAAATAGTCTGAATCAATTTTTTTGATTTCGTACGTAACAGCCTTAGACGTACCAAGATCAAAATCAATCATGTATTCCGCTAAATCCCTACCATCTATTAAAATGATTTTGGGATCAATCATGCGCACATATTCATGAGCTTCGTCTGAAAACTTACTTGTAGTGATAAAGACACCTTTCTTGGCTCTTTTACCGTGAAGAGCACCAACAAATTTCTGGATTTCCGGCCTCCCAACAGTGCCTTCCCACCGTTTTGCTTGAAGGTAGATTACGTCAAGGCCAAGCCGGTCTTCTTTTATAATGCCGTCAATTCCTTCATCTCCGCTTTGGCCAATTGATTTGCCTGCATCGGCTCTTGAACCGCCGTAACCCATGGCAACCATAAGATCTACAACAAGGTTTTCAAAAAATGAGGGCGAATTTGATTTGATACGCTCCAGGAGCTCTCCCGCCAGATCAATACGGATGCTCTGGTATGCTTTTTGTAAAATCTCCTCTGGGGTTTCAGATATGCGTTCTTCTGGAGGTGTTGGAAAAGTGGTTTTATTTGGTTTCGATGGAGTGTGAAACTCTACAAATTCAGGATACTGGCTCAATATTTTTACATCAATACGCTCATGCCCTTGCTCAAATAGTTGGCGACCACGATCAGTAATTTTGAAGTACGCACGTTTGGGACTCTCAAGCACTTTGGCTTGAACAAAAAAGCTTTTGGCCCACGCAACTCTATTGCCAAATTTTGTTTGGGTGCCACTTGGAAGTAGTTGCGAGAGATCCTCTTCACTTAAATTGAAATCAGCAGAAATCTTTTCTCTTGCTTCCTTCAAAGAATGCTCTTCTCCATCAGCTGCCACTTCAAGCAGCGGTCTAAAAAATGATTGAAAATCAGGAACGGCCATTAACTACTCCCTGTTTTTATTCTTACGGCCAATGTTTATTTATATGGTCTGTATAAGATAGAATAATAATTACAACTATTGATAAAATAAATCAATGCCTTAAAGCTTTATTGTTTCATTAATAAGTAAGCAGCCAAAAACTATCTTTCGCTCAGATCAAATTTTCCGCGCAATATTTTAGCATTGGAACGCAGAATAAACACACCGTAAACCTTGTTCAACGCCGGGTCGTATTTTTCCTCGACGGTGTCTGCCGGGATGGACCACTCTTCGGCCACGTCATTTCTGCCCAGGGAAACCTGTTTTTCAACATTAAGAGAATCAAAAGCCGCGCCATCGCTTTTCAGCTTTCGCAAAAATTGAGAGTCGTTTTCTTTAAGAGGTACAGTGACTTGTTCAAAGCCGTAGACATCTTCAAAATATGTCATCATCGGCATCGGGAAATAGTTGGTCAGCATCATCGGAACATTAGCATTGAAATGATGATTTTTATTGATGACTAGCCGGCAGCTGTCGTCATCCATTTCATGGTCCTGCGAGTAGCCTTCCATCCGATATTTGATGGCCGCATTCAGTGCATTTTTTTCGAGAAAGCTGAGCCCCTCCAGTGG
>Ga0302251_1001194_pt1 | contig 17205 bp, 10 predicted proteins | sample AAG_RA_Gln_MG_FD_193534 | JGI IMG/M metagenome (GOLD analysis project Ga0302251, IMG submission 193534) | Enriched activated sludge microbial communities from anaerobic digester in WTTP, New Holstein, Wisconsin, United States - AAG_RA_Gln | ecosystem: Engineered > Bioreactor > Anaerobic >...
CGCTCTCGTAGAGCGACATCTCGGCGCTAAAGTTGATAATCGTCAGGATGTTGTTAAAGTCGTGGGCGATGCCGCCGGCCAGCTGCCCCAACGCCGCCAGGCGGTTCTGCCGCTGGATCTGGGTTTGAGTCTCGCGCTCGCGGGTGACATCGCGGACGAGCAGCACCCATCCGCCCACGGCCGGGCCTGCCTCCAGCGGCTGCCCGAGCACCTCGAAGACGCGGTGGACGGGTGCCTCGACGACCACTTCGTGGCCGATGCCCGTCGGCGGGAGGACGAGCATCTCGGTGAGGGGCGTGTTCCCCAGTTGCAGCAGCCGCTCGCCGGGCGCCGTCCCACCCAAGACGGCCAGGTATTCCTGGGCCGCCGGGTTGGCCAGCAGGATGTCGTGGTCGGCGCTCAACAAGAGCATGCCCTCGGGCACGGTGCGGATGATCTGCTGGACCTGCTGGGCCTGCTCGTGCGTCTTGGCCAGCAAAGAGATCCGCTCCGCGGCGCCGCCTACCTGGCGGCCGATGGCCTCCACCAACGCAATGTCCTCGACGGACCAAGGGCGGTGCAGCGACGAGGCCAGCGCGAGCCCGCCAATGGCCTCCTTGCCCTTGGAGATGGGTACCGCGAGCGTCGAGCGGATGCCGTGGCCCAGGACGGTGGGCAGGATGGCCGACAGCATCTCGCCCGGCGCGACCTGCTGCCAGTCATCCACGGCGACGGGGCCGGCGACCTGCTGTTCGGAGGTGTGGACCAGCCAGGCGATGGCCTGCCCCACCTCGCGCGAGAGGCCGCGCATGGCGTTTTGGTCGGCCACCCAGATAGAGCCCATGTCGAGCCCCAGCCCACGCATGGTGTGCTCCAGGGTGGCCTCGAGCAGCTCACGCAGGTTGCCGGCCCCTGCTGCCGCGGCGACGACGGCATTCTGCGCCTCCAGGTAGGCGGTGCGCCGGAGGGCCTCGTCAAAGAGGCGGGCGTTTTGAAAGGCCGTCGCGGCATGGTCGGCAAAGGTCTGCAGCTGGCGGCCGTCGTCCAGGGTGAACTGGTTGGGGCGCGCGCCGTCCACGTTGAGAAACCCCACCGTGCGGCCGGCCACGCGGATCGGTACTCCCACGTAGGAGCGCAGCCATTCCCATCCCTTGAGGTTGAACCAGTGCGGATCGGACGTCGTGTCCGACACGACCCAGGGAATCCCTTCGTGGAGCATCTGCCGGAGGGAGGGGTAGCGCTCCGTCTCGAGCGCCAGGCTGGCGATGTCGCTGCCCACGCCCAGTGTTTCGTAGCCCCGCCAGCGGACGACGCGGCTGTGCTCGCCGGCGATCAACATGATGTTGCACGCGTCCCCGCTGACGACCCGCGTCGTCTGCTCCAGGATGCGGTCGAGCACCTGGGCCAGGTCCAGGGTGCTGCTCACGATAGCCGCCGCTTCCTGAAGCGCCTCGGCCAGTTCCCGCTGCCGTTTCTCGGACTCGAACAGCCGCGCGCGTTCGATCGCCACCGCGGCATCGGCGGCCAAGGTCTGTCCAATGCGGACCTCGGAATCGCTGAAGCGGCGCTCCCAGCGCGTCTCCCAGATCTCGGCATACCCGATGACGGTGTCCTGGCTGATAAAGGGCACGATCAGGTGGGATTTCCAGCCGTGCCGTTCGGCCTCCTCGCGATACCGGGGGCCCAGGTCCGGATCCGAGGCCAGAAGGACCATGGGCCGCTTCTCCACCAGGGATTGCATCGTGACCGGGTGGTCGCGCAGGTTGTATGTGCGCCCGAGGCTGCTCTCGCCGGGGTTGGCCCCAGGGCGCTGCCACTGGGCCAGGACCGTGCCCACCGCCGTCGCCTCGTCCCACCCATAGATATAGACGCCCCCGGCCTGCAGAGCCTGGCCCAGCTGGGAGGCGATCGTCGCCAGGACCTCTTCCATCTGCAAGGAGGAGGAGACGGCTACCGCACCGCTGTGCAAAAGGGTCAACTCCTCCTTCTGCCGCTCCGCCGCCTGCAGGAGGCGGCTGTGCTCGACGGCGACGGCCGCATGCGTGCCCAGCGAGTTCAGCAGGCGCACCTCGTCGCGGTCGTAAAGGCGCCCCGAGAGTTTTGCCGCCAGGTTATAGATGGCGACCAGCCTGTCGCCAACGATCAGGGGAATGCACAGTTCGATGCGGTGACCGTCCAGGTAGTGCTGCGCTTCCGGCGGCAAGTCGGCGGGGGGCTGCAGGCGCAGCAGCGGCTGCGCGGTATGCTGCAGGTAGTGCGGCAGCGGATGGCCGGCCGGCAGGATGGCATCGCTGCCCACCGCGCTCAGAGGGGCAAAGCGGCTGCCTCCCGGATCGAGGACCACCAGGGTGGCATAGACAATCCGCAGCCGTATGGGGAGTTCCTCGGTCAGCAGAAAGTAGAGGTCCGACAGGGCCACGGTTGTCGGCAGACGGCGCCCAATCTCGGCCACGACTCGCTGCATGTCGACCTTGTCGCGGTAAAAGGCCCGGTCGACGAGCCGCTGCACACGCCGACGTAGCGGGGTAAAGGCGAGGATGACGGCCAGGGTGGCGAAGAAGACCACCACGGCCTCGTCCTGCCAGCGCAGTGTCGCCTGGATCATCCAGGTGAGCAGGCGCACCATCAGCAGGTAGAGCCCGCCCAGGACCACGGCCAACGAAAGGTAGACCAGGCTCCGGTTGATGAGAAACTCGATCTCGAAGAGGCGGTAGCGGAGGATGGCGACGGCATAGATGTAGGGAATGACGGCGGGGAGGAGCATAGCCAGGGGGTGAGGGATAAACGGCCGGCCGACCAGGGCCATCGGGAGGAGGTAGCCCGGCAGACCCACGCCCAGGGTCAGCCCGGCGCCCCAAAAGATCCAGCGGATCTGGGACCGCTCCACCGGGTCGGTGGCGACGCGCAGCGAGCGGAACCCTGCGGCCATCGTCAACGCCATCTGCGCCACGACGACATAGAGGGAGGCCGAGTTGCCGTTCTTGAGTGCTGTGCTCCACGTCGGCGCCAGCGCCATCGTCAGCCCAACGGCCAGGAGGTTGATCGTGTACAGCACCGCGGGGAGCGCGCGCGGAAAGCGCCGCACTGCGGGAAAGACAGTGGGAAAGATGAGCATAAAGTGGCAGATCGCCGCGTAGGCCAGAATAAAGGACAGGTACTCTGCAGCCACGTGTACCCAGAAGCACCAGCCGCAGGGGACCAGGCTGAACTGGACGTTATAGGCGTCGACCCCGTAGTGCACCCCCGTGCTCATGCAAAAGAGCATCAGCAGGCGGCTGCCCAGCTCTTGGGGCCGCTTCCAAAAGACAAAGCTGCCCACGGCAAGGACTGCCAGGCAGGTCAGCAATTGCGGGGCCCAGCGCTGCAGGAGGGCCGCCAGGGGAATCGGGGCTAGCGGTATGGCGAGGGTCAGCGGCCGGCCCTGGCGCACGATCTCGTAGGTGACTACCCGGCCTATCCGCCACGCCGGGTCCGGCGCGGCCCCGGCGAGCCACTCCTCGGGCGTCCGCCCGCCAGCGCGGACGATTACGTCGCCGACCTGCAGGCCACCCGCGCGCGCCTCCAGGAGCCATTGGACCCGGAAGCCGGCCGGCGTAAAGCTCTCCAGGTCGCCGGTGGCCCCGTCGGCCGGCAGGGTGGCGTGGAGGAGAAGGATGCCTCCTACGGCGAGGAGCAACAGTCCCCACAGGATACGCCAGAACCACAGGGATGCGCGCACCGATCGCTCCCTCGCTGCCAACCACGGGGATCAGGTCTGACCAGATGCCGTCATCATTATACCTTTAGGTGGGGCTACAGTCAATGGGCCCGCCGTTTGACAAAAAAAACGCGCCCGGCGTCGTGATCAACGCCGGGCGCGGTGCGCTTGCTGCTACGGCTGCGTCTGCCCCCACATTCCGCGGCCTCCGCCCATCCGCCCGCCGCCCATCCGTCCGCCGCCCATCCGGCCCCCCTGTCCCCACATTCCGCCGCCCTGCCCGGCCTGCTGCAGGCGGGCGGTGATATTTTCCTGCATCCGGGTCAACATCTCGTCGGCCTCGGCCTGGGTCAGGTCGCCGGCGGCCACCCTGTCGGCCAGCGCCGTGCGCCGCGGCGCCAGCAGCGCCTCGACCAGGGTGTCCAGGGCGACGCCCTTTTCCTCGGCCACCTGGGCCACCGTCTTGCCGTCCTGGAGCGCCGTCTGAAGCTCTTCCTGCGTCATCCCCAGCGTCTCGGCGATAAGGTCCAGCTGCCCGTGCATCTGCCAGCCCACGCGCTGGGCGCGCATCATCTGGCCGGCCGGCCCCTGGCCCATCGGCAGGCCGGGCTGCTGCAGATGCTCGGTGATGTTTTCCTGCATCTCGGCCAGCATCGTATCGGCCCGCTCCTGGGTGATCCGGCCGTTCGCCACGGCCGTGGCCAGGGCCTCGCGCCGCGGCGCCAGCAGCGCCTCGACGATCGTGTCGAGCGCCACGCCCTTTTCCGCCGCCAGGTCGGCCACGCTCTTGCCGTCCTGGAGCGCCGCCGTCATCTCGTCCACCGTCATACCCAGCTGCTCGGCGACGGCATCGGCCTGGCCGTAGGCCTGATAGCCCCACCGGCCGGCCTCGCGCGGCGTCAGCCCGCCGCCGCAGTTACATACGCATTCCCCGGTCCCCGGGGTCGTATCCGGCCCCTGGGCCGAGATCCGGCCCACGCCCAGCCAAAGCGCCCCCGCCAGCACCACCGCCGCCGTCACTGCACCTGCCAGGATTGCCCATCCACGTTTGCTCATCGTATACCTCCATCGACTCATCAGGGTTGTTGCTCTGTACTGTCCCCAGGATACCACGCGTGTATGAAGAAGGTGTGAAGGGGCCAGACATTTGCCCCGGCCTCTGCGCTTTCGCCGCCCATGCTGCAGCGAGCTCCGACTTGTGGTACAATAGCCATGCAAGGAGGTAGGCCATGCGCGTGGCCATGCTCGCCCGGGCGGTCTTTCCCCTCCACGGCTACGGCGGGGTGGAGCGGCACGTCTATCACCTGACGACGCACCTGGCCCGCCTGGGTGTCGAGGTAGAGCTCTGGGTGCAACAGCCGGTGGCGGAGGGGGCCCCGCTCGGCCCCGGCATCCGCCTGCACGCCCTGCGCTACGACCGCACCTCGCCCATCCTGCGGCCCAACGGCATCGCCGGCCGGCAGATCAACTACCCCCTCTACTCGCAGGCCGTCGGGCACGAGGCGGCGCGGTGGGTGCGCGAGCGGCAGGTCGACGTCGTCCACGCCCAGGGGCTGGCCGCCTGGGGCTACGGCCGGCTGCGCCAGGCCGACCCCGCCCTGCGCGCCGCCGTGCCGATGATCATGAACCCCCACGGCATGGAAGAGTTCAAGACGCCGCACCGGCTCAAGCGCCTGGCCTACATCCCCTTCCGGGCCCTGTACGCGTCCGGTGCCCGTGCCGCCGACCGCGTCATCGCTACCGACGCCTGCACGCGCGGCGAGGTCCCGCGCTACCTGGGGGTGGACCCCACGCGTGTCGTCGTCCTGCCCAGCGCCATCGCCGTGGAAGAGTGCCTGCGGCCGCTCGACCTGTCCGTGCAGCAGGCGCTGCGGGAGCGGCTCCGCGTGGCCGACTCGCCGCTGGTCCTGCTCAGCGTGAGCCGCCTGGAGCGGAACAAGGGCTACCACGTTCTGGCCGAGGCGCTGGCCGGCCTGCGGGAACGGCTGCCGGCCGGCTGGCGTTGGGTGCTCGTCGGGGAGGGCAAGGAGCGCCGGGCGCTGGAGGCCCAGGTGCAGCGGTTGGGCATCGCCGCGATGACCTGTTTCGCCGGCCGGCTGGACGACGCCTCTTTGCACAACCTCTACGAGGCCGCCGACCTGCTGATCCACCCCACGCTCTACGAGGGCAGCTCGCTCGTCGTGCTCGAAGGGATGATCCACCGCCGGCCCGTCCTGGCCACGCGCGTCGGCGGCATCCCCGACAAGGTCTATGACGGGCGTAACGGCCGCCTGGTGGTGCCGGGCGACGCGGCGGCGCTGCAGGCCGGCCTGCTCGACCTCCTGGACTGCCAGCCCGACTGGCCCACCCTGGGCGCCGAGGGGGCGCGCATCGCTCGCGAGCGCTTCGATTGGCCGGTGGTGGCCCGCGCGACGCTGGGCGTGTATGAGGAGATGCTGGGGCGTGAAACGTGAAGCGTGAAGTGTGAACAACCAGGAGGACTGTGGGCAGGGTAGGCGGATTGCGCCTTTCGTGTCTGGGAGCCTGGCGGGCCCAGAGTGCAGGGGGAGAGGCTGGAGCCGGGGCTGGGGTCCAGGACGAGGTAGAGCCGCGGCTTGTTCCCACATCAGGAGGAATGCCCATGCCCAGGAAAACTCGCGCCTCTGTGTTGCTACTGTTTCTTGCGGCCGCGCTGGCCCTCGCGCCCGTTCACGGCGGCCAGGGGGCACCTGAGGCCGTTCGGCCGGCTGCTTCCTTTTCTCCGCCGTACAACGTCTCCAGCTCAGCGGGGGCCAACTCCACTTCCGCCCATGTCGTCCGCGCCGCCGACGGCACCCTCCACGCCGTCTGGCAGGAGGGCGGCCGGCCGGCCTATGCGCAGGGGACCGGCCCCACCTGGCAGCCATGGGAATGGATTGTCCCGCCTGGCGAGCCAGGCTACTCCGGCCCGGCGTTGGCCGTGGATGGCAGCGGGAACGTCCACGTGGCCCTGGTCCAGGGGGATGCGCCACACCTCCTCGTCTACACCTCGCGGCCGGCGAGCGGGACCTGGACGGTGCCGATCCCCCTCTCGCTGCCGGCCTACAGCTCGACCTGCCCGGCCATCGCCGTGGACGGCACGGGCGGGGTGTGGGTTGCCTGGCAGACCGAGCTCGCGGACACGAATGCCGAGATCTATGCCCGCTATCGGCCGGCCGGCGGGGCGTGGGACCCCCTGCAGCGCGTCACCGAGAACGCCGCCCAGGATCAGCGGCCCAGCCTGGCCGTGGGCAGCGGCGACATCGCCCACCTGGCCTGGCGGAGCAGCGCGGCCGGGGTGTACGACATCTTGTACAGCCGCTTTGCGGGCGGGACCTGGGCACCGGCCGTGAACCTGTCCGAGACAGGTTTCTACTCCGTCGACCCCGACGTGGCCGCCGACGGCGCGGGCAACGTCTATGTCGTCTGGGCCGACGAGATGGGCGCCCTCGACCACTTCCAGATCCTCTTCCGGCGCTGGGACGGCAGCGCCTGGTTGCCCTGGACGTACCTCTCCCTCCCCTCGGCGACCCGCGCACTCGATCCCGCCCTCGCGGCCGACAGCGCGGGCAACCTGTACGCCGTCTGGACCGACTATCGCGATGACCTGTGGCACCCCGAGGTCTATTTCTCCCACTCGACCGACCACGGCGCCACCTGGCTGGGGGACGAGAACCTGACCCAGAACGCCGCCAGCTCCTATCACCCCGACGTGGCCGCCCAGCCCGGCGGGTATGCCCACATTGTCTGGGAAGACGTCTCGCCGGGCCAGCTGGATATCCTGTACAGCCGCGCCTATGCGGCCGGCCTGGAAAAGTGCTGCCTGCCGGTGGTACAGAAGTAGGCTGAGGAGAAGAACCCGCTTACTCGCCGCCTGCTGTAGAGGCAAAGGGCGCCTGATCCACGTGGAAAGGACTACCGGTAGACGGCGCAAAGATCACGGCACAAGGGGGCCCACACACCGGTCCAGGCAACTCCCCCCTTCCTCCTCGGCGCCCAAGGCCCGTTTGACGCTCGCGGTACCCGGTGCTACAATGGCGCTATCTCGCCGCTAATCTGGCCGGCATACCCTTTCAGCGGTCCCGTTTGCCCGGAGGCTGCGCCGTGGAGAAAGCCCCCTTGCCTGACTCTTTCGCCCTCGGCATCCATGCCATGCCCGGCACGAACCGCTGCCGGCACTGCTGGACAGAAGGAAGCGCGCAGCACGCCCGCGTGCCGGCCGCGCAGGTCTATTTCGCCCTGGGGAATCTGGGGGGAGCCGGCCTCCGGCCACTGCTGGAGTCGTATCGCCGTGCGCACCCGCGCGCTTTGCGGCTTCTCGACCAGGTCACTTGGGGCGAACTGGCCCGGCGCTACGGCGACCGCGAGAACGACGAGCTCTATCACCTGAGCGACCTGCCCGAGAACAAGTGGGCCGCCGCCTATCTGTTGGAGGAGTGCTCTTGAACGTCCTGAAACGCCTGGTCCTTTCGCTGCGCCCCTACTGGCGCACCCTGGTGCTTGTCGCCGTGATCCTCTTTGCCCAGGCCGGCGCCGAGCTCGTGCCCCCGCTCTTTCAGCGTGAGATCATTGACGGCGTCATCGCCAACAAGGACCTCAGCCGGCTCGGCCTGCTCCTGGGCGGGATGGTCCTCACCTATGCCGTGCTGCGCGGCATCAACGTCGCCGACCAGTACCTGCGCCACGCCCTGGGAGAAGAGTTTATCTATGACCTGCGCGTCCGGCTCTATGCCTACCTGCAGCGGCTGTCCCTCTCTTTCTTCGAGCGCACCTCCACCGGCGAGCTGATGTCCCGCCTGACGAACGACGTCAACTCGCTGGAGGATTTCATCACCCACGGCTCGACACTGACGACGGTGGACCTGGTGCGCCTGATCAGCACCGGCGTCGTGCTCTTTGTGCTCGATTGGCGGCTGGCACTGGCGGTGCTGATCCCGCTGCCCGTGATGGCGGTCGGCCTGCGCTGGTTCAACAAAAGGGTGCGCCCCATGTACCGCCAGGTACGCGCCCGCCTGGGCGACATCAACGCCCAGCTCCAGGACAGCCTGGCCGGCATGCGCGTCATCCAGGCCTTTGGCCAGGAAGAGGCCCAGCTGGCGCGCTTCTCCGCCGAGAGCCGGGCCTATTACCAGGCCCGCGTGCGCGCCATCCGCACCTGGGCCACCTTTTTTCCGATCTTTCGTTTCGTCGCCAGCATCGGCCCCATCCTGGTTCTCGGCGTGGGCGCCTGGCTGATCGTCGGCGACCGCTCCTCCCTGGGCACGCTGGTCGCTTTCCTCTCCTACACCACCGCCTTTTACGAGCCGCTGCACCGACTGACCGAGGTGGACAACATGATCCAGCAGGCGCTGGCGGCCGGCGAGCGGATCTATGAGCTGCTCGACACCATGCCCGAGGTCCAGGACGCCGCCGGCGCCTGCGCCCTGCCGGACGTGCGCGGCGAGGTGCGCTTCGAGGATGTCCACTTTCGCTACGGTGAAGGCGACGAGGTGCTGCACGACGTCGAGTTCACCATCGCCCCCGGCGAGGTCGTGGCGCTCGTCGGCCCCAGCGGGGCCGGCAAGACGAGCATCGCCAACCTGGTCTCGCGCTTCTACGACCCGATTCACGGCCGCGTGCTGCTCGACGGGCGCGACCTGCGCGAGGTGGAGCTGGCCTGCCTGCGCCGGCACGTCGCCGTCGTGCTGCAGGATACCTTTCTCTTCAACACCACCGTCCGCGACAACATCCGCTTCGGCAAGCTCGACGCGACGGACGACGAGATCGTCGCCGCGGCGCAGGCCGCCTACGCCGACGAGTTCATCCGCCAGCTGCCCGACGGCTACGACACCGAGATCGGCGAGCGCGGCGTGCGCCTCTCGGGCGGGCAGAAGCAGCGCCTGGCCCTGGCCCGGGCCATCCTGGCCGACCCGCGCGTGCTGATCCTGGACGAGGCCACCTCCTCGGTGGACGCCGAGGCCGAGTACCTCATCCAGCAGGCGCTGCAAAAGGTGCTCGAAGGGCGTACGGCGCTGGTCATCGCCCACCGCCTCTCCACGATCCGCAACGCCGACAAGATCATTGCCCTGGAGGGCGGGCGCATCCGCGAGATCGGCGACCACCGCGAGCTCTTGCGCCAGGGCGGCCTGTACAGCCAACTCTATCGGCGGCAGGTGGAGATGGCGGTGGCGGGGGAGGACGTGGGGTTGGTGGAAGAGTTTATGGAGGATGAAGAGCAGGGGGAGACGTAAAGACGCGAAACGTGAGGTGTGAAGACGTGAAGCGTGAGGTCCTAGCATGGCCGACAAACTTGTCATTGTAGAATCCCCCGCCAAGGCCAAGACCATCCGCAAGTACCTGGGCGGCGGCTATACCGTGCACGCCTCCATGGGCCACGTACGCGACCTGCCCAAGAGCGGCCTGGGCGTGGACGTGGACCAGGGCTTTGCCCCCGAGTACGAGGTGGTCAAGGCCAAGTCCAAGGTGGTGAAGGAGCTGCGCGGGCTGGTGAAAGCGGCGGACGAGATCTATCTGGCCACCGACCCCGACCGCGAGGGCGAGGCCATCGCCTGGCACGTCCTGGAGGTGACCGCGCCCAAGGGAAAGCAAGTCCAGCGGGTCGTCTTTCACGAGGTCACGGCCCCGGCCATCCGCGCCGCCTTTGAGCAGCCGCGCGAGCTGGACATGCAGCTCGTCAACGCCCAGCAGGCCCGGCGCATCCTCGACCGGCTGGTGGGCTACCGCATCAGCCCGCTGCTGTGGGAAAAGGTCCGCTACGGTCTCTCGGCCGGCCGCGTCCAGTCCGTCGCCGTGCGCCTGGTCGTGGACCGCGAGCGCGAGATCCAGGCCTTTAGCCCGGTCGAGTACTGGACGGTGGAGGCCGACCTGGCCAAGATCCCGTCGGCCGGCCGGGAACGCCCGCCGGCCGACGTCTTTCGCGCCGTCCTCTACAGCGTCGGCGGCAAAAAGCTGGGCAAGTTCGGCCTCAAAACGGAGGCCGCTGCCCAGGCCATCGTCGACGACCTCCAGGGGGCCGCCTACAGCGTCCTCAAGCTGACAAAGAAGCAGGTGCGCCGCTGGCCGGTGCCGCCCTTTATCACCAGCACCCTCCAGCAGGCTGCCTCCCGCACCCTGGGCATGGCCCCCGGCCGGACGATGCGCATCGCCCAGCAGCTCTACGAGGGGGTCGACCTGGGGCCCGAGGGCAGCGTCGGGCTCATCACCTATATGCGCACCGATTCCACCTTTGTCGCTTCCTCCGCCCAGGCCGAGGCCCGCGAGTACATCGCCGCGCACTATGGGCCAGAGTACCTCCCGGAAAAGCCGCCCTTTTACAAGACCCGGGCTGCCTCCGCCCAGGAGGCGCACGAGGCCGTCCGCCCCACCGCCGTCCGGCGCGACCCCGAGGCCGTCCGCCCCTTCCTCGACCGCGACCAGCAGCGCCTCTACGAGCTCATCTGGAAGCGCTTTGTCGCCAGCCAGATGGTTCCGGCCGTGTTCGACCAGACGACGGCAGATATCGCGGCCGGCGCCGACTATATCTTTCGCGCCACCGGCTCCGTCCTCGTCTTTCCCGGCTTCCTAAAGGTCTATGGCCACGAGGTGGAAGAGGAGCCGCCCGAGGGGACACAGGAAAAGTACCTGCCGCCCCTCTCCGAGGGGGAGCCGCTGGACCTGGTCAAGCTCTGGCCGGAGCAGCACTTTACCGAGCCGCCGCCGCGCTACAGCGAGGCCACCCTGATCAAGGAGCTCGAAAAACGCGGCATCGGCCGGCCGTCCACCTATGCCGCCATCGTGGAGACGATCCAGGAGCGCGAGTACGTCGTCCGGCTGGAGCAGCGCAAGCGCACCTCGCCGCTCCAGCCCACGGAGATGGGCTTTCTCGTGAACGACCTGCTCGTGGGCAGCTTCCCCGAGATCCTGGATTACGGTTTTACCGCGCAGATGGAGACGCAGCTCGACGAGGTCGCCGGGGGGACGCGCGAATGGGTGCCGCTGCTCGACGAGTTCTATCGTGCGCTGATGGACAAGATGGCGACGGCGCAGCAAGAGATGCGCGACGTCAAGCGCGAGGTACAGGAGACGGATCTGACCTGCGAGCTGTGCGGCAAGCCGCTGATCATCCGCTGGGGCCGGCGCGGCGAGTTCCTGGCCTGCTCCGGCTACCCCGAGTGCAAGAACACGAAGGATTTCACGCGCGCGCCCGACGGGAAAATCGTCCCGGCGGCGGCCCCGGCGGCCGCGGCGGCGTGCGACAAGTGCGGCCGGCCGATGGTGGTGAAGAAAGGCCGCTTCGGACAGTTCCTGGCCTGCACCGGTTACCCCGAGTGCAAGAACACGCGCAACCTGGCGCAGAACGAGCAGGGCGAGCTGGTGCCGGAGCCGGTCGAGGTGAGCGACCAGGTCTGCGACCTCTGCGGCCGGCCGATGGTGGTGAAAAAGAGCCGCTTTGGGCGCTTTCTCGCCTGCACGGGGTACCCCGAGTGCAAGGGGACCAAGCCGCTGCCGGGCGAAAAGGGGCGGCGGGGGCGCGGAGGAAAGAGGGGGCCGGGAGCCGGGGGCAAGGGGGCCAGGGGCAAGGGGGCAGGGGGCCAGGAGCAAGGGGCCGGGGGTCCGGGGGGAGAGGAGAAAAAGGACGCGGCCGCCAAAAAGAAGCGCGCCCGGCCGCCGTTGACGGAGGCGGGGCGGGTGGCCGCGGCGAGCGAGGAGACGTGCGACAAGTGCGGCCGGCCGATGGTCGTCAAGCGCAGCCGCTACGGCGAGTTCCTGGCCTGCTCGGGGTATCCCGAGTGCAAGAATACGCGGTCGCTAGGGGGGCCGGGGGCCAGGGGCAAGGGGCAGGGGGCAAGAAGCAAGTCCTCTGGGGCAGGCCAAGGGCGCAAAGCGGGAAAACGTGAGGCGTGAAAACGTTCCGACGGCGAGGCCTATCCAGGCAACCGCGCCGCCGGCGCCGTCCAACTCCACGGGTTGGGCACCGGGCCGGCTTTATTCATCCTCCGATTCCAGGTCTTCCATCGCCTCTTCGACGCCCTCCGCCTTCTGGATCCCATCCTCCAACTCGGCCAGCCCCTTGCGGACGCTCACCAGGGTGCGCCCCAGCGTGTCACGGAACTCGGCCTGGGCCTTGGACAAGAGGTCCTCGATCTCGGTCAGGACGTTGCGGGCATAGTCGTCGGCGCCCTGGCGGACGGCGGCGGCGTCCCGGCGCGCCGTGTCCACCATCTGGCCGGTGCGCATCTTGGCCTCGTCCAACAAGCCGTCGCGCTCCAGGCGCATCGAGGCTTCCTGCTGGGCTTGTTCGGCGATGCGTTGGGCCTGCCGGCGGGCCTGCTCCAGCAGCTGGTCGCGCTCGCGCAGCACCTGGCGGGCCCGCCGCACCTCCTCCGGCACGGCCGCGCGCAGGCGGTCCAGCAGTGCGGTGGCGCGCTCTTCGTCCACCATCAGCCGGTGCACAAAGGGCAGCCGGGTGCTCTTGGTCAGCACCTCTTCCAGCTCGTCCAGCAGTCCGATCATCTCTTCGCTCATCGTTACCCCCTCTTGTACAGGATTGCCGCTCCGCAAAACAGGTTGCTCAAGCTGGACCCCGGGCCCGCAGCGCTTCGCGCAGCGCCCGTTCGACGTGCGGCGGGACCAGGTTGCTCACGTCGGCCCCCAGGGTCGCGATCTCTTTGAGGATCGTGGAGCTCAGGAACGAATAGTGCTGCGCGGCCATCAGGCAGACAACCTCTACCTCCGGCTCGAGGCGGTGGTTGATGTGGGCCATCTGCAGCTCGTACTCGAAATCGGTCAGCACGCGCAGGCCGCGGATAATGACCCGCGCGCCGACCTGGCGGGCGTACTCTACCGTCAGCGACTCGTACGCGTCGGCGCTGACGTTGGGCCACTCCCGGACGGCCTCGCGGATCAGCTCGACCCGCTGGGCCACGGGAAAGAGAATGTTCTTGGCCGGCCGGGCGTATACGGCAAAGATAACCTGGTCAAAGAGCCGGGCGGCCCGGGCGGCGACGTCCAGGTGCCCATTGGTGATGGGGTCGAAACTGCCCGGGTAGATGGCCGTGACCAACGATCCTCCTTGATCGACTCGTCATGCATCATCCGTTACAGCTTCCTCTTCCCACCAATCCGGCATTCCGTACAGGCTCAACATGCTGTCGCCCAGGCGGCGCTTGTCCAGGAGGGCGAGCGGGCCGTACTGCTCGGCCAACTCGACCCGCACCGCGTAATGGACCGCCACCAGGGTGGCGCCGTGCGCTGCGGGCGAACTCGCCACCCGGGCCAGCGTTTCCCCGATGGCCGGGTCGTCGTACGGCGGATCCAAAAAGATTATATCATACTTCTGCTCTTCATGCATCCCGCGCAGGGCTGCCTGCACCTTGGACTGGTGGATGCGCGCCCGGTCCCGCAGGCGGGTGTGCTCCAGGTTCTCGGCAATGATCCGGCAGGCCCCGGCGTTGCCCTCGACAAAGTCGCACCACGCTGCCCCGCGCGAGAGGGCCTCGATCCCCAGGGAACCGCTGCCGGCATAGAGGTCGAGCACGCGCAGGCCGGGGAAATCAATATACCCCTGCAGCACCGAGAAGAGCGACGCCCGCACCTTTTCCAGCATGGGACGGGTGCGTTCGCTCTTGGGAGCCTTGATGTGGTGGCCTTTAGCCGTGCCGGTGATGACGCGCATCAGCTCACCTCCATGCCCTGGCTCCAGAAGGCCGCCACCCGCTCCTTCAGCACGGCGTGCTGCGGCTTGGACAGCGCCGGATCGTCGGCCAGGATGGCTTCGGCCTCGCGGCGGGCCAGATCCAGCAGGCGCGTGTCGCCCAGCTTGGCCACCTTCAGGTCGGGCATCCCGCTCTGGCGGGTGCCAAAGAACTCGCCCGGGCCGCGCAGTTCCAGGTCGATCTCGGCCAGGGCAAAGCCGTCCTCGGTCTCCTCGATGGCCTTGAGCCGCTCGCTGCCCAGCTCGTCGGAGGTTGCCAGGAGGATGCAGTAGGAGGCGTGCTCGCCGCGGCCGACGCGGCCGCGGAACTGGTGCAGCTGCGAGAGGCCAAAGCGCTCGGCGCCTTCAACCATCATCACCGTCGCGTTGGGGACGTCGATGCCCACCTCTACCACGGGGGTGGAGACGAGCACCTGGGTCTCGCCGTCGCGAAAGGCGCGCATGATGCGCTCCTTCTCGGGCCCGGACATGCGCCCGTGGAGCAGGTCCAGCTTCAGGTCGGCAAAGACTTCGCTCTGCAGGCGGTGGAATTCCTCCACGGCGGCGGCGGCCTCGATCTTGTCCGACTCTTCCACCAGCGGGCAGATGACAAAGGCCTGCCGGCCCTCCTGGACCTGCTTGCGGATGAAATCATAGGCCCGCTGGCGCTCGGCGTTGGCGAGCCAGCGCGTGCTGATGGGCTGCCGCCCCGGGGGCATCTCGTCGATGATGCCCACGTCCAGGTCGCCGTGCAGCGTCAGCGCCAGGGTGCGGGGGATGGGCGTGGCCGTCATCACCAGCAGGTGCGGGTTAAAGCCCTTTTGGTGCAGCTGCTGGCGCTGCACGACGCCGAAGCGGTGCTGCTCGTCGATGACGGCCATTCCCAGGTCGGCAAAGGCGACGTCCTCCTGGATCAGGGCGTGCGTGCCGACGACAATGTCCACCTGGCCGTCGGCGATGGCCTGGCGCAACTCGCGCTTCTGGCGCGCCTTTAAGCTGCCGGTGAGCAGGGCCACGCGCACCTGGCCGGCCGGTGCCTTGTCCGCGGCGACGCCCACCAGCTTCTTGAGCTCGGCCAGCCGCCGCGCGCGCGCGGGGTCCTCTTCCTTCCACTCCTCGCCCACCGTGGTGACCGCGCTCGCGCTGGGCCGGCCGGCCACCTCCAGCCCGGCGACGAGCCGGCCGATCGTCCGCTCGTGCTGCTCGGCCAGGATCTCGGTGGGCGCCATGATCGCCGCCTGCTTGCCGTTGGCCACCGCCATCAACATCGCCGCGGCCGCCACCACCGTCTTGCCCGAACCGACGTCCCCTTGCAGCAGCCGGCTCATCGGCACCGGCCGGGCGATGTCGGTCAGAAGCTGCTCCAGGACGCGCTGCTGGGCGCCCGTCAGCGCAAAAGGCAGGTCTGCCAGGAAGCGCGCCAGCAGGTCGTGATCGGTCGGCAGCGGCCGGCCGGGCTCGGCCTGCCACTCGCGCTTGCGCTGCAGGACGCCGATCTGGATGAGCAGAAACTCGTCAAAGGCGAGCCGGCGCCGCGCCTGGACCAGGGACTCGGGGTCGTCGGGGAAGTGGATCTGCCGCAGGGCCTGGGCCAGGTCCCACAAGCCGGCCCGCTCGCGCACCGTGGGGGGCAGCGGGTCGGGGACGCGGCCGGCCCAGGTGTCCACGGTGCGCTTGACAAGGCGGCGCATGCCCCGGGGCCGCAAGTTGCCCGAGAGGGGGTACACCGGCACGAGCCGGCCGGTGTGGATGAGCTCGTCGTCGTAGGGCTCCCATTCCGGTGACTCGAGCGTCAGCCGGCCGCGGTACTGCCCCACCCGCCCGCTGAGGACGACGCGCATGCCGACGCGCAGCGACTTGAGCAGGAAAGGCTGGTTGAACCAGACGGCGGAGAGGGTGCCGGTGTCGTCGCGCACGCGGACGGTGATAATGTTCCGCCCGCCGGCGCTGCGGCGCGTCTCGACGTGGTCGACGGTGGCGACGATCGTCTCGGTCGACCCATACATCAGGGCGTGGATGGGGCGTGTCGAGGTATAGTCGTCATAGCGGCGGGGAAAGTGGTAGAGGAGGTCGCGGATCGTCTCCAGCCCCAGCTTCTTGAGCGAGCGCAGGTAGTCGAAGCGGACGCCGGGGGCCTGCTCCAGCGGGGTGTCCAGGGCGAGGCCGGGGAGCGGCGCCGGGGAGCGGCGCGGGGTGCGGGCGGCGGCCTTTTTCCGCGCGGGAGCGGGTGCGGCCGGCTCCTCCTTGGCCGCCGGCGGTGCGGCCGGCCTCTTGGCGGCGCGCGCGGGTGCGCCGGCCGGCGGCTCGCCCGCCGGGGCCGGCCCGTCGCGCAGCTCGCGGTACGTCTGGCGCAGCGCCGCCAGCGCCTTGGGCACCCGCGTGCGCCGCGCCTCCCGGACGAGCAGGCTGTAGTTGCTCAGCTGGTCGGCCAGGCTGCCCAGCAGGTCCAGGGACAGGCCCATGTCGCGGCCCTGGCGCAGCCAGTCGCGGAGGTAGGCGCCAAGCCCTTCTGGCAGCGCCGAGCCGTCGAAGCCGGCCTTTTCCTCGGCCGACAGGACCCTGCCCAGGGCGGCCAGGTGGTTGAGTTGTTGGGTCTTGCGCTCATCGTCCATCGTTCCACTCCGCTGCGATTATATCATGGGGATGGGGAGGGAAGCAAATGGGGGTGTCGGGTATCGGGGATCGGATTCCAGGAATGGTTCTCCCGATCACCGATCACCGATCGCCGATCACCAATCCCCAATCACCCATGGGTGCATTTCATTCCACGGGGAAAAGAGAACGAATGAGTGAGTTGTCAGGTTCTCCTCGTAGTGGTATAACAGGTTGAACATCAGCCCTGTCAGACCCTGTAAGGAGG
>Ga0302251_1001202_pt1 | contig 17058 bp, 11 predicted proteins | sample AAG_RA_Gln_MG_FD_193534 | JGI IMG/M metagenome (GOLD analysis project Ga0302251, IMG submission 193534) | Enriched activated sludge microbial communities from anaerobic digester in WTTP, New Holstein, Wisconsin, United States - AAG_RA_Gln | ecosystem: Engineered > Bioreactor > Anaerobic >...
CAGGCCCGCGCCGGCGGCCCGCCGCAGCTGCTGGGGATCCCGCTCGTCCACCACGCTCACAAGCACGACGCCGAAACCGAGCGCGTCATGGAGCGAACGGGCGATGAACTGCAGCACCTGGTCCAGGTCCAGGTCGGCCCGGATGGCGCTGCTCAGGTGCAGGATCTCGGCCAGGTGCCGGGCCCGCCGATCCAGGGCCGCGCCCTGCTGGACCTGCTTCTTGTAGAGCAGGGCATTTTCCAGGGCGATGGCGGCATGGTCCGCCAGGTAGCGCAAGAAGTGGCGGCGGGCCTCGTCGGGTGCGGCCTCCGCGGGCAGGGCCAGGTGCAAGAGGGCCAGCGGCGTGTCCTCGCGGATGAGCGGGCAGAGCATGTGGACCGGGGCTCCCTCCACCGCCGGCACGCGGGCTGCCGGGTCGTCGGAGCGGAAGACGACCGGGCCGGAGGCGGCGCTGAACAGATCGGGCAGGAGGGCGTGCCAGGCCTCCTGCCAGGGCTGGCCGGCCGGCCAGTGCAGCTGGGCCAGGGGGACAAAGGACTCCTGGCCCTCGTCGTAGTAGACCAGGGCGCCGGCCTGGGCTTGCAGCGTCTCGACCGCGCGTTCCAGGGTCTGTTCGGCCACCTGGGCGGGATCGAGCGCAACCGTGGCCAACGCGCGGGCGAAATCGGACAGGGCAGTGATCTCCTGCCGCTGTTGGGCGAGTGCCTGGTCGGTCACCTCGTACAGGTGGGCATTCTCGATGGCGATGGCGGCCTGGTTGGCGATCGCCTCCAGGATGTGCATGTCCTCGACGTCGTAGGGATCGTCGGGGCGGGTAGTCTGGATGGCCAGCACGCCGATGGCCTGGTCCTGCCGCAGGATGGGCACTCCCAGCCAGGAGGCGGCCGGCCGGCCGCCGAGCACCTCGAGCCCCAGCGTGCGGATGTGGTCCTCCACCCGCTCGGCAATGAGCAGCGGCTGCCGCGTGCGCAGGACGTGCTCCGTCAGCCCATTGCCAAAGTGCCGGGTGGGGACGGCCGCGGGCTGGCCCTCGGCGATGAACAGGGGAAACGACACCTCTTCCAGCTGGGGATTGTAGAGGGAGATGTACAGGTTGGTGGTGTCCATCAGCCGGCCGGTCTCGCGATAGATTGTCTCCAGCGTCTCGCCCAGGGAGTGGGCCGAGTTGATAGCCTGCCCGATCTCGTTCAGCACGGCCAACTCCGTCAGCCGCCGCTCCCGTTCGGCAAAGAGGCGCGCGTTCTCGATAGCCACGGCGGCCCAGTCGGACAGGGCGCCGAGCAGCGCGACATCGGCGGCGGTATACTTTTCGCCGGCCCGCCGTTCGCCCAGGGCGATAAAGCCCACCAGGCGGTCCTGCGTCGCCAGCGGCAGGAACACGCCGGCCTGGAGCCGATCGACCGCGGCCAACTCTTCCGGGCCCAGGGTGGACAGGATGTTGCTCGGCGCGTCGTGCCGTTGGATGGCGCCGTGCGCGACGCGCAGCGATTGGATGAAACGATCGGTTTCCGCAAAGGCCGGGGCGCTGGCGGCGGCCGGCCCGGCCTGATCGCGATAGAGGCGATAGGTGCCGCTGAACGGCTCCAAGAGATAGAGCGCGGCCGTCTCCAGGTCCATCGTGGTGGCAATGTGCTCCAGGATCAGGCCGCTCAGCTCGGGCAGGTCGATGACGTGGGCCAGGGACGTCCCCAGGTCCTGGACGGCCTGGCGAAAATCGGCCTGCTCCTGGTGCAGCGCCCGGTCCACGCGGTGGAGGAGCGCATGGTAGAGGGGGCCGGCCAGGCCGGCCGCCAACAGCGCCAGGAGCGCCAGCGCCAGCGGGTTGTCCGGCCGCAGGAAGCCGCCGGCCAGCCGGCTGAGGAGGTAGACCAGGCCCCCATACAGGGCCGCCAGGAGGGCGGCCAGCAGCACGTGGGTCAGCCGGCGCCGCGCCGCCCGGCCCAGGGGCAAAAAGGCCCGCCGGGCGGCGGACCGTTCCCGGAATCGCGGCGCCTGGGTTGTCTTCCTGTTGCTTCCGGTCATCAAGGTTGTATTCCCGATCGCCGGTACTCGATAGCCGATCACCGTCACCACTACCCAATTACAGATCGAGCGCGTTGATCATCGCAATAATCTGATCCGATGTCCAGTTGTGAATCTGGGAGGCCTTGTTGGGGCAGGCGGCGACGCAGGCCCCGCAATACTGGCACAGGGCGGGGTTGACGACGGCCACGTGCCGGCGTTCGTCGATCGTGCGCGCCCCGTAGGGACAGGCGTTGATGCACTGCCCGCACCCGGCGCAGATCTCTTCGATCACGTAGGCGACGGTCGGCTCCTGGACCAGCTTCTCCTGGGAGAAGAGCGTCAGCACCTTGGCCGCGGCGCCGCTGGCCATGGCCACGGTGTCGGGGATGTCCTTGGGGGCCTGGGCCGCGCCGGCCAGGTAGATGCCGGCCGTCAGGCTCTCCACCGGGCGGAGCTTGGGATGGGCCTCGCTGAAGAAACCGTACGGATCGGTGGCGATGTGCAGGCGCTGGGCGAGCTCGATCGCCCCCGCGTTGGGGACGGCCGCCGTGGCCAGCACCACCAGGTCCGCCGGCACCTCCACGATCTCGCCGCTCAGCGTGTCCACGCCCCAGACGACGATCTTGTCGCCCTCGGGATAGACCTTGGCCACGCGCCCACGGATGTAGAGGACACCGTCTTGCTGCATGGCCTCCTGGACAAACTCCTCGTAGCCCTTGCCGGCCGAGCGGATGTCGATGTAAAAGACATAAGCCTGCCCGTCGGGCACGCGCTGCTTGAGCAGGCGCGCGTGCTTGGCCGTGTACATGCAGCAGACGCGCGAGCAGTAGGGCATGCCGCGCTCGGGGTCGCGCGACCGGACACACTGGACAAAGACGACCTCTTTCGGCGTGCGCCCATCGGAAGGCCGGCGCAGGCCGTCGGGCGAGGCCAGCATCCGCTCAAAGTCGAGCCCGCTGATCACGTCGGGGTACTTGCCGGCGCCGTACTCGCCCAGCAGGTTCATCGAAAAGAGCTCGAACCCGGTGGCGACGACGAGGGCGCCCACCTCGAGCGGCGGACCCGCTTCCGCGTCGGGCGCGCCGGCCGGCTTGAGCTTGGCCTGAAAGTTGCCGACGTACCCTTCCAGCGCCGCCAGCTCCGTCTGCAGCTGTACGGCGATGCGGGGGTGTTCCTGCACCGCGCGGATCTTGTCCCGCAGCAGCTCCTGCCCGCCGGTGAAATTCAGATAGACGCCCGACAGGTCGGCCACCTTGCCGCCCAGGTGGTCGCCCTTTTCCACCAGGACCACTGGATAGCCGGAGTCGGCAATGTCCAACGCGGCCTGCAGGCCGGCGATCCCCCCGCCCAAGACGAGGGCCCGACGGTTGACCGGTGTGGAGAGCGGGGCCAACGCTTCGTCGCCGGCCGTCTTTTCCACCATCGTGCGGACGATGTCGGCCGCCTTGACGGTCGCCTGTTCCGGGACGTTCTGGTGCACCCACGAGCACTGCTCGCGGATGTTGGCGATCTCGCAGAGGTAGGGGCTGAGCCCTGCGGCAGCGCTGGCCTTGCGGAAGGTGGCCTCGTGCATGGCCGGCGAGCAGGCCGCGACGATAACGCCGTCCAGGTTCTGCTCGGCGATGGCCTGGCGGATCATGTCCTGTCCGGGCTGCGAGCACATGTACTTGTAGGTGGTGGTAAAGGCGACCTGGGGGTTGTCCCGCAGCTCCGCCGCGACCTTTTCTACGTCCACCGTCCCGGCAATGTTAAAGCCGCAGTGACAGACGAAAACTCCAATTCGGCGCATTGTTGCCTCCACGAGATGGTGGGGTTCGGTTATCGGTTACTGGTTATCGGGTATCGGTTATTGGGTGTTGGGTATCGGTACCCAGGACAGCTACCCTGTAACCTGTAACCTGTAACCTGCAACCTGCAACCTTTAGCCTGCCAACCTGCCACCTTACTTCCTGCTCCATCTTTGGAACAGAGTCAGTACCTTGGCCGCGGCCCCGCTGGCCTGGGCGACGGTATCGGGAATGTCCTTGGGTGCCTGGGCCGTGCCGGCCAGAAAGATACCCGGCCGGCTGCTCTCCATCGGCTGCAGGTTGGCCTCGGCGTCCTGGAAGAAGCCGTTCTCGTCCACGGCGATGCCCAGGGTATCGGCCAACTGCCGCGCGGCCGGGTCGGGCACCATGGCAGTGGCCATGACGACCATGTCGGCGGCGACCTCCACCGGCTTGCCCGTGAGGGTGTCCACGCCCCAGACCATCACCTTGCCGTCCTGGGCAAAGACCTTGGAGACCTTGCCGCGGATGTAGAGGACGTCGTCCTCCTCCATCGCCCGCTGGACAAACTCCTCATAGTTCTTGCCGGCCGAGCGGATATCCATGTAAAAGACATAGGCCTGGCCGTGGTGGACGCGGTGCTTGTAGAGCATCGCGTGCTTGGCGGTGTACATGCAGCACAGGCGCGAGCAGTAGGGCATGCCGCGTTCGGGGTCGCGCGAGCGGACGCACTGGATAAAGGCGACCTCCTGCGGCTCCTTGCCGTCGGAGGGCCGGCGGACCTGGCCGGCCGTCGGGCCCGAGGCCGAGAGGATCCGCTCGAACTGCATGCCGGTCAGCACGTCGGGGATCGCGCCGGCCCCGTACTCGCCGATCTGCTCGGGCGGGTAGAGGCTGAACCCCACGGCCACGACGATAGCGCCCACCTCTTCTTCGACGAACGACTCCTGCTGCTCGAAATCGATCGCCTGGGTCGGGCAGAGCTTTTCGCAGGCGCGGCACTTGCCGCGGAGGAAATAGATGCACGACTCCCGGTCGATCACCGGCTTCTTGGGCACCGCCTGGGGCGAAAGGGTATAGATGGCCTTGCGGATGCCGACCTGCTCTTCGAACTCGGAGGTGATCTTGGCCGGGCACTTTTCCTGGCACAGGCCGCACCCGGTACACAGCTCCCAATTGACATAGGCCGGCCGGCGGCGGATGCGCACGCGAAAGCGCCCCATCTCGCCCTCGACGCCGACGACCTCGGAATAAGTGTGCAGGTGGATGCGCGGGTGCTGTCCCACCTCGACGGTGCGCGGCGTCAGGATGCACTGGGCGCAGTCGAGGGTGGGAAAGGTCTCGGAGAGCTGCAGCATGTGCCCGCCGATGGACGGCTTGCGCTCGACCAGGACGACCTCGAAGCCGGCGTTGGCAATGTCCAGGGCCGTCTGCATGCCGGCGATGCCGGCACCGATGACGAGGGCGCGGGGGATCGGTTTCTGTTCGGTCATCGTTCGCTACCTCTCTGCCGCGGCCATCTCCGGCACCCGCGCCAGCAGCGGCCGCGGGTCCACGTAGTGTCTCTCAAAGCCAAAGTCGCTGCTGTCGAGCCCCAAGGCCACGCCCAGGATCTGGGTAATGTAAAAGACGGGCATGGTCTGGAATCCACCGTAGCGCACCGTCATATCGCGCTGTGGGCGGTCCAGGTTATAGTGGCAGAGCGGGCAGCTGGTGACGATGGCGTCGGCGCCGCTCAGGCGGGCCGAGTTGAGGATGCGGTAGGAGGCCTCCACCGCCACGTCGGGCGCGCCGACGGTCAGGTAGGAGCCGCAGCACTCGCCGCGGTGGGCATAGTCCACCGGCTCGGCCCCCAGGGCGGCGAGGAAATCCTCAAAGATGTGCGGCGTCTCGGGGTCGTCGAGGGCGATCTCGGCGGCCGGCCGCAGCAGAAAACACCCGTAGTAGGCGGCCAGCTTGAGCCCCGCCAGCGGCCGGACGACGCGCTCCCGCACCTGCTCAAAGCCCAGCCCGTCGCGCAGCAGGTCCAGCAGGTGGACGACGTTCACGCGGCCGTCGTACTCGGCCTCGATGAAAAAGTTGATGCGCTCGCGGCGGGCCTGGTCGTCGCGCATGACGCGGTTGGCGCGCTTGGTGACGTTGTAGCAGGTCGAGCAGAGCGCCAGGAGCTTGTCCGCGCCCATCTTGTCGGCCTGCACCAGGTTGCGGACCGCCCCGGACAGGCGCAGGTCGTCGGTGGTCAGGGGAAAGTTGGCCCCGCAGCAGTTCCAGTCGGGGAGCTCGTGTAGCTCGATTCCCAGCGCCCGCGCCGCGGCCCGCGCCGAGCGGTCGAGCCCCTGGGCTTTGGTGCTGAGGGTGCAGCCGGGAAAGTAGGCGATCTCCATGGCCATCTCCTATATCCTATACTTCCGGAATCCCCCGATAAAGGCCTGCTGCGGCATCTCGGCGAGCACCTCGGCCGGCAGCTCCTCGATCTCGATATGGTGGATGCCCTTTTCCAGGGCCAGGGTGCGCAGGGCCTCGGTGAGGCGGGCGATGTCGATGCCCTTGGGGCAGCGCGCCTCGCACTGCAGGCAGGCCGCGCAATACCAGATGGCGCGGGCGGAGAGGGCCTCGTCGATCATCCCCATCTGCAGGAGGCGGATGATTTGGTTGGGGAGCAGGTCCATCGCCCCGGCTGCCGGGCAGCCGGCCGAGCAGTTGCCGCACTGGTAGCAGGACATCACGTCCTGTTCGCTCAGCTCCTCTACCCGCTTGAGAAGGTCGTTCTGGAGCTTGGTCCGGTTGAGGGTGATGCGCATCAGGAAGCACCTCCTTGCCGTCGTGTGATGGGGCCCGCTGGCCGCCGGGTCGGGGACCCGGCCGGACAAGGGGGCCGGCGGACGGGGCTATTCCACCCGGTACCGCTTCTTCCCGTCCTCGTACGCGTCGCCGCCATAGATATCGTTGACGACGGTAGCGGGGAATTTCTCCACCTGGAGCCGGAGCAGCGCCTCGGCGCCCAGCTCGGGGTAGGCGATGGTCTCTTGCTGCGTAATCGAGTTGGCGATGAGCGCGCCGGCCCCGCCGATGGCGGCAAAGTAGACGGCCTTGAACTCTTGGATGGCCTGGCGCACGGCGGCGGAGCGGTTGCCCTTGCCGATCATGCCCTTGAGGCCGGCCCGCAGCATCGCCGGGGTATAGGCATCCATGCGGTAGCTGGTGGTGGGGCCGGCCGACCCCATGGCGTGGCCGGGCTTGGTCGGGGCGGGGCCCATGTAGTAGATGATCTGGCCGCGCGGGTCAAAGGGCAGCGCCTGGCCCTGCTCCAACAGCGCCACCAGGCGCTTGTGGGCGGCGTCGCGCCCGACATAGATGGTGCCGCTGATCAATACCTGGTCGCCCGCGCGCAGGCCGGCGATCGCCTCTTCCGTCAGGGGGGTGGTGAGTTCTTTCATCGCGATCTCCTTTACAGGACCGTCTCCTTGTGCCGGGCCGCGTGGCACTGGATGTTGACGGCGGCCGGCATGCTGGCGATGTGGCACGGCTCGGCCTCGATGTGGACGGCGAGCGCCGTCACCCGGCCGCCAAAGCCCTGCGGCCCGATGCCCAGCTTGTTGATCCGCTCCAGGAGCTCGCGCTCCAGCGCGTCGAGCTCGGGGTCGGGGTTGGGGGTGCCGACCTCGCGCAGCAGGGCGCGCTTGGCCAGGTAGGTCACGCGCTCAAAGTTGCCGCCGACCCCGACGCCGACGATGATCGGCGGGCAGGGGTTGGCGCCGGCCTCGTCCACCGTTTTGGCGACAAAGTCGGCCAGGCCCTGGCGGCCGGCCGCCGGCGTCAGCATCGCCACGCGGCTCATGTTCTCGCTCCCGCCGCCCTTGGGGGCCACGGTGATGTGCAGCCGGTCGCCCGGGACGATGCGCGTGTGGATGATCGCCGGCGTGTTGTCGCCGGTGTTGACGCGCGCCGAAAAGGGCTGGCGCACGGACGACTTGCGCAGGTAGCCTTCCTTGTAGCCCCGGCGGACCCCCTCGTGCACGGCCTCGTACAGGTCCCCGCCGACGACGTGCAGGTCCTGGCCCAGGTCGAGGAACACGACGGCCAGCCCGCAGTCCTGGCAGATGGCCACCTCGTCGGCGCGGGCGATGCGGGCATTCTCCAGGAGCTGCTGGAGGATGATCCGCCCCCCTTCCGACTCTTCGCGCTGCACGGCCCGTTCGAGGGCCTGTTCGACGTCCTTTCCCAGGTCAAAGTTCGCCGCCATGCAGAGGCGCGCGACGGCTTCGGTTACTGCGCCGGCCTGCAATTCCCGCATTGCTACCTCCTCAGAAACGGATGGACCGCGGATGCACGGAGGACACCGGCTCGGCCGCCGGCGCCTGCTCAGGACATAAAAACAAGGCCACCGCACAGAGGTCCCGCTTCCCTGTACCGGTGCCCTGTTCGAGATGGACGCGTGTCACGATACGGACCCCTTTGTCCGGATATGCGGCGGCTTGCAAACTGCCCCATTATACAACCGAGTCCGTGGTTTGTCCAACCTGGACAAGGTCCTGCGGGCCTGTTTGACAGAACGCCTTCCGTAGGCTAAGATAAGGCCATGCGCAAACGGTGGCGATGGCAAGGCGTGCGATCCTGGTCGGTCCTCCTGGCCCTGCTGCTCCTTCTCGGGGCCGGGTGCACCCCGGCGACGAACCCGTCGCCGCAGCCGTCGCTGCCGCCCACGGCCCCCACCGCGGCGCCGACGCCCTCGCCGCCGGCCACCCTGACCCTCACGATCTGGCATAGCTGGGACGCCTCCCAGGAGCAGGTCTTTCGGGAGCTTTTCGTCGCCTACCAGGGGCTGCACCCGGGCGTCACCATCCGCCTCGAGCAGGTGCCGGTGGAGCGTATCGTCGCCGCTTACGAGGAGGCCGTGTTGTCGGGCGCCGGTCCGGACCTCCTGGCCGGCCGGAGCGACTGGATCGGCCGGCTGGCGCAGCAGCAGGTGATCGTCCCTGGGCAGCATCCTGCCGGGCGCCTACTGGGAGGGGTTCTACCCCTTTGCCCTGGCCGGCGTGGAGAGCGACGGCTACCGCTACGCCGTGCCCTATGCCTGCGAGACGGTGGCGCTGTACTATAACCGGGAATACGTCGGCGACCCGCCGACGACCACGGCGCGGCTGCTGGAGCAGGCGGCGACCTGGACGTCGCCGGAGCAGTCCGGTCTGGCCTTTCCGCTGACCTTTTACAACACGGCCGGCTACCTCTACGCCTTTGGCGGCCGCTTGCTCGACGACGCCGGCCGCCCCATGGTCGACACCGGCGAGATGCTCGTCTGGCTGTCCTGGCTGCAGATGGTGCGCGCCACGCCCGGCGTCGTCGCCGCCGACTCCTACGGCCAGGCCGACAGCCTCTTCAAGGGCGGCGCGGTGGCCATGCTGGTCAACGGATCGTGGGCCCTTTCGGACTACCTGGACGCCCTGGGGAGCGATCGCCTGGGCGTGGCGCCGCTGCCGCAACTCGACGAGACCCGCGCCTGGCCGACGCCCTATGTCGGCTACCACACCCTGATGGTGAACCCCGTCCGCCTGGTGGAGCATCCCCAGGCCGTGCTGGAGCTGCTCCAGTTCCTGGGCGGGCCGGAGGCGCAGCAGCGGCTGGCCGTCGGCGTGAACGCCGTCCCGACCTGGCAGTACATCGACCTGGCCAACGCGCCGCTGCTGGCCGCCTTTGTGCAACAGGCGCAGCTCGGCCGGCCGCGCCCCGTCTCGCCGCGTGAGCAGTCGCTGTGGGACCCGCTCGACACCCTCCTCTACAACGTGACGGCCGGCCAGGAGCCGGTGGGGCTGGCGCTGGAAGCGACCCAGGCGCAGGTGGAAAAGCTGCTGGGACTGGAGGAGGCGCCGTAGGGGCCAACGGTTCGGCCGCGCCCAACTTGCGCAACTCCCCGACTTGTGATATACTCTCCTTCGCGGGCGGTTAGCTCAGCTGGTTAGAGCGCTACGTTGACATCGTAGAGGTCACTGGTTCAAATCCAGTACCGCCCATGAGACACCCATAGAGAAAGACGACGAACAGGACGAGTACCTGTCTGCGAGCCGCCAGAGAATAGAGGCCACCGGCTGAGAGCCTCTTTCGGCAGACGGCAGCGAAAACCCCCTGGGAGTCGGGCGCGGAACCGCCGGGATGCCCCGGCGCAGTAAGCGGCCCCGGGTGGCCCCGTTAGCGGCCGGCGTGAGGATCGATCTGCCAGGGCGCGGATCGGTCGAAGCAGGGTGGAACCACGAGTGCCCCTCGTCCCGCGCGGATGGGGGGATGTTTTTTTGCCGTCCCCCATAGGTGGAGGCCGGCAGCGGCTTGACGGCGCGGGCGGCGCAAGGTAAGGACCATTCGTGGGCCGAGGCCCACAGTGTGAACGATGGAGCGAGGGCAAAATGGCTGAGCAACAGGACCGTGTGGCATCGCAAGGCGCTTCCCTGGCCGAGGCCCGCCGCCTCCTCGACGAGGGCCAGATCGTCGAGTCCCTGCGCCTGCTGCAAGGGTTGGCCCAGCAGGAGCCGGGGAACGCCCTGGTCCACCAGGAGCTGGCCGCGGCCTATGTCGAAGGGCGCGAGTACGGCGCCGCGGTCGAAGCGGCCCGCCGCGCCCTGGCGCTCGACCCCTCCCTGCCCCGCCCCCACGGCGTGCTGGGGTGGGTGGCGCTCAACAAGGGCCGCTACGCCGAGGCCGAGGCCGCGCTGCGCGCCCAGCTCCTGGCCCTGCCCGCGGCCGACGTCGACGCCCGCGCCGCGGTGCACAACCAGCTGGCGTATTTGTTCTTTCACCGCCACCGCGACGAGGAGGCCGCCGCCGAGTTGCGCGCGGCCCTCGGCCTGGCCCCCCAACGGGCCATGCCGCGGTTCAACCTGGCGATGATGTATCTCCGCTCCCGACAGCGGGAGGAGGCCGAGGCCGAGCTCGAGCAGATCCTGGCATTGCCCGATGTCCCGGCCCACTTGACTTATTCCGTCTATATGAACCTCGGCCACCTCTGCGCCCGCCGGGGCCGCTACGACGAAGCGCGCGAGCACTTTCGCCGCGCGGCCGAGGTGGCCCCCCCTGGCGCCGGCCGGTTCCCGATGATCCCGGGCCTGTCGCCCGCCCGCTTCTACCGCACCTTTCCCTTCCTGGCGCGGTTCGGCTTTGGGCTCGGTCTTGTCGTCCTGGCCATCGTGATCGTTGTCCTATGGTTTCTGCTGACCAGATAAGTTCAAAATTCGAAATTCGAACTTCAAAATTCGAAATTTCAAAGGAGTCTACTATGCCCGCCCAATCAAACGATCCCCTGATCCCGCTCCGCCACTCTACAGCCCACGTGATGGCCCAGGCCGTCGGGGACCTCTTCCCCGGCGCCCGCTTCGGCATCGGCCCGGCCATCCAGGACGGTTTCTACTATGACTTTGAGCTGCCCCGGCCCCTGACCCCCGAGGACCTGGCCCAGATCGAGGCCCGCATGCGCGAGATCGTCGGGGCCGACCGCCCCTTTGTGCGCGCCGAGATCTCGCCCGCGGAGGGGCAGCAGCTCTTCCGGGAGCAGCCGTTCAAGCTGGAGCTGATTGCCGACCTGCAGGCCGGCCGCGCCGACGAGGACGGCGAGACCGTCGCCGGCCCGGTCACGCTCAGCACCTATACCCAGGATACCTTTGTCGACCTGTGCCGCGGTCCGCACCTGGAGCGCACCGGCCAGATCCCGGCCGACGGCTTCAAGCTGCTCGAGATCGCCGGGGCCTACTGGCGCGGGGACGAACACCGGCCGCAGCTGCAGCGCATCTATGGCACCGCCTGGCCTACCCGGGCCGAGCTGGACCAGCACATGGCCTGGCTCGCCGAGGTCCAGCGCCGTGACCACCGCCGCCTGGGCCGCGAACTGGACCTCTTTAGCATCGATCCGGACCTGGGCGCCGGCCTCGTCCTGTGGCATCCCAAAGGCGCGCTCCTGCGCTACCTGGTCGAAGAGTTCTGGCGCCAGGAGCACTTCAAGGGCGGCTACGAGCTCGTCTTTTCGCCGCACATCGGCCGCGGCCACCTGTGGGAGACGAGCGGGCACCTCAACTTTTACAAAGAGAACATGTACTCCCCGCTCGAGATCGACGACCAGGAGTACTACCTGAAGCCGATGAACTGTCCGTTCCACATCAACATCTATAAATCGCGGACCCGCTCCTACCGCGACCTGCCGATCCGCTGGGCCGAGCTCGGCACCGTCTATCGCTACGAGCGCAGCGGCACGTTGCATGGCCTGCTGCGTGTGCGCGGCTTTACCCAGGACGACGCCCACATCGTCTGCCGGCCGGACCAGGTCGAGGACGAGGTCCTGCGCTGCCTGGACTTTTGCCTGCACCTGTGGCACGCCTTTGGCTTCCACGACTATGACATCGATCTCTCGGTGCGCGATCCCCAGCACCCGGAAAAGTACGCCGGCAGCGACGAGATGTGGGCCCAGGCCGAACGCTCGCTGGCCCGGGCGCTGGACGCCCGCGGCCTGCCCTACCGCCGCGCCGAGGCCGAGGCTGTCTTCTACGGCCCCAAGATCGACTGGAAGATCAAGGACGCCCTGGGGCGCTCCTGGCAGTGTACCACGATCCAGTTCGACTTTAACCTGCCCGAGCGGTTCGACATGGTCTATATCGGCGACGACGGGCAGGAACACCGCCCCTATATGGTCCACCGGGCCCTCCTGGGCGCGATCGAGCGCTTCTTCGGCCTGCTCATCGAGCACTATGCCGGGGCCTTTCCCGTCTGGCTCTCGCCGGTGCAGGCCGTGGTCATCCCGATCACCGACGGCCAGGTGGCGTACGCCAACGAGGTCCGCGACAGGCTGCGCGCGGCCGGCCTGCGCGTCGAGGTGGACGACTCCAACCGCCGCATGCAGGCCAAGATCCGCGAGCACCAGCTGCAAAAGGTGCCCTACATGCTCGTCGTCGGCGGGCGCGAGGCCGCGGCCGGCCACGTCGCCGTCCGCCTGCGCAGTAACGAGGACCTGGGGGCGATGGCCCTTGCTGATTTCGTTGCCATGGCCCAGGAAGCGATTAAGAGCAAGGCGTAAGCTACAGGTTGGCAGGTTGAAAGTTGCAAGTTGCAAGTTGAAGGTTGAACAGTTGCGGATTGCAGGTTGGCAGGTCACTGGCAAATTGCGGTCTCACAGTCATACGGCAGCAACCTTCAACCTTCAACTTTCAACCTGCTAACCTCCTACTCGCAACCCGAAAGCACGAGGTTAAACGATGCCCATCCAAGCGATCATTTTCGATTTCGGCGGCGTGCTGATGCGCACGCACGACTATACCGGCCGCCGCAAGTGGGAGGCCCGCCTGGGCCTGGAACAGGGCGGACTGGAGGCGGTTGTCTTTGCTTCCGAGGTCGCGAACCGCGGCATGCTGGGCCAGGTGCCGATGGAGGCCGCCTGGGCGTACGTGGCCGATCTCTTTCGCCTGGGGCCGGCCGAGATGGCGGAGCTGCAGCGCGATTTCTGGGCCGGCGACCGCATCGACGAGGAGCTGCTCGATTTCCTGGCCGGCCTGCGGCCGCGCTTCAAGACCGGCCTGCTCAGCAACGCCTGGGACAACGCCCGCGGGCTCTTTGCGCACTTCGGCCTGGGCCGTGCCTTTGACGTCATGGTCATCTCCGCCGAGGAACACCTGGCCAAGCCCGACCCGCGCATCTACCACACCGCCCTGGACCGCCTGGGAGTGCGTGCGGAAGAGGCCGTCTTTGTCGACGACATGCCGGCCAACGTCGAGGCCGCCCGTGCCCTGGGCATCCACGCGTTGCGGTTCGCGAGCCCGGAGCAGACGATGGCCGACGTGGGCAAAGCTTTGGAATAGGAAACGTTTGAACGCTCAAGCGTGTGGACGTTCAACCCGGTGACGGTGGAGTGGCAGTATGTGCGGTATTTTCGGCATCATCACGGAGAAAGAACAGACCCTCGGACCGATCCTGACCGACGCCGGCCGGCGGCTTTCCTACCGCGGCTACGACTCGGTCGGCTGCGCCACGATCCACGACGACGGCACGGTCGACCTGCGCAAGGACGTCGGCAAGGTGGACGAGGTGGCCAACCGGCTGCGCTTTGCCGAGATGGTCGGCCGGCGCGGCATCCTCCAGCTGCGCTGGGCCACCTTTGGCGCGCCCAACCCGGCCAACGCCCAGCCCCACCGCGACTCGGACGGCGATCTAATCGGCGCGCACAACGGCAACGTCGTCAACAACGTCGAGCTCCGCGAGCAGTTCATTGCCGAGGGGATGGTGGTGCGCTCGACCAACGACGGCGAGTCGTGCGTGCACGCGGTGGAGCGCTACGTGGACCGCGGCCACGACATGGTCACGGCCATCCGCCTGGCCTACAACGACCTGGCCGGCGACTATGCCTTTGTCATCGGCCGGACCGGCGACGACTGCCTCTATGCCATCAAAAAGGGCTCGGGGCTGGTGGTGGGGCTGGCCGAGGACGGCACCTGCGTCTCTTCCGACCTGCCCTCGATCCTGCCGCTCACGCGCCGCATCCTGCGCATCAAGGACGGCGAGGTCGTGGCGCTGTGGGCCGACCGGGTCGAGCTATACCGGGTGGAGGACGGCAGCCGGGTCGAGCGCGAGGCCGAGGTCTTTACCGAGAGCATCGACGCGGCAACCAAGGAGGGCTTTCCGCACTTTATGCTGAAAGAGATCCACGAGCAGCCGGCGCGGGCGCGGGAGCTGGTGCACCTCCTGGAGGCCTCGCCCTACGTGGGCCAGATGGTGGAGCGGATGAAACAGGCCAACCACCTCTACCTGGTTGGCTGTGGGACATCCTATCACGCCTGCCTGCTCGGGGCGACCTACATGGGGCAGCTGGCCGGCCGGCCGGCGGTGCCGGTCCTGGCGCCCCAGTTTGTCGCCCAGTACGGGCCGGCGGTGGGCCCCGACGACGTGGGCATCTTTGTCTCCCAGAGCGGCGAGACCAAGGATGTGCTCAACGCCCTGGAGGTGGCCCGCGCGCGCGGGATGGGGCGGCTGGCGCTGGTCAACGTCCTGGGCTCGACGCTGCGCCACGAGAGCGAGCGCTACCTGCCGCTCGCCTGCGGCTACGAGATCAGCGTGCCGGCGACCAAGACCTTTTTGAACCAGGCGGTGGCCTTTCTCTACCTGGCGCTGCGCATGGGCGGGCACTCGACCGCCGAGCTGCAGCGGCTGCCCGACCTGATCGAAGAGACGCTGCGGGCGGTGGAGCCGCAGGTGGCGCTCCTGGAGCCGCTGCTGCTGCACCGCGACGACCTCTACTGCCTGGGCTACGGCCTGACCTATGGGATCGCGCTGGAGGGGGCGCTCAAGATGAAGGAGGTCACCTACGCCCACTGCGAGGGGATGCTGTCGACCGAGTTCAAGCATGGGCCGCTCTCGGCGGTAGACGACGGCTATGCGGTGCTTTTTATTGTCGGGCCGGACGACGTGCCGCTGCTGGTGAGCGGGATCAACGAGACGGTGTGCCGGGGGGGGCGGGCGATCGCCATCGGCCAGGACGACGCCCAGCTGCGGGCGAACACGCACGACCTGGTGGTGCTCCCGCCGGCCGGCCGGCTGCTGAATCCGCTGCTGGCCGTGCTGCCCTTGCAGCTGCTGGCCTACCGGCTGAGCGTAGCCCGCGGGTACGACCCGGACTTTCCGCGGAACCTGTCCAAGACGCTGACGGTGGACTGAGCACGCCGGGCGAGCCCCTGGCCGTGTAGAGGACAAATAGAGTTGGATACTCGACAATCAACTATTCGCTCTGTGTAACCGGACTGCATCGCTGATCATCTGACAACAGGAGTCTCCTTTGAACATGTCATCTCCGTATTCCCCCTGGCGCCTGCTGTGCGTCTTCCTTCTACTGGCCAGCCTTGCGTTCGTGATTCCCGTGCCCACTACGCGGGCGGCAAGCTGTACCGTGACGACCGACGCCGACAGCGGCGTGGGTTCGCTGCGCGACAAGATCGGCGACCCCTCGTGCAGCACGATTGTTTTTGCCGGCGACTACCTGATTCGCCTGCAAAGCACGCTGACGATCGACCGCAGCATGACAATCGACGGCACGGGACACGCGGTCACTGTTGACGGCGACTCGGATGGCAATGGGTCGGGCGACGTGCGCGTGTTCTACGTCAACGCGGGCCTTACGGTGACGCTCAAGAACCTGACGGTGAGCTATGGATACGTATTGGACACGGTTGGCGGCGGCGGCCTGGCCAACGCCGGCAGCGTCGTCAACATCGTCAACGGCACCTTTGCGAATCACTATGCGGTCACCTGGAACGGTCAGGATGGCGGTGGAGCCGTCTACAGCGCCGGCGGCACGCTCAACATTGTCAACACCACCTTTGCGGACAACCAGACGCAGAATATGGACGGCGGCAGCCTCTTTATCGGCAGCGGCGCCACCGCCTACGTCGCCAACAGCACCTTTACGGGCAACACCGCGGCCAGCTGCGGTGGCGCCATTAGCGTCAGCGACGGCGGCGCCCTCTATCTCACCAACAGCACGCTCACCGGCAACACCGCGAATCCCTACTATGGCGGCGCGATCATGAACTGGGGGAGCGCCCTGACTGTTGTCAACAGCACCATTGCCGGCAACTCGGCGGCCGCGGGGGGAGGTGGCATCGCCTCGGTCTCCACCACCTACCTGTACAACACGATTATGGCCAACAACGGCAACGGGAACTGCGCTTTTGGCACCTTTGTCGACGGCGGCGGCAACCTGCGCTGGCCGAGCTATGACACTTCCTGCGTCGGCCCCTTTGGCGATCCGAACCTGGGCCCCTTGGGTGACCATGGGGGCGCTACCTTTACCATGCCCCTGCTTGCCGGCAGTGCCGCCATCAATGCTGCGGTGGACGCCACTTGCCCCGCTACCGACCAGCGCGGCTACGGCCGCAACGGGACCTGCGACGTCGGCGCGTACGAGTATTATATCGGTTCGCCCGTCCCGCCCGACCTGACGGCCACAAAAACCAACGATGCCGGCGCGGGAGCCTGGCCCGGGCAGCTTTTCAACTGGACGGTTACGATCACCAACATGAGCGACGTCGGCCTGTGGTTTGCCGTGCCCGAAACGATCCTGCGCGACGACCTGCCCGCCACCGGCGCTGTCTATGGCGCACCAACGGTGGCGAATGCCGTCGGCGTAGTCGGTTCGGACAACATTGCCTGTGCGATCGACGCGGACAATACCCTCGAGTGCGTGGCCGGCGGCACCGTGACCTTTGCCGCAGGCGGGCACCTGGACGTGATCGTCCCCACCACGCCGGACGAGTCTACCGGCCTCTTGCAGAAC
>Ga0302251_1001203_pt1 | contig 17048 bp, 14 predicted proteins | sample AAG_RA_Gln_MG_FD_193534 | JGI IMG/M metagenome (GOLD analysis project Ga0302251, IMG submission 193534) | Enriched activated sludge microbial communities from anaerobic digester in WTTP, New Holstein, Wisconsin, United States - AAG_RA_Gln | ecosystem: Engineered > Bioreactor > Anaerobic >...
TCCCCGTCAACTAGATGGGGTGATATATTTCGTTAATGAAAAGAGCGTTATAAAGAAACAGCTCAGTTGCAAGTGGAACGACAAGATGTCGTTTCTCCGTATAAAAAAACCTGAACTTTAATAAGCTCCGACTATACAAAAATTCTGATTGACAAAAATCACGACCTTGAAAAAAAGGTATTCTTGAAAAGTGTTCCGGAATAGCTCAGCGGTAGAGCGGGTGGCTGTTAACCACTAGGTCGGGGGTTCGAACCCCTCTTCCGGAGCCACTTTTTTATCAGCTGAATTTCATTCCGAAAAGAATAACACTGTAAAATAAGAACTCCTAAGGAGACAAAGATGTTAATTACAAAAGAATATTTTGCCGGCAAGGTTAAATCAATCGCTTTCCAAAACGAATACGGCAATTTCACTGTTGGAGTAATGGACATTGGGGAATTTGAATTTGGCACTAATACAATTGAACGAATGACCGTTATTTCAGGAAAATTAACTGTCCAATTACCGGAAAAAGAAAACTGGCAGGACTTTATTAACGGTGAAACATTCACCATTCCTGCACAGCAAAAATTCCGCATAAAAGTGCAAGAACAGACGGCATATCTTTGTCGCTACGAATAAAAAGGAACAAGAAAATGAAAAAGTTTACTTTTATAATGCTGTGGTTGCTTATTGTTGTCCTCTATTGCGCCCAGGAATCACCGGTAACTTTATACTTACAAAATCAAAATTTGGAGACCTATAAGCAGGCAGTTAATTATCTCATCCAAATTGATAAAGAAGGTAATAGCGGAATGCAGGCAAAACTGAATCTTGCTTATATCAGTAATTTGGAATCCTTGCGGCTGATGGAATTGGCAAAAGCGGATATGGATAATTTGAAACCTGGCGAACGCTTTGCCCTGGCTAATCTTTATCTGGAAATGGATAAATATGACGATGCTATAAGTATTTATAACCTTTTGAACGAAACAACACCAAAGTGGAGCTGCCCCTGGCGGCATAAAGGGGAAGCACTTTATAAAAGCGGAAACTATGATGCCGCTAAAAAATCACTGGAAATGGCAATTGAAACCAATAAAGAACATTATGATGCCTACCTCTGGTATGCTAAAACCCTCTATGAACTAAAGGACTATAAAAATGCCCTGAGAGCCCTGGAAACCGCTTTTGATTTAACCGAAGAACTTGAAGATAGCGAATATGATCAGGTAATTCCTGAAGAGGAAATCAATCAACTTTATCAGGAACTGCTGAAGCTAACCCAAAAATAAACCGAATTTGCGACTCAAATCCGTTTCCTTTGTCCAATTTGTATTACTACATTAACCTCATATATTGCGATTCAAATCGCAAATTATTATAATATTCTGCGATTTGAATCGCAATATCAGCAATTTTTACTTGACAGATTTGTAGACACGCGTAAACAAAATGGAATCTCCGGCGCAAGGTATCATTTTCTAAAACATTTCTTGAAAATTATGAGGTAGATAAAACTATGATTATCAATCCGAAAACTCTGAAAAATTGGATAAGATAAATGCCATCAAAACAAAAAATTTTTAATTTGCTCTTGACAGAATTTCGGCTATAATAATATTAGCACTCAATTGTATTGACTGCTAAGAAAACCAAAAATAAAATACTAATATTATGGAGGAAAACAAGATGGCAAAACAAATGCAGTATGGACATAACGCCCGCACAAGTTTAAAAACTGGTGTGGATAAACTGGCAGATGCCGTTAAAGTTACCCTTGGTCCTAAGGGTAGATATGTTGTATTAGACAAGAAATTTGGCTCTCCCACTATTACTAATGATGGTGTGACCATAGCCAAAGAAATTGAACTGGAAGATGAATACGAAAATATGGGCGCTCAACTCTGTAAAGAAGTTGCAGAAAAGACCCATGACATAGCTGGTGATGGAACTACTACGGCTACAATTTTAGCTCAGGCAATTATTGAAGAAGGTCTGAAACATGTAACAGCCGGCGTTAATCCGATGTATCTTAAACGCGGTTTGGAAAAGGCAACCAAAGTTGTAGTGGATAAAATCAGGGAATTCAGCAAGGAAATTAAAAGCAGTGAAGAAATTGCTCAAATTGCCGCTATTTCAGCTAATAACGATCCTGAAATTGGAGCTCTGATTGCAAAAGCTATGGATAGTGTTGGTAGAGAAGGAATTATCAATATTGAAGAGGCAAAATCCATTGATACCGGTATGGAAAAAGTGGAAGGAATGCAGTTTGATAGAGGTTATATCTCTCCTTATTTTGTTACTAATGCGGAAAAGATGATTGCTGAACTGGAAGAGCCCTTTATCCTTTTATATGACAAGAAAATAACAGCTCTCAAAGAACTGCTCCCTATCCTGCAGGAAGTATCCCAAAATGGACGTCCCCTGCTTATTATTGCTGAAGATATTGAAGGCGAGGCACTTGCCACATTAGTAGTGAATAAACTTCGCGGTGTCCTGAATGTGGTTGCCGTTAAAGCACCCGGTTTCGGTGATCGCAGAAAAGCTATGCTGGAAGATATTGCCGTGCTTACAGGTGCTACTTTAATTTCCGAAGAAATGGGTCGGAAACTTGATAGCGCTACAATGAGCGATTTAGGACGCGCTAAAAAGATTATTGTGGAAAAAGAAAATACTACTATTCGTGAAGGAGCTGGCGATCCTGAAGCAGTTGAGGGCAGAATTAAACAAATTAAAGCTCAGATTGAAGAGACCACTTCCGATTACGATAAAGAAAAATTGCAGGAACGCCTTGCCAAACTTTCCAGCGGAGTTGCCGTCCTCAGAATCGGCGCCGCTACCGAAACCGAAATGAAAGAAAAGAAAGCTCGCGTGGATGATGCTCTCCATGCTACCCGTGCTGCAGTTGAAGAAGGAATTGTTCCCGGTGGTGGAGTTACTTTGATTCAAGCTGCTAAAGCCCTAAAACAGTTAAAAGGCCTTTCCTATGAAGAAAAAATGGCTGTGGATATTATGTCTAAAGCACTGGAAAAACCTGCTTATCAAATTGCCGCAAACGCCGGAGAAGAAGGCGCTGTAGTTGTTGAAAAACTTAGGGGCTTCCGCAATATTCATTTAGGATTCAATGCCCTCAATGGACAATTTGAAGACCTCTTCAAAGCTGGAATTATTGACCCCGCTAAAGTTGTTCGCTCAGCTGTCCAAAACGCTTCTTCCATTGCCGGCTTAATGTTAACTACGGAATGCATTATTACAGACATTAAAGAACCGGAACCAGCAGCCCCAATGCCCAATCCTAATATGGGTGATATGTATTAATATAATCCCGTCTAAAATAAAGAAAAGGGCTTTTCCCATGCGGAGAAGCCCTTTTGTAATTTACGGGGGAACAGGCAAAAATGAATATTGAAAAATGCCAGGATTGTTTATGTTTAGAGCTCTTTATAACATTGTGAAATAATTTTATAACCAGCAATAAATAAAGAGGATATAGACCTTGTGTTGCATATTTAGCGTTTTATGCAACACAAACTGGCTTGTGTATATTCTATGCCACACAAGCACTGTAGATAATTATTTTACAAGTGGTTAAAGTGGATAAGTGGAAATGTGAAACTCGGTGTGAATATCGTAAATGAAAAAATAGTTGAGAAGGTTGAGATGAAAGTAAGGAGTTATTAGAACCTTTATGATTTTTACCTGGTTGATAGCTTCAACAGTGCTTGTGACTCATAAAGACACTAAAAACTATTAATAAAATCTGCGAAATCTGCGAAATCTGCGTGAAATAAGTCGTCACGAGTCCTCACTGCCAAACAAATTTGTAAGCTGCGTAAAAGCTATTTCGGCAGTGACGACTCCTGACTTCAATGAAAGTTGGGTGTCAATTGTGTCTTTATGATTTTTTACCTGGTTGAGAGCTTCAACGGTGCTTATGACTCATAAAGACACTAAAAACTATTAATAAAATCTGCGAAATCTGCGAAATCTGCGTGAAATAAGTCGTCACCTATTCTGCATTTTCAGATTTCCCTTGCCAAAAAACCTCATTCATTATACTAGGAAAAAAATTAGTAGGAGGATAAAATGTCTGACATACTTTACATTATAGGACGTGAAATTTTAGATTCACGGGGAAATCCAACTGTGGAAGCAGAAGTTCAATTAGCTAGTGATCTTATTGTAAGAGCTGCAGTTCCCAGCGGTGCTTCCACCGGAGAACGAGAAGCTATAGAACTTCGTGATAACGATAAAAAACGCTATGGAGGAAAAGGAGTTCTAAAGGCAGTAGCCAATATTGATAATATTATCGGAGATAAGTTATTAGGAATGGATTCCCTGATGCAGGGTAGCATTGATAAGATGATGATTGATCTGGATGGCACACCCAATAAAGCTAAACTTGGTGCTAATGCTATTTTAGCTGTTTCAATGGCTGTTGCCAGGGCTTCTGCTATGGAGCTGAATATACCTTTATATCGTTATTTGGGAGGTGTTAATGCCAATACACTTCCTGTGCCCATGAGTAATATTCTCAATGGTGGAGCGCATGCCGATAATAATGTTGATATTCAAGAATTTATGATTATGCCTTTGGGTGCAAAAAGTTTTAAGCAGGCGCTACAAATGAATGCTGAGGTTTTTCATTCTCTTAAAGCAATTCTCAAAAAACGCGGTTTAGTAACTTCCGTTGGTGATGAAGGTGGTTTTGCTCCCAATCTGGCATCCAACGAAGAGGCATTTATCGTAATTGTAGAGGCAATTAAAGCAGCAGGTTATATTCCCGGTAAAGATATTTACCTGGCTATTGATGCTGCTGCCAGCAGTTTCTTTAAAGATGGAAAGTATTTGTTTGAAGGAAAGAAAGTTAACAGCGACGCTATGATTAAATATTACGAAAGTATGCTTGCCAAATATCCTATTTGCTCTATTGAAGATGGCTTGGCAGAAAATGACTGGAGCGGATGGAAAAAAATGAATGCCAAACTGGGCAATAAAATTCAAATTGTAGGCGATGATGTTTTCGTTACCAATCCTGCAATTATTGCCAAAGGCATTAAAGATAACATAGCCAATAGTGTGTTGATTAAACTGAATCAAATCGGAACCGTTACCGAGACCATTGATGCTATAAATATGGCTCATAAAGCCGGTTGGACAACTGTTGTAAGCCATCGCAGCGGCGAAACAGGAGATACTTTTATTGCCGATTTGGCAGTTGCTTTAAATACCGGACAAATTAAAACCGGTTCTCTTTCCCGTAGTGAACGGATAGAAAAATATAATGAGCTTTTGCGCATTGAAGAAGAATTGTATGATCTTGCTTATTTCCCCGGAAAATCAGTTATAAAACAACTTTCCAAGTAAACCCGTCAATCTTAAAAAAAGCAGGAGCCGCTTTTTAACAGCGGCTTCTTTTTTTGCTAACTTGCATACTATTCTCTCAATTTTCCTGAACACCTGCAAAAATTGATGTATCTATTTATTTAACAGATAACTATATACTAGTTTTGGAACGGATAGTGCTTCTTTAAAAAATAAGAATTTTATGTATCAGGAGGATACAATGAAAAAGTATTGTTTATTCATTCTGATAGCGCTTAGTGTTGCTTTTCTTTTAGCAGAGCTTGGTCCGGTAAATAGTATGGGCGATAGTTTTTTTGCCGGTAAGCTTGGTTGTTATGCAAAAAGCGATACCTTGGCTTATGTATTAGCCCGGCGGTCTGAAAATAACAATTTGTATTATCATCTTCTTTTCCAAATCAGTTATGATGGAGGTCAAACCTGGCAAAGCAGTATTGTAGATAGTTCTTTGTTTCATTATACAGAACCGACTTTATTTTACAGTCCGGAAGAAATAATTGTCAGTTGGAATAATCGGGAAGAGCATATAAGCCAATATGCTCAAAGTTTTGATTCGGGCAATTCCTGGAGTATTTCTCAGAACTGGAATACTTTTGAAAGTAGTCCTTATATAGAAAAATATAACGGACTTTTACGACAATTTGCCTTAAAAGTTCCCTATCCTCAATGGGATCAGGCACAATATTTGCAGCCGGAGGAGTCGGACCACTTTAAGCCGGTGCATCTTTATTTCAAAGATTCCTTAAGTCCGAATCAGACAAATACCTATTTTTTCGGATATGAAGATGTTCAGGGTGTCGTTCGTTGTAATTCAGATATAAATATCAAACAAGTAGGTGGAGGAACAAATAATAGTTGGCCTACTTTCCACGAGCCAGTAATTATTTCAGGTAATGTTAACAGTAGTCCACCAGCATTTCCTTTAGATTCTGTATTTCAAGGGGGTTTAATAGAAAATGCACCTCCTTTGGAATTTTCCAATTTCTTTTTTACCAGGTATAATTATCTTTTGGTAGGTCCTACGAATTATGATCCCAATCGCATTTTACTGGTAGATGTCCAAGGAGATAGTTGCATTGCTTATGTAGGACAAATTACTCTTCCCCATCGCACATTTACAGATGTTTGGACAAATTATCCCGTTAATATTGAAGAACCACCCTTGTTTACTAATCATTTTACAATTTGTGATACTATCTGGTTACAACTTCCTACTATAGGACATTGTAATAACCGGGGTTTTTTTGTAAATTCCAAACTTTGGATCAAAGGAACTTTTAGCGGTCATCAAGTTTGGTGTGCTGCGGATACAATAATGATTATTGGTGAGATTTTATTAAGCGGAACGGTTCCTGGAGAATCACCTGAAAATAATCTTAACGATTCAGTTAAACTTATTTCCGAAAAAAGTGTTTTGCTCAAATACGGTTATGTGGACCCTGTTACAAGAGAGCGCATTCATCCCAATTGCTTTACTGATGATAATCCCGGCAATTATTACGCCGATATTTATGCTTTGCAGGAGGACCCTAATCATCCTTATAGAAAGGACGGTATTTTCAGTTTTGAATATCAGCATCCGCATCCTTCAATGCCTGATTTGTTCATAGGGGATTCTCTTTATACCTGGATTGATTTACATCGCTATCATTATCCTCAGACCGCTGCAAATCCCTGGCTTTCACAATTAGATTTACCCTGGTATAATCCTCTTTGGCCCGAAGCTCAACCTTATTTAGAAAGAGGGAAAATACAGCTTTGGGGTTCTGTAAATCAAATTTGCCGCGGTTTTATACATAGAGCTTTATATGATTTAGAATATCCTTCCAACTATGGTATCTGGAATCCGGATATTGATTATTGCGGAGGAAGTTCTTACGTTTCTTATACTGATTCACCAACAGGTATTTATTTAAGAACACAAAATTATCCAGGTGCATTAGGAGGAGGTATTGGTTATAAAAAGATTCAGCACGCAGATAATCGTTTCAGTTTGGGTTTTGAAGACCCGAATCACCCAATTTTTTATCCCTGGAAACTGGGAATTTCAGTAGGCGATTGGGGTACAACTGAAAACTTGACAGGTTTTACAGAAGTTGATTGTATCCCGCAATATAGACCAATTCATAGTAAATGTTTTGTCCGTAAAGGAGATAAGGCATATTTTGCTGCCAATGATGTTCTTGCTGCCCGGACGGGAGATTTACCCTCAATTGAGAATTTAACCTTACTAACGAAAGACCAGGGCAATATTTCCGGCTTGCATATCCTGGTTGATAATGCTCTGCTGGTTCATCAGGAAAAAGAAACAAACAGCAGCAGGGAACTGGAAATAAATGTTTTTACCGGTGAAAACTATGTTGTTACCAATTCTCTATCTTTACCTGTTTTTTCCGCTATGAACGATGTTGCTGTTTTGGAAAACGGAAATATTCTTCTTGCCACTCTGGAATCCAATAGGACAATTAACCTTCGGAAGTTAAATAATGACGGCACACTAACTCCTTTAGAGACCTGGCAATTGGATTTTCTGGATCCTCAAATTCAAATTCACCCTAAAAGTAAGCTTTGTTTGCAACCTCGTCAGCAGAACACTTTGGAAGTAACTTTTATGCTGTTTACGGAAGGAGAAAACGCAGAACCGGATTATTATCAACTCTATCGCGGAGTTGCTTCCATACCTGTTGCCATTAATGATCCATATCTTTCTGCAATGGAACCGATTCTGTTTTATGCTTATCCTAATCCTATGCACAGTAATTTGTTCCTGCAAGTAAAGGTTCCCCGTTCCAATAAGCATAAAATTGAAATCTATAACCTGAAAGGACAAAAAGTTACTACTCTTAGAGGTAATTCAGCAAAAAATGAAGTTGTAGAATATAATTGGAATGGATGTGATACAAAAGGTCAAAATGTAGCCGCAGGCATTTATTTTGCCCGTCTTTGCATTGACGGTAAGTTTCTACAGACCAAAAGAATATGTAAATATTAATCTTACCCGGTAGCTTTATCCCGCATCCACCATTTTGCGCAGGAGTCCTCACTACTAAATGATATTGAATGAAATTGATTGCTTTTTGGGCAGTGACGACTCCTGCTTTCCAAAATTATTTCTGCATTGGCAAACCCTTACTTTATCATACCTGATCTTCTTATAATCTTGAAACAACCATTTACCGTGCAACGGAAGCATTACGATGTCGTTACTTAATCTACTAAGGAACAAGCAATTACCCTTTTTTACTATATGTGGCAAAATAGAGAGTTAATTCAACAGCTGCATAAGGAATTAAACAGCATTTTTATTGGCAACCCATAAATAATGATTAATTTTATCCTATGATAATGGAAAATTAGGAAGCATACTATATGACGACTAACAAAATGTCATTATGCAAAGAAATAGAAGAAATTTAGCTGGCTACAGACATTTTACCTGATTGTCTCGTAGCTCGTAACCTTGTGAAAGTAAAAGCTTTTCCCTAAATGAAATTACCAGACAGAAGCTCTGCTTCGGTCATTCGCTTGATTTATAAAATTACTTTGGGGACTTAGTTTAACTGCCTGTTGCCTAGTCATTTCTTTAACGACTCTTTAACGATTCTTTAACAATACCTTAACTTTGTTAAAGAGTCGTTAAAGAAGTGTTAATGCAGTATAAAAGATTCAACTTGGTAGGAAATAATGCGCAGCATAAAAAAGGTTACGGTCTCCTAAATTACAAGCTAACTTATTACCACCTAAAGTAAATTTATAGTTTTAGCCGCTCTCAATAATGGACAGGTAATAAGAAAATAAGGGTAAGGCAAATTCTTTCTTTGCCAACTCTTTTTCGCTGCTAAAATTGTTTCCTTTTTGCAAGGCAGTAATATTGTTTAGACCTCTCCGGACTGCTGCTTTCACGGGAATCCACATCAGACAAAAAAATATTTAGGCATTATCAATATGAAAACTATATTATACACTCATAGCGCTAATAATTCACATCTATCATACTTATTTTCGCTAAAATCACCTCCCCTTTAATTGCAGTAGCTTTCTTCAAATAGAAACAGCAGCCAATATTTCAGATCAACTTAAGGGCTTTGTCTTTAATCATAGAAAATAAAACGCTATGCTCTAAATTTTCTGTTTTAACTGGATGCGGTTCAATCCTGAGGTCTATCTTCCTTCTTATTCTGCGTAATAGCATTTGGTTTTCCATAATATCATCAGAGAAATCTGAAGAGACAATCAAAACATCTATATCGCTATCAGAATTGGCAGTCCCTGAAACATAAGAACCAAAAAGATAAAGCTGTTCCAGGTGTATTTCTTTTCTTAATTCATCGGTATAATGTTTAAGGATGTTGATTATTTCTTTTTTACTTGAGACAGTAGCCATTTATATAGTTCCTCTATAATTGAGATTTGCCTGTTTGTGAACTCATTAGGACATTTTTTATAAAAAAGAATTTATCATCAGGATAGCGTGTATTGATGTTCAAAGAAGTAACAAGATCAAGTTCTTCGGCAATGTCTTCAGATAATTTAAGCCAATAGATAACTAATTCATCGTTACTCATTATGCTTATCACTGTTGCTTGGTATTTAATAAATCATTTTTGGAAGATGTCCCCCAGCGTTTTTACACTACCTAAAAGGGCAGATGATTCGTAGGGTAAAACAACTGTTTTGTCTCCTTGTTTTACAATCTCTTTAAATGCTTCCACATATCTAAGGGCAATTTGAAATTGAGCTGGGTCAGTTTTTGTATCTTTCACTGCTTCCGCAATTAGTAATATTGCTTTCTTTTCGCTGTCCGCAACCAGAATTTTTGCCTGTGCTTCACCTTCTGCTCGTAAAATACGAGCTTGCTTTTCTCCGTTGGCAACCCTTATCTGGTATTCGCGTTCGCCGTCTGCCTGCAAAATTTTGGCTCTTTTATCGCGTTCGGCACGCATTTCTTTTTCCATAGCAGTTCTAATTTCTTCGGGAGGTAAAATTTCTTGCATTTCCACCCGGTTAACTTTCACGCCCCATTTATCAGTTGCCTCATCTAAAATATCACGCAATTTAGCATTGATCGCATCACGGGATGTAAGAGTTTCCTGCAAAGAAAGTTCTCCGATTACATTTCTCAAGGAGGTCTGAGTTAGTTTTTCAATTGCCTCAGGTAAATTGCCGATTTCATAGACAGCTTTATAGGGGTCTGTAATCTGAAAATAGAGTAAGGCATTGATATTAATGGAAACATTATCACTAGTGATAACATTTTGACGCGGAAAATCATACACATTCTCCCTTAAATCAATTCTATCTTCCACTTTATTAACAACTACTACATTTCCGCGATAATCAGTTTTGTTATAACGCCAATGAATTGGACGGGTTTTATCAAATATCGGAATAATGATATGAATTCCGGAATCCAAAGTCCGATAATATTTACCCAAGCGTTCTATAATTACAACACTTGCCTGACGCACGATAATCATTCCCCTGGAAATAAAAGCCAGGATCAGAATCGCAAACACGATTACTACATATAAATATGTCATTTCTCTCTCCCTGTTATTTTTTTCCTTATATTCCCGCTCTGTTTTTTTGGCAAGAGAAATTTGGGAATAGTAAGTTAGCAAAGTAGCAAAGTAGCAAGATGAACTAAAGAAAAATAAAAAAAAGAAGAATGAATTTTATGCGTTACCCTGAAAATAACGGACTAAAATTAAGGAACCAATCCAGTTAATCATTAAAGGACAGAAAATACTTGACAGCAGATAAGGGATGGAAATTTAATAATAATAAAGAAAAAAGTGAGGTGATTATGCTAACCTATACTGAAATTCGTTACAATGCCAGAGAGTATTTAAAAGGGAAATGGAACAATCCCTGTGCTTTAATAATTCTTATTATAGCAATTCTTAATTTAGGAATTTCTGCAATTCCTTATCTTGGTTCAGTTGTTTCTCTCGTTATTGCAGGACCTTTAGCATTAGGATTAGCTATTATTTTTCTGAAACTGGTTCGGGGTGAAGAAATAAGTGTAGAAATGATGTTTGCTGGTTTTAGAGATTTCACCCGTAGTTTTACGGCTGGAGTATTAGTCATAATTTATGTTTTTTTATGGTCTTTACTGTTGATAATTCCTGGAATCATTGCCACATTTGCCTATTCAATGACTTTTTTCATAATGGCTGATAATCCCGATCTTTCAGCCAATGAAGCAATTAAAGCCAGTAAAGAAATGATGAAAGGTCATAAAACTGAGCTCTTTTTGTTGGAACTTTCCTTTTTAGGATGGATTTTATTAAGTATCTTATCTTTTGGTATCGGTTTTCTTTGGGTTGCAAGTTATATATATACTGCTGAAGCAATTTTCTATCATGAAATTAAAGGCGAAGCAATTGCGGAACCAGTTGTTGATGTTACTTTTGAAGAAGTAGTCAGTAAACCGCTTGAGGAAGAATAATTTAAACTCAGCACTTTTTGGAATGAGGTTTAATAAGCGCAAGTAATGCTTTAGGCAAAGGCACATTTCTTTTTTCCACTACAAAAAACAAAGGAATAAAACTTAGCCAGCGCATAATTCCTCCGATTCCGAAAATTACCTGCTCGGGCTCTAAAATTCTTTTACCAATAGTAATTGAAGAAGGATAAAATATTCCACAGGCAAGGGTGGAAAGCATCATTGCTAATCCTGTTATAGCTCCATAAATTCCGGAATAAACCTGTTCCCTGCCTTTAACAGCTACCGAAAGAACAAAATTGGTAGTTATAATTCCTGTTCCAGCCCACATAAAGCCCGAACTAAGTGCTTCCAGCCATAAAATAGAATAATTTCCTGCATTGGTAAAAAGCCACAGCATTGGATTTAATCCTCCTAAGGCAATACATATCTGCATAGCCGTTTTATTGCCGTTTTTATCTATAAAACGACCCCAAAATTGGTAAGACAAAAGTGAAGATAATACACTTATTGTATTGTAAATTTGGATTTCAAACAAGCTCATAGAGAGTTTCTTCATCATAAAAGGTCCCCAAAAAGGACTGCCAACTCCAATAGCAAACATCCACCAGATTCCAAAAACGGACAGCAGACGGAAGTTTTTATCTTTTACAGGAGCAAAATAACGCTCCCGTAAACGCTGTTCCTGAACAGAAGGCAAAGGGCTTTCCGGTTGACGGTTCAGAAAATATAAACCAATTAAACCCATAAGCGAAGCAAAAACATATACACCGGCTAAAAACCAGGGCTGATTTTGTGGCAGAAAGAATTTTTCCGCTCCCAAAAAGTGTATATAGCCAAGTTTGAATGCACCTTTGGCTGATTCAAAAAGGTCTATATGAAAACTGAAAATGTAGCTAACTATTAAGCCAATTCCAATTAAAATTTGATTGCGTCTGGAGAAAAAGCGTCCCCGTAGGGATAGAGGAATCAAATCACTAATCCAGGCAATCCAAATATTTGCTCCCAAAGATTGTAAGCCGGCACTGAAAAAAAGCAGTATAAGCACAAACCAGATTCCCTGTAACTTATTATTAAAAAGTAAAGACAGCCCTAAAAAGATGGTTAAAAAACGCCCGATTGCAGTTATTTTTATACAGGTAGATTTATGTTCCTTCAGTTTATGCGTAACAGCTACTCCCAAAGGTTGCCAAATGGCAGAAACCTGACCTATAGCACTTAGCAAACTGTAATGCATTGGCGAAGCGTCTAAAATTACCATCAGCTTTACTATAAAGGAAGAACCGATTGCAGAAAGATTACCGTATATCTGAGCAAAAATACCTTCCGTTATGGAGGTTTTAAAACTGGTTCTAAGACGACTATGTTTCTGCTTTTTATCTTTGTTATGCATCTGCTTTGTTCCTTTATTATTCATTATCTTGAAGGGGCTGTTCTTGTCCAGAGATTTTCAGCAGAAAGAAGTTTCCATAGTTATATTGAAGGGAAAAAGGAAACAAAGGATGAATAATATAAAATACAAAGAAAATGGTTGAGAGGGCAGAGGGCAGAGGGCAGGGGGCAGAGGGCAGAGGGCAGAGGGCAGAGAGCGATTTATCCAAACCTCTTGACCTCATAGACCTCTCGACCTCTTGACCTCTCGACCTCTCGACCTCTTGACCTCTCGACCTCTTGACCTCTTGACCTCTTGACCTCTCGACCTCATAGACCTCTCGACCTCTTGACCTCTCGACCCCTTGACAAAACTACCTATTTATACTTTCTGGTTTAGAAGAGGAAAATTATGATACAGGATATGAATCAGGATAGAGAGTTTTACGCCTCAGAACTGAAAGAACTATTACGAGAAACATTAAAACATTCCATAGAAGGAGAATTTTCCGCTCACCCGGAAGACCCCTATTTCTATACTAAAAAGGCATATCCTCTGCAAACAGAAATTGAGGGATTACCTCTTTATCCTGAAATCCTGCCGGAGGTTGTTCTCAATTGGGCAAATTTAGATAAAAGCAAAGAACGGACAAAAGAAGATATCCTTTTTCTGGATTTGGAGACCACCGGATTACGCAGTAACGGCATTTTTGCTTTTATGATTGGTTTGGGGTATTATATAAATGAGAGCTTTGTTGTGGAGCAGGTTTTTTTACCCGATCCTGAAGCGGAAGTTAATTCTTTTGATCGCTTGATAGAACTGATAAACGAAAAGTCCTTACTGATTACTTTTAACGGTAAGACCTTTGATGTTCCCGTGTTGGAATCCCGTTTGCTCTATCATCAAATTTGGCTTAATTTAAGAGCAATGGAGCATCTGGATTTACTTCATCTTGCCCGTCGTTTATGGAGAAACAAACTTCCTTCCTGTGCCCTGGAAACCATAGAGTTTTACATTCTGGGTCAAGTTAGAGACAAAGAACTGGATATTGATGGAGGCGAAATTCCGCAGACCTATTTCAGTTTTTTGTTAAATGGCAATCCGGAGCTTATGCAAAGGGTTTTTTTACATAATCACACGGACATTTTGCATACGGCTGCCCTTTTTACCCTTATTTGTAACAGTATCAGTTACCCTCCTCAAGGGGGAATGGACAATCGGATTGATTATCATTCTTTGGCAATGTTGTATCAAAGTCAGAATCGTATTGATATTGCTAAAAACATTTTAGTGGATATGCTTTCGGTTGGAATAGTGGATAAAGATGTGCTGCGCGACTTGGGTTTTATTTATAAAAAGGAAAAGGACATTGATTCTGCTTTTGAGTGTTTTAATATTGCTTCTTCCTTAAATTGTCCTGTTTCCCTGCAGGAGACCTGTATCATTCTGGAAAAATATTATAAACGCTATAAGGAAGCACTTGTTAATGCCGAAAAATTAAAGTCCTATTTGATTAGCCGTCCAATCGTTAATGAGAAAAAGGTAGCTGATACAGAAAAACGCATTGAACGACTTAAGCTTAAGCTAAATAAGATAAATGAGGTAAGATAAATGGATTCAGTAAGTTTTGGCTCAGATAATCACAGCGGAATACATCCCCAGGTTTTAGCAGCAATCTATAATGCTAACACGGGTTTTTGTCCGGCTTATGGAGATGATTCTTTAACTATGAAGGTTTTAGAACAAATTAAAGAACTTTTCGGAGGAAATTGTGATGCCTGGTTTGTAATTACTGGAACAGGAGCTAATATATTATGTTTGCAGTCAGTTATGCATTCCTATAATGCTATTTTTTGTGCCCGAAGTGCTCATATCAATACTGACGAATGCGGTGCTGTGCAAAAATTTACCCAGGGACGATTACTGCCAATAGAAACAGCAGATGGAAAACTTACTCCAATGCTTATTGCACCACATCTATTAGGAAATCGTGATCAACATCATTCCCAGGCAAAGATTATTTCTATTTCGCAAAGCACAGAATACGGAACTTTATACACCTTGCGGGAATTGAAGGACTTAGCTGATTTTGCTCATCAGCATAATATGTTTTTACATATTGACGGTGCGCGTTTGGCTAATGCCGCAGCCGCTTTAAACTGTTCCTTAAAAGAAATGACTAAAGATATTACTGCCGATATTGTAAGTTTTGGAGGGACAAAAAATGGTTTACTTTGTGGCGAAGCAATTATCAGTTTTCGTCCTGAACTAACTTCCTCTATGCGTTTTTATCGTAAGCAGGCAAGCCAGCTTTTAAGTAAAATGCGTTATATTTCAGCTCAGTTTCAAGCATATTTGGAGGATGATTTATATCTTAAAAATGCTCTGTCTGCAAATGCAATGGCAAAATTATTGGCAGAGCGTTTGAACGAAATACCGGAACTAACCCTTACCCAGGAAGTTACTGTTAATTCTGTGTTTGTAGTTTTGCCTCGGCAGATAATAGAGCCCCTGCAACAAAAATATCATTTTTACACTTGGAATGAGGAAAAAAATGAAGTCCGTTTGATGTGTAGTTTTAACACTACAGATAAGCATATAGAGAATTTTATTTTAGACCTCAAAGCCCTGCTTTAAATAAGGAATTCAAAACCAGAATCATTTACACCTTAATAACTTTTTCCTGAAAAATAATTTTCACAGCATATATGCAAGATGACATCCTATTATCAACTCGGAATAAACAGATAAAACAGATTTTCCCGGGTATTTATTTTATAATTTTTCACTTTCCCGGTGTCCACCTTGTGTTCAGTGTTCATAGTGTAAAAAATTCTCCAAAGTCCCTATCAACATCGCTTTATCTGGGCTAAATAATCCCTGTCACGATTCCTGAACTTGCCAAAGGCAACTTTTCAGTTAATATATTCCTAAAGCTAAATAATAAGGAGTTTACTAAAAATGAAAGTATTAGTCCTCTTTTACTCTGCCTATGGTCACATCTACAAAATGGCGGAAGCAGTTGCAGAAGGTGCAAGAAAGGTAGAGGGAATGGAAGTAGAAATCAAACAGGTTCCGGAAACACTTAGTGCTGAAATTCTGCATAAAATCGGAGCTGCAGAAGCAAAAAAAGAATTTGCTCACATACCTGTTGCCGAAATTGAAGATTTAACCAAAGCGGATGCCATCATTTTCGGTTTTCCCACGCGTTTTGGCAGTGTGCCCTCACAAATGAAAACCTTTATTGACGGAACCGGTTCTTTATGGGCTAAAGGGGCTTTAATAGGCAAAATCGGTAGTGTTTTTACTTCTACTTCAGCTCAACATGGAGGTCAGGAATCAACCATTTTGGGTTTTTATCCCGTTCTTCTACATCATGGTATGTTGATTACAGGTCTGCCCTATTCTTTTCAGGGTCAGGGAACTATGGAAGAAATTTCGGGTGGAACACCTTATGGCGCTTCCACAATTGTTGGAGATGGCAGCAAAATGCCTTCGGAAAACGAATTAGAAGGCGCGCGTTATCAGGGTTGGTATGTGGCTTCCCTGGTGGCAAAAATGCATCAATAGAACCTTTATAACTATTTCATAAGGCGAGGTATCTGTTCAAGTGGCAGATACCTCGCTTATTGTGTTGCCTATATCAAGATTGGAATAACGGCTTTTTTGCTCATGTATGTTCCCGTTTATGTCAATTTATTGTTTGCTTATCTTAACCGCTATATTTATCAATATATTCCCATAACCTTCCCGTATTGCGATATGAGAACGATATGGGAATGATATGGGAATGATATGGGAAGTGATAAGGAATAAAAGAGATAGCTTGTGGTGTCATAAAAAAGCAAAAAAGGGGGGTTGACCAGGAGGTCAACCTTCCGG
>Ga0302251_1001204_pt1 | contig 17032 bp, 14 predicted proteins | sample AAG_RA_Gln_MG_FD_193534 | JGI IMG/M metagenome (GOLD analysis project Ga0302251, IMG submission 193534) | Enriched activated sludge microbial communities from anaerobic digester in WTTP, New Holstein, Wisconsin, United States - AAG_RA_Gln | ecosystem: Engineered > Bioreactor > Anaerobic >...
AGTATCCTCAGAAGATAATGTCAGATTTTCAATAACGATTAAATTTGTTCAAATGCTTCTTTGTATTTTTGAAGAGTTGCTATGATTTGTTTTGAGACCGCAGGCGGAGCATATTCTAAAAGCTTGGATATCTTGTCAAGTTCTAAATTTGGTGTATGGTGTTCGCTTGATTCTTTAAGTAACAGCATTGCCGTTTGCCTCTCAAAATCAGTAGGATTTTTTAGGATTTTATGAAGTAATTTGATATGTTTTGATTCGCTATCATCATATAGCTCTTGCTCCGTGATCCCCAAAGCCGAACAGATATCAAAAATAATGTCGGCTCTTATCGAAACCGTGCCATTGAGATAAGCATATATAACCTTTTCAGACAATACCTCTCCAGTTCTACTAGAACGAACTTCTCTCTCAATAAGCATTTTTGCAAAGTCTCTTTTTGATATGTTTTTATCTTTCAAAATACTCACAATTTTTTCATAAATTTCCATGGTACAACTCTTTATTGTTTTATAAAAGAGATTGTGCGATAATAAAATCTACTTGAAAAAGAATTAAGAAATAAATTATTCTATTTAAGATAGAATTTAATAAATTTTATATATCAAGGATTTTAAATGAAAAAATATTTATTTCTAGTTATGGCCGGCTTAGCCCTAATAGGATGTGGAGATAAAAAAGAGGCAAATAATGATAATTTTAAAGAGGCGATAGATATGTATTTAGACAAGAGCTGTATTTTTACGGTTAGATATGATAAAAAACCAAATAATTTTTTCCCTAATTATATGTCTATTGCTAATGAGCAATTAGGTATTCTTGTCAAAGAAGGATTATTGACATCTGCTCCCTTTCAAATTGAAGGAACATTTAATACAAAAAGAGGCACTGCATATAATATTACAAAAAAAGGAGAGGAAGTATATTCACAAGAAGAAAAAGGTTTTTGTGCTGGAAAGTATGAAGTCAAAGAGATAATAAGCTTTACAGAGCCATCAAATACATCGGATGGAATTACGGTAGCAAATGTTAAATATGCCGTAACACCCAAAGAGGTGGCTAGTTGGGCTAAAGAATATGTTAAAAGTCCAGTAGCTAATCCTAATTTCGCAGACGAAATAAGTGAAACACCAAAATATCGATTTAACGAAAAACAACTTATATTAACCAATCAAGGTTGGACGGTTAAAGAAGGTTATTAAATGGAGGACAGATGATGAAAACAAAAATACTAATAATCGGAGCGTTGATGGCAACTTTATCTTTTGGAGCTGGGTTTGATTGTAAAAAAGCTTCGACATCAACAGAAAAAGCTATATGCTCGAATAAAGGGCTTAGTCTGCTAGATGAGGCAATGAGTATGCTATATAGCACCAACAACGATATTTTAGAATACTATGCCGATGAAGGTAAAAGCGGTGCTAAAATATTGAGGGCAAAACTAAAGACAACGCAAAAAGAGTTTGTAAATAAAAGAGAAATTTGCAAAAATAGTGTTAATTGTATATATAATATTACAAATCAGCGTATCTCTGCATTAAATAAAATGGTAGATAATAATAAGTATGAATGTTATAAAGTTCCAGCTGGAGCTTGCAATGGTTTTGGTGGCGCAATGAGCCTTCAAGATAAAGCTAAAATGGAATTTGCTTATGCCAATTTATATAATGCAATTTCCCAAGTAGACAAAACAAAACTTGCGAATGAGCAAAAGAAATTCAAGAACAGTGTAGAAAAAATGTGGGATAGATTTACTTCGGATGGTAGTTGTGGCACAGATCGTTCAATATGCCATGAAGAGGAATCAAATATGATAGAAGCAAGAACGACAGTATTACAAACTAGGCTAAAGAGTATCAAAAAATAATAAAAATATTGCAAATTTTACAAAACCAATTAAAGGATATTAAAAATGGAATCAAAAAGAGTAAATATCAGAAATGCAAATCCAATTACCGATGCTGGATTTATACTAAAACACGGACATAAAAAAACTAGACTTCAAGAAATGGTAGAAAATGGTATAGTAGATGGAGATAAGTTTTATGATTTGATAGCCGAACTGATCTACGAAGCGATATCTTTGGAGGAATTGAACGACATATTGACAAAAGCTGAAAATCGTCATTCATATAACTATGAGAAAGACGATGCAGCTCAAGCGTTTTATATTGATGTCCTCAAAAAAGTAATTGATGTGGACAGTGTAATTTTAAAGCTTGAAGAGAAAGAAAAAAGAGAAGAAGTTTTTGTTTAAACGGCACTAATAAAAAAATTAATAAACCAAGGAGATAAACGTGGAAAAATGTATTATATGCGGTGATGAATCTGCCAAAATAAGAGAATTTTTGGTCAATAAAACAGGAGAATGTGATCCATTGTGTGATAAGCATTATATTGAAATTATTGAAATGCTGTTGGATGAATGTAAAGGGCACGATGATAGCAAAAAAAGTGGTGGATTGCTGAGCAGATTCCACTATAATCCCAAAAGACTACAAATCGTTATTCGAGACGCTGAAAGTGCTCAAAAAATAAGAAGACATAGATAAAATAATTCTTAAAAATAGTTTTATATTTATATGTAACTCTCAATGATTTTAAGCTAAAATATGTAACTTCAAAGGGGAGATATGGTGTTTTATGGCATTTAGTGAATCAGATACTCGCTCTAAACTTATCGACCCCAAAATCAAAGATAACGGGTGGAGTGAATCCCATATCGTCAGAGAATATTATTTCACTGATGGGCGCAAGCTAATAGGCGGCAAAAGAGGCAAACGTTATTTTGTCGATTATCTACTCACATATAAAAATACCAATTTAGCTATTGTCGAAGCAAAGTCAGAAGACAAAGACCCACTAGACGGTTTGCAACAATCTATCAATTATGCCGAAAAACTCCGCATTGATTTTGTATACTCAACGAATGGCCACAAGATATACGAACACTCGTTGTGCGATGGAAAAGGCTGTTGGGTTGATGATTATCCAACTCCCGATGAACTGTTCCAGAGAAAATACGGAACATTAAAAGAAAAAGAAGAACATACTATTACATATCCTTTTCATATAGAAGGGAGTATGAAACCCCGTTTTTATCAACAAATCGCCATTCAAAAAACGATTGAAGCCATAGCAGACGGCAAGGATAGAGTATTGCTGACACTTGCCACGGGAACAGGAAAGACCTATATAGCTTTTCAAATTGTATATCGATTGTTCCAATCCAAATGGAATAGAGATGGCAAGGATAGAAGACCAAAGATTTTATTTTTAGCAGATAGAAATGTACTAGCAGACCAAGCCTACAATACTTTTAACCCATTGGAAAAAGATATTATCCGACTTAATGGCAAAGAGATCAAAAAAAGAGGCGGAAGAGTGCCTACAAATGCGAATGTATTTTTCGCCATTTATCAATCCATAGCCGAAAACAAAAATAGAAATATAGAGCTAAGTGAAGAAGATAGCCAAGATGATGTAACCGCTTATTATAAACAATACCCACCAAATTTCTTTGACCTCGTTGTGATAGACGAGTGCCATAGAGGAAGTGCAAATGACGAGAGCAGCTGGAGAGCCATACTAGATCATTTTAGCGGTGCGGTACACTTAGGACTTACTGCAACCCCCAAAAGAGATGACAATGGAGACACATACCGCTATTTTGGCGACCCTATCTATGAGTATTCGCTCAAAGACGGTATCAATGACGGATTTCTCACACCCTATAAAGTCAAAAGAATTCAGACAAATATAGATGAGTACAGGTTTGACCCAAATGATATTATCACAGGCGAGCTTGAAGAACAGATCGTCAAACTAGAACAGTTTGAAAAACTCATAGTTATCCCGAAACGAACTGAACTTGTAGCCAAGACAATTTTAGAAAATATGAATCCGATGGATAAAACTATAGTCTTTTGCGTGAATCAATCTCACGCATCTGATATGAAGATAGCTATAGATAAATATAAAACCATCAAAGACAATCACTATTGCGTGAGAGTTACTTCCGACGAGGGCGAGATCGGTAGAAATTTCCTAGAAATGTTTCAAAATAACGATAGAGATATCCCGGCAATTCTCACAAGCTCAAAGATGCTAACCACAGGAGTGGATGCCAAAAATGTGAGAAATGTAGTGCTTACTGCTCCTATCCGCTCCATGACAGAGTTCAAGCAAATCATAGGCAGAGGAACGAGAGTTTATGAAGGCAAAGACTTTTTTACGATTATGGACTTTGTCGGAGCTACCAATCTATTTTATGACCCTGCTTGGGATGGCACAACAGAACCAGCTGAAGACCCTAAGCCACCAAAAGAACCGACAACAGGTGATGAACCAAAAGAGCCACAACCAAAAGAGCCCAAAGAGAGAGTAGAAAAAGTAACTATAGACATCAGAGGTAAAAAGCTGAAAGTCATAGATATAGAGACTACCTATGTCGGAGAAGATGGCAAGCCGCTAAAAACAGAAGATTACCTAGAACTTCTAATAGGAGTACTAGGTAAATTCTATAACGATGAAAATGGACTCAGAGAGATATGGAGCAACCCTGCAAATCGCAAAGAGTTGTTAGATAAACTTGCCCAGATGAATATCGATGAATCGCAGCTAAATGACCTCAAGGCTATCTTTGAAGCCGAGGAGAGTGATATATATGATGTCCTAGCTCACTTGTCATTCAATATGGATATAAAAACTCGAAATGAGAGAGTGCTAGCAGTGGAAAACTCTAGCTTTATAGAGAAATATCACAATGAAAAAGCAAAACAGTTTATCGAGTTTATACTGGGTAGATACCGCAAAGACGGAGTGAAAGAGTTGGATGAAGACAAATTAAGTGATCTTGTAAAACTCAGTGGGATTGAGAGAAGTGAACTTAAGAATTCATTTGGTAGTTACAATATCAGAGATGAGTATTTTGGATTGCAGAGGGAGATTTATAGATGAGGAGTATAGATGTGGGCAGATAATGAAACAACTGAAGATTTTTTAAATTATGAAGTACATGCTAATTTAATTAAAGAATATGTAACTAGTCCGAACCTTTTGCCTCTTACGATAGGTGTCTTTGGTGATTGGGGTAGTGGGAAATCAAGTATTATGAAAATGCTTGAGGACAAACTTAAAGATGATAAAAAAGTTTTAACCATATATTTTAATAGTTGGCTTTTTGAGAGTTATGAGAATGCAAAAGTTTCATTACTTGAAAATATTTTATTAGAACTCTCTAAAAATCAAACCTTGAATGAAAAAGCCAAAAAGAACCTTTTGAGTTTAATGTCAAAAGTTGATTATATGAAATTAGCTAAAGACGGCATTAATAAATATGGAAAAAATATTATTGATATAATCGCTACAGGTGGTATAGGAACAGCGATAGAAGCTGGATTTAGTATGTTAAATACTGAAAAAATAAAAGATTTGACTACTGCTGATGTTCCAACACTTGATGGCTATATAAAAGACGAACAAGAAAATACTGCAAAAAGTACAATTAAGACATTTCGAAATGATTTTGAAGAGTTAATTAGTGATACGAAATTTGATAGTGTAGTCATTTTTGTTGATGACTTAGATAGATGCCTACCTGAAAGGGTAATTGATACTCTTGAAGCCATCAAATTATTTTTGAATGTTCGTAATGTTGCTTTTGTCATCGGAGCTGATGAAAGAATTATAAAACACTCTATATCGATGCATTTACAACTTCATACTTTTAATAATAATTCGGAATATTTTCAAAATACCCAGCAAATAGTTACAGATTATATTGAAAAGCTTATTCAAATTCCATACAGAATACCAAAGCTATCAGCATCAGAAATTGAATCCTACAATAATCTATTGTTTAGTTTAAACTTATTGAAAAAAGAAGATTTTCAAAAGGTGTATGACAAGTATTTGGAATTTAGAAAAGGTGATTTTTACAGTCCTTTTTCATTTGGAAATATTAAGGAAATTGTCTCATTAGATGACAAAGTAGAACTCAGTAATTTATTAAGTATTTCACATCTTATGAGTCAAATGATTACTAATGTATTAAAAGGTAATCCAAGACAAACGAAAAGATTTTTAAATACATTTATTTTGAGAAGAAAATTAGCGCAAGTTGCCAGTTTAGAAATTGACATTCTTATACTTATAAAATTGATGCTTTTAGAATATTTAAATCCTACACTATTTAAAAAGCTTAATGAATTGCAATCAGGTGAGAGTGGAATCGTTAATGAGATGGGAATGTTAGAAGCGATTTATGTTGATGGAGAAGAAAATAAATTAGGTGATAGTTTTAAAGATTGGCAAACTCCTCAAATTCAGAACTGGATAAAAATTGAACCTAAGATAGGCAATATAGATTTACGCAATTATTTTTGGCTAGTACGAGATAAAACCGAGTCAACACTTTCAAATATTCATATGGTAAGTCCTGCGGTACAAAAATTGTATTCTCAAATTTCATCTACAGATAAGCATGAACGCTCTGCATGTTTTATTGAACTGAAAAAACTTGATCAGTTAGTTAAGGATGAAGTATTTGAAATATTAAAAAATGAATTACTCAATAATCCTTCTAAAACACGGAATTTATTAGATTCATTATTTGATTATCTTGAAAAAATTGATAATCAGAAATACGCTCTTGATACATTTGATATTTTCAAAAATATCAGTTTTGCTCTAATTAAAAATGAAAGGAAGCCTATTGATATTTTGACCTTCATAAAATCGAAATATAAACAACTTGCCGCAGATGTTGATGAATTAATCGATATGTTTTCAAAAAAAGAATCTTCCTTATTACAAAAAGCCGCGATAAAAGCCAAGGAGTAAAACATGGGAACATCTAAAGGAACAATGCCTCCTTCTAACGGAGACTGGTCACCATTAAAAAATGATATTACACAACTGGTAAATAATATTGATATACCCGATCAAGAAAAGAAATTGAAGCTTACTTCCAAAGTAGTAAGAGACTTTATCACTGCTATTGGTGGAGCAGAAAATTTTGCATCTTCATCAAAATCCAGAAGAGATGGTGAAAAAACAATTTACAGTTCAAAAACCGGTCGTGCAACAGCTGTAAAACTCGGTAATTTTTTTGGATCTGTTGATTCTAATGGCATTCAACATACTTTCAATGCATTCAAAATCAATTTTGCAAGTTTAACTATTGATGATCTTCATAAAGAGTTAATAAAGATATTTTCAACAACATCAAATAGTGATGATGCCAATGCAGCGAATAAAGCAATGGCTGAAGTAATTGATGAATTGTTTACTGGAGTTAGCAATATTGAAGTTTTGGAAACAAAAATTTTATCTTCGATAGATACGGAAAATATACTTTGTCAATTTTATGAAAGATATGTCTTTAAAAGATTTGAACGAAATTTTGATGAATATGACATTGGGCAATATGGCAATGATAAAGCACGAAGAGTTTTAGAAGATGTAGAAAGTTTTATTCATATAAAATTAAAAACATATCAATGTGACAATAAATTAAAAGATATAGATTTTACAACTAGTGCCTCTGAGGTATTTGTTCAAGGGCTATTACAAAATATTCTTGAATTTTTGGAGGACTATAATGATTAATTTAGAAGTATCCATTAAAAATGGCAGTAGAGATAAAAATGGTTTACTAAATATGTCGATTAAAAATATAGATATCAATAAAAGTAGCGATATATCAATACATACGATACAACTATTTAATACTTTAAAACTTCTTCCTGATGAAAAAAGTATGGATATACTTTTCTTTTCAGTATATATACATTTAATTGATAACTTATTGCCTAGAGATAAACTTGCAGTAGACAATTGGCAACGAGAAATTAAAATCAAAATACCTGTTTCTGAGCCGTTATTATGGGGTGAAAATGTAAATACAATAGTTGAAGCGTTAGAATTTTTAACTGGCGATGAATGGAATATCGAATTTTATGAACTAAGTGAAAAATATTTTTTAAATGAAGAGTTAGATTTAGCAGACTCCATACAAGTAGAAAATATTTGTTTACTGTCGGGTGGGATGGATTCGTTAGTTGGTGCAATAAATTTAATACAGGAAAGCGATAATATTCTTTTTGTTTCTCATTATGATGGAGCCGGCGCAAATTCAAATGACCAAAAAGATATTTTTGATACTTTTGATAGTAATACAGAGAAGAGTATTTATCTCTCACAATTTCATGTATATGACGGTGTAGCATTTTATGAATATTACAATAATGTAAAGCAACGTATAGAGCCTATTCATGATGGCAATTTACGGGCGAGGTCTTTACTATTCCTTGGATATGCATTATTCCATGCAATAAACTTCAAGATTAATCGAGTGTATTTACCTGAAAATGGATTAATCAGTATAAATATCCCATTAAATGAATCAAGAACTTCTTCAAATAGTACTAGAACAACACATCCATACTTTATAGAAAAGTTACAAGATTTTTTAACTGCTATTGGTATTAATGTAGAAATTGTGAATCTATATCAATTGAAAACAAAAGGCGAAATGCTTGCAGAATGTCAAAATAAAGCTTTATTAAATGATTTAATCAATCGGACTATTTCTTGCTCTCATTCAAAAAGAAAAGGAGAATGGACAAGGAGGAGTGATGGTGAAAAAAATTGTGGATATTGCATACCTTGTTTGATTCGAAGAGCTTCGGTGTATCATTATGGAAAATTAGACACTATTGAGTCGTATGGTGTGAATTTAGATACTATTGAGCTTAAATTGAATAAAACAAAAAAACCATTTAGTAAAGTTCCAACTGATCTACTGGCATTGATCAATTTTTTAAATAAAAAATACGATATCGAGCAATATGAAAGAGAAATAGCTTTAGTCGCTAATATAGATAATATGGAAGAAACCGCGATAATGCTAAAAAGAGGTTATGCTGAACTTAGAAAATTTATTGAAGACAATGCAAGCAATGAGATAAAAAGATTATTGATATGAATACAATTGATACTCATTGTCATGTAAATTTTTTTAAAAATGCAGGAGATATTGCACTTGAATGTGAAAAAAATAGGGTGAATACCGTATATGTGACTACATTACCATCTCAATTTGATGAGACTTATAAATATGTGCAACCCTTAAAATATATTCACCCCTCACTAGGATTTCATTGCTTAGAAAGTGAGTATGATTTAGAGAACGAGAAAGCCATTTTTTTAAAGCATGTTCATAATATAAAATTTATTGGTGAAATTGGTTTAGATTTTTCAAAGAGAGCTGTTAAATCAATAGAAGAACAAATAGAGCTTTTTGAATTTGTCTTAAAAAATATAAATGTAAGTGAACATATTTTAAATTTACATAGTTCTAATGCAGAAGATGATGTTTTAAGATTAATTGTCCATTATAATATAGAAAAGGCTATTTTTCATTGGTATAGCGGTAAAATAAGTCTTATAAAGCAAATAATAAATTACGGATACTATTTTTCGATAAATGAATCTATGTGCAAAAGTAAAAAAGGACAAAGTATAATCTCAAAATTACCAAAGGATAAAGTATTGGTTGAAACAGATGCACCATTTATTAAGGATGTTTTACCCTATAAAAATAATTTTGTATACTCTTATCTTGGTAATTTATGGGATATGGAGATTGAGAGTGTTAAAAAATTGATTCTGTTTAATTTTAATAAACTGCTTAATAAAAATCAAAGTAATCTATTTAGTTAGGAAAACGACTTGGAAAACAAAATAAACCTTACAACAGACATACTTCACAGGGATAACGGTATCATGATGGATGAGTATTTTGGACTTCAAAGGGAGATTAATAGATGATTTCCAAAATAAATAAAATAAAAGAATTTGGAATCTTTAGAGATTTTTCCTGGTCTAGTAATCTTGATGAATTTAAAAAGTTTAATTTGCTTTACGGATGGAATGGTAGTGGAAAAACAACACTTTCAAAATTATTTACTGCACTTGAACAAAAAAATGATGTAAATTTATTGAAAAACTTATCAAATTACGAATTTTCTTTTACAATTGATAATTCAACCTCTATAAATGAAAACAACTATACAACAAATGATTTGAACCTTTTTGTGTTTAATGAAATATTCAAAGAAAAAAATATTGATTGGGATAAAGAAATCAAAAGCATATTATTGATTTCAGATGAATTAATAACAGAAAAAACAGAGTTAGATCAAAAGAAAACTGAACTGGGAAATGAAAATAAGCAAGATACAGTTTTAGGAAAAATCAAAAAACTTACAGATGATAATGAAGGCATTCAAAAAGATATAGATGAATTTTATTCAAAATCAGCAAAAAAAATAAAAGAAGAATTTAAAGTTATTGATACTTCTGATACTTATTATTTTAATTATGACAAAAGAAAATTTCAAAATTTTATTCATAGTAATACTCATCAAGTTCAAGACAATTCTAATAAGTTAGAAGTTATTAGAATTGATAAACTAAAAGAGTCAATTAAGCCAAATATACTTAAAAAAATTGAGTTAAATTTTAAAAATATAGAGTTAACTTGGTTAGAAAAAATACATTTAAAAGTTTTAGATGTATTAAAAACAAGTCTTGTTGTAAATGAAGTTAAAAGACTCAAAGAATACCCTCAAATAGGTAAATGGGTTGAGGAGGGCATAAATATACATAAATTTTATAATTCTTCAAAATGTGAATTTTGCAATCAAGAGTTACCAACCGAAAGACTACAAGAGTTGGAGAGGCATTTTAGTGATGAGTTTAAAAAATTAAAAGAAAAAATACAAACCGCCATAATCTGGTTACCGCAGCAAAAAATTTCTTATGAAATATTTGACAATGAAATAGAATTATATCCAGAATATCAAGATGAATTTAAAAATATAAAAAAAAATATAAAAAACTCTATTGAAACTATAAATAAACTTTTTGATATGTGGCTGAAGTCTCTTGAACAAAAAAAGGATAATCCTTTTGAAATATTAGAAAATATATCTGCAATCAATTTTGAAGAATTGGAACAATACAATAAAATAATTACTCAATCGACCGAACTAGTGAAAAAACATAATCATAAAACAGAAAACTTTGCAAAAGAATCAAATATCTTAAAATCTAAGTTAGAGTTGCATTATGCAACAACCTTTTATCATGATTTTGAATTAAAGAAAAAAGAAAAAACTATTCTCAAAAATCAAGATGATTTAAAAGCACTAATTCAAACAAAAACAGATTTAGAAAAAAATATTAGACTATTAGAAGCTAAACTTTCCAATGAAGCATTTGGAGCAAAAGAATTTAATGAAAAATTACATAAATTTTTAGGTAGAGATAATATTACATTAGAATTTGATAATGTTAATAAAGGCTATAGAATTATTAGAGACGGAGTGCAAGCCAATAATTTAAGTGAAGGTGAAAAAACAGCTATTTCTTTTGTATATTTCATTACAAAACTAAAAGAAAATGATAATAAAATAGAAGATAGTATAATAGTTGTTGACGATCCAATTTCTAGCTTTGATTCTAATAATCTTTTTAGTGCGTATAGCTTTTTAAAAAATGAATGTGAAAATGCAAAACAACTTTTTGTCATTACGCATAATTTTGCCTATTTTAAATTGGTTAGAGATTGGTTTTTGGGTAGTAAATTGAATAAATTTAATCGCACAAGTGTTTTTACAATCGATGTAAATATACAAGGATTAGCAAGGAACTCAACACTTAAAAAGGCTAAAAATTCTATCATCAGATATAACTCAGAATATCATTTTATTTTTTCTGAATTATATAAGTATAAAAACATAAGTCTTGATGAAACAAATGCTTATTTGGTGGGAAATTTATCAAGAAAGCTATTAGAAGCATTTTTAAGCTTTAAACATCCATTGAAAAGAAATGATTTTAAGCAGCTGTGTGATGATTCAATAGCAGATAAATTATTAAGAGAAAAAGTATATAGATTTATTAATAAATATTCGCATAACCAAACTATCGAATTCTTTGAATCAAGTGATGATGCTTTATTGTCTGAAAGCAATACAATCGTCAATGATATTTTAGAAAATATTATAAAAATAACAGATCCAAAACATTATGAGGAAATGGAAAAATTATGTCAAGAATAGGAATTAAATAACTAGTGGAAAATAAAATAAACAGAATAACAGACATACTCCGCAGAGATGACGGGATAAGTGGTGCGATGCACTACACAGAGCAGATCTCTTGGGTGCTTTTTCTCAAATTTCTAAATGATCTTGAAGAGTCAAAAGCAGAAGATGCCGAGCTTGACGGCAAAGTATATAACTATGTGATAGATGAGAAGTATAGATGGCACAAATGGGCAGTGCTAAAGGTAGATGGCAAAAAGGATCTCATCAACTCAAAGAGCGGCGATGATCTGCTTGACTTCGTAAACAAAGAGCTGTTTCCATATCTCAAGGGGTTCAAATCCATCACGACTGACCCTAAATCTATCAAATACAAGATAGGTGCGATATTTGAATTTCTAGATAACCGCATAGCAAACGGACATACCTTGCGAGAAGTGCTAGACATCATAGATGCGATGGATTTTCACAATCAAGCAGACCTTTTTCAACTCTCTCTTGTTTATGAAAAGTTACTCAAAGACATGGGAAGCGATGGCGGAAATAGCGGTGAGTTTTATACTCCCCGTCCACTCATCAAAACCATAGTAGATGTAGTAGATCCGCAAATCGGTCAGAGCATATATGATCCGGCAGCAGGAAGCTGTGGATTCCTAATCGAAGCGTATAATCATATCAGGTATATAGATGTCAAAGAGAATAAACAAAGAGAACTTTCAACCGAACAGTTGAAGTTTCTAAGCGAAGATACTTTTTTTGGCAATGAAAAAACTCCGCTATCATATGTGATGGGCGTGATGAATATGATACTTCACGGGGTAGAGTCACCAAATATCTCCAAGACCAATACTCTCACCAAAGATATCAGAGGGCTAGAGGAAAAAGACCGCTATGACTGCATCCTCGCCAATCCGCCGTTTGGAGGCAAAGAAAAAGACCAAGTTCAGCAGAACTTCCCTGTCAAATCAAACGCAACCGAACTGCTATTTTTGCAACACATTATGAGCCATTTGAAATTACAGGGCAGATGTGGGGTAGTGATACCTGAGGGAGTGCTGTTCCAAACCAACAATGCATTCCAAGCGGTCAAAAAAGAGCTTTTGGAGCATTTCAATGTCCATACCATACTCAGCCTTCCAAGCGGCGTATTTTTGCCATATAGTGGCGTGAAGACAAATGTCATCTTCTTTGACAGAGCAGGAAGCACATCTGATATATACTACTATGAAGTAAATCCGCCATATAAACTTACCAAAAACAAGCCCATATCTTATGAGCATTTTGCGGAGTTTTTAGATAGTTGGCAAAGTAGAGAGATTACTGAAAACAGTTGGATAGTCAATGTTAATGATATCAAAGATTTTGACATCAGTGCCAAAAATCCAAATCGCAATGAAACCATAGAACACAAAAGTCCGATAGAGCTTGTGGAAAACATCAAACTAAACAATGCTGAGATAAATGACCTAATGGATGAGATAGAAAAGGTTTTGATTGAAAAAAATATCTAAGAAGTTCGATACCCTCGGCTACACCTCAAAGGATGCAGGCTTACGAGGGAATTTCAGCATTATTATAACAAATAATTTAGGAAAATGCAAGTGAAAGAGATAATTATCAACAAATTTATAACAACAAAGCGATTATCCACCTATGATGACTTCGATGATTATGAATTGAATATAAAAATGTCAAAAGATTATTATATACCTTTGGCAATACTCGAAATTGCCCTTAAGAACTCTATTAATTCAATATTTGAAAGGTTTTATGGGGCAGGTTGGTTGACGGTGGGTGCTCAATTTTTAAAAGGAGATTTGCTTGAAAAAATAGCAGTTGCAAAAGATAAATTAACACACAGAAATGAAACTATTACAAAAGATAAACTCATAGCAGAGCTTTCATTTGGATTTTGGACAGCATTGTTTCAGTCGCCGTATAAGCATCAGATGAGAATAAGCGATTTGAAACAAATTTTCCCAAATTTACCAACAAAAGAGACTGATTTTATAGATAGAAAAATCATATCTGCAAAATTAGATCATATTAGAAAATTTCGAAATCGAATATTTCATTACGAAAAAATTGTGGGAAAAGCAGAGTTTGATACAATCAAAGAAGATATAGATGAAATTTTAGATTATTTTGATGATGAGATATGCGATTTTGCAAAAAGGCTAAATGGTGAGTGAGTTATATGATCTTCCCAATGGTTGGGAGTGGAAGAAGTTAGATAATCTTACTCAAGTTAACATTGGAAAAACACCGAGTAGAAGTAAATCTAAATATTTTTTAGGTGATAAAATTTGGTTGTCTATTAGGGATTTAAAAGGTGATTATATATCTGATTCTAATGAAAAATTAACAAATGAAGCAATCAAAGATTCAAATATAAAAATTGTACCGAAAGGTACACTATTAATGAGTTTCAAACTTACACTAGGCAGAACAGCTTTTGCTAATTGTGATTTATATACAAATGAAGCGATAGCTTCTTTGCCTATCAAAGATGAATCAATATTGGATAAATATTTTTTAAAATATGCGATTGGTGTAATTGATTTAGAAAAAGAAGTTGATAATGCGGTAAAAGGGAAAACCCTTAATAAAGAAAAAATTAGAAATTTAGATATCCCCCTCCCACCACTTGAAGAACAAAAAAGAATCGTATCAAAGTTGGATATCCTTTTTGAGAAGATAGACAAAGCAATATCTCTTCATCAAAAAAATATAGATGAAGTAAATGTTTTTATGGCAAGTGTTTCAAATGAGGTTTTTGGAGAGCTGGAAGAGAAGTATGAAAAACAGTCGATAAATCAAATTGCAACAATTAAAGGTGGAAAAAGAGTTCCAAAAGGATATCAATTATTGGAAGAAGAAACTCCATACCCATATTTAAGAGTGACTGATTTTAAAGATTATGGAACAATCTGTAAAAATAAAATGTTATATTTGTCGAAAGAAGTATATGAGCAAATAAAGAGATATACAATCACTGATGAAGATTTGTATATTACGAATGTTGGAAATACTATTGGGAAAAGTGGGATAATCCCATCAGATTTGAATGGTGCCAACCTCACCGAAAATGCTGTAAAGTTGGTATATAAAGATAAAAAAAATACTTCAAATAAGTTTATGTATTATTTTACAAAATCATCTATTTTTATAGTCCAATTAGAATCTGCAACAATGCAAATGGCTGTGCCAAAATTAGCAATAATGCGATTGGGAGAAATTATTTTACCTTTCCCTCCAGTATCAATCCAACAAAAAGTAGTAGCCTACCTTGATGAGATTTCCCAAAAGATGGATAAAATCAAGCAAATCCAAAAAGAGAAGATGCAAAGTCTCAAAGCATTAAAGGCTTCTATCTTGGATAAAGCGTTTAGAGGAGAGTTGTGATGGATAAGCAAAAGATTATAGATGTGCTTCTATATTGGCATGTAGAAGAGTTTCTGTTGCCTCAAACCTTGGATGAACCAAATAAACTTAACAATTCTAACCAGCAATCTTTTACTGGAAATTTGCATACTATATTTGATCAAATCAAAAAGCTGCAAAATGATAATGAATTTGATCAAGATAAAGAAGATTTTGTTTGGGAGTTTGTGGTTTATGGTGGAATCTATAAAGTTGAACGTATAAAGGATACTTTGCTTTCTGTCCTCGATGTAGAAGATGACTTTGAGGAGAGGGTTCAAAAAGGACAAGCTGCATCTTATGCTTTGATGTTCGATAGTGAACTAAAGTTTAAAATAGATGGTGTGCAGGTATCGACCGCACCATGGGCGATTAAAGATATCGTTAAACATAAAAAACTGACGCATATTAATTATGCAGCTTTTCAATCTTTAGAAGATAAAGTTAAAGAAGAACTTAATGAGAACTCAACCTTGGATGATTATGAGTTTAAGCGTTTTTTACAAAGCAGTGATACTGAATTGAAAAGTATATTAGGTCAAGAATTGATAGGTGAGGATAACCAGTTTCAAGTTATTGCTAAACGAAAAAAACGCAAAAATGTTGATGCAGATCAAAGCGATACAGACTTGCTTAACAGCTTTTATATAGAAGATTTAAATACAACAATAGAATATATAAAAGAGGGCGGAAAAAATAAACTGTTAAATCAATTTCTGGAAATGGATTTAATAGGAGAACGCAAAGATATTCGCAAGGATATAGAGTATGTTTATAATATGCTATCTCCTGATAAACTACCTGATGCCTGCTGGGTAACAGCGGGAGGATATCCTTTGGTTTATAGTCAACAGTTTGCTATTAATTCAATAAAAGAAAGACTTTTGGGTAATGGCGGTATTTATGCAGTAAATGGTCCTCCCGGTACAGGTAAAACGACAATGCTAAGAGATCTGATAGCATTTGTTGTGACTGAGAGAGCAAAGCAGATAGCTAAATTAAAAAATCCTGAAGATATGTTCGTTAGTGCAAAAGCAGATAAGGCATGGAAAAATAATGATCAACAACAATGGTATCGAAAACTAAAAAGTGAATTTTTGGGATATGAGATAGTCGTTGCTTCAAGCAATAATGGTGCCGTTGAAAATGTAACTATGGAAATTCCATCTATCAAGAGCATTGATGAAAAATGGGTTAAAGATATTGATTATTTTTCAGAATTAGGAAGTGGACTCATTGGGGAAGATGCCTGGGGAAGTGGGGCAGCATGTCTTGGAAACTCATCAAATAAAAGTAGTTTTATTAGTAATTTTTGGCATGAGACAAAAAGCGAAGGAAAAATTAAAATAGAAGGTTTCAAGAATTATTTAACTAGTATTATTGGCAATGAAGATAATGCTAAAGAGATACAAAAGAATTGGAAAAAAAGACAAGAAATTTTTCTAAATGCTTTGGCAAAAGTTGAAAACTTTAAACAATCAAAGATAGTACTTATA
>Ga0302251_1001207_pt1 | contig 17002 bp, 3 predicted proteins | sample AAG_RA_Gln_MG_FD_193534 | JGI IMG/M metagenome (GOLD analysis project Ga0302251, IMG submission 193534) | Enriched activated sludge microbial communities from anaerobic digester in WTTP, New Holstein, Wisconsin, United States - AAG_RA_Gln | ecosystem: Engineered > Bioreactor > Anaerobic >...
TTTGGAGGTCGGCGCCACTGGGATAGGAGCCGTCGCCAATATGGACTTTACCGCCTATGATTTGAACGGGGTAGGAGTTGATGGGAGTAAATTTCAGGGCGTTGATATTACCTTCGACGGCCCAAGCAGTCATGTTTTCGAAGTGATCGTCATCATAGATGATTTCGTAGGGGCCTTGAGGCAAACCCCAAGTGATATTCACAGCAGTTTGTCCCGTATTCAAAGAAGCATATACTACCGAGGGAGGATTGGTATTCTCTTGAAGTGCAAAATCCTGAATAGTAATTTCACCCGAATTAATTTCTACATCAGTAACGGTAATAGCATCATATCCAAGTTTTGAGCACGTAACGCTTGGAATAGTAAATGGAGGTAAGGGCATACTATAAGACCCATCCAAGCCTGAATAAGTTATACTATCTCCTGCTTGAATTTTAGCTCCAATAACTGGAGTACCTGTGGAAGCATTAGTAACTACTCCCGCTAAAGTACCTCCACCTCCTATGAGTATATCCATTTTGATATTGGGCAGGTAATCATTCATGTACAAAGAAGTAGGCCAAGATTGAGAATCGCTGTATCCATGTAAGAAGCGGTTAGTTCCCGTTGTGGAATAATAGAAAGTGTATGAACTTCCCGCATACGAAGGAACGTTTAAAGGCTCATGGATAGAAATAACGAGATTCCCTACATTATCGTAATTAAAAGGAGTTTGTAAGGGTATTTCTATCCAACCAGGGCCATTGATAGTAATAGGTCCATCATAAACTAGCGTCAGAGTGGCATTGTCTATCCATTGGGTAGTAGCTGTCCATGAGGGTAGAGTAGTCGTGCCCATCCATATTTTTAACTGTGTATAGGTGTAAGAAGCTGGCCAGTTAGCAGCATGGTAATATATTTTCTGAATCTGACCTGCAGTATTGATTTCACTTTGCTGATAGATGGTTTGGGTACGACTGTATTGATAAAAATGATTCCATGGAACACGATAAGAAGTATTGGTTCCAGTCCCAATTTCTACAGTAATCAAGCTGGTGCCACCTCCTAAAGGCAGGGTTTGGTCCCATGTTTGAGAGATTTCGTCTGCTGTAAGTGCACGATTATAAATACGAAATTCATCCATGATACAACCAGGATTCATTCCTAAAGAGGACGAATATCCGCCTACCTTGAAAGGAGCGCTTCCAACTATATTTACGGCTGTAGCACTTGCTGAAGGACCTAATACACCATTTTTATATCCTTTGATGGTTGTGCCATCAAACACAAAATGAATAACGGTTGGACCAGGAGCAATAGCCGGTATAATAAGGTCAGGTAAGCCTCCACCACGTATGATGGCGTTTCCCACTCCTGCTACACCTCCAATGAAACAACGAAAACTATTGGCGGTGTTATCTCCCCAAAGATAGTACACAGTAGTATTGTTAGCTGCGCCATTAATATAAAATGAGATAGTCCACGGACTATTACCAAAATTGGTATTCCAGCCCGTGTTGACGTAATTGGTTGTTGAAGAACCACCATTCCCAAGAAGGCCCATACCAAACTGGCCTGTTCCTCCTATGGTTAGACCATTCACTGTGGCCGGATTCAGTCCAACGGGTGAACTAGCCCCATTGGCTACCGTAGTACCGGCTACATCGAATTTGTAGTAAATCAATTCAGGAACATTCTGAGCAAAAACGCTCGCTGCTAACATAAAAGCTAGCATAAAAAATGTTCCTTTTCCTAAAGAACGTAAATGTTTAGTTTTCATAGACTTGAATTTTGGAAAGTAAGAATTGTTTTTTGTTTTTGACATACAAAATTATAAATAAACTTCAGACCCTGAATTTTTTTAAAAATTAATACAAGTAGGTTCAATGTTTGTGTTATAAAAGACAGTAAAATTTAAAAAGGTTGCCTGTGAGGGATGAGATTTTAATAATTTTTTAATAATTTGAATTAGAACGTGAAAATTTTAAGGAATTAACATAAAAAAAGAGCCCCCATTTTGGAGGCTCTTTCTTAAAAGAGAGATACGATTACTTAGTAATGGTAACTCTTTCGGTGGTAACTATGCCTTTCGCATCAATAAAGCGGATGAAATAGACACCACTTTCGAGTTGACGGGTATTGATTTTGTAAACGCCCTTACCATCCACAGCCTGTTTGTAAACCGACTGACCGAGGTAATTGATCATTTCGATGGTGCGGATATCCTTGGTAGTTTCTACGTTGACGAAATCTTTAGCAGGATTAGGATAAACCTTCAGAGAAGCGAGCTGGTTATCAACTATGCCTATGCTGAGGGTTTTGCAAACCTCGTTGCTGGCAGCCGATTCTATGGTAGTTGAGTTGTAACCTTCGTGGACAGCTTTTACTACATAGCAATAAGTGCCATTGGTATCAACAACATCAACGTAGGTTGTATCGGTAATAGGAGTAGGAGTGATGAGTTCACCATTACGATAGACATTATATCCGATGACGCCCCTAAAACCATCAGTTGGCATAGTGATGACAGTTTGATTGGGTATCAGGTAAGTAGGCTTAAGAGTAGGAACGATAGGTTTACGGCTGAGCGAAGCCATACTCAATTGAGAAACGGGAACTTTGGCGGGGCTTACCAGACCCTTGTCGTCAAAATTCGTCAATATCCAGAGGTTCTGATACCAGTCGCCAACATCAGTCGAAGGAGTTAGGCTTGCGTAGTTGGGTAAAGGTCCATAAAGTGATACGCCTTGTACCCCTGTATAGTCTCCACTGAAGCATGGATAGGCATCAGAAGCAGAGTTGCTCATAGGCTCTAACATGATTCCAATAAGATGACCTCCATAACCCATGATGTCATCCAGAGGAACATCGGTTTCCCATATATCGTTACCTGTAGTAAGGAAGGGTCCTAATGTGGCAATTTCTGTATAAGTATTCCAATCTACGACATGGACCTTGTATTGCCATGTTCCGTAAGTTCCCCACGAAGCATGATGGAAATCGATCTTCGACAAGGTAGCATCCGGATAAGCAGTCAGGTCGTAAACTACGCCATATACATAGTTATATTGCTGATAATAGGCGTTGATGGTTGAATTGGGGTCGCTATCCCATTGTTTGAGCATCTTGAGTTGACCCGTAGGACCACCTGAAGGACATTCAGGAGAATTCCACTGCAGGTTGATATCGAAGTTCTGGTTGCTGTTTTGAGCGGTGAGGTTCAAGGCAGGATAAACCACAGGATAGATGTTGATATTATCGATGAACCATCCGAGGATATCGGCCGAGTTAGAACCTGTAGCAAGGAAGCGTACCTTGAAGGCTTTACCACGGATAATGCTGATATCGATGTGTTGATTTTCCCAGTTGAAGGAACCTTCATTCTTAAATTCGGCCATTTTCATCCAATTACCGTTTTTCCATATTTCTATTTTCAGGAGTTCGTCTCCGGTTTGGTTGCGGTCGTCGAGTTTAAGGTCGAAGTCGAGCCAGATATCGGCGCAGGTGAAGAGGCCGGCAGTGAGGTTAGGAGTTTCGAGGGCAAAGGAGTAATCGGTGACAGGAGGAGCCCAAGTAAATTCGGCAGAAGGTACAGGGTTGCCTGTCATGGTAGAGATTTGCCAGTGGCTGGGATCAGGATCGAGGCTCCAGCTATTAGTAGAGAAGGAAGAAGAAGCCCAGTCTTCCGACCAAGGAATGGGGAAACCATAATCGATATCGACGCAGGCAGGACCTTCTTCAACGGATTCAGCAGTAGAGCCAGCAGGGAATCCATAAGGTTCAAGGTCATAAACGGCGGTAACTGTATAACAGTATTGACCTGGGTCGAGATAGAGGTCGTAATATTCGGTAGTAGGTTTTTCGACGTAGCTGATGAGCGTACCATCTCGGTAAACGTTATATCCGAGTAAGTTAGAAGGGGCAGCACCGCCGCCGCCTGTGCTGGCTGTTATTTCATAAGCGCCAATGATGTTGGGACCAGCATTAGACTGTATGTTGACCAGGAGTATGAATTTACCAGGCACGAGGTTGGCATTATCGGAGGCGAGGCCACCGGCTATGTCACCTGAGGCGAAACCTGGGATATCGGTAGCGGCATGAACCACACCCGTGAGGGTAGTAGTAGCTATGTCCATTTGTAGGATATCTACTCCGCTGCCACCTTGGTCGAAGATCCACAGGTAAGGTCCACCAGTACTTTGGTCGTCGTAAGCACTGCCATACATAGCAGCGAGGCCGGTGTTGACGGTTTGTATAGTAGCTCCTGTCATGCTAACCAGAGCCATGGTAGTCCAAGTGCCAGTCCAGAAGCCCTCATTAGCGGGGTCGTAGGCGATGTGTCTAACGCTGACGCCAGAGGTAGAGATAGTACCTACGAGGGTTTGCGTATTGAAGTCCATCTTATAGATAGTAGTGGATATTGCTCCTCCATAGAAGTAAGTACCGTCGTAAGCGAGGTCGCGAATTTCGGAAACTCCAGGGATGGTAAATTCGGTAACGAGGGTCCAAGTACCACCTTGGTTTTCGTATTTACCGAATTCAGGTCCATCCCACCGGGAAGTATAGATGTAGGTTCCGTCGGTTTCTACCCCTGGGCGAGCACCAGCAGTGGCATAAAAAGAGAAGAGCACATCCCATATAGCCTCAGTAGCGTTAATCATTTGTTGGTTAGCGACCATTGGGCTATATTCAAAGGTTGGGTTAGGCATGGAGGTACGAGGAGAAAGGTCGAGTACTTCGAGTTTGCTGCCCATAACTGGATATTCCCAAGTGAGGTAAGCTGCATCTTGTATAGGAGTAGCCTCGAGGTTGCGAGGAGCGGGTAGATAATGAGCCGTGAAGGTATAATAATCTCTGTCAGATGCTCCACTTTCGTATGCAGCATCTACACTGGCAGTATAGGAATGTCCATAAGTGCAAAGATTATGAGGAATCTGATAGGAAGTATCTGTTGTAAACCCAATTTGAATGTCATCTAGATACATATCATATCCCAGAACGCTTTTCCCACTTAAGGTAGCGGCTACGATAATGTTATCTATATTCCAGTTGTTGATGTCATAGCTATTCGTACCATAAGCCAGGAAACGAATCTTGAAGGTATCCCAGGTATAGGCAGAAATATTTAGGCTTTCCGATGTCCATGGAATACTTCCCATCATATTCGTATAATTCTTTAGACGATTCCAAGCTGTTCCATCCCATATTTCGACAGCCATCTGGTTTTCGTTGGTCGTACCAAAGTTATTTAGATAAATATCATATTTCAGATACAAACCGGGTGAACCTTGTCCTTCTATATCTTTCGATGTGATAGATTGTTCATAATTAGTAACCTGAGGCGACCAGTTAAATTGTACCGAAGGAGCTGGATTACCAGTGCCGCTCGTTACGCTCCAGTTTCCTCCATTCACCGTCCATTGGTTGGCTGTGAAGTTTCCTGAACCCCAACGTTCTTCGAAGAGGGCAATCTGAGGATTTGGTGCATTCCAATAGGCCATGAGCGTCATGTCGTCCACCCATAGATCGGTTGGAGGCCACACTGTTTCCATGAGAAGGATATCGAAAGTATAGCTATTTTCCGTAATATCAACGTTGGCTGTATAGGTTTGGTAGCCAAATTTTTGAATGTTGATGTTGTAATTTCCTTTCCATACGTGTGGGAAATTGATAGTTCCCGAAGCAGGGGTAAGGCCCCAATAAATAGAGTCGGCTGTAGGTGAAGTATTCTCCATATAAACCATGACATTTTCTGGAACAGCCGTTTGAGAGCTCAGTGTAATGTTAAAGGTTACATTCGAAACCCAGCCTTTACCCAAGACATTGGAGAAAGCAGCATCCGACCAGCGGTCGCCTGTATATTTGGCTTTTACTGCCCAACGGTAAGGTCCATTAGGCAGGCTAGACCAGCTATTATCAACTATACTGGTAGTAGCCGTAGTTCCTAAAGAAGTCCATGTTGTGGGATTGGCTTCATCGCCTTGTTTCAGCCGCCAAACCTGATATTCAAGGCCAGTAAGAGCCGCTCCATTCAATTTGAAAGGAACACCCTGAGGATAGGTATTTGGAGCGGTTCCACTTACTATGGGATTCCATGTACCGGTAAATTGCAAAGCGTTGCCTGAAGCAGGAGTGCTTAAGCATACAGGGACAACCCAAGGTCCAGAAGCAAGGCTACCTGTGGCAGCAAATTCTATCCAATAGGTTCCTGGATTAAGGGTCAATCCTGGAGTAGAGCATACTACCTTCATGAGGGGGCGGCTTATGTCAGTACTACCAACTGCATTTACTCTATAGGCATTTGTCCAGGAAGTATTTGTCATACGATTCGTGGTGAGGTCACCCCAAATTACATTACCACCTGCACTGGGATTGCCATCCCAAATTCTAATATAGCCGCCTGTAAAAGTGGAGGTGGTAGATGAGCCCGTTTGATAACCATAAAATTCTACCGAACCAATGGCCCAGGGAACGGTTCCTGTAACGGTAAAGTCGTCAGCAACGGTATAGGGGACGGCATTATTAAAGTTAAAGCCATACGAATTAGTACCAGTTACGATGATACTTTGGTCGGTTCCACCAGGACCTGTGCCGGGGCTATTAATGAAGGGCCCATTATCAAAGAGAATTCCATCGGAAGGATTCGACTGAGGAGTCTCTATAACAGGTAAGGGGAGACCGTAATTGACAACCTCTGCATTGTCACTGGCATTGGGATTATTCGAAACAAAACCCCAAGTAGGAGTTGGAATGGAATAATTGACGGCTTTCATAGGAGAAGATAGGGTTGGAACAGGTTTATAAATAGCTTCTCCCTCGTAACCTTGAACGATGCGAGGTTGTTTCATGAAGAGGCTATTCTTGCTGATGCGTTGTTTTTCGACAAAGCGAGGCTGTGAGGTTTCAGTGAGGTCTAAAGGTCCTCCTGCACCATAACAAAATGCCCTGATCATGAAATCGTTGTATCCTGAGGGAACCCAAGGACCATTTCCGGTAACGAACCTTGAGTAGCTGCGCATGCTGGGGTTGGTTTCATCTATAGCGATAGGAGCACAGTTGGGATAGTTACCTCCCTGAATCATCCCGATATAGAAATTGCCACTTTGAATGGTTACAGGTGGATTGAAGCTGAATGAAACCCACCCATAATCGGCCGGTGTTACATCGATAACAGCCAATTCAGTTCCTGGCAATCCCATGGTCCCGTCATCTTTATACACTGCAATCTGGAATGGAGTTAGAATGTTTCCGCCCGCAGGATAGGTGCCATCGCCAATGTGTACCATTCCACCCGTAACTTGTACGGGGTATTGGTTGATGGGGGTAAATTTCAAGGCATTGATATTGCCTTCTACGGCCCAAGCAGTCATGTTTTCGAATTGTCCATCATCATAAATAATAACATAGCCACTCAAGGGTAAGCCCCATGTGATGTCAACAGCAGTTTGTGCTGCATTTAAAGAAGCATATACTACACTTGGGGGAGGGGTATTCTCGAGTAATGCAAAATCCTGTTGGAAAGTAGAATAAGCCGGGATATTGGCCGTAACGGATTCTTCGTCATAACCCAGTTTGGAACAGGTGATGGTAGTATTACCTGCTCTTATCAGCATTTCATAATATCCTGCGGCATTGGTAAATGTAGTAGAATCGCCAGCTTGAACCATTGCTCCTATGATGGGAGCTCCCGTATTTCCATTGGTTACGTACCCTTTTAGAGTAGCCGGAGCTACTGGGGTAATCGTAAATCTAACATTCGGCCTTAATGTGGTTGAAGTGGGTGAAGTAAGCGAGCATCCTGCCGCTCCATCCGTATATCTGTAATAACATCTGCCAGATACTGTAGATGTAGCATAAACACGAGAATAAGAAGTGTAGGAAGTGTTGTCGAAGCATACTTCGAACAGAAGGTTATCTGTACCATTCCACATAAAAGGAGTGGTAAAAGTATGCGTATTCCAACCCGTTGAAGTAACGGTGTATGTAGTTGTTAAGACGTTAGTCCAGCCTGAAGTAACGAAACCTGTAAGTGTTCCAGGGTAATTTTGTACATTGATGGTAAACCCATTCATAGGTTGGTAGCTAGTATTTACGCTACTTACGTTGAAGGCGAGGTAAGAGATTTCGCCCGGGAAACCGCCTGCGGCAAGAATTTCGTCTTTAGTAACCAGAATCTGGGTACGTCCATCATGCCAATAGGTTGCATAGGGATAACCTGTTGTAGAGGTTCCCGTACCAATGGTTATGGTTACTGGAGTGGTTCCACCTCCACTTTGAATATTAACAGTAAAATCGGCGGCATTGCCATAAGAATAGTTATTGCAAGGATCAGTTACAAGAGATCCCCAATTAGTGCGGTAACGTAAGCGATGAGGACCAGTGGCCGTACCTGTCGGAATGTTGATAGGTGCAGTATAATTTGTATTACCGAATACACAATACAGGTCATTAACTACGCATTCTGTGGCATCGAACACATTATTGTTGTTGAAATCGATCCATACGTCAACATAAGTGCTGCTATAACCCGCTTGAACAGTGAGAGTGTAGTTTGTACCTATTGTTAGATCGGTAGAAACAGAGGTATAATCATGGTACCATGCAGGAGTACCAGTACAGGGGATGCTCTGATTAATAGTGTTCAACTGGAACAAGATCAGACCATCTCCATAAGCACAACCAGTACTGTACGTTGGAGTGCAATAGGGTGCTTGTGCCATTGCTGCTCCCCATAGGAGTGTCAAAACTGTAATCTGAAGGAGTTTGAAAAACGATCTCATGGTTTTTGAATTTTGGTTAATAAATAAAAGAAAGGGAATGAATTTTAATTTCAGAAAAGGAAGGATGGAATTCCACGAAGGATAATCAGCATGTAAAAATTTTCTTCCCTTGAGGGAGAAACTTCAAATCATAGAACCAACCCACTATCATTCAAACTGAAGTTTTTTGATAAGTTATGGGCCGAAACGCAGTAAGCATCATTTTTTAACTTTCTAATCATATCATAGGGACTTTCCCCTTTTAATATAGAAGATTTTGATTTCTTTTGACTTTATACTATTTTATAAAAGGATGGTTTATAATTTCAGGTACAAATATAATTCAATTTTTATAAAAGCAATTATTTTGGAAAAAGATTTTCACTTTCCGTAATAAATTTATACTCAGTAGGTCTCATCTTTTTTCTCTGTCGTATGTGCTTCAACTCATCTAAAATGATAAAGAGATGATGGATTACTGTCTTTATAGACTGAGAAATTTACAAAGGTTGCCTATGAGAGATGAGATTTTGATTATTTTTTACAATTGGGCTTAGAATAAGGAAATTGTAAGGAGTTGACATAAAAAAAGAGCCCCCAATTTGGAGGCTCTTTCTTAAAAGAGAGACGATTACTTGGTAATAGTAACTCTTTCGGTGGTAACTATGCCTTTCGCATCGATGAAGCGAATGAAATAGACACCACTTTCGAGTTGACGGGTATTGATTTTGTAAACGCCCTTACCATCCACAGCCTGTTTGTAAACCGACTGACCGAGGTAATTGATCATTTCGATGGAGCGGATATCCTTGGTAGTTTCTACGTTGACGAAATCTTTAGCAGGATTAGGATAAACCTTCAGAGAAGCGAGCTGGTTATCGATAATTCCTACGTTGAGGGTTTTGCAAACCTCGTTGCTGGCAGCCGATTCTATGGTAGTTGAGTTGTAACCTTCGTGGACAGCTTTTACTACATAGCAATAAGTGCCATTGGTATCAACAACATCAACGAGGGTTGTATCGGTAATAGGAGTAGGAGTGATGAGTTCACCATTACGATAGACATTATATCCGATGACGCCTTTACCGGGTTGCAGAGGGATAGCACGACTTGCGAAGTGGTGTCCAGCATCAATGGGGCTGGAGATATTGGCAGAGATAAGTGCAGGAGAAGATTCAACGGGTTGAGGGTTGAATTCTCTTGGGGTGCCAAAGGTTACCACTTTTTTATCGTCACCAACCAGGGCAGTAGCTCTCATAGCGAATACGCAAGGAGCAGCGCCAGCCAGGTTAGTTAGTTTATCCCAAGCAGTGCCATCGTAGTACCATTCGAGGTCGAGGTAGGCGTTGGGGCCGTTTTCATCCACTCCGAACCAATGGGTATTGCCTGCGAGCATGTTCCAATGAACCATGGCATAGAAGGTACCATCGAAGGGTACGTCGTTGACAGCAACAGTGATCCATGCATCGGGTTGAGGAACGAAGACATCGGATGAACCTACCAATTGCTGGTTGGCATCGAAGATATCGATGGTCATTTGATAAGGACCAGCTGCGGCATTGTTCATGAAATAGAGGTCGAACGACTGCAGGACACCGGCGTCGGTAACTGGGAATTCGTTACCCATCCAAACGTTGTAACCTGGGTTAATGGCCCAACCATTTTCAATGGTGCCATCGTCGAAGATATACTGCATGATAGTACCTGTACCAACTGAAGGACAGTCGGGAGAATTCCACTGCAGGTTGATATTGTAATCTTGGTTGCTGTTTTGAGCGGTGAGGTTCAAGGCAGGATAAACCACGGGATAGATGTTGATATTATCGATGAACCATCCGAGGATATCGGCCGAGTTAGAGCCAGTAGCTACGAAACGAACCTTGAAACTTTTGCCACGGATGGAACTGATGTCGATATGTTGATTTTCCCAGTTGAAGGAACCTTCGTTGGTAAATTCAGCCACATTAGACCAGTTACCATTTTTCCAGATATCGACTTGTAGGAGTTCGTTTCCGGTTTGGTTGCGGTCGTCGAGTTTAAGGTCGAAGTCGAGCCAGATGTCGGCGCAGGTGAAGAGGCCGGCAGTGAGGGCAGGAGTTTCGAGGGCAAAGGAGTAATCGGTGACAGGAGGAGCCCAAGTAAATTCGGCAGAAGGTACAGGGTTACCTGTCATGGTAGAGATTTTCCAGTGGCTGGGATCAGGATCGAGGCTCCAGCTATTAGTAGAGAAGGAAGAAGAAGCCCAGTCTTCCGACCAAGGAATGGGGAAACCATAATCGATATCGACGCAGGCAGGACCTTCTTCAACGGATTCAGCAGTAGAGCCAGCAGGGAATCCATAAGGTTCAAGGTCATAAACGGCGGTAACTGTATAACAGTATTGACCTGGGTCGAGATAGAGGTCGTAATATTCGGTAGTAGGTTTTTCGACGTAGCTGATGAGCGTACCATCTCGGTAAACGTTATATCCGAGTAAGTTAGAAGGGGCAGCACCGCCGCCGCCTGTGCTGGCTGTTATTTCATAAGCGCCAATGATGTTGGGACCAGCATTAGACTGTATGTTGACCAGGAGTATGAATTTACCAGGCACGAGGTTGGCATTATCGGAGGCGAGGCCACCGGCTATGTCACCTGAGGCGAAACCTGGGATATCGGTAGCGGCATGAACCACACCCGTGAGGGTAGTAGTAGCTATGTCCATTTGTAGGATATCTACTCCGCTGCCACCTTGGTCGAAGATCCACAGGTAAGGTCCACCAGTACTTTGGTCGTCGTAAGCACTGCCATACATAGCAGCGAGGCCGGTGTTGACGGTTTGTATAGTAGCTCCTGTCATGCTAACCAGAGCCATGGTAGTCCAAGTGCCAGTCCAGAAGCCCTCATTAGCGGGGTCGTAGGCGATGTGTCTAACGCTGACGCCAGAGGTAGAGATAGTACCTACGAGGGTTTGCGTATTGAAGTCCATCTTATAGATAGTAGTGGATATTGCTCCTCCATAGAAGTAAGTACCGTCGTAAGCGAGGTCGCGAATTTCGGAAACTCCAGGGATGGTAAATTCGGTAACGAGGGTCCAAGTACCACCTTGGTTTTCGTATTTACCGAATTCAGGTCCATCCCACCGGGAAGTATAGATGTAGGTTCCGTCGGTTTCTACCCCTGGGCGAGCACCAGCAGTGGCATAAAAAGAGAAGAGCACATCCCATATAGCCTCAGTAGCGTTAATCATTTGTTGGTTAGCGACCATTGGGCTATATTCAAAGGTTGGGTTAGGCATGGAGGTACGAGGAGAAAGGTCGAGTACTTCGAGTTTGCTGCCCATAACTGGATATTCCCAAGTGAGGTAAGCTGCATCTTGTATAGGAGTAGCCTCGAGGTTGCGAGGAGCGGGTAGATAATGAGCCGTGAAGGTATAATAATCTCTGTCAGATGCTCCACTTTCGTATGCAGCATCTACACTGGCAGTATAGGAATGTCCATAAGTGCAAAGATTATGAGGAATCTGATAGGAAGTATCTGTTGTAAACCCAATTTGAATGTCATCTAGATACATATCATATCCCAGAACGCTTTTCCCACTTAAGGTAGCGGCTACGATAATGTTATCTATATTCCAGTTGTTGATGTCATAGCTATTCGTACCATAAGCCAGGAAACGAATCTTGAAGGTATCCCAGGTATAGGCAGAAATATTTAGGCTTTCCGATGTCCATGGAATACTTCCCATCATATTCGTATAATTCTTTAGACGATTCCAAGCTGTTCCATCCCATATTTCGACAGCCATCTGGTTTTCGTTGGTCGTACCAAAGTTATTTAGATAAATATCATATTTCAGATACAAACCGGGTGAACCTTGTCCTTCTATATCTTTCGATGTGATAGATTGTTCATAATTAGTAACCTGAGGCGACCAGTTAAATTGTACCGAAGGAGCTGGATTACCAGTGCCGCTCGTTACGCTCCAGTTTCCTCCATTCACCGTCCATTGGTTGGCTGTGAAGTTTCCTGAACCCCAACGTTCTTCGAAGAGGGCAATCTGAGGATTTGGTGCATTCCAATAGGCCATGAGCGTCATGTCGTCCACCCATAGATCGGTTGGAGGCCACACTGTTTCCATGAGAAGGATATCGAAAGTATAGCTATTTTCCGTAATATCAACGTTGGCTGTATAGGTTTGGTAGCCAAATTTTTGAATGTTGATGTTGTAATTTCCTTTCCATACGTGTGGGAAATTGATAGTTCCCGAAGCAGGGGTAAGGCCCCAATAAATAGAGTCGGCTGTAGGTGAAGTATTCTCCATATAAACCATGACATTTTCTGGAACAGCCGTTTGAGAGCTCAGTGTAATGTTAAAGGTTACATTCGAAACCCAGCCTTTACCCAAGACATTGGAGAAAGCAGCATCCGACCAGCGGTCGCCTGTATATTTGGCTTTTACTGCCCAACGGTAAGGTCCATTAGGCAGGCTAGACCAGCTATTATCAACTATACTGGTAGTAGCCGTAGTTCCTAAAGAAGTCCATGTTGTGGGATTGGCTTCATCGCCTTGTTTCAGCCGCCAAACCTGATATTCAAGGCCAGTAAGAGCCGCTCCATTCAATTTGAAAGGAACACCCTGAGGATAGGTATTTGGAGCGGTTCCACTTACTATGGGATTCCATGTACCGGTAAATTGCAAAGCGTTGCCTGAAGCAGGAGTGCTTAAGCATACAGGGACAACCCAAGGTCCAGAAGCAAGGCTACCTGTGGCAGCAAATTCTATCCAATAGGTTCCTGGATTAAGGGTCAATCCTGGAGTAGAGCATACTACCTTCATGAGGGGGCGGCTTATGTCAGTACTACCAACTGCATTTACTCTATAGGCATTTGTCCAGGAAGTATTTGTCATACGATTCGTGGTGAGGTCACCCCAAATTACATTACCACCTGCACTGGGATTGCCATCCCAAATTCTAATATAGCCGCCTGTAAAAGTGGAGGTGGTAGATGAGCCCGTTTGATAACCATAAAATTCTACCGAACCAATGGCCCAGGGAACGGTTCCTGTAACGGTAAAGTCGTCAGCAACGGTATAGGGGACGGCATTATTAAAGTTAAAGCCATACGAATTAGTACCAGTTACGATGATACTTTGGTCGGTTCCACCAGGACCTGTGCCGGGGCTATTAATGAAGGGCCCATTATCAAAGAGAATTCCATCGGAAGGATTCGACTGAGGAGTCTCTATAACAGGTAAGGGGAGACCGTAATTGACAACCTCTGCATTGTCACTGGCATTGGGATTATTCGAAACAAAACCCCAAGTAGGAGTTGGAATGGAATAATTGACGGCTTTCATAGGAGAAGATAGGGTTGGAACAGGTTTATAAATAGCTTCTCCCTCGTAACCTTGAACGATGCGAGGTTGTTTCATGAAGAGGCTATTCTTGCTGATGCGTTGTTTTTCGACAAAGCGAGGCTGTGAGGTTTCAGTGAGGTCTAAAGGTCCTCCTGCACCATAACAAAATGCCCTGATCATGAAATCGTTGTATCCTGAGGGAACCCAAGGACCATTTCCGGTAACGAACCTTGAGTAGCTGCGCATGCTGGGGTTGGTTTCATCTATAGCGATAGGAGCACAGTTGGGATAGTTACCTCCCTGAATCATCCCGATATAGAAATTGCCACTTTGAATGGTTACAGGTGGATTGAAGCTGAATGAAACCCACCCATAATCGGCCGGTGTTACATCGATAACAGCCAATTCAGTTCCTGGCAATCCCATGGTCCCGTCATCTTTATACACTGCAATCTGGAATGGAGTTAGAATGTTTCCGCCCGCAGGATAGGTGCCATCGCCAATGTGTACCATTCCACCCGTAACTTGTACGGGGTATTGGTTGATGGGGGTAAATTTCAAGGCATTGATATTGCCTTCTACGGCCCAAGCAGTCATGTTTTCGAATTGTCCATCATCATAAATAATAACATAGCCACTCAAGGGTAAGCCCCATGTGATGTCAACAGCAGTTTGTGCTGCATTTAAAGAAGCATATACTACACTTGGGGGAGGGGTATTCTCGAGTAATGCAAAATCCTGTTGGAAAGTAGAATAAGCCGGGATATTGGCCGTAACGGATTCTTCGTCATAACCCAGTTTGGAACAGGTGATGGTAGTATTACCTGCTCTTATCAGCATTTCATAATATCCTGCGGCATTGGTAAATGTAGTAGAATCGCCAGCTTGAACCATTGCTCCTATGATGGGAGCTCCCGTATTTCCATTGGTTACGTACCCTTTTAGAGTAGCCGGAGCTACTGGGGTAATCGTAAATCTAACATTCGGCCTTAATGTGGTTGAAGTGGGTGAAGTAAGCGAGCATCCTGCCGCTCCATCCGTATATCTGTAATAACATCTGCCAGATACTGTAGATGTAGCATAAACACGAGAATAAGAAGTGTAGGAAGTGTTGTCGAAGCATACTTCGAACAGAAGGTTATCTGTACCATTCCACATAAAAGGAGTGGTAAAAGTATGCGTATTCCAACCCGTTGAAGTAACGGTGTATGTAGTTGTTAAGACGTTAGTCCAGCCTGAAGTAACGAAACCTGTAAGTGTTCCAGGGTAATTTTGTACATTGATGGTAAACCCATTCATAGGTTGGTAGCTAGTATTTACGCTACTTACGTTGAAGGCGAGGTAAGAGATTTCGCCCGGGAAACCGCCTGCGGCAAGAATTTCGTCTTTAGTAACCAGAATCTGGGTACGTCCATCATGCCAAAAGGTTGTATAGGGATAACCTGTTGTAGAGGTCCCGGTACCAATGGTTACGGTAACTGGCGAAGTTGGGGATGCGGTTATTTCGAGGCGAACATTCGGCCTGGAAGTCTGAACGGTTCCACCTGTCAACGCACATCCCGCGGAACCATCAGCATGGTGGTGCCAAACTAAATTTGTTGCAGCAGTAGCATATACTGTGGTATTACTGCCCCAACTTGTGTTGTCAAAGCAAATTTCAACCAAAAGGTTAGACGTACCATCCCATGCGAATGGGGTTTGTAAGGTGAAGGTTTGCCAGCCTGTGGTGGTTGGTGTGTATACTCCACTGTATACCTGGGTCCAACCTGTTCCGACAAAACCAGTCAAGGTAGCTGCCGTAGTGTTTTGCATTTTAATGCTGAAACCATTCATCGGCAAAGAACTAGCCGAAGCAATATTCAGAGCAATGCTCTGAATTGTTCCTGCGACACCACCCCCAGCCGTAATTTCAGAAGCCGTATAAAGCATCTGAGTTCTGGCATCTTCATAAAGGGTGTAAAATGGATAGCTGGTAGTAGTGGTTCCGGTACCAATGGTAACCGTTACCGCCATGGATTGCGTCCCGGCCCATAATAGGCCCAAGAGCAAGACTTGCATGAACTTTAGAAATTGTTTCATAGGATTAAAATTAATGAATAATGAAATGAATTGAAATAGATTAAATTAAAAGGTTGATAAAGTACTAAAAAGTATTTGTTAACTAAGATAGAATTCCACGAAGGATAGTCAGCAGAAATCAAGAGTCTTCTATTTCGGAAGAGCTTTTAAATTATTGTATTTACTCCCCCCTCCACAGAAATAAATACCTCTGCTTTTGGGTGAGTGTGCTGGGTTGAAAACATCGTTCTATAATTCTCGGTGAATTTTACAAAAGTTTTTTTGGCTTTTGAAATGGTTAGATTCTTTCCTTGTGTTGAACTTAATTTGCTAATTGAAATGAGATTTTTTATTTCCGGCACAAATATATTTAATTTTTGAAAAAGTAAATATATTAAAAAAAATTTTATCATTTTTGTTTGTGAAAAATTATTCAAGATATTATAATTCAGATATCTATACGGTTAGTTCATTTTTATTTCCGAATTTTTGACTTCCGAGCTCTGATCGAATCGAAAGAATAGGTGATTGGAGTTTCAGTAATATAGACTTGCGAAATTTGAAAAGGTTGCCTGAGGAGGATAAAATTTAATAGTGTTTTTTATCGAATGGATAAATGATTTATCGTTAGTTCAAGGTGTAAGTTGTAAAAGAAATACTTCTACAGGCAGAGGATAGCAAATCTTCCAGCACAATCACAGCCCTAACCTTGGGCATAAAAAAAGGCCTCCATAACGGAGGCCTTTTTTAGAAAGACAGATACGATTATTTCGTAATGGTAACTCTTTCGGTGGTAACTACGCCTTTCGCATCGGTGAAGCGGACGAAGTAGATGCCACTTTCGAGTTGACGGGTATTGATCTTGTAA
>Ga0302251_1001213_pt1 | contig 16916 bp, 8 predicted proteins | sample AAG_RA_Gln_MG_FD_193534 | JGI IMG/M metagenome (GOLD analysis project Ga0302251, IMG submission 193534) | Enriched activated sludge microbial communities from anaerobic digester in WTTP, New Holstein, Wisconsin, United States - AAG_RA_Gln | ecosystem: Engineered > Bioreactor > Anaerobic >...
CTGCTTCGGTAGATAGTTCATCTGAGTCTTATCGGCCTGAAAAAAGATACAGGGTGTTGCCCAAGTCTCTTTGGAGGTGCCATTGGAAGCGTTTTGGTAATGAATCTTGGCGAAACAAAAGATAAAGGACTTCAAATCTTCCTATTCCAAACAAAACTTATTAATGGCTTGGGGAGGGGTGAGGGGATAGTCGCCGGTGTAGCAGGCCAGGCAATAGCAATCCCGGCTCATTCCGGTGGCGCGGACCATGCCTTCCACGGTCAGATAGTGCATGGAATCCAGGCCGATGAAATCGGCGATGGCTTTTTCATTGCCTTTTTTTGCGGCCAGCAATTCGCCTTTGGAAGAAAAATCAATACCGTAGGGGCAGGGATGAATCGTCGGGGGACAGCTGATGGCCATATGAATCTCTTTGACCCCGATTCCCCGCAGATTTTGGACGCGGTTGCGGCTGGTGGTGCCGCGGATAATCGAGTCTTCAACTATTAAGACTCTTTTGCCGGCCAGCAGGGGACGTACGGGATTAAGTTTAACACGCACACCGAAATCACGCATGAGCTGGGTCGGCTGAATAAATGTCCTGCCGACATAATGATTACGAATCATCCCCATTTCAAAGGGAAGACCGGATTCTTCGGCGTAACCCAGAGCCGCATAATTGCCGGAATCGGGGAAGGGCATGACAATATCGACATTGGGAGCGTATTCGCGCGCCATTTCGTGGCCCAGGCGCTTGCGGCATAAATATACATTCTGCCCGAAGATCTGGCTGTCGGGACGGGCGAAGTAAATCAACTCAAAGATGCAATGGCATGGTTTTACCACCGGGAAAGGCTGCAGACTTTTGCAGCCGTTTTCGTCGATAATAACAATTTCGCCGGGATTGATGTCACGGATATATTCGGCTGTCACCAGGTCAAAGGCACAGGTTTCCGAGGCGACAACCCAACTGCCGTTGAGTTTACCGAGCGCCAGAGGACGAAAGCCGCGTGGATCACGGGCGGCAATGATCTTGCCGCTGGTAAGCATGACAATGCTGTACGCGCCTTCCAACCGGGAAAAAGCGGCAACCAGGGCCTGTTCCAATCCGTCTTTTAAATGCCGCGCCATCAGGTGGATGATAATTTCGCTGTCCATCGTCGATTGAAAGATCGAGCCGCCGCTTTCCAGCTCTTCGCGAAGTTGCTGGGCGTTGATGATATTGCCGTTATGGGCGAGGGCATAGTAGTCATCGGCAAAATGGACCAAAAAAGGCTGGGCATTGGAAAGAACCGAGGAACCGGTAGTGGAATAGCGGACATGTCCGATAGCCAGATTGCCGGGGAGTTTTTTCAGGTTGGATTCCTTGAAAACTTCGGACACAAGCCCCATTCCCTTATGATCCCATACCTGACAGCCGTCGGAGCTGACGATGCCTGCTGATTCCTGGCCGCGGTGCTGCAGCGCAAAAAGCCCGAAATAGGTCAGCCGCGATGCTTCCTCGTGGCCGTAAATACCGAAAATGCCGCATTCCTCGCGGGGACGGCCGGATTCCTCTAAATTATAATAATCGTCCATAACAATATATTTCTCATTCCATCTGGCATTTTCCCCGCCCTTGACGGGAGGGGATTAAGAACTTTCTTTCACTTATCCTTACGGTGATATTCCTGCAAAGAACAAACCTGCCAATCTTCGTTAATAACGGCCTTCGTCGCTTCGCTCAAAGCACGCGCTCCGGCGATGGTTGTCGTGTAAAGAATATTATAAGTCAGTGCGCCCCGGCGGATGAAATAAGCGTCGCGGCTGGATTTTCGCCCGACGCTGGTATTGATTATCATCTGGATGTCGCCGTTTTTAATATGGTCGACTATGTGGGGACGTCCCTCGCTGACTTTCAGCACCATCCGGGCGACGATGCCATGATCTTCGAGATGTTTGGCCGTGCCGCGCGTGGCTGTTATTTGAAATCCCAATTCCTGGAAAACCCTTGCTAAGGGCACGATTTTATCCTTGTGATAATCATGTACGCTGATAAACACGGTACCCGCCAGTGGCATTTGGAAACCGGCCGCCATTTGCGATTTCGCGAAAGCAAGTCCGAAGGAATGATCGACGCCCATAACTTCGCCGGTCGATTTCATTTCCGGTCCCAACAGGCTGTCGACATTGGGGAAGCGGTTAAAAGGAAAGACGGCTTCTTTCACGGAAATATGCGCGGGTATCACCCTTTCGGTAAATCCCAACCGGGGAAGAGTTTTGCCCAGCATCACTTTTGTGGCCAGTTTGGCCAGAGGTACGCCGATGGCTTTGCTGACAAAGGGAACGGTGCGGGAGGCCCGGGGATTTACTTCCAAAACATATAATGTTCCGTCTTTAATGGCGTATTGAATATTCATGAGGCCGATGACTTTTAATTCAGCCGCGAGCATTATTGTCTGCTTTTCAATCAACTGCAATAGTGACGGAGGTATGGTCAACGGCGGCAGAATGCAGGCGCTGTCGCCGGAATGGATTCCCGCCTCTTCGATATGTTCCATGATGCCGGCCACTACCGTATTTTCCCCGTCGCTGATGGCGTCAACGTCTATTTCAATGGCGTCTTCCAGATATTTGTCGATCAGGATCGGATGATCCGGAGAAACCAGCAGCGCCTTGCCCATAAAAGAAGTCAGTGCGTCGGGGTCGTAAACGATTTCCATGGAACGGCCGCCCAGCACATAAGAAGGACGCACCAGCACCGGATAGCCGATGCGGGAGGCCGCCTGCAGGGCTTCCTCGACGGTTCGCGCCGTGTCATTATCCGGCTGATGGAGATTTAATTTGGTGACAATTTCCTGGAAGCGGTCGCGGTTTTCCGCCCGGTCTATGGCGTCGGGGGAAGTGCCCAGAATGGGAACGCCGGCCGCCTCTAAACCGCGGGCCAGATTGAGCGGCGTCTGGCCGCCGAATTGGACAATGACTCCGTCGGGTTTTTCCGTCTGTAGAATGTGCAAAACATCTTCGAGGGTAACCGGCTCAAAGAAGAGTTTATCGGAGGTGTCGTAGTCGGTGCTGACCGTCTCCGGGTTGGAATTGATCATGATGCTTTCGACTCCTTCTTCGCGCAGGGCAAAGGATGCGTGGACACAGCAGTAGTCAAATTCAATTCCCTGTCCGATGCGGTTGGGGCCGCCGCCGATGATGGCCACTTTCTTTTTGGCGGAAGGGCGTGCTTCGTTCTCTGTTTCATAGGTGGAATAATAGTAAGGGGTATAGGCTGCAAATTCCGCCGCACATGTATCCACCAGTTTATATACGGGAGTAATCTCCTCCTTTTCACGCCAGTTGCGGATTTCCAGCTCCGTTTTATTCCAGACATGGGCCAGGGCGCGGTCCGCAAAGCCCATCTTCTTGGCTGCTTGCAGCAGTTCCACTGCCGGGGCCGAATTTTTCAATTCTTCCTCGGCCTCAACAATTTCCCGAATCTGATGTAAAAACCAGGGATCAATTTTGGTCAGCTGTTGTATCTCGGCGACGGTTACACCTTTTTGCAAGGCGGTGGCTATATAAAACAGCCGCAATGAATTCGGTATGATCAACTTGCTTTTTAACAATTCTTTGTCGTCGGTTACATCGGCGGGCGGTGGATAAAGTAAACTGAAGCGGCCGGTCTCCAGCGAGCGGATTGCTTTTTGCAGCGCTTCTTTAAATGTCCGGCCAATGGACATAGTTTCGCCGACCGATTTCATCGACGTTGTCAATAAATCTTCCGTTTCGGGAAACTTTTCAAACGTCCAGCGCGGTATTTTCACGACGCAGTAGTCGATTGTCGGTTCAAAAGACGCCATCGTTTCACGGGTGATGTCGTTGGGAATTTCGTCGAGCGTAAAACCAACTGCCAGTTTGGCGGCGATTTTCGCGATCGGGAAGCCCGTGGCCTTGGAAGCAAGGGCCGAGGAGCGCGATACGCGGGGGTTCATCTCCACGACGATCATTTCGCCGCTTGCGGGATGGATGGCGAACTGGACATTGGAGCCGCCGGTTTCCACGCCGATTTCCCGCAGGATGGCGATGGCCGCATCGCGCATGTGCTGATATTCACGATCCGTCAGTGTCTGGGCCGGAGCAACGGTGATTGATTCGCCCGTATGCACCCCCATTGCATCGAAATTTTCAATGGAGCAGATAATGACGACATTATCCGCGCGGTCGCGCATCACTTCCAGTTCATATTCTTTCCAGCCCAGGACGGATTCTTCGATCATCACTTCCTGGATCATGCTGGCGTCGAGGCCTTTTTTGGCGATTTCAGCGAGCTCTTCGCGGTTGTAAGCCACGCCGCTGCCGGTGCCGCCCAGGGTGAAGGAAGCGCGAACGATTATGGGAAAGCCGATTTCATCTGCTAATTTCATGACTTCCGTCATGCTGCGGGCAAAACCGCTCCTGGGCATGCGCAAGCCGATTTTTTCAATGGCGTAGCGGAATTTTTCCCGGTCTTCCGCTTTGTGAATTACGGAAAGAGATGCGCCGATCATTTCGACGCCGTATTCGGCAAGAACCCCGGATTCAGCCAGGGCGACCGCCACATTCAGACCGGTTTGACCGCCCAGTGTAGGCAGAAGAGCATCCGGTCTCTCCAGGGCAATAACCTTGGCGACGGACTCCGGCGTAATGGGCTCCACATAAGTGCGGTCAGCCGTTTCCGGGTCGGTCATAATTGTCGCCGGATTGCTGTTGATTAAAACAACTTCATAGCCCTCTTCACGCAGGGCTTTGCAGGCCTGTGTGCCCGAATAATCAAATTCGCAGGCCTGGCTGATGATGATCGGTCCGGAACCGATCAACAGTATTTTTTTGATGTCGCTGCGTTTTGGCACTGATTGTATCCTGATAGTTGGTCCGTTCCTGGTTCAATTTCTATTTCCCCGCCCTTGAGGGGAGGGGATTGAGGGGTGGGGGAAATTTACAATTATCGCTTATTACTTCTAATACTCCCTCAATATTTGTTAATATTTCATTATTCCAAAATCTTAAAACTTTATAACCTTGTTCTCCAAGCCATTGATCTCTTATCTGATCTGCTTCTATGCTTTCCGCATGCTGTCCGCCATCAACTTCAATAATCAGCCTTTTTTCATGACAAACAAAATCTACAATATATTTACCTATGGGTGCTTGTCTTCTAAATTTGCATTCTTCAATTTGTCTTGCTCTAAGCTTCGACCATAACAACCGTTCTGTATCCGTGGACCTTTTTCTCAGTTTTCTTGCCGTTGCTATGGATTTGTTCAATAGTTATTCACCCTCACCCTGACCCTCTCCCATCGGAGGGCGAGGGAATCGAATTTGTGCTTCCCCGCCACTTTGTGGGAGGGGATTGAGGGGAGGGGGATATTCTTTTACTCCCATTCAATTGTGCTGGGCGGCTTGGAGCTGATATCGTAGACAACGCGGTTGATGCCGTGCACTTCGTTGATAATGCGGTTGGAAATGCGCGCCAGAAGATCCTGCGGCAACCGGGCCCAATCGGCGGTCATCGCATCGTCGCTGGTAACGGCGCGGATGGCGACAATGTTTTCGTACGTGCGCTGATCACCCATGATGCCGACGCTTTTCAGCGGCAGCAAAACGGTAAACGACTGCCACAATTTGTAATAAAGATTAGCGGCGCGGATTTCCTCCAACAGGATTGTATCGGCTTTACGCAGGACGGCTAAACGCCCCGCCGTCACCTCTCCGATAATGCGGATCGCCAGCCCCGGTCCGGGGAAGGGCTGACGCAGAGTCACATCTTCGGCGAGCCCCAGTTCCTTGCCCAGAAGCCGCACTTCATCTTTAAAAAGATGCTTCAGCGGTTCGACCAGTTGAAGATTCATTTTTTTCGGCAGGCCGCCGACGTTATGATGCGATTTAATTACCGCACTGGGACCGCCGAAGGCGGAGCGCGATTCGATTAAATCAGGGTACAGCGTTCCCTGCGCCAGAAATTTCACATTTTTTATTTTATGCGCTTCTTGATCAAAAACTTCGATAAAGGTGCGGCCGATTATTTTTCGCTTCTTTTCCGGGTCGATGACACCTTTCAGTTTGCTTAAGAAGAGCTTGCCGACGCGGGCGAAGTGCAGATTAATCTGCAGATGCTTCTTGAACATATCGATGACGCGTTCGGCTTCACCGGCTCTGAGCACTCCATTATCGACAAAAACACAGGTTAACTGCTTGCCGATAGCTCTGTGCAGTAAAACGGCGGCAACGGAGGAATCGACTCCGCCGGAGAGGCCTAAAATCACTTTGCCGTCACCTACCTGCTGCTGTATTTCCGTTATGGCATGATTAACGAAGGACTTCATTGACCATGATTTCTTGCAGTGGCAAACGGCGGTCAGGAAATTATTCAGTATTTTTTTGCCGGCCTGGGTATGTACAACTTCAGGATGAAACTGCAGTCCGTAGAAATGTCTTTTGGCGTCTTCAGCGGCGGCAACGGGGGTATTTTCCGTCGTGGCGGTGACGACAAATCCGGGAGGAAGAACGTCGATCCTGTCGCCGTGGCTCATCCAGCACTGAGTTTTTTTGTCGACTCCGGCGAAAATGCCTTTTGAACTTTTCACCAGCAGCTCGGCGAAACCATATTCGCGCTTGTTCGAACCAATGACCTTTCCTCCCAGCGAATCCACCATGTATTGTAAACCGTAGCAGATGCCCAGAATCGGAATGTCCAGATCAAAAATGCCTTTATCCACTCTTGGCGCGCCGGTGCTGTAGATGCTGGCCGGACCGCCGGATAAAATAATGCCCTCGGGCTGGAGCGTTTGAATTGCGTCAAGAGAAATATCCGGCGGCTCAATTTGACAGTAGACATGATGCTCGCGGACGCGGCGGGCGATCAACTGGTTGTATTGAGAACCAAAATCTATAATTAAAATCACGACGCTTTCTCCTTTTCTTCTTTCATCATTTCCACAAACCGCAAAAATAAATATTCGGAATCGTGCGGACCGGGCGCCGCTTCCGGATGGTACTGCACACTTGCCGTTTTCGGCATTTGCAATCCTTCGGAAGTGTCGTCGTTTAAATTGATATGACTATTCGCGGCAAGGCCTTGCACCGATTCCGGCACAACAACAAATCCATGATTTTGTGAAGTTATTTCCACACGTCCGGTGTCCAGATTTTTTACCGGCTGATTGATGCCGTGGTGTCCGAACTTGAGTTTTTCCGTATAGCCGCCGATGGCCTGACCGATCATCTGCTGTCCCAGGCAAATGCCGAACACCGGCAGCTTTCCCACAAGCGAACGGGTGGTCTTCACAATGTAGGGCAGAGCGGAAGGATCACCGGGACCGTTGGATAGCAAAATGCCGTCCGGCCCGTAGGCCAGAAGATCGCTGGCAGAGGAGTGGGCCGGCGCAACGATGACCTCACAGCCGTTGTTTTCCAGAAGTCTTAAAATATTGTATTTAACACCACAATCGAGGACAACCACCCGCAGTTTTCCGGCCGGTTTTCTATCGGGAATTTTATCTTGCTGCGGGGCGCCCTTTTCCCATAAGTAAGGCCGCGGGCAGGTAACTTCACGAACCAGGTCGCGGCCGACCAGCCCCGGATAATTTTTAACTTTTTCCAGCAGCCTGGCGATGTCATTAGTTTCGGTGGATATTATCCCTTTCATGGCTCCCGAAATTCGGAGACGCCGGGTAAGCGCCCGGGTGTCAATTCCTTCCATGCCGATTTTGCCGTGATCTTCCAGAAACGATTTTAAACTTTGGCGCATCCGCCAGTTGCTGGGGTTGGGCTGATATTCCTTAACAATAAATCCTTCCAGGTGAATACCCGCCGACTCCATATCTTCCTCGTTGATACCGTAATTGCCGATAAGGGGGTAGGTCATGGTTACTATCTGACCTTTGTAGGAAGGATCGGTGAGAATTTCCTGATAGCCGGTCATGCCGGTGTTAAAAACTACTTCCCCCATAGTTTCACCGCTGCCGGCAAAAGCGAAACCTTCAAAAAAACTGCCGTCTTCGAGTACCAGCAAAGCGTTTTGATGTTTATTTAACAGGGGCATTTAATTTTTCTTCTCCGACTTCCCGTATACGGAAGGCTTGCTGCCGCCGGAAAAGGATTGGAAAAGCAGCAAATTCCGCATAGAGCAATCTTTTTCCGGCGTTTTTTATATTAATTCGCTTCTTTTAAATGTAAAGAGCATCAGCAAGAGGGAGCTTTCTATCTTTTTTCCCCGGACTCGTCAATAATTAAAAACGGCAAACGATAGCCGATTAATAAGTTATTGATTTTAATATAAAAGCAATTTTGCCGCCATCGGCCCGCCGGCTTAATCAGGATCGTTTTCTTAACTGATGAAGAGCATTTCCCAGAACTTCGGCATCGGCCAGATATCATCGTCCACCAGAACCTCCAGTTCATCAACATAGTCACGTAAACTGTTCATAGCTGTTTTTACTTTATTGCACAGCATGTCAGCTTTTTCCTGCTCATCATGAATGTTTTCCGCCGTCTCGACCTGGGCCCTGATTTCTTTGTTGGCCGCGTAGATCTTGTCAATCAGGTCAATTACTTTTTTCAGGATTTCAACTTCGGCGGAGCAGGCAGCGGAGCCCTCCAGGACTGCTTTCGTTTCATTAATCGCGCCGGCCAGCATCTTCTGATAGACAACGGCCGCCGGGATTACATAGCTCATGCAAATATTATTCAGGCATTTGACTTCTATTTCCAGATCCTTGATGTATCTTTCCAGTCGGATTAAATACCTTGACTTGAGCTCGACGCGGGAAAACACATGGTGTTTCTCAAAAAGGTTCAGAGCCTTTTCGGTAATCAGCGCCTGAAGTGCATCCGGTGTCGTTTTAGAGTTGGGCAACCCTCTCTTTGCTGCTTCCAATTCCCATTCCGCTGTATAGTTGTCGCCGTTGAAGAGAATCGGTTTGATCTCCCTTAACTCTTCCTGCAGCACTTCCAGGACGATCTGATTAATATTGCCGGTTTTCGCTTGAATTTTTTCAGCCAGATAATCGAGACTCTCGGCGACAATCGTATTGAGCACCGTGGCCGGGAAGGAAATGGACTGCGACGAACCCACCGCCCGAAATTCAAATTTATTGCCGGTAAAAGCAAAAGGCGATGTTCGATTACGGTCGGAATTGTCTTTGCTGAGTATCGGCAGCGAAGAAAGCCCGAGATCGATTATCTCCGTGTTGGTTGCTTTGGTGACTATTCCATTTTCGATATTGGCCAGAATATCGGAGAGTTGATCGCCCAGGAAAATGGATATAATCGCCGGGGGAGCTTCATTGGCGCCCAGCCGGTGGTCGTTGGCATAAGACGCGACGGCTGCCCGCAATATATCGGCATTATTGTAGACCGCGCGAATCGTGGCAATCAGAAAGACCAGGAATTGAATATTGTCATAGGGAGTATTGCCCGGATTCAGCAGGTTGTTGCCGTTGTCGTCGGCCAGCGACCAGTTGACGTGCTTGCCGGAGCCGTTTATTTTCGCAAACGGTTTTTCGTGCAGCAGGCAGGCCAGATTGTGCTTTTTGGCGACCGACTTCAAGGTATCCATTACAATCTGGTTATGGTCGACGGCGATATTGGCTTCTTCATATACGGGAGCGATTTCAAATTGCGACGGCGCGACTTCATTGTGCCTCGTTTTGGCGGGAACACCAAGTTTAAACAGCTCTTCTTCGACATCATGCATGTAGGATGATATTCTCTCCTTGATGCTGCCGAAATACTGATCCTCCAGTTCCTGCCCTTTTGCGGGGGGAGCGCCGACTACGGCTCGTCCGCCAAGCACAAGGTCCTGACGCTTGAAAAAATAATCCATATCAATCAGGAAATATTCCTGCTCCGGCCCCAGATTGGAATAGACCTTTTTCACATTTTTGTTGCCGAGCAGCTTCAGCATGTTTACAGCGCTTTTGCTGACCGCCTTATTGGAGCGTAAAAGTGGCGTTTTTTTATCCAGTGCTTCACCGGTGAAGGAGATAAAAGCTGTAGGAATGCAAAGAGTTGTCGAGATGCCGTTGCGGCGGATAAAAGCCGGTGAGGACATATCCCAGGCGGTGTAGCCGCGGGCTTCAAAAGTTGCCCGGATTCCGCCACTGGGGAAGCTGGAGGCGTCCGGTTCGCCCTGTACAAGCTGTTTGCCGGAAAACTTTTCCATGACTTTTCCGACGCCGACGGGATCAATAAAAGCGTCGTGTTTTTCCGCCGTGAAACCGGTCATCGGCTGGAACCAATGTGCAAAATGGGTTGCCCCTTTTTCCAGCGCCCATTCCTTCATGGCGCAGGCCACAATATCCGCGGTGGTGGCATCGAGGGCTTTATCTTCAGTAATTGCCTCCAAAATTTTCTTGTAAGTATCCTTGGGAAGCTTATCTTTCATTACCCTGGTGCTAAAGGTATCCTCTCCGTAATATTCGGAAACGGGAACGAATTTTTCTTTTTCAATGGTATACTTTCTTTCCGCAGCCGTGATTGGTTTGGCTTTTTTCATAATTCCTCCGTTTATTCATTGAAATAATTATTCTATTATTTCAATAATATATTTCTCAACATGTTTTTCAAACATCTGCCTGCAACTAAATCCTATAGGTTCGTTGACCATGGTAGTGCGAAAAATATGCCATGCATTCAAACTGTCCCAACATTACAACACTTCGCATTTATTAGTCCACTTTAATGTTAGTGATATTGTTATGCCCTGACGCCGCATAAGGGAATTAAACATTCGCAGGGGCCGCTGCCGGCTGATTACCTTCCCCCGGTCGTATCGATGAATGCTTTAAATCGGACAATTTTGTACCAACGATACGAACGAGTGACAATATTGTAATATTATGGTCGTGGTCATTTTCGGATTCTCCTTATGGAATTCAATTTTATCTAAAATAATTTGCTTTGTTGTTCACGATTCCCGTCCCGTTGGACAATCTTTGCAAACGGTATTTATTCGCCTGCGAAAGGCAGAAAAGAGCGCAGCAATTTCCCTGATATCCATGCCTTTGCAAGATTTCCGCACCTTGCCGGCGACGGCCGGTAAAGGCTGCCGCAGCAATCCCGCTGTATTTTGAAGCGGTCATTGGCATTTAATTTGCTCTTAGTAAGCAGGCGGATATGAATCTGCGGAATTTTGATGGTCCAACAATAATTTATAGTCATGGAAGAGACAAACAAAACATGAAACTGGCAGAAGAATTCAAAAAAATTGCAGGCGATATAAAAATTATCGATAAGGACGAAGAAAAAGAAATATACAGCCATGATATAGGCGATGTGCCGACAATCATGACTAAAACTTTTTTTGAAATACAACCGGATTTTGTCGTCCAGCCGAAAAACGTAGCCGAGATAAAACAAGTCCTGGCATTTGCCAATGACAGAAAAGTACCGGTTATACCGCGAGGTGCTGCCTCCTGGGGATTCGGCGGCGTTATCCCGACCAGGGCCGGTATTGTCATTGATTTATCCCCTTTTAGAAAAATCTTGTATTTGAACAAGGCGCAAAAGACGGTAACTGTGGAAGCGGGAGCAAGATGGAGCGATATTGACATTGTAGCTAAAAAAGAGGGCCTCTGCCTGATGACCTATCCGTCCAGCAAGTTTTCCACTGTTGCCGGCTGGATTGCCACAGGCGGCTACGGCATCAACAGTTTTCGCTATGGCCACTTGATTCAACAGATTGTGTCTATGACCGTTGTCACACCGTCCGGCGAAACAAAGAAAATTACACCCACTGATCCCGATTTCATGTATTTTGCTTCCACGGAAGGAGTGTTTGGCATTATCGTCGAGGTGAATCTTAAATTACGCGATGTTCCCCAGGCCTCGTACCCGCACCTGTTTTATTTTGCCGGCGACGCAGCCGCCTTTGAATTTATTGCAAAATTTGTTCAAAGCAGGGATGCGCAAAGCATTAAACCGAATGTGATCCGTTTTCTGGATGAGAATCACCTCAACGATGTCAATGAACTTATGCATACCCAGGTCTTTAAAAAGAGCGCCGGAGTTCTGGTTGAATTCAGTAGTCTCGAGGATGATGAAAAATTTTTAAAGGCTATTGCCCGGACCGGCAACCTGGATGAAGCGCCCCGCTATGTGGCCAGTTATTTATGGAATGAGCGCCTGTTTGGTATGAAAACAAAACGTCTGGGTCCGACAATTTTGGCCAGTGAAAGCATTATTCCCTTATCCGCGGCAGCCGGTTTTATTAAGAAAGCAAAAAAACTGGGAGCTAACTTCGGTGTGGAAATATTCATTGATTCTTATATCCTCGATGAAAAGACGGCTCTCATCATGACCAATTTTCTCTGCGATTCTCGGAAGAAGAGGTATTACATTGATTTGCCGCTGCAAACGATGCTTACTCAGACAGCGGTTTCCCTGGGCGCCGAGCCCTATGGGCTGGGCATCTGGAACGCGGCTTTTATCAATCATTTGTACAACGCTGAAAAGAAACGGGATCTGCTGGCCTACAAAGCGAAGATCGATCCGAATAATATCATGAATCCGGGTAAGTTTTTTGCAATTCAATCAAAATTCGGCAACATTCCCGCCTTCGTTTTTCGACCGGCCGTTTTTAGTTTTTCCATCAACCTGCTAATTCTGCTGTCGCCGGTTATCGGGAGAATTGCGACGCTGCTCTTGGGGAAAGATCAGAAAGTTGATAACCTTGATTTTGAGCTGACTACCCACGCCTGCGCCAAATGCGGCAACTGTATTGCAGTATGTCCCGCCTATCTCGTCACGAAAAATGAGGAAGTCACGGCAAAAGGTAAAATTGCACTGGCTAAAAAACTGATTGAAGATCGGCCCATTACTCGGGAAGAAGCAGAAAATGTATTTCTGTGCATGCACTGCAAGGCCTGTGAAGAAATATGCCAGACCAACCTCGAGTTAATGACACTCTGGGATGCACTGGAAAAAAGGGTGGAGACCAAATTCGGCCGCCCCGAGGACAAAATCAGTGAATTTCTTAAAAAAGTTGACGACAGCAAAGATTACTGGGAAATGGTGGATCGGAATAATTAAATGGACTGAGGGCTGAAGACTGAAGGCCGAAGGGCGGGTATCATTGAAGTATTTTTCCCTTCAGCTTTCAATCTAAATGACCTTCAGGCTGGAGAAAAATATGCCTAAGAAATATCATATCAATCCGAAAGTTATGCCGCTTAATCTGGAATCCGTCCATAAATTTACGATTGAGCGGGGAGAAAACTGCATCAACTGCGGCCGATGTACAAAAGTCTGCATTTATGAGGCGCATAAACGGGGAAAAGGTGATCCGCGCAAAATGGCCGACCCGAATACTGCGGTTTGTCGCAACTGCTTCCGGTGTATCCAGGAATGCCCGCGGGGCGCTCTCGAAAAGTCACTCGATAAAGACTTTTTAAATATCGGGGGAACATACTGGAAAGCCGACATGTTTATAACTCTCTGGAAACAGGCTGAAGACGGTAAAGTACCCGTTTCCGGCGCCGGTTATCGGGGGCCGTTTACCGGCCAGGGATTTGACAGCATGTGGACGGACATGTCGGAAATCGTCCGCCCGACGCGCGATGGAATTCATGGCCGCGAATACATCAGCACCTCCGTCGAACTGGGCAGGAAGCTCAATCACCTGACATTTGATGAAAACGGGAAACTGTTGTCGAAAATTCATGCTACCGTTGATATTCCCATTCCCATTATTTTCGATGTTCCGATGGAAAATTTGAGTGCGAATGTTTTGCTGGCACAGGTACGGGCGGCTGCGGAACTGGAGACTTGCATCGTTTTGCCGGCCAATCATATTCCGGCGGATGCTAAAAAATACAGCAGGAGCATCATTCCTTTAATTACTGCCAAGGAAATTGATAAACATCAGGCATTAATTAAAAACGCAAGGATCGTGGCTCTGGAATATACAGAAGATCTGTTGAACATTTTCCCTGCACTGAAAGATAAGATTAAAAAAATAAATAATGTTCTCACGATCATCCGTGTTTCGGCAACCAAGTCGGTGGAAAACATAGTTTCCCGGCTGGCTCAAAATGGTGCGGAAATTATCCACGTTGTCGCCGATTATCGCGGCATGGAATTCAATGGATCTGTGAATGAAAATCGCCGTCTGAGTAAAGATGTTATCCGTGCCGTCCATCTGAAGCTGGTAGAGGATCGAATTCGCGATGAAGTGACGATTATTTTTTCCGGAGGCATCGCCATGGCTGAGCATGTTCCCAAGGCCATGATCTGTGGTGCGGATCTGGTTGCAGTGGATATGCCGCTTCTGATTGCGGTTGGCGCCAGACTGTATGAAGAACCGGAGAAAATTATCGTTTTACCGGAAGGGCTGGAAAAAATTCCGGTGCGAACACTCATGCAGAGAGTGATCAACCTTATGGGGGCATGGCACTCGCAGCTTCTGGAGGTCATGGGTGCGATGGGCATCCGGGAAGCAAGGCGTCTGCGCGGTGAGACGGGCAGAGCGATATTTTTTGAAGAAATTGACAACGAAACTTTTGGAAAAATATTTAAACAAAGAGAAGACAGAAACGTATGAAACCATCAACTGTACAAATAAAAAAAATGCCGTCGCGTTTCAAGCACCAGGTGCCCAAGTATAAGGTTACCAGGTCAAGTGCCTGCATCAATTGCGGGACCTGCGCCAAATCATGTCCTCACGGAGTTCACGAAAGGCAGGAAGGCCACAACAGAATGAGCGTGCCGATCGACTACAAATGCATCGGGTTTGAATGCAAAAATAATGATTTTTACTGCGTTGCCAAATGTCCGCGCAACGCGCTCGCCATTTCGCTTAACCCCATGTATGAAACGCTGGGTGACCATCGCTGGACGGCCGATATGATAACAGGCACCTGGATCATGGCCGAAACCGGCTATCCACCCGAGCGAACGGATCTTGAATATAATACGGGCAATTCCGGCGGCGGCTTCGACAAGCTGCGCTTAAAGTTCCCCACGGGACGGCCCAAAATCGATAAGTTTGAAATCTCTACGGAAATCCCTCTGAACCGGAGAAATGACGGCCGGGCGAATATCGTTATTTCCACACCTGTGTATGGCGGCGGGATGTCCTTTGGATCAGTCAGTCTGCCCACCATGGTTTCCAAGGCGCACAATGCAGCCATCTGGAATACCTTTACCTGCACCGGAGAAGGCGGTTATCCGGAGCTCCTGCAGCCTTATAATGATCACGTCATTACCCAGGTGGCGACCGGCCTGTTCGGTGTTCGCGAAGAAACCATTCAACGGGTAAAAATAGTAGAATTTAAATATGCTCAGGGTGCCAAACCGGGCCTGGGCGGACATCTCTTGGGAGAAAAAAATACGGAAAGCGTCGCCCGGATGCGGGAAGCGGTGAAGGGTACGTCTTTGTTTTCGCCTTTTCCCTTTCACTCAGTGTACTCCATCGAAGATCATAAGAAGCACATTGACTGGATTAAGGAGATCAACCCGGATGCATTGGTATCGGTGAAAGTGTCCACGCCCAATGATGTGGATATGGTTGCCGTCGGCTCCTACTATGCCGGCGCCCATATTATTCATATCGACGGCGGTTACGGCGGCACCGGCGCTGCGCCCGATATTGCCAAAAAGAACATTGCCATGCCGATAGAATATGCCATTACAAAGGTTCATAATTTCTTAAAGGATGAGGGTGCCAGGGATGCCGTCACGCTTATTGCATCGGGAGGAATCAGAACAGCCCACGATTTGGCCAAAGCCATTTGCCTGGGCGCGGACGGCGCAGTTATCGGTACGGCGGAAATGGTTTCGCTGGAATGCGTGAGATGCGGGAATTGTGAATCCGGCCGCGGCTGCGCCCGGGGCATTGCCTCCACCGATTCGGAACTGGCCGACTTGTTCAATGAAGAATGGGCGACACAGCGCCTGACAAATATGTACCATGCCTGGAATGTCCAGCTGGTCGAAATATTGCAGAAGTTCGGCATGAGAAGTGTAAGAGAACTTGTCGGACGGACGGATTTGTTGGAACACGTAGATTACAGTAAATAATATAGGTATATACGCTGAGGACTGAAGACTGAAGGATAGGAATAATCATTGTTCATCTTATCTTTCAGCCTTCAGTCCTCGGTCTTCAGCCTTTCCACGGAGTTATTAATAATGGATAATGTAGAAAGAATATTACAGTCACGTACTGAAATTTGCAGCCAGGTGCCGCCTTTGGCCCTGAACACGGAAGAAGAGGGCGGCTGCGGCGTCACCGGTTTTATCAGTTCGATTCCCGTAACCGGAAAAAATATTTTTGAGCCTTCCGTCCAGATGCACAACAGGGGCAATGGAAAAGGCGGCGGCATCGGCGCCGTAGGCTTCATCCCCGAAGCAATGGGAGTCTCCCGGCAGGTGCTGGATGAGAATTATATGCTGCATATCGCTCTTCTTGATTCCAATGTTTGCACGGAAATCGAAGAGACATTCATCAAACCGTACTTCAAAATTGATAAATCGGAAAAGCTGGCGACGCTCGACGACCATCGCAGCATCGGCCTGGATGTCCGTCCTCCCGACATCATGCGTTATTTTGTTCGCGTAAAAGACGAAATCCTCGATAAATTCATTGAGGTCAATAAATTTACAGCCCTGGATAGACGGGATGCCGAGGATGAATTTGTTTACCAAAACAGCTTTAAGATTAATACGCGTTATTATGCTTCTCTGGGCGACAAGCAGGCTTTCGTCATGTCCCACGGCAGGAACATGATGATCCTGAAGATAGTCGGCTATTCGGAAAACGTCGTCAAATATTATAAACTGGACGACTTCAAGGCGCATGTCTGGCTGGCCCATCAGCGCTATCCGACCCGCGGCCGCGTCTGGCATCCGGGCGGTTGCCATCCGTTCTCCGCGCTTAACGAAGCGCTGGTGCATAATGGTGACTTTGCCAATTATCAGTCGATCAATGA